>Ga0081539_10000158_pt1 | contig 157715 bp, 134 predicted proteins | sample TabmetS4T2R2_FD_71023 | JGI IMG/M metagenome (GOLD analysis project Ga0081539, IMG submission 71023) | Tabebuia heterophylla rhizosphere microbial communities from the University of Puerto Rico - S4T2R2 | ecosystem: Host-associated > Plants > Roots > Rhizosphere ... | reverse complement strand
AGCCATTTCCCGCGCGTCGCGTTCCCGCTTCGGTGGCAAGCTCTCCCTGCTCCCACTTCTTCGTTCGCGCTCGCGCGAGGAATCGCCGCGCCTCTGCTTGACAGAGCAGGCCATACTAGAACTGGTTGCACACATCGACTGCGGCGAGGCAGATCAGCTCTGCCTGAGCGCTGCGACTGGCGGTACCCCAGAAGTCGAGCACACTCTGTTCGACGCGCTCGTCGGGTTCCAGGATCTTCACGCCGTGCCCGTTACGAAGGCTGCAAATTCCAACGCACCCGGCGCGCGACTATTCACACGCCTGGGATGCACAGGCTGTCACCGCCCGACACTCCCGGTCGACACCGGCGACGGCGTCACTCGCACCATCGCCGCTTACACGGACCTGTTGTTACACGACCTCGGCGAGGATCTCGCGGATCGCGACATCGCAGGCCGACCCGTCCGAAGCGAGTGGCGAACCGCACCTCTCTGGGGAATGGGCGCCGCCATCGCCTCGGGACAACCTCTGCGTCTTCTGCACGATGGACGCGCGCGCTCCATCCAGGAGGCTATCCTCTGGCACGGCGGCGCAGCGACGAACTCTCTGCATCAGTACCTCGTCCTGAACGCCGAGGAGCGTGATGCTTTGGAATCGTGGATCGCCGAACTCTAGGCCATCTCGATCAGATCCAGTTCAGCGCCTTCGCGACTGTCACCGCGACTATCGCGAGAGTGCCGAGGCCACTCAGCACCCACAGCATTGCCTTCTGGAGAGCCTTGACGTTTGAAACAGCGGTGTGCAATTCGCTGAGCCGCCCATCGACCCTCTCGAATCTCTGGTCGCTCGCCTTCCGATTGGCGTCGATTTTCTCGAGAAGCGCCTCGAATCTCTGGTCGCTCGCCTTCCGACTGACGTCGATCTTGTCGATCACAACGGCGTAGCTCGCATCGACACGATCGCGCAGTGCTTTGTCTTCCGCGCGAAGCTCACGCCGATCCAGCCGGAACTCCTTCAGCTCCGCTTCCAACCGCGCCCCGAGCGCCTTGATCTCGCTTTCCGCCTTCGCAGCGAACGCGCGGATATCGGCATCGATGCGTGCAAGTGCCGCGCGGAAGTCCGCCTTCAGGTCATGCACGTCCGTACGGATTGCAATGACATGGGCTTCCAGCGTTTCACCCTGGATCACGGGCACCTCATCTTCTTCAACCTGAAGAGCTCTCGCGGCGCTACGCATAGAAGACTCGCGTATTTCATTCGCCGAAAGTATGTGCCTCACGATGGATATCGTCTACACGCACGAAAATACGCGCACAGACTATTTCCGCAGAAATGCAGCTTGCCATCTCACACCGATTCACGCGTAGCCCGCTGTCAATCGCCGAGGTTTGTTGCTGCGTTTGAGCACAGGAAATAGGTCCTGTTGATTCATGCACGCACCTGCTGCTAACTATGCATCGCGATTTTGATATCTCGTACTCTCGTACGAAACAGCGGAGATCACTTCACGTCGAACGAAAAAATCACGAAACGCTCGTTGACTAAAAATTGATACGCTGAAATACTTCTTCGCACTCGCATTGACGAATGCGAGTGTCCGCTGACAAACGACCCGCCCGACCGTCATTGATCCAAGCACGTCCGCAAGGGCGTCACGCCGACGCGGGTCACCCCCCTTCTGAAAGAACTCATCATGTCGTGCATTGTTCGTCACGCCATACTCTTGGACGGTGCGTTCCTGATCAAGAAGCTCCAGTCCCGAATTCAGCGGTTTCCGTCCGCGAGCGATGTTCAGGCAGTAGCCACATCTATTGTGAATCACGCTTTCGTGTCAGGCCAATCGTGCCTGCGCATCTACTTCTATCACGCACGTCCTGCTGCGGAGATGCTCTTCAACCCCATCAGCAAGAGGACGATCAAACTGCGCTTCACACAGATTCACATCGACCACTCCCGACTGCTCCAGGAACTGGAGAAGGCGCCGGACTTCGCTCTGCGACTGGGCGAAACCGACGTGACGGGCTGGAAGGTAGGTGATAGCGCTCTGCGCCGCTTGGTGCGAATTCCTCGGCCGCTTCAGGCGGACGATCTGGTGCCGGCCATCGAGCAGAAGGGAGTCGATCTCAGGATTGGCCTGGACATCGCGCGGCTCGCGCTCACGCACTCGGTCGAGACAATCGTTGCCGTGACTGCGGACAGCGATCTCGTGCCTGCGTTCAAGTTTGCGCGGCGAGAAGGACTGCGAGTCGTCCTCTGCCATCTCGGTCACCGAGTAAAGCGCGAGCTTCTCACACATGCAGACAGAATCATGACAATCGATCTGCCCACGTTCTCTCACGCGCAGCGGACGCCTGAAAACGCGGCGGCGTGATATACGGCAGCCGCGGTCAGGATGACTTGGCTGTCGCGACATCTTCCATGCGCAAGCGATAGCCCAGACCCGCCTCCGTCAACAGGAACTTCGGGCGACGCGGATCGGGTTCGAGCTTGCCGCGGAGATTCGCGATGCACACGCGAAGGCTCCGCGTATCGTCCACACGATCGGGTCCCCAGACTTCGGAGATCAGTTGATTCTGTCGAACGATCATTCCGTCACCGCGGCGCAGGCATTCGAGCACGCGGTACTCGAGCGGCGTCAGATGCAGCTCTCCCTCCGGGCCACGCGCCTCGCGCCGTGCGAGATCGATTTCAACGGCGCCGAGCCGCAGAAACCCGGGCTGTTCGGATGTGCGCACGTGTCGACGCAAGGCGGCGCGCAAACGCGCGAGGAGCTCCGCCGCGCTGAAAGGCTTCGTGACGTAGTCGTCGGCGCCAGCGTCGAGCGCAGCGATTTTCTGCTCGTCCATCGTGCGCGCCGACAGCACGATGATCGGCATCGAGGACCAGGCACGGACGCCGCGAATCACGCCGACGCCGTCGCGATCGGGCAATCCGAGATCGACCAGCAGGAGGTCCGGCTTGAAGCTCCGCGCCGTGATGTCGGCGCGGGCCGCCGTTTCCGCCTCGATGACGCGATAGTTTTCTGCCTCCAGCAGAGCGCGCAGGACGCTACGAATGGCGGGATCGTCCTCAACGACCAGAATACGATGCATCGCCTGCGTCACAAGGTGGGCCCCGTCGTCGGCAGCGTGAGCTCGAATCGCGCGCCACCACTCTGGCGATTGCGCGCGCTGATCGTGCCACCGTGCGCATGAATGATGGCCCGGCAGATCGCAAGGCCAAGGCCTACTCCGACGATGGTGCCCTCCGCGCCACCACGCTGAAACTTGTCGAAGAGTCGCGCTGGATCGCCGGCCGGCAGACCCGGGCCCTCATCGTCCACAGTCACGTGCAGGAATGCATCGTCCGCAACCCCCGAGACGGAGATGCGCGTGCCCGGCGGCGTGTACTTTGCCGCATTGTCGAAGAGGTTGGTAAACAACTGCACGATGAGGCTCGCATCCACGTAGACCGATGGCAGATCTGCAGGCAGCCGCAGCTCCACGGGATGTCGAGACAGTCGCTCCTCGGCGCGATGCAACGCCGCTCCGACGAGATCGTCGAGCGATTCCCAGTCCCGACGGAGCGCGGTCTCACCGGACTCGAACCGCATGAGATCCAGCACGTTCGAAACGACGTCGGACATCTCACGCGCCTTGGTCTCGATCGACCGCGCCAGCGACTTCCTCGTCGCTTCATCGATGGCGTCGCCGTGTTCCGCGAGCGTACTGCCCGCACCAGCCATGACGGCGAGCGGTGTCCGCAGATCATGTGAGATCGAGGCCAGCAGCGTATTCCGCAGACTCTCGCGCTCACCTGCGATCCGCACCACTTCCGCCTCTTCCGCCAGGCGCGCCCTCTCGAGTGCGATGCCGATCTGTCCGGCAAACGTCTCGAGCAGATGCCGCTGCTCGGGAAGCAGCACGCGGCGTGGATTCGACGGCAGCACCGCGAGGACACCGAGCATGCGTTCGCTGTCACCGAGCGGAAGATAGAGCGCCGGCGCGGCGGCCAGGGTGTCGGAGCCGAGACCCGCCCGCCGCCCGTGATCCGTCACCCACTGCGCCACGGCCAGATCGGCGCCGCGGAAGGCACGGGGAACGGCAGGGTCGCGGGGATAGGCAAGTTTGCCCGAGGCATCGGGCAGCAGGATGACGGCCTGGCAGTCGAACACCTCCGCGACGTGCTTGATGGCAATGCTCGCCATGCTGGAGGTGCTGCGCGCTGCCGCGAGCTCGCGGCTCATTGCGTACAGCAAGGCGGTTCGACGCTCGCGCGCTCCGGCAACTCGCGTTTGCTGGCGAACGCTCGCAACGAGAGTTGCGATGACGAGCGCGATCGTCAGCATCACGCCGAAGGTGACGAGATACTGGACATCGCTCACGGCAAACGTGAAATGGGGAGGCACGAAAAAGAAATCGAACGCCGCCACATTGAGAATTGCCGTGGCGACCGAGGGCCCGCGTCCGAGGCGCAGTCCGGCGACGGTGACACCCAGCAGATACAGCATCACGAGATTCGAAAGCTCGAACCCCGGAGCCATCACGGCGGCGAGAGCCGTACAGACTACCGAGATGACGAGCGCCCAACCATAACGGCTCCAGCGGACCGGCTGACGGCTCTCGGGCGCCGCCAGAACTGTCCCCTTCGACGCTGCTTCGAGCCGCTCCGGGGCAGCGACCGTGACCACATCGAAGCCCCTTGCGCGCCTCACCAGCTCCGTGGCGGCCGACGGCCGTAGCAGAGCCCGCCATCCGTGGCGCTTCGGCGCACCGACGATCACGCGCGTCACCTGTCGGGTGCTGGCGTACTCGAGCAGCGTCTCTGCCGCCGTCGGTCCACTCAGCGTGACTGTCTCGGCACCGAGGGATTCAGCGAGTTGCAGCATGTCTATGCGTCGGTCGCGTTGCGCATCCGACAGGCGCATCAACGCAGGTGTCTCGACATAGACCGCCGTCCAGTCGGCATCGAGCGCGTCCGCCATGCGTTTGCCCGCGCGTACGAGTTGCTCGGCCTGCGGATCGGGCCCGAGTGCCACGAGGATGCGATCCCGCGCGAATCGCGCACGAGGCGCACGCTCTTCGAGCGAGGCGCGTGCAGCGGCTTCAACGCGGTCCGCGGTTCGGCGTAGCGCGAGCTCACGCAGGGCCATGAGATTCGGTTTGCGGAAGAACCGATCGACGGCCGTTCGAACCTCATGCGGCACATAGACCTTGCCCGCGTGCAGGCGCGCGAGCAGATCATCGGGCGGCAGGTCGATCAGCTCGACATCATCGGCCTCATCGAAGATACGATCCGGCACGGTCTCGCGCTGGCGGATGCCGGTGATCTGCGCCACGAGGTCGTTGAGGCTCTCGAGGTGCTGGATATTCACCGTCGTCCAGACGTTGATACCGGCCTGGAGCAATTCCTCGATGTCCTGCCAACGTTTGGGGTGCCTCGGCGCGGGCTCGCCACCGACGATGTTCGAGTGAGCCAGCTCGTCGACGAGGAGGATGGCGGGCTTGCGACGCAGGGCGGCGTCGAGATCGAGCTCGTGCCTGACGATGTCGCGGTAGCGAACCTGCAGCGTCGGCAGTCGCTCGAGGCCCTCCATCAGGCGCTCGGTTTCGAGCCGGCCGTGCGGCTCGATGTAACCAAGGACGACTTCAGTGCCGCTCGTGGCCGCACTGCGCGCGGCCTCCAGCATCGCGTAGGTCTTGCCGACGCCGGCGGAAGAGCCAAAAAAGATACGCAGCCGGCCGCGACGCGCCCTGGCCTCTTCAGCCTGGACCTGCGCGAGCAGCTGATCGGGGTCGGGCCGGTCCGATGGATTCATCTATTCAGAGCATCTAGCGCGAGATTCAGTTTCAGAACGTTCACACGCGGCTCTCCCAGCACACCGAACGTACGGCCTTCCGTCGCATCCTGAACCAATTTGCGAACCGCTGCCTCATCGAGCTCCCGGGCACGTGCGACACGTGCGACCTGATAGTAGGCCGCGGCGGGCGAGATGTGCGGATCGAGGCCGCTGGCGGATGCGGTCACCAGATCTGCGGGCACGGGTTTCGTGTTGCCCGGATCGGCAGCCCGAAGCGCGGCGATGCGATCCTTCACTGCGGATTCGAGCGCGGGGTTGGTCGGACCCTGGTTCGAGCCGCTCGATGCGGCTCCGTTGTAGGGCTGCGGCGACGTGGCCGAAGGACGGCTCCAGAAGTACCTCACGCTCGTGAACGGCTGGCCGAGAAGGCTCGAACCGACGGCCTTGCCGTCCTGCTCGATGACGCTCCCTGCAGCCTGATCTGCGAAGAAGACGCGGCCAATCAGCGTAACGACACCCGGATACAGCACACCCGTGATCACGGTGAGCCACAGAAAAATCAGCAACGCGGGACGCAATTCACGCACCATGGCTTCTGTGCCTCACACGAGCCCGAACGCAACCAGCAGCAGGTCGATGAGCTTGATGCCGACGAACGGCACGATGACGCCGCCGAGCCCATAGATCAGCAGATTCCGGCGCAGCAGGATCGCTGCCGAAGCCGCTCGCGTCTTAACCCCGCGCAAGGCGAGCGGGACGAGCGCCACGATCACGAGCGCATTGAATATGACCGCAGACAGGATGGCGCTCTGGGGTGTCGCGAGCCGCATGATATTGAGCGCATCGAGGGCTGGATACGTCGTCGCGAAGGCAGCCGGAATGATGGCGAAATACTTCGAGACATCGTTTGCGACGGAAAACGTCGTGAGAGCCCCGCGCGTCACGAGCATCTGCTTGCCCACGTCCACGACTTCGATGAGCTTCGTGGGGTTGGAGTCGAGGTCGACCATGTTGCCCGCCTCCTTCGCTGCCTGCGTGCCCGTGTTCATCGCCACGGCGACATCCGCCTGCGCAAGCGCCGGCGCATCGTTCGTGCCGTCGCCGCACATCGCGACCAGACGACCTTCCCTCTGGTGATTCCGAATGAGCTCGAGCTTCTTTTCCGGGGTCGCCTCGGCGAGGAACTCGTCGACACCGGCTTCGGCAGCGATGGCGGCCGCAGTGAGGCGGTTGTCGCCCGTCACCATGACCGTCTTGATGCCCATCTGGCGCAGCTCCGCAAAGCGCTCGCGGATGCCGCCCTTCACGATGTCACGCAGCTCGACCACGCCCAGCACGCGGCGGCCATCCGCCACGACCAGGGGCGTCGCGCCCGCGCGCGCGATCGAATCCACTGCTTCGCTCACTTTGGACGGCCACGTTCCCCCTTCGCTCTCGACGAAGACACGGATGGCATCGGCCGCACCTTTCCTGAGCTTGCGGCCTTCCAGATCCACACCGCTCATGCGCGATTGCGCGGTGAACTTGTGAAAGGTGTGCGCGGTCGAGGCGAGGTCGCGGCCGCGCAGCTGGTGCTTCTCTTTCGCCAGAACGACGATCGAGCGCCCTTCGGGCGTTTCGTCGGCGAGGGATGCGAGCTGCGCGACATCGGCCAGCTCTTTGACATCGATACTCGGCGCCGCCTGAAACGCCGTGGCATGCCGATCGCCGAGCGTGATCGTGCCGGTCTTGTCCAGCAACAGCACATCGACATCGCCTGCCGCTTCGATGGCGCGACCTGATGTCGCGATCACGTTGGCCCTCACCATGCGGTCCATGCCGGCAATGCCGATCGCTGAAAGGAGCGCGCCGATCGTCGTCGGGATCAAGCACACGAGGAGCGCCACGAGCACGGCGAGCGTGACGCTCGAACCGCTCCCGGCAGCCGTCACGGCGTACTTCGAGAACGGCGCGAGCGTCGCGGTGGCGAGCAGGAACACGATGGTCATGAATGCCAGCAGGATCGAAAGCGCGATCTCGTTGGGCGTGCGCTGGCGCTTCGCGCCTTCCACCATCGCGATCATCCGGTCGAGGAAGCCCTCGCCCTCGCGGCTCGTGACTCTGACGATGAGCCAGTCGGAGAGCACCCGCGTGCCACCAGTCACTGACGAGAAATCGCCGCCGGCTTCACGCAGCACGGGCGCGGACTCCCCGGTGACCGCGCTCTCGTTGACCGAGGCCACACCTTCCACCACTTCTCCGTCGGCGGGTATGATGTCGTTTGCTTCAACGAGCACGAGATCGCCGCGCTTCAATGCGCTCGCCTCGCAGCGCTTGTAGTCCCTCGTGTGCGAGCCGAACAGCCGCTTCGCATGCACATGCTGACGCATGGCGCGGAGGGTCGCAGCCTGCGCTTTGCCGCGCCCTTCGGCAACCGCTTCCGCGAAGTTGGCGAACAGTACGGTCAACCACAACCAGGCCGAGATCGCCAGCACGAACGCGGGATGGCCCGCGTCCTCGACCAGGCCTGCCACGGCAGCGATGCCGATGATCGTCGTGAAGATACTCGCGATGAACACGACAAACATCACCGGGTTGCGGACCTGCACGCGCGGATCCAACTTGAGGAACGAATCACGAATCGCAGCCGAAACGATCGGCCCCGTGAGGAAGCCCATCGGACGCTCGACGCGCAGCGTACTCACGTTCATCGCATCAGCCCTTTCCGATCAGGTGCAGGTGCTCGACGACCGGCCCGAGCGCGAGTGCCGGCACGAACGTGAGTGCGCCTACCATCAGCACGACGCCGACGAGCCACATGATGAAGAGCGGCGTATGAGTCGGAAGCGTGCCCGCCGTGACGGCCGTCGCGCGCTTGCTCGCGAGGCTCCCCGCGAGCGCGAGGACCGGGATGATGATCCAGAACCTGGAGAGCCACATGGCAATGCCGAGCGCTGCGTTGTAGAACGGCACGTTCGCAGACAACCCGGCAAAGGCGCTGCCGTTGTTGTTGCCGGCCGATGAGAAGGCGTAAAGGATCTCGGAGAAGCCATGCGTGCCGGGATTGGCAACGCTGTTCGTCCCCGACGGCAGCACGCTCGCGAATGCGGCGCCCACGAGCACGATGGCAGGCGGAATCAGCAGAATGAGCGAGGCCATCTTGATTTCGTACGACTCGAGCTTCTTGCCGAGATATTCGGGTGTGCGGCCGACCATGAGGCCCGCGATGAACACGGCGACGATGGCAGACATCAACATGCCGTAGAGCCCGCTACCGACTCCGCCGAAGACGACCTCACCGAGCTGCATCAGCCACATGGGCACGAGGCCTCCGAGCGGTGTGAAGGAATCGTGCATGGCGTTGACGGAGCCGTTGGAAGCCGCCGTCGTGGCCGCTGCCCAGATGCCGGAGCTCGTGATCCCGTAGCGGGTTTCCTTGCCTTCCATGTTTCCGCCGGATTGGGTGGCGGATGCGATCTGATCGACACCGAGCGCGGTCAGACGCGGATTGCCGCTCTGCTCTGCGGCGATCGCGCCAATCGTGAGGGGCACGAAGATGATGAGCATCGCCGCAAGGAGCGCCCATCCCTGGCGCCGATCGCCGACCATCACTCCGAACGTGTAGCACAGGGCCACACCGATGAGATTGATCGACACCATTTCCAGGAAGTTGGAGAACGGCGTCGGGTTCTCGAACGGATGTGCTGAATTCACGTTGAAGAAGCCGCCACCATTGGTGCCAAGCTGCTTGATGGCAATCTGGCTCGCCGCGGGGCCGAGCGGCAGCGTCTGCTCCGTGATCTGCTCGCTCTTGACTGTGAGCGGTTCGAGTAGCGACACGGTGCGGTACGGAGAGAACGACTGCACCACGCCCTGCGAAACCAGGATGATTGCCAGCAACGACGACAGCGGCAGCAGGATGTAGAGCGTGCTGCGCGTGAGATCCACCCAGAAGTTGCCGATCTCGGCCGACTCACGCCGCACGAAGCCGCGAATGACGGCGGCGAGCACGGCAATACCCGTTGCGGCCGACACGAAGTTCTGGACGCCGAGGCCGAGCATCTGCGTGAGATCGCTCATCGTCGCCTCGCCGCCATAGCCCTGCCAGTTGGTGTTCGTGACGAAGCTGACTGCCGTATTGAAGGAAGAGTCCGGGCTCACCGCTGGCATGCTCTGCGGATTGAGCGGTAGCAGGGCTTGTAGCCGCTGCAGCAGGTACACGACCACGAAACCGACGAGGCTGAAGAGCAGCACGCCCGTCGCGTAGCGCTTCCAGTCCGTCTCCTCTTTCTCGTCGACGCCCGAGAGTCGATACACGAGCGCTTCCACGGGGCGAAGCACGGGTGACAGGAACGTGCGTCGTCCCTCGAGGACGGCTGCCATGAACGAGCCCAGCGGTTTCGCGAGCAGCACGAGAACGCCCAGGTAGAGGGCAAGTTGCAGCGCCCCTTGCGCGGTCATTCGAATTTCTCCGGCAGGAGAAGCGCTACGACGAGATACACACCGAGACCCAGCGAGAGCACGAGGCCGATCCAGTCCATGAGGGTCATTTCTTCACCTGCAGGGCCGCCACCATCCGATACAGGAGCCAGGTGGCGATCGAGAGAAGGAGAGTGAGTCCGACGATGCGCAGTTCCACGGAATCCACCTCACGAGATGCGCGAGGTTCACAGCCTAGTCCTGCGCGTGTTAGCGCCGCGTTAGTAATTCGGCGGCGCCGGCGTGAGTCTCATCTCCAGCTGCGCGCGAAGAATTCGAAGGCCATGTTGGCGACTTCGCGATGGACGTAGGGGCGGTTTACGCCGGGGGCGTCTTTGCAGATTGCGACGTTGCGTCGGCCATAGGCAGTGCAGGTTGCGAGGAACTCGTAGTGGCCGACGTTTCCGTGCAGGACGCTTAGCTCTGCTTGTGGGATGAGTTGTGTGTAATGGAGAGCGTTCGTCTGCATGGGCGCCACTTTGTCCGCCTCGCCTACCACGATTCGGACTGGCACGGTGACGTCGGTGAGGCGGTTCTGGGTGAAGCCGTGCGCGAGCACGGGCGCCATGGCGAACACGGCCTTGATTCGTGGGTCGCGATAGGAATCGTTCGAGCGCGCGATGGATTCGTTGACCTGCAGATCGGATTTGCGCAGCTCGACCATGCGCGCGGATGCTTCGGGGAGCTCGGGCTGTGGGTCGCAGGTGAAGTCGCGTTCTGGTGACCGGCAGAAGGCGTCGAAGGTGTCTGGGCTGTACTTGCCGCCGGCGAGTGCTATTGCCGAATAGCCGCCTAACGAAAAACCGGCGGCGCCGATTCGATTCTGATCTATGCGAGGACCGACTACTGGATCGGCCAGCAATTTATCCAGCAGCACTGAGAGATCCCTGGGGCGTTCCCACACGAGTGTGAAACCCTGCGGAAAGAACTGTTTCTCGGCGGCCGTGTTGCCGTGGTGGTTGACCGCTGCGGCGATGTAGCCGCGCGAGGCTAAGTGATGTGCGAACCAGATGAGCTGATTCGCGCTACTGCCCGTGCCATGTGAAAGCAGTATCAGCGGGTATTTCGCCTTCGTACGAGCGATGGGTGCGTCCGTCGCGACGGCGACTGAATCGAAGACCTGCGTTTCCGGAGGCCCTTCGAACACATACTCGACCTTCCGGCTCGGCCCGGCCGGATACCAGATGACGGTGGCCAAGGGGCGCGGGCCGGTGGCCTCCCACGCCGTCCGCGTTTCGTCCGCGTAAGTGCGCGTGACCATGCCCACCTTGATGGTCGGTGCACCGACCACAGGGGCAGCCACACCAACCAGAACGCCGATGATCGCAATCGTTCGTACCAGCATGGTCTTGATCGGAGCAAATCCCGTGCCGCTGCGGCTCGCGCTGGGACCCATGCGCAAGAATCGGGATGCCCGCGATGAACGGCGACCCCATAGTGCTGGCTATGAGATTTTTCCTGCACACGACCGAATCGCCCCTCGGCCCGCTCTACCTCGCGACTGGCAGCGAAGGCAAGTTGCGCGGCCTCACGTTCTCGCAGTCGCAGCTTCGTTCACGGTTGCGCGAGCATTACGGCGAACACACCGCCGAAGAGGCGCCTACACCAGCTGACATCGAGTACGCCTTGCGACGTTATTTCGCAGGCGAGCTGGAGGCGTTGCGCGACGTGCCCGTTGGAATGGGCGGGACCGAGCTGCAACGGCAAGTGTGGGCGGCGCTACGTGCAATTCCTGCTGGTCGCGTCACCAGCTATGGAGAAATTGCGCGTCGCCTTGGTTACGACGATCCGCGTGTGGCGCGGGATGTCGGGGCAGCCAATGCCGCCAATCCGATTGCGATCGTGGTGCCTTGCCATCGGGTGATTGGGAAGGACGGGGAATTGAAGGGCTATGCGTGGGGGCTCGAGCGGAAGCGGTGGCTGCTGGCGCACGAGCGCGTGGAGCTTGGTGCGGGAATGGCTGCGCGGTTGCCCGGAGTCTGAAATGAGCGGGAAGACCTGGACGTTGATCGGGCGCGATGCAAAGCCTTACAAGAGTGCCGTGCCAGGGACCTTGGGTGGGTATCGCAAGGGGCGGTTGTATGGGAAGTTGGACTGCCCGGTTGCGTTGCGAGCCATCGCGAAAGGTGGCTACGTCTCGCAACGCGTGTTCTTCAAGGATGAGGAGGATGCGAAGGCGGCCGGGTATCGGCCGTGTGCTGTGTGTATGCCCGAGGCATATGCGGAGTATCGGCGGCAGCGGGATCGCGGCTCAATACGTGCTGGCGAGCCACTCCCCGGCTTTGACTGACTCGGAAGGCTGTTCGCGATAAGGCTGGCGTTTCTCGTATAGCGCCAGGCGTGCCGCCACGTGCGGCAGCCACGGGCCGGCTTCATCCTGTGCCGCGAGCATGGTCAGTGCGACATTCTGTTCCCGTACGCTGTCGTCGAATTGTCCGAGCTCGGCATACGCGGCCGCGAGCGCATCATGACCTTTCCAATGGTCCTTGAGTGACACGGCTTTCTGCGCGAGCTTCAAGGCTTCAGTGCCGTTCCGAATCTGGTCGTCGGCGCACGAGGCGAGGAGCCATGCCTTCGCGCTGTAGGCCCACGCTATCTTTCGATTTATCTTCAGAGCCGTGTCGAAGTCGGTGAGCGCCTCGCCGCAGCGCCCTTTGTACATGCGGATCACGCCGCGGCGGGCGTGAGCTTCGGCGTGCACGCGCCTGGGCTGGCGGGTAACGGCGTCCGAGAAGTCTGCTTCGGCCGCATCGAGGTCGCCGCGGTACAGGTGGGCGGTCGCGCGGTTGTAGTAGGCCAGTGAGAATTTAGGGTCGTATTCGATAGCCTTGGTGAAATCGGCTATCGCGCGATCGATTTCTCCCTTCTCGAGGTACGCGATGCCGCGACTCCCGAATGCCCATGAGATGTCGCCGCGGCGGTTGCCGCTCTTGAGGCAGATGGTGTACAGCCGGATGCGTTCGTCGGGCGACTCCTTCACATATCCCGACGTGCACGCGGAAATGTCAGCCCGCGCGCAGGAGGCGCCGAGCAGCGAAAGAAGAAAGACGAGTGCCCAGGCTCCTTGTGCTTTTGTCACCTGCAGGTCTCCTGTACGCCACCTATCGGGGCGAGCACGATCAGCTTTTGGCCTACAGCCACCGTCAACCCGGAGCGCGCGTTTTCGCGCGCGATCGGGTCGAGCGGCCTGGCGGGCGCCCGAACTTCTGCAACGTGCCGTCTTCATGTCGCGCCCAACCGCCTCTGAACACGCCTGTCTGGAGATCAAACGTGCTTTCGAACTGCTGCAAGAGATTGCCCTTTGACCCAAACAGAAACCCGAGCACCTTCACGAGTTTGAGCTTCTTGATCTGCGTGCCGCTGTCCCAAACGTGTTCCCCGTCCCAGTATTCGTCGAGTGGGATTGTGGCGCTGTAGACGCATTTTCCAACGTCGTTCAGCCCGATGAGTATCGCGCAATCCTTGATTTGAAGGTGCCTCATGTTCTTCTCGCCCCGCCCATGCTGTCAGCGAAGACCGAGCCGCCCCAGCATCTTCGCGACAAGTTCCGGTGGCGGTGCCGATACGTCGAAGGGCTCGCCCAGATCCACACCCGGACTTCGGGCCAGCGCTTTACTCTCTTCCTCGAAGGTGCGTTGCTCAAACTCGCGCTCGTCGAGCGCCCGTGCGCTCGCCCGACGTTCGATCCGTCTAAGGTTCTCGTCGGCCGGCAACATCAGAAGAAAACACCGGATATCGTCGTCTATCCCTACCAGCCGTCGACGCAGGTCGGCGAGCTCCTCGGGTGAAGTCCAGATATGGTCGACTACGAAGTGGAGATAACCGAAGCGCCTATGATGAGCGACGAGTAGCGCGATCGTGGAGTGCAGGTGCTCACGCGGATCGGACGACCGTGGATTCGCCGCGACGAGATGATCGCCGTCGAGCATTGCGCACCGATCGATGCTCTCGGCGAGCGCCTCGGCGAGCGTCGACTTGCCGATTCCGAGCGGTCCATTGAGCACGATGATCATGCGCCATCCCACCCTCCGCTACTGCGGACCGAATGCCGCGCCCTACCCGATCTGCTCCTGGATCTGCCTGATGACCGCTTCCTTCTCGCGGTTGTAGATCTCCGGATTCACGGGATCGGCGAGGTGCGCGCGATCCTTCGCTGCTTCGTACTTTCTACGCAGGTCTGGACGCCGATTGAGGATCTGCATGAACGCAATCGACTCTCTGTGCACCGGATCGTTCCGGTGGCAGATATGGATATTGATGTTGAACGTCCGTTCGTCCTGCTTCACCGACGCACACATGTAGGGTTTATCGTCTCTATCGACCCATACATTCCTCCGGTGAAATCCGATTCTCTCAAATTCCTTCTGCTCTGCCCTGAGGTCTGCGCGGTTCGTTATCGCGACGAAGTCCAGCATGGGCTTGCCGCGTAGGTCCGCAATCGCCGTACTTCCGATATGGATCAGCTCAACGTGCTGCAGGCTGGACTGCACATGCGCCCGCAGTTGCAGGAATATCTCGCCGTAGACAGCGCTATGGGGAACTATCTCTCGGTGGAGCGGCGCCTCATCGAATGGATCGAGCTGCATGACTGCGACTGAGCGACAGCAATCCCTGGCACAGAGGAACAGGGCAGGAAGATGACGCATGGAGGTGCCCTGGGTCAATGTCCGCGTTGGGTCAAAACCTGGCGCTGGATGCGCGGTGGCGACAGCAGTGCCCGGACCGGGAGCCCGCGAGGCAATCGTGCAAGTCCCATGCATCCGGTCTGGGTACGTGTCCGCGTGAGGTGACTGGCGCCTTGGGGTTTATCCAGCCACATCATCGTGCGAAATATGTGACGGAATCTGTCGTTGCCATGCCGGGCTGATTTAGTCTGCTCACACTAGACTGGCGACAGAGACGTCGGATGGTGGAACAGCTCATTGCTCGAATGGATCGTTGGCTGGCAGCGAATCGCCCGCACTACTACGCACTTCTCCGGACGGGTGCGTCGGACGCCGATCTCGACGCGTTCGAATCCAGATTCGCAATCAAGTTGCCGGTGGCCTTCCGACACCTCTACCGCTGGCGCAATGGCCAGGACCCTGCGTCGTACGATGCCATCCAGCACAATCGTTCTTTTTGCGCACTCGAGGACATTGCCGAGACCAAAGCAATGCTCGACGGCATGATCGGGTTCGACTTTGAAGACGTGCGTTATTGGCGGCGCGGCTGGATACCGTTCCTGCATAACGGCGGCGGCAGCTATCTTTGCCTCGATCTTGCCGCGCAGGACGGCGGCGAAATCGGCCAGCTCATCGCCTTTTGGAAACAGGATCGGGACCGGCCGGTCGAGTTCGCGAGCATGGAAGCGTGGCTGAAGACGCTGGTCACATCCATGGAGCACGGCACGCTGGAATTGGTCTAGGGCGCAACAGCCAGGAAAATACGAAGAGGGGATTTGTGCTGTCCCTGCAGTCTCCGTTCGCGTCCGTGTGCGGTGATTCCGCGCTCGTGGCAGCACTGGCAGCTTCGCCCCGCTGATCTGGCGGATGACGCCGCCGACGATGTAGTCAGCCACGGCATGATCGCCGAGGTTGTTTCTTGCCGGAGTTGCAGGTGAAATGCCAACTCATGAGCAAACCGACATGGATCTGGTGGAAGCCGCTGTTGATCATCGCAGCGTTGTCGCTGGTCGCGGTGCTGTTTCTGTTCAAGGACGATGTCCCACGTGAGATTGTCATCGTCATATTTGTTGTTGGGCTCGTCGCCGCCAGCAAGGTCTTGCGTGTCCGGTGACCCGGTCGATCGGAACTCGGCGGACCTCAGCAGCCTTCAGTGGAAGCGTCGCGTAGAAGGGATTTGGTCTGTTCCTGCACGGCCTATGCGCGTCCGCGTGAGGTGACCGCGAAAACGGTCCGCTGCAATTGGTCGTTAGGTGTCACGCGACACGCACTCGGAGCGCGATGGGGCATTCAGGACTGCGTCTGGGTTCGCGACGTAGCTCGCGAGGAACTCCTCCAGACTTGGAGCAATTCGGACGGGAGGGCCGTAGTCGAAGCCCTCGACCCATACCTCTGAAACAGCATCATCAATCGGCTTGAGGCGGTATTGGTAGCAGTCGATTAGGTAGTCAGAGAACAGCACGCCCGTCTCTGTCGAGCCGGCGTTCGCCTCCTTGATCTCCTGCAGCGACCAAAGGCGCCAATTTTCATGATCCATTTCGGCCATTCCGCCAAGTGCCTGATAGACGGTCAGAATGTCGCCCGTCGCTTTGCTCCCCGCGAACTGAAAGACTTCTCTTATAAGTGCGGGCGCTTCAGGAGGCCGCAGCTCGACGCCTGTAGGGTGCACGAAATTTTGCCGCGCGCAATTGGCGGAGCCAGGAAGCGCAGCGACCCCGCCAGGGTGTCCGCGCACTGAATCTCCACGAGCGCGATTCGGCTGGAACTCCTGAGCGCTCAGTAGCCTTCAGTGGATGCAGAAAATTCCGAAGAAGCGCTACACGTTGTTCCTGCTGCAGTCTCGGTGCGCATACGCGTGCGGTGACCACGAGAGGTCTGCTTTCGGGCCAGGAAGCGACGCTCATCGGTGCATCAAGAAAGCTCCCCAAGGCAGTCTGATGGATGACCGCTAGTGCCGGCAATTCCTGGCCGCCGCGATCGGTCTGCGAAGGGTCGTATGGCCTCTGACGAGCGGTCGGGGGATTCGTGAGCGCCGCATATTGCGCGATTCGAGAAGGCAAAGCACCCAGTTCAGATCGTTCACGCAATCATGCTTACGAGAAGCTTCGGGCGGTTGAACTACTCTGGCGATACTATCAGTGGCATCGCAGGTAAGAGTTTCCATTCAATATGAGACACGTTCGCAAGGCAGGACAGCTCGCTTTGATTGCTGCGGTACTCGGCTCGCTAGCCGGCATAGCTTTCAGCGGAGGGCAAGATCCCGAGGACGTGGAAACTGATTTCGTGCGGTGGGCCGGGCGATCTCTGTACCGGGTATCCGATGCGAATCTCGATGCGCCGACGTCGGATCTGCGACCCATGGGAGAGATGATCGGCGCCGCAAAGGTTGTCGGCCTGAGCGAGGGCCAACATGCCGCTGCCGAGCCCTTGGTGTTCAGAAACCGACTGTTCAAGTACCTGGTCGAGAAGCGCGGTTTTGGCGCGATCGCACTCGAATCTGGCATCGTCGAGAGCCGCCTTCTGAACGATTACGTCGTCCAGGGAAAGGGAGAACTCGACACGGTCCTCAAGCAAGGACTTTCGTACGGATTCGACACATTCCGCCAGAATGCAGAACTGATCCGCTGGATGAGGGACTACAACGCACGCTTGCCATCCGATGCGGTCAAGTTGCAGATCTATGGCCTCGATGTATCCGGCAGTCCCGGCAACTTCGATGCAGCTCGCGGACCCGAAACGGCCCTCGATGTGGCACTCACCTACCTCCGCGGAGTCGACCCTGAGGCGGCTGCGGAGATGCAGCGCAGAGTTGCAGCGTCGTTGCCTGCACTCAAGGGCACCAACGGCTACGGAACTCTGCAGCAATCCGATCGCGACTCCCTCACGGCGGCGATTGCAGACTTAGTGTCTCTCATGGAACGGCGACGGTTTGCTTATATCGATAGGAGCGCAAAGGAGGAATACGAGTGGGCCGAACGAGCGGCCATCGGAGCACGGCAAACAGATGCATGGTTTCGCCGTATGCCGATCGGATGGAAACTGGCAGAGGGATTCGCGTGGACGCGGGAGGCCATCGACGTTCGAAACCAAGCGATGCTGGACAACCTGGAGTGGGTGCTCAGCAGGCTCGGTTCGCGCGGACGTGTGCTCGTGTTTGCGGCTTCGTCACATATCGGAGCAACACCGATGCAGTATCCGGATGGCCCACTGCACGAGACCGTTCCCTTTGGCGTGTACGCAAAGGACCGCTTTGGTCCTGACTACATCACCGTACTCAACCTGATCAGGGGCGGCGAAATCGTTTACTGTTCTGCCAATCCACGCAGGGTGATGCCGCTCAAGCAGCCACCCGCCGCTGCGGTCGAACTCCTGTTCGCATCCGCGAATGTTCCTCGATACGTTATTGACCTCCGACGGGCACCACCTCGAGTGTCATCCTGGCTGCGACAGCCTCACGATCACTGGAACGGGTTTGCGTCGGTCCGGTTTCCGACAGCTGCTGCATTTGATGTTGCCTATTTCGTGAGTCCCATTACATCTGCTTGTGGCGCTCCGTAGCGTTCAGCAGGCTTTGGTGGATGCAGAGAATTCCCAAGAGGGGATTCGTGCTGTTCCTGCGGTTCCGGTCCGGGTCCGTGTGAGATGATGCTGTTCCGGGAGCTGCCGCGCAGGGGTACACATGGGCGTGGTCTTCGAATCCGTGTTGCTCGGCGTGGTGGTGCTGCTTGCAGGGACGCTGCCGCGTAACCTGCTCTTCTTCGCAAACCTGCAGTTTCAGCCAAGTGTGCCCTGGGCAGCGCCGCTCATCGCGCTCTATCTCTGGCTATTCTGGCGCTATTTGCGAGGCGCTGGCCCGCCCCCGACGACAGCGGCCACCCGCCGCGAAAGACTGCGTGCGAACTCGATCCCCGCGAAGATGTGGCTGAGGTCGCTGGTTGCTGGTGGGCTCGGCATCGTCGCTCTCGTGTTGGGTCTCCGGGTGATCAATAGGCTGATCGTGCTCCCACACCAGCAGGTGCCTGATCTCGTCGGGGTCACACCGACCACGATGGCGACGTTGCTCGCGGTCGCGGCGCCCGTGGCCGGTGTCGTCGAAGAGGCGGCATTTCGTGGGTACATGCAGGGGCCGATCGAGAAGCGGCATGGACTGGCGATTGCCATCCTGGTTACCGGAACGATGTTTGCCGTCGCGCACCTGGATTTCACGCTGATTCTGTGGCCGTACTACGTAGCGGTTGCAGCGATCTACGGCATCGTGACCCATCTGACCAATTCGATACTGCCCGCCATCGTCCTGCATACCGCCGGAAATCTGTACTCGAATTTCACGTTGTGGTTGACGGGCCGGGCGGAATGGCAGACTTCAGGGGGTCCGTCTGATCTCATCTGGACCACAGGTCTGGATGCTCATTTCTGGATCGCCACGATCGCATTTGTGGTCACGGTGGCCACGACGGTGTGCGCCTACGCTTGGCTCGCCAACTGCAGAGCTCAGCAGTCGCCCGTGGACGGGTCGGCGTGAGGCCCTACACGCTGTTCCTGCAGCCTCAGTCCGAGTTCGCGTGAGGTGATCGCCAGGGCACCTTCTTCGCCCAGTGCTGGTTTCTGTGTCCGTCTACGATACAGTACATGACCGTAGGATTTGAAAACTTGGATTGTAGAGTGGCGAAGAACGTGGTCACTTCTGTACGAGAGCCGACTGAGCCAAGGTTCTGGCGCGATGACACGCTTCCGTTTATCGAAGCGCGTTCGATTCACGACGGTCGCAAAGTGCGCTACGCCAAACACGCACATGAAACGTTTTCCATTGGAATCGTTACAAACGGCCGCTGTACCTATTTGAACGGGAAAACGCGCGAACGCATCGGCGCTGGATCGGTGGTTGTAATGAACCCGGGAGACGCGCATGCCTGCAACCCGAGCCACGACGACCTTTGGTCCTATCGTATGCTCTATGTTGACGTCCCTTGGCTGATCGGCATGCAACAGGATCTTGGCATTAGCCTGAATCATCACTTGCGACCGTTCTCGACAACCCTCACCACACAACCCGAGCTATACGCTGGGCTGCATCGCCTCTATGACGTCCTCACCGATCAGCAAGCGGAGCATCTGCAGAAGCACAGCGCGGCACTGACATTCATGACGGCAGTACATCAGGCGCTCAGTCCCGCGCCGGCCTTGCCGCTGCGCGGGCATCGCGGCCTCGCGCGCGCTGCGGAATTCATGCGACACAACCACGCGCGCGCGCTCACGCTGGATCAGATCTGTTCCGCGGCCAATCTGTCACCGTCGTATCTGATTCGGGCGTTCAAGGATAAATACGGGCTGACGCCGCACGCATACCTGACCAACTGGCGCATTGAATTCAGCCGGTCGCAACTTCGTCGCGGTCGGCCGATAGCGGAAGTGGCCCTCGCGGCGGGATTCTCTGATCAGGCGCATCTGCAACGAAGTTTCCGGAAGCTCGTCGCAGCCACGCCGGGCCAGTATCGGGCATGAGCTCCGTGCGCGTGCGTCCAGGGCCGCAAGGGTAATTTTCTTCAATACGCCGCCACCCCTGCCGAATACGCTCATTCCCTTGAGTGCGACAAGGAGCCGGGGATGCAGTACCAGCTTGCCGAAATCAATATCGCGACATTTCGTGTGCCGATGACCGATCCCGTGAATGCCGATTTCATTGCCAATCTGGATCGCGTCAATGCATTAGCGGAGTGTGCGCCGGGATTCGTATGGCGGTTAGTGGGCGAAGGCAATAACGCGATGGATATCCGGGCGTTCGACAATCCCAATACCGCGGTTAACATGTCGGTGTGGACGGATTTGGACGCTCTGGCAAACTTCGTCTACCGAAGCGAGGGCCACCAGGCAATCATGCGTCGCCGCAGAGAGTGGTTCGAGAGAATGGAATTTCATTTGGCATTGTGGTGGGTTCCCGCCGGACATCGTCCAACAATTGCAGAAGGAAAGGCGCGACTCGAAATGCTGTCGAGAGTGGGACCTTCGGCCCACGCATTTCTGTTCAACAAACCATTTCCCGCGCCGGATGCTGTTCCAGTCTCGCCGCGACTCGACAAATGTGCGTAAGCGTGTGTCGTGATCTGAGGCCGGGGCCGCAGGAGGCGGGCGATTGTGATTCGGCATCTCTGGTAACACCAGTGATTGACGGCCGGCGGCGGTGCCCGGATCCTCGATAACCGAATGGCGCTGGGGCTTCCCTTGGCTCCACCTCCGTCCTGCAAGCAGGTGGGCGCAGTGGCAATGCCGGTGATGATCGTAGAAGGAGATTCGAGCCCGTCCTTCCTGCGTGTATTGATGAAAGGCCTCGCGGATTGTCTGCCGTCGGTGCGGCGGATAACCATTCCGAACGCATCGCACGCGATGTTTCTGGACAACGCGAATGCATTCAATACTTCCGTCATTCGGTTCATTGCCGAGAACGATCGTTAGCCACAACAGGACAGCCACGCGCCCTCGAGTCGCCGCTGGCGATCAGGTGGCCGCCTCGACCAGGCATTGAGCGGAGGACTCGCCACTGTAGAACTTGCGTAGCCCGCACGCCTTCGCAACTGGATCACTCTGGAAGGCAGCAGCGAGCCTCTTCCTGCAGAGTTTCGGGTCCGTATCTGACGCGAAAAGCAAGCGGTGTCCGCAGCCGAGCCCTTGCTGCGCCGGAAGACGGCGACACGATTACCCATGTCTCGTTCAGGCGAGCCGGTCATGCATCGATCGGTGAACCCTCGCATTCACGATTCTTGAGCAACTGGGCGTGCAATTGAATCCGGACAAGACTCGGATCGTGCATGTCCGCAGTGGACTGAGGTCCCTGGGTTTTATCATCAAGCGAGGTAGTACGCCGATGCGGCTACCGCCGAGCAAGATCAAAACCACCAGCGCGGGAGCGTTGTACGCGTTCCCGCACGATGCCTCAGTCCGCCGCTTCAAGGAGAAAGTTCGAGCGCTCACGCGACGCACGTTGCCGGGGCCGACCGAGGCATTGATACCGAAACTGAATATCCAAGTGCGGGGCTGGGGCGAGCACGCGAAAGCTGCGCGCGGGAAATCCGCACGCGCAGTTTGAGAGGCGGGCGGAGGCCAGCGTGAGATTGCATCAAGCGCGCCTCCCCCGACCCGACTGACGAGACGTCCTTTTTCGGCGCAGAAGTGGGTATGCGCGTTCCCCCGGGCCCGCGGAACGGAAAGCGACAGGCTGTTGAGAAACCTAGCGCCCAGGCCGCTGACTCAGAGCTGCGCACAATCCTCTCGGTTGCCAATGCGCGTGCGGCGCGTCGGGTCCTGTATTGACGGGCATGGCATAGGGTTGGTCACTTCGGTGCAGCACCAAGAAGACTGTTCGTCGGGTGTCAGTGCCGAAGCTGGAGATCGCCATCGGCCAACCCTCGGGGGCAAGCATGCTCTGCCCGGCGAGTCCGACCATCACGCCATTCGGCGTCTCGAGACACTGGCCGCCGCTCAGAATGAACCATGCCTCCGGACCGGGATGTCGATGCCCGGCAGTCTCATTCTGAAAGCCAGGTGAAATGACCGCCTCTGAGTAATGGGCGGTATAGGAAAGAGCTGGCGCTACAACGAGAGGGCCGATGACTGCGACACGTTCACCGCCGCGGGGTCGCCAGGTTTGCTCGGCTATCGTGAACAACCAGTGCTTGCCGTGGCCGTCCACCACAGTGCCAGTCGGCCCACGATTTGCTTCTGCAGATGCAGTGTCGGCAAAGGTGTAGAGATGCCAGTAGAGTGGGCCTTGCGGCAAAACACCCAATTTCGTGATCGCTGTCGTGTAGCAGCCCAATTCGGATTTGCGCTCCGACACGGGTGTCTCGCACCAGCCAGTCAAGCCTGGATTCCGTGCGCGACCATCGGGTCCACGCTCCTGAGCTGCTAGCGACTCTGAGATGCCGAAGAGCACAATTGCATAAACCACGATAGGGCGGATCATCGGCGCGGATCTCTCCCTCTAGAGGTGCGGCAGCACTTTAGCATGCGGTGAGATGCATCCATGCAGGGCATGGCTACGGGACGCGAATGAGCCGAAGCAATATCCATTCACTGACCGCTTCAGGGTCGAAACCCGCCGGCTCGGCGCAGACTGTCAAGTAGCGCTCCAGAGCGCTCGGCGGCCTTCGGTGGATGCTGAATCCGAACGGACTGGCGGCAAGGCCATCGAAGAAGAGCCACGCAAGTCCCGCGCCGATCAGCGCACCAGGAATCGCCAGAAGAATGGCTTCTGACAACGTGGAAGCCACAATCGGCGCACCACTGAATCCGACGGCGCGCAGCGTGGCGAGCTCCCGCCGCCGGCTGTCCACGAGTGCGTAGAGTGAATTGGCTGCACCGATCGTAGCTGCCACGGCCAGTATCGCGCCCACGAAGTAGCTGACGAAATCCAGTATTCCGTTGACCTGCTGCACGTCGGCTTCGGCCAGGTCGGCTTCGTGCTCGACTTTGACACGCAGCAGTGGATTGCCCTTGATGGCGTCGACGAGCTCCGAGAAGGCGGCCGGAGACTGCAGCACCACGTCGACCACGTTGTAACTGCCGCGCCCGAAGGCGGAGATAACCGTGTCCGCATCCGTGTACACGAAGCAGTTCCCCGTCGTGCGTCCGAGGTCGAAATTCCCGACGACGAGCCACTCGCCGCCTTGAATGACTTGCGTGTCGCCCACGCCGAAGTGCTGGTACTGGTGCGCGCAGTAGTTGTTCGCGATGATCTCGCGCAACCCAGGTCGAAACATGCGGCCCGCCGTCACGTGCAGCTCCGTTGCGTAGTCGGTGAGACCCGCGCCCGCACCGCGCATGAGAAAGCCGGCGAGGTTCCCGGAGTCCTTCCTCCTGGCCTGGACCCACACCGCAGCGGCCGGCACCGCGATCGGCTGCCCGCGCGAATTGCGCCGTATTCCCGGCAGATTTCCGATGAGCGCCGCAAGGTCCTTCGAGATGTTGCTTTGACCGGGGCCGACCGCGTCGACGCTCAGCACGCTCACCCGGTCCGGGCGCACATTCCCCATCGCAGCCCGCCGCGCACCGACACCCATGGCCAGCATCGATATCAGTACCGCTACGGCGCACGTCACACCGATCACGATGGTGCACACCATTCCCAGGCGCTGCGGCACGCCGAGCAGGTTCATGCGCAGGAGCATTCCCATCTGTTTGAGGAAATCCATGTGCCTATCGTCCCGCCAGCGCGTCGACGATGTTCAGTCTTGCCGCGCGCAGGGCCGGCCCGCACACGCTGATGAGGGCCACGAGCACGGCTGCGAGAACGCCGAAGGCCACGACCACCAGTGGCATCGAAAGTCCGGGGATGTACTTCGCGGCAAGGGGGAACGCAATCCAGGCCAGCGCGAGACCGACCACGGAGGCGGCGATGCACACGAGCAACGATTCGGCCGCGATGAGGAGAAACACCGTCCGGTTGCTGAATCCGAGCGTCTTCAGCACAGCAAGCTCGGGCGTGCGCTCGCGGACCGAGTGCATCATCATCGTGGCCGCCGAGAACACCAACGCCACGAGCACCGCACTCAAGATCGCACGGATGGCGAAGTTCAGGTCACCGAGCTCTTGCATCGACTGCTGCGCGCTCTCTCTGAATGATGCCGTCCGCGTTGGGCTCGCCGAGTTGGCGAACGCGCGATCTATGGCATCGCTCACGGCGCCCGCCTCCTTCGGGTCCGACGCGATCGCGTAGAAGTGGCCGACCGTGCCCTTGTTCAGCGCTCGCGCCTCATCGATGTAGTCGTAGTTGGCAAACACCCAAGGGGCCTGGTCCTGATTACGAAAGGTGACCGTCCCCACGACATCGAAGATCCAGATTGCGGAGCCGTTGGTCTGAAGCGTGCTCGAGGTGAGGGGAATCTTGTCCCCGACATGCCATCCGTATTTCTTGCCGTCATCTGCAGTGATCAACACGCCGGTTCGAGTTTTGCGGAGGGCCGCGAGGGCGCTGGGGTCAGCAATGAACCTCTCCGGATCGATCGTGAGGAACAAGTCGATCGGCGGGATCGCCAACACGTACACGGGCTGGGTCGGTTGCTGGTAGAACGTGAGCATGCCGTAGTTGAACGACGTGGTTTTCACGCCGGGAATGGACTGGAGTCGGCTCAGCGCGGACATCGGCAGCGGCGCTCCGCCGTACACGGCGGGACCCACGTAGAGCACGTCCGCGCGAGTGTTGGCGATGGCCCGGTCCATCCCGGTCTTCATGCCCTGCAGAACGCCGAACAGCGCGAAGACGACGCAGACCTGAAGACAGATCAGCGCCGTGCGCACGGGTTTGCGCCAGATGCCGGACCATAGCAGCGGCAGGAATTTCATATAGCGCTTCTTGAAAGCATACCTGCGCTGCCCGATAGCGGACATTGCCGGACGACCAGTTGAGGTCGAAAGCTGCCGCCCGGTACAGCGCTGCTCAACGTGACTGCGGCAGTTGGCCGCTCTAGCGCGCGCCAGGCTTTCGCGAGGCGTGCGACCTCTTCCACGGCTCCTCGGCAAACTGCTCGGCCAGAAAGTCGATGAATGCCCGCACGCGCGGCGGAACCAGCCTTCGCTGAGGCATGACGGCGTAGATGCCGGTATCGGCGATCGTGTATTTCGGCAGCACGATCTGCAGCCTGCCGCGCGCGAGGTCATCGCAGATGTGCCAAGTCGAATGCAACGCGATGCCAAGGCCGGCGACCGCGGCGTCTCGCAAGGATTCGCCGGCATTGCTCTCGAGGCGGCCGGTCACGCGCACAGCGATCTCGTGACCCTTCGCGTCCGTCAGGCGCCACACGTCCAGTCGCCCCTGACTGCCCACCAGCACGAGGCACTGGTGGCGCTGCAGATCAGCAGGCGTCTTCGGGGCGCCGTGGCGGCGCAGGTAATCGGGGGAGGCGCACAGGATTCGCTGATTCTTCGCAAGCTGACGCGCCACCAGCGTCGAGTCGTTCAACGTGCCTATGCGAACTGCCAGATCGAATCCCGAGCTGACGAGATCGAGCACCTCGTCGCTGAAATTCACGCTGATCCGGACGCCGGGATATAGCGCGAGAAAACGCGGCAGCAACGGCGACACGTACTGACGGCCGAACGACGAGGACGTACTGACGCGAATCGTGCCCGTCACCTGCGTGCCGGCCTGACGCAGTCCCGAAGTCAGCGCCTCCAGATCTTCGACGAGCACGCGCCCTTGCGCAGCCAGCGCCGCGCCTTCCGGCGTCGCGCGCAACTGCCGCGTCGTCCGATGCAGCAGGCGCACGCCCAGCTCCTGTTCGAGACGTTGCAGGCGTTTGCTTGCCACGGCGACGGACAGATTCAAGCCGCGCGCCGCTCCGCTGATGGAACCCGCGTCCAGCGCTCGCAGGAACAGGGCGATATCACTGAGCTTGTCGATGACTTTCAACCCTTTTTTGAAACTGCTTCTCGATATACGTAGTTTTTGAAGAGCCCGCAATCGCCTAGCCTGCGCGCCATCATTCACTCTCTGGAAGCTGTCGATGGCGACATCCGATCCTGCCCGCCGCACGCCGGCGCTGGGCGTTGTGGTCGGCGCTCCGCTGCTTACCGCGGCGACGAGCCGGCTGCCGCGGAAGACGACCCTCCTGGCGCTCATGGTCCGCCGACCAGCCGCAACCGGCGATGCGCTATGTGCGCCGACACCAAACTAGAGGACACCCACCATGGACTACCGTTTTCTCGGCCATTCCGGCTTCAAGGTCCCCGCGTTGAGCTTCGGCGCCGGCACATTCGGCGGCAAAGGTCCGCTGTTCAGCGCCTGGGGCAACACGGGTGAGCGCGAAGCGCAGCGGCTGATCGACATCTGCCTCGACGCCGGTGTGAATCTGTTCGATACGGCGGATGTGTATTCCGACGGCGCATCGGAATCCATTCTCGGCGCCGCCATCAAGGGCCGGCGCAATCACGTGATTCTCTCCACCAAGCTCACGCTGCGCGCCGGCCCTGGCCCCAACGACGCGGGCGCATCGCGATCTCACCTGATAGACGCAACGAACGAAGCGCTCGAGCGACTCGGGACGGATTACATCGACCTGCTGCAGCTCCACCACTTCGATGCGAAGACGCCCGTGGAAACCGTGATGTCCACGCTCGATGACCTCGTGCGCGCGGGCAAGGTCCGCTACCTGGGCGTATCCAACTTCTCCGGCTGGCACATAATGAAATCGCAGGCCATTGCGGATCGCTACGGCTACTCGCGCTTCGTGGCCAATCAAACGTACTACTCGCTCATCGGCCGCGACTACGAATGGGAGCTGATGCCGGTCGGCATAGACCAGGGCATCGGCGCGTTGGTGTGGAGCCCACTCGGCTGGGGACGCCTCACCGGCAAGATTCGCCGCGGCCAACCGCTGCCGCCATCGAGCCGCCTGCACGACACCGAGAGTTTCGCGCCGCCGGTCGATCAGGAAAGGCTCTATCGCGTGATCGACACGCTCGATGCCGTCGCGAGCGAAGTCGGCAAAACGATTCCACAGGTCGCGCTGAACTGGCTGCTGCAGAGGCCCACCGTCTCCACGGTGCTGATCGGCGCACGCAACGAAGAACAGTTGCGCCAGAACCTCGGCGCGGTGGGCTGGAATCTCACGAAGGACCAGATGGAGCGACTGGACACCGCGAGCCGGGTGACGCCGCCGTACCCCTACTACCCGTACTGGAACGGGCAATTTGCCGAGCGGAACCCGCCGGCGACGTAGTCTGGGTGACCCGATTTGCCCTGTTCCTGCACGGCGATCACCGGTATACGCGTCTGCTTCGCTCCGCCCGATGATCCATCGCTGGGTTCTGGCGTGCCGAAGCAGGATGGACCGCGACCCATGACAGGCGTCACATGTTGTGTCCGACGCCGCTCACCTATACTCGTGCGATGATCAGCCGTTCCTGACTTGCGGCGATGAATAGCCGGTCTCCTCTCGGCCACCAGTGGTGGGCGCTGTGCTTCTCGCTTTCAGGCTGCGCTGCCCTGATCGACCCGATTCAGCGGCGTGCAGGAGCGATGGAGATGTCGCTCACCATCGCCGGAGTCATCGCGTTCATCGCCATGTTCATCTCCGCGCTCCTGGACTGGAAGCGCGGGCGTTCGGGCCTGTGGCAGACTGCCGCGATCACGCTGATCGGCGTGCTCTTCGCGCCCTTTAACTCCGCAGGCTGGCTCTTCTTCGTGGTGGCTTCGGCATTTGCCGCATGGGTGGCCGCCGGCAACATACGCGGCGTCGCGTTGATCGTTGGCGGCGTCACCGTGATTGCGCTCATCGAGAAGATCATACTGAACCTGCCATGGTCGTTCGTTGGCCTGGTTGCTGGCGATGGCATCCCGACCGCAATCATGTGCACACTGACTCTGCGCAGAGCCATTGCTGTGCGCGAGCTGGCCCGCCACAACGAGCGCGAGCGCATCGCCCGTGACATGCACGACGTGCTCGGCCACACACTATCGGTCATCATCCTGAAGACCGATCTTGCCGCCCGGCTCGCTCACCAGGACCCCGATCGCACCGTCAAAGAGTTGAGCGACGTGGACCGGATTGCGCGCGAAACTCTCGACGAGGTGCGACAGACTCTGCGTGGCTATCGCGCGCAAAGCCTGGAACACGAGCTCGAGCTTGCTCGCAACACGCTGATGATCGCAGGAGTCAGCGTGACCACTGAATTTGATCCGCCGCGGCTCGAGCCGGCACAAGAAAACGTGCTCTGCCTTGCGCTTCGCGAAGGGGTGACGAACGTGGTCCGCCACGCGCGCGCAAAGCACTGCAGGCTGGTGGTAACAACTCGGCACGGCAATTGCCTGCTCGAAATCGAAGACGATGGTGAACGGGCCCCAGTCGCCGATGTCGCCGGAGGCAGTGAAATCGAACACGAGGGCGCCGGCCTCCGCGGAATGCGCGAGCGCGTTGCCGCTAGCGGAGGCTCGGTGACACAACGAATGGATCGAGGTACGAGGCTGACCATAAGGCTGCCTCTGATTTCGACTGCAAGTGTGACCAGCTGAGCGAGCGTGTCGCACCGTGGCTGATTGCATACGCATCATCATCGCGGAAGATCAGGCAATGGTGCTCGGGGCACTGGCAGCCCTTCTGGAACTCGAGCCCGACATGCGCGTGGTCGATCAGGTGCACGACGGTAAACGAGCCCTTGCCGCCACGCTCGAGAAGCAACCCGACATACTCCTCACCGACATCGAGATGCCGGAGATGTCCGGCATCGAGCTCACGCAGGCACTGAAGCAGAGAGGCGCGCCAACCAAGGTCGTCGTTCTCACGACGTTCGCGCGGCCTGGATACCTGAGGCGCGCCCTCGAAGCCGGGGCGCAGGGCTACCTGTTGAAGGAAAGCCCTTCACGTGAGCTGGCCAGCGCGATTCGTCGCGTCCATGCCGGCGAACAGGTCGTGAATCCGCGCCTTGCCGCAGAGGCGCTCGTCGAGCGCGATCCGCTTACAGATCGCGAACGCGAAATCCTGCAACTCGCGGAGGGCGGAGCCAGCAGCGGTGAGATCGCGACGATGCTGCGGCTTTCGAAGGGCACCGTGCGCAATCACTTGTCGCAGGCCATCACGAAACTCTCCGCGAGCGGCCGCGTCGAGGCCGCTCGCATCGCCAAATCCAAGGGCTGGCTATAGGCTGCGCAGCCGTGACACCTGTCATGGTCCAGCAATGACACCTGGCACATTCGTCTGGGACTAAGAGCAGTCAGGATCAAGTGCATGGAGGGAGCACCCATGCACTGTGTACGAATCCTGTTTCTGTGTCTGATAGCGACGAGCAACCTGGCCCTCGCCCAAGTTTCACCCGCTGCTGAAGGCGAAGAGCTATATCAGCAACACTGCGCGACCTGCCACGAGCGTGGCGTGGCGCGGGCGGCCTCGCGCCAGACCTTGCGGCAACTCTCAGCTGAGAATGTTCGATTTGCCCTTTCGAAAGGTGTGATGAGCGGGCAGGCAGCGAGCCTGTCTGAAGCACAACGAGAAGCAGTCGTACGCTTTGTCGCGAGCAACGATGACTCATCTGCGAACGCGTCAAGCTCGGTTGCACCCGCCGAAGTGGCGTCCACGACGGCAACGCCGACTGCGCGCTGCCCGGCAGACGTCCATCCCTACCGAGCTTCATTTTCCAGCCCACACTGGAGCGGCTGGGGTGGGGAAGCGTCTCAAAGCCGCTTTCAACCTGCCGGCGATGCGCGCCTATCCCAGGCGGACGTTCCGCGACTGAAGCTGAAATGGGCGTTCGGTTTTCCAGGTGTCGCAACGGCGTCGAGCCAGCCGGCCATCGTGAACGGTCGACTGTTCGTGGGCAGCGCCGCTCGTCGCGTGTATTCAGTCAATGCCGCGACCGGCTGCACTTACTGGGAATTCGAGACCGAATTTCCCGTTCGGACCGCCATCACTGTTGGAGTGGTTGGCCGCAAATCCGTAGTGTTCTTCGGCGACCAGCACTCGACGGCCTATGCACTCGATGCACAGTCCGGTGCGCTCCTCTGGAAGAAACGTCTCGAGGATTATCCGAGCGCAATGATCACGGGTTCGCCCACACTCGCTGGGAAGGTGCTGTACGTGCCGGTCACGTCGAATGAGGACGCGTACGGCGCGAACCCCACATATCCCTGTTGCAAGTTTCGAGGCAGCGTGTCCGCGCTCGATGCGGCGACAGGGAACATCATCTGGAAGAGCTACACGGTTAGTGAGGAGTCGACACCACGCCAGCTGAACAAGCAGGGCGTACAGCTCTGGGGGCCTTCCGGCGCTGGAGTGTGGTCTTCCCCCACGGTCGATCCGAAGCGCGGGCGGGTATACGTGACTACGGGTAACAGTCACTCCGATCCGGTCGCTCCGACTTCGGACGCGTTCGTGGCCTTTGAGCTGCGAACCGGCCGCATGATCTGGGCAAAGCAGATGACGAGGAACGATGGCTACACGCTCGCTTGCGATCTGCCGGCGCCGTACAACGGCAACTGTCCCTCGGGCAATGGGCCCGACCACGACTTCGGTTCATCGGCCATCCTGATGAATCTCGGCGGCGGGCATCGCGCGCTCATCGCAGGTCAGAAGTCGGGAGTCGTGCATGCGATCGACCCCGATGCCGGCGGGCGAATCCTCTGGCAGTCAGCCATCGGTCGCGGCGGACGCGTCGGCGGGATTCAATGGGGTTCCGCAACCGACGGCAGAAATGTTTACGTGGCGTTGTCCGACGCGCAAATCCGCGCCGCGCCGACGGGCACGCCGGGCGCTCAGGCCGCACTCGGCGCGAATTTCATCTTCGATCCCAAAGTCGGCGGCGGGCTATTCGCTCTCGACGTACGAACGGGGAAGACGCGCTGGCACACAGCGCACCCCGGCTGTGAAAAGTCGGGATGCAGCCCAGGGCAGTCGGCTGCCGTTACGGCAACTCGGGGTGTCGTGTTTTCCGGCGGACTAGATGGTCATCTGCGCGCCTATGCGAGCGAAGATGGTCGCATCCTGTGGGACGTCGACACGATGCGCGACTACGCGACGGTGAATGGTGTGCCGGCGCATGGTGGATCGTTGAACGGGCCCGGCGCAGTTGTGGTGAACGGGATGGTGTACGTCAACTCCGGGTATACCCACCTGGCTACCGCGCCGGGCAATGTCTTGTTGGCGTATTCGGTAGACGGAAAATAGCCGCGTCGGTGTAAGCGCGGAAGAGTCCGCGGCCAATGTCGGCCGCGATGGACAGGTTGCTTCGATTAGGAGACAGCGATGGACGCCCAGCTACGCATCGACAGCTACATCAACAACGTCGCCGGCCGGCCGCCTCGCAAGCTGCGCAACGGCGTCGGGCTCGACAGCCGCCGCGGTTTCGAGATCATTGAGCCCGAGCACGCGCCGGCGTTTCTGATGTTGTCCGCCGCCTGCGTCGCCATTCAATGGGCGCTCACTTTGCCTGGCGTGTTCGCGGCGCGCACGACATTTGGAGACTGGTGGCACAACTGGGGCTTCAGCGCATTCGCGTGGATCGGGATGTTGGCCCTCTGGTTCGGCCTGGCGACGTGGATTCGGGGGCGCTCCCCGGTCTACCGCGGGAGCCTGTCGCGACCGTGGATGCATTACATCTTCTGGCTGCCGCTGCCGGCGGAGTGGCGTCCGGTCGATCGCGAAGCCATCGAGCGGCGAGCGTCGAAAAGCGCCTTCCTGATCGGCGTCGTGTTGACGATCTTCTTCATCGCACCTACCTGGTTCCTCCATCTGCTCACGCCGGCCGGTACCAACACGTCATGGGCGTTGTACGACGCGGACCTTCGCCGCTGGCTTCTGCCCCCGCTGATCGTGCTGATGGTCGTGCGCCTGGGACTGTTCGCAGCGACGGTCAGCAACGATTTGTGGCGCGCGCGGATGGAAGCCATCCGGTTTGGTCTGTGGATCTGCTTCGTCGGCCTGCTCTACTGGGTCGTGCTTCGCTGGAACATCTTTGCCGCCCCGTTAGTCGATGCGCTCTTCAAGATGTGGCTGCTGATCTTCCTGCTCGTCAACACCGTGCAGATCGTCGTGTGGATTCGCAGAGCCCGCACGCGGGTGCGCGTGCCGAAGAATGGCGCCTGAGCGCCCGTGATGCGGCGTAGATCGGTATGGCGCTCAGCAGCTCTCAGTGGAATGGTTCCGGAGATCCGATTTGCTCTGTTCCTGCAGTTCAGACGCGAGTTCGCGTGCGGTGAACAGCTCGGCTCTCCGCGCCAGACAGTGCGGTGCCTTGGCCAGCGAGCCCATACGCTTCGTCTGCCGATAGATTTTCGTTCGCGATGACAACGCGTGACGGCGGCGGCGCATCGCCGCGCGAGCGCCCGCGGCCGTCAAATGCCTTGCCGTCCTCGGTCCAATGAGGTGATTGGGGAAACACCGCTCAGGGATTTACCTGCGCAACAGCGTCGTACGCACTCTTTAACCACGATCGAACCCGCTGCCGCTCGAGAATGCCGAGCTTCATGCCGCCTTTGTCTTCGGGCTGGGTCGCCGTCCAGAAGCTGTTGCTGCCGGCATCGATCTTCGTCATGGACGCTTCATGCAGCCGCTTGATGGCAATCACGCTCGCATTCAGCACCTGTGCCCGCTCGAGCAGTCCCGAGCTCTTCAGGATATCGAAGTCGTCGCCGCGCAGCTGGTTCTGCACGATGACGTAGCTCAGTCGTTGCTCGTACTGATCGAATAGGTGCTTCAGCAAATCCACCGAATCGCGCCCGTTGTCCATCACGTGCCAGTAGCGGATGTTGAGGCCGAGCTCAGGTGCGACCGACAGCAGCTGCGACTCGTCCATCCAGCGCGTGAGGGGTTCCTGCGTCTGGGCCGCGAGATCGACGAGGATGCGTCGTTCGGGATTCTCCGTGGCCGCCTCGACGATCGCATCGAGGCTCTCATAACGATCCACGAGCACGGGGGACGCGTAGCCCGCATAAAAGCGCATGAGCGCGCCGTGCGAGCGATCGGAGTCGAACCCCAGAAACGGGATCGAATGGTCGATAAAGTACTGCGCGAGGACGCGCGCAACGAGCGATTTACCAATGCCGCCCTTCTCGCCGCCGATCAGATGAATGCTTGCCATGGGTGCCTTGCCGGTTGAATGAGTGCCACGCTAACACGCGGCACACAGCCCGTCCGGCGTCGCTCTATCTTGGGTCGAGCGAACCTCGCCTGCGCACTCCGATGTGGCATCGGGTTGCGCACGCGCTCGCGACGGGGCCCAGGCACTGGCGTCCTGCAGTCGACAGGGCGAATGCGTCGCCCCATGACGTGTCGCCCCGGGGCACCGCCACCACCCGCATCGGGGGGCGGCGCATAGTCTGTTCAAAGCCCCTGCCGTTCGTACCGCGAGTCATATGATGCGTGCCTCGCGGCTTCCGGAGTTTGCTGTTCATGTCCGAGTTTCGTCGTCTTCTTGTAGTCGCCGCCGCGATTGTCGCCCCAGCCCTGTGTGCTGCGGGCCCCAAGCCTGATATCGAAAACGGCAAGGCGACATTCAGCACCGTGTGCGGCGTCTGCCATTCCGTGCAGAAGACGGGAGGTCCTAATCAGGGGCCGAATCTTCTGGGCGTTGTCGGACGCAAAGCGGGCAGCGAGCCTCAGTTCGCCGGGTACTCGCCCGCCCTCAAGGCCTCCAACATCACGTGGAGCCAGAAGACCCTCGACAAATTCCTGATGGACCCCATGGCGAAGGTGCCAGGCACCCTGATGCCGATACAGATTGCGGATGACAAGACCCGTGCGGATGTCATCGCCTATCTTGCGAGGCTGAAGGAGGAGTAGGGCTGCGGATTCATGCGATACGCCGCGGCGACATCACCTGCCAGTCGTGGCTAAAGCCCTGCCTGGAGTCGTCGTTACGCCAGGCAGGGCGATATTCGAAGCAGCGCGCGGCGTGAGATGCCGTCGCTTTCATTATTGCCGGCTGACCTGCACAGTGGCTCCGCCACCAAGTCCGAGCTCACCGTCGTCCGGGGAGACCACCTTCACCCAGAGTGCATTCTTGTCCTTGAAGTAGGAGGTCTCACTGGCCTTGCGCAGCGCCTTCAAGCTGGTCTGCTGCGTACCCGAGTCTGCTGTGTTGAAGCCCGGTAGCTGGAAGATCACCCAGGAGCCTTCGTCCAGTTCCGTCAGCCTGAGAGTCAAGGTTGGCCTTTCGGTTGCCAACTTGATCTCCGTACCGGCGCGCACGTTAGATCCGCCGCTAACGATGGTGTAGTCCCGGCCATTGCGGCTGAGAACGACGGGCGGCTGAGCAGGCCCACCGAAGAAGCCGCCGGGCGGACGAGGAGGTACGCCAGCAGCAGGAGCTGCGCCAGGACCCGCACCTGCGGCGGGAGCAGCCGGTCCGCCAGGACCACCGGCACCAGCGCCTGGACCCGCACCACCCAATCTCAGCGGCGCGGCAAAAGCCAGACGTCCGACATCGCCCTTGCACACCGCAGCGTTCCACGTGGGCTTGATCTCACAGTCCTGCGCGTTGGTCGCGATGCTGTCGTTGACGCCGTCGTTGATGAGAACGTAGGCATTCGGGCCAGCGCCGAGCGAACCGTCCTTGTCGCGGATTACCGCGGTCTTGTAGGCCTGGCTGTTTCCATTGTCGTTGGCCCACCTGGCGTTGCCCTGCATCGGTGGGAAGTACACCGGCTTCGCGTTCTCGAATTTCACATTCTCGATGGTGTTGTTGGAGCTGACCGCGAAGCTGGTGTACAGCAGGTAAGAGAGTGCTCCGGTCTTGCGCGTGGCATTGTCCTCGAAGTTCCGGAAGGTGGTGTTCACCACGTCATGACGCGCGTCGTAGTACTCGTAACCGCGGATCGGGAAATCCGGCAACATAGGTTTCGGCAAGCTGCGGCCGTAAGCCTTTTCCGCGTCAGTCGTGGGGTTGCCGATGTTCTCGGTTTCGCCCACGAACAGTGAGTCAAGAACCCTTGACGTATAAGGGTCGGCAAGACTGGCACCGCCGCCCAGGCCGGACGCCTGCGTGTAGCCGATGGCGTTGTCCGCCGCTTTGAAGTTCCTGATCGTGCGCATCTCGCCGCGACCCCAGAAGCCGCCGTTACGGTTCTTGTAAGCGGTGAGATCCTCGAAGACCGTTTCCACTATCTTGCTGCTTCTGTCTGCCGGATTTTCATGCGCGATATGCATGTTGCCGGTCACACCGAAGGTGTTATTGGCGTTGATGTTCCGGTCCATCATGAATGCGTCGTAGTTGGAGTGGGCGACGTTGCCCTTGAACTTGCGGACACTCATGTTGCGCGGCCAGGTTGCCTTGCTGATGTCCGTATCCGCGAACGCGCCGTTCGGGTGCTCCGGCAATGACATCCAGAAGCCGTTCTCGTCGGAACCCGCGGCGACGTTATCTACGAAGGTGTTGTCCGGGTTCGTAATCCAGTAAGCCGCCACCGTGTTGTCCGAGGGCAGCAGCACATCCCTGGATTGCTGGCCACTCTGTCTGCCGGCCTGGCGATTTTCGTACGCGTAGCTGGTCTCTCCAGAAGCGGCGAGGTTGGTCGGCACGCATGGCTTGGACGTATGACACTTGATCTGGATCGCGAGGTTGTGGATGTACTCGTTGCCGTGCTCGACGCCGTCTTCGAGGAAGAAGCAGTGGCCGACGATGTTGTAGGTCACGTTATTCTCGACGTGCACGTAATTCGTGCCATGCACCGTCACACACCGGTTGAAGGTGTCGTGGATAGCCGAGTTCTTGATGTACTGGCCTTGTGCGTCGCCGACCAGATGCCAGTGGATCGGATAGCGCGCCAGCGTCAGGTTCTGACCCATGCGATTGAGCTCGACGCCCTCGACGAACATCTTGCTCGTGACCATCGCCATGATGTGGCCGCCGAAGAAGGTCTGCGCGGCATCGTCAGAAGCCTGGATCTTGATGTTGCGCGTGAGCAGGCCCACTTCGCCGTGTTCATCCACATCGAAGGTGATCTTGCCGAAGTGCATGTAGTCCAGCTTCTTGTCGAGCGTGATCGTGTTGCCATTGATCGCGGCAATGGTTCGACGCTCGGCCTGCCGGGGATTGAAGTCCGTCGATGCGAGAACGATCTGGTCGCCTGCGCGCCATTGAGCCGCGTTCAGCACTTCGATCGAGTTGCTCCCTGCCTCGGCGGTCTTCGCCAGCTTGGTCCAGGTGTTGGTGCGGTCACCATGCAGGTTCAGGGTTCCGCCTGAGAGCATGATCCCGCGGTCACCCATGCCCATCATCTGCTCATCTTTGACGTTGTCGGTGAGGGTGATGGTGGCCTTGTGCGTGTACGGGCTGGCCTCGGTGCCGATCGCCAGTTCCCCGTGCACCATGACCCACTCGGTGGTCAGCTCCAGGTCGGTGGTGTCGGCGAAGGTGAGCTTGCCATTGATCGTCAAACCGTTCAGCGGCGGGGGACTGACGTCGAGGATCACTTCCTTGCCTGCCGCAATGGTGACCTTGTCGCCTGCGCGGGGCACCTTCCGATCCGGCCAGGTGGCTCGATCCGACCAGCGCGTTGCCTTGATAGCCTGCGATCCTTTTTGCTGAGCCGCTTCGACGACAGCGGATACGCTGACGAGGGAGAAGGCTGGAACGAGCATCGCAAGCAGGAATGGCCGAAGTTGTTTTCTTCTCATGGCATCAACCCCTGTATTTTCCGCAAAGCGGCCGGAGGATAGCGCGAAGGTCTGGCGCCGAGCCATGTCAGGCGATCGTGCGGTCCGAGGGGAGCAAATGGCCTCAGGAAACTCGGCTTTGGAACAGCGACCGCCGATTAGCGACCGCTGGCACAGTAAGTATTGAAGGGGGGCGCTTCATCTTTCGGATCGAAAGCCGCCGCACTGACAATTTCCCTCATGTCACGGACCGACCACTTTGCCCGGGAGAGAATTCCGGTATCCGACTCAAGAAGTATGTAGTCCGGCCAGCGGCGGCCGATGTCGCCTGAGGGAAACACCATGAGGATTTCACTGACGGCGGTCTTCCCGGTGTTTAGAGACAAATCTGTTGCGGGGGAGAACTGCACATGAACCCAGTTCGGCTGCGCGAATATTTTGTCCCAGTCATCGGCCGCGTTCGTTTGTCAGCGGAGTCAGGAGGTCGACAACTAATGCCGGACATGTCCAGGCAGCGCTCCTGAGCGCTCGATGGCCTTCTGTGGACGCAGGTAATTCCCGAAAGACGCGCTACACGCGGTTCCTGTCTGGCGACCGCCCAGTTGATCATTCATTCGGTGAATGATTATCATGCAGCACATGAAGACCCTTCCCAGGCTCGTGAGTGCCGCGCTTGCGGATCGCCTGCGTGTCATGCCGGCCGTAGTGGTCACAGGGGCGCGGCAGACCGGCAAGAGTACGCTCGCCGAACAACTGGTTCCCGGCGCCCGGCGCTATGCCACGCTCGATGATCTCGATACCCTCGATGCTGCCCGGCGCGACCCGGAGGTGCTCGTCGGCGGTGCCGGCGCTGTAACAGTGGATGAGGTTCAGCGGGAACCCGAGTTACTCCGCGCCGTCAAGCGCGCCATCGACCGCAACCGCAAGCCAGGACGTTTTCTGCTGACCGGTTCTGCGAATCTCCTACTGATGAGGCAAGTGTCGGAGTCGTTGGCGGGCCGCGCAAGCTATCTCACGCTTTGGCCGATGACCCGACGCGAGCAACGCGGACTCGGGCAATGTGGCCGCTGGGAGGAGTTGCTCGCTACGCCCGATGCCGAATGGCGCGAGATGCTGGCCGAGGAGAAGGACATGGCTGAAGACTGGCGCGCGTTCGCTCTGCGCGGCGGGTTTCCGACTCCCGCCTTGCAGCTCACTACAGCGGGCGACAGGCGTATCTGGTTCGACGGTTACGTCCGCACGTATCTGGAACGCGATCTACAGGACCTCGCCACCATCAGCGCGCTGCCTGATTTCCGTCGCCTCATGCGAGCCGCTTGCCTGCGCATGGGTCAGCTCGTGAACCAGACGGAACTCGGTCGCGACGTTTCGCTTCCGCAGCCAACCGTACACCGGTGGCTGAACCTGCTCGAGACATCATATCTGTTGGTGCGCCTGCCCGCTTACGCGGTGAACCGCACGAAGCGCCTCATTAAGGCACCGAAGATCTATTGGGGTGACACGGGCATCGCTCTGCACCTGGCAGGAATGGACGAACCAGCCGGCGCGCAGCTGGAGAATCTGGTGTTGCAGGACCTTCTCGCGTGGCGTGACGCGCGCCTGGAGCGCGTGGAGCTGGGTTATTGGCGGACAGCAGTTGGCGAGGAAGTCGATCTCGTTATCGAGGCGGGCGACAAGCTGCTACCAATCGAGGTGAAGGCAACCTCGCGCCCGCGATTGGCTGAAGCAGCACACCTGCGCACGTTCCGACAGGAGTACGGGAAGAAGTCGCGGCCCGGGCTTCTTCTGCACACCGGCAGCGCGCTTGAATGGTTGGCTCCCGATGTGCTCGCTGCGCCTTGGTGGAAGATTCTGTGAGCTCGAGGTCGCATCCGATGCGCGTTGAGTTCGTCGGATCTTCGTCAAGCCCGCCGCGCTGTGCGCCTGTCCAAGCAGCGCTCCTCAGCGCTCAGCAGCCTTCAGGGGAAGCAGACAAATTCGAGGAAGGGATTTGTCTTGTTCCTGCAGTGGCGGTGCGCGCACGCGTACGATGACGGCTCTCGGTCCAAGCGTAGAGCCGGAAGCAGCGTTTCGCGATAATTTCGCCCGAGTTATGCGCGTTGGATAAGCTTGCGACCGGAAAATGTTTGGGAGGTAGGCGTGGCGCTTCGCGTTGTAGTTCTTGCAGTAATGGCTGCGCTCGCGGTCAGTGCGCGCGGCCAAACTCAAGGGTCGCTGCCCGTCAATGTTGAAACACAGCACGGCCCCCTGCGCGGCTACCGGGCTGCGCCGGATGTAGTCGTCTTCAAGGGCATTCCTTACGCAGCGCCGCCGACCGGCGAAAGTCGCTGGCGTCCGCCAGCGACGCCAGTGCGATGGACGGAAGTGCGCGACGCCACCCAGTTTGGGCCTCGCTGCCCTCAGCCGCAGGCTTACGGCCCTGCGCGCCAAAGCCCGTGGCCAGCACAACCGATGAGCGAAGACTGCCTGACGCTGAACGTGTGGACGCCGGCAAAGTCGGCACAGGCGCGCTTGCCCGTCATCGTTTGGCTTCATGGTGGCAACTTCAGCGTAGGTGCTGGCTCCGCGCCCAACGTCGACGGAACGAATCTGGCGCGACGTGGCATTGTCGTGGTGACCCTCAACTATCGCCTCGGCGCGCTCGGCTTCCTGGCGCATCCAGCCCTGTCGCGGGAATCGGAGAGCGGCATTTCCGGAAACTACGGACTGCTGGACGAGATTGCAGCGCTGAAGTGGGTTCACGCCAACATTGCCGCTTTCGGCGGAGACTCGGCGAGCGTCACGCTGATGGGGGAATCGGCGGGAGCCACCGGCGTCGGTGACTTGCTAGTCTCGCCTCTCGCGCGGGGCTTATTCCAGCGTAGCATCGTTCAGAGCATCGGCGGCTCGTTTGCGAGCCAAACGCCCCTTGCTCAGGCTGAAAGAGAAGGCACGACCCTTGTTCCCGACATCGCCACCTTTCGCCGCCTCACCGCTGAGCAGGTGATTGCGCGTCTGCCGCAAGCGCCCACGGTGAGCTCGCAACCGCATTATTATCCCGTGGTCGACGGCTACGTGTTGCCCGCGAACCCCATGACCCTGCTGGCCAGCGGCCAGGCAAAAATGCCGCTGTTGATAGGTCACAACTCCGATGAAGCACTTTTTTGGGCGCGGGATCTTCCCACGACGCTCGCGGGCTACCGCGAGTTCGTACGGGGATGGTTCCGCCCCGAACATGTCGATGAGATCATGGTCCGATATCCGGCCGCCACAGATGCCGATGTCTCGAAGGCGGCAACCAGGCTGACGACCGACTTCAAGGTGGTGACGCCCACCATCCTGATGGCGCGCGCGGCGTCACGTTTCAGCCCCGTGTACATGTACAGGTTCTCGCGGGTAAGTCCCTCAAGTCGATCGACCTTTGGCGGCGCGGCACATACAACCGAAATACTCTACGTCTTCGATAATCTTCCGGCGGACCTTGCGCAGGCCGAAGAAAGGGATCACGCCCTCTCGCGGGAGATGGCCGCAGCATGGGTCCAGTTCGCCAAGACGGGCAACCCCAACGGCCCGGGGCTGACCCGGTGGCCGGTCTACCGCTCGCCTGACTACCAAGTGCTCGCGTACGACGATGCGGCGACAATCGACTCGAACGCGGATAGCCCGGTGGTCGATTTTTTTCAGTCGCGACCCTCGGAGGTCGATCTCAGGTAAGTCAGCTGCCATGAAATCAGTACGCGTTGCTGAAGGCCCGTCGCAAGAAGAGACAAGGCGGTGATGACCGCTTCGGGCACAACGCTGCCGACCGGTGCAGCGCTCCTGAGCGCTCAGTAGCGTTCAGTGGATGCAAGGAATTCCGAAGATCCGCTACCCACTGTTCCTGCGGTCTCAGTGCGCGTTCGAGTACGATGAGAGCTCTGTTTTGCGTTCCGATCGGCGAATGCCCGTCTACGTCAACTTACAAATTGTTCACCCCCGCAAGTTGGCGGCGGTACGGCGCGAAGTCGCGCCGGGCGCGGTGGGCTCAGCGTGGGGACCGGCCCTCGGCAAGGTCTGGGATTTCATTCGGAGTCAGCCGGGCCTGCGGACCGACGGCCACAATATTTTTCTCTACCAACACCCTACACAGCCGGGCGCGCCGATACTGTGCGACTTCGGTGTCGAGGTCACACGCATATTTGAAACCGCGGGCGAGGTATACGCGACCGAAACGCCGGGGGGCGAGGCTGCCGTCGCCGTCCACTGCGGACCGTACAATCGCATGAACGAGGCGCACGACGCGATCAGAACCTGGATGGCGGCGAATCGGAGGGAGTCCGCCGGTCACTCGTGGGAGATGTACGGAGATCCGACGCCGGACCCGGCCGACACAGAGACGACGGTAGTGTACCTCTTGAAGTAGCGTTCATGCGCTTCGCCTTCTGTTCGAGCGGCGCTGCTTAGCGCTCAATGGCCTTTAGTGGATGCAAGTAATGGCGTAGAAGGGATTTGTCTTGTTCCTGCAGTCGCCGTGCGTGTCCGCGTGAGATGACTCGAAGCGTGAGGCGCTGGAAGCGTTCGCCGTTAATCGCTCAACTTACTGGAAGCAAGCGAAACGATGGGAACGGACCGCACGTTCTTGACCGTGCTCAACAGCCGTTCCTCCAAATCTCGGGGCAGGTCACTCAGGGCCTCATCCTCGAAGTAGGTCAATGCCTTCAGGCATTCCTGGGGGGCGAACGCTGGGAAAAGGACCTGTGCGCCAGCCAATCCGGCGGACAAGCTCAGTCCGCTCCGGAGGAGCGCGTCGACGTCCACATAGTCCTTGGTCTCGACCCGCTGCAGAATCGTCTTGAGTTTGTGCGCCAAGAGGTCATCGAGTGACGCCACATTCATCACCCCGTCTGGTGTTCTTCGTGGCTGTGCTAGCCGGCCAAACCTGAGCCCGCCGAAGAATGAGATCTTGACGCCGCCCGTCTCGTGTCCCGCAGTGATGACGGTGAGAGTGTTCTGCTGCGATTGGAGGACCTCAACCTCGCGCAAGAAAAGGTAACTGCCGACCAGGTCATCCGGCTGAAAAGTCAGATTCGTGAAGAAATCGAAGTCCACTGACTCGCGATGTCCGAGATACAGCGCCACGGCTGTGCCGCCATACAACACGAATGAGTGTCGAGTGACGTCCGCGAGTTGCGGCCAAAAGGCGCGCTGCGCGGCCGGAAGGATGTCGAGCCTCGGAAAGCGATTCACGACAGCTTCCTCCTGGGCAAAGGCGGGACGGCATGAGGCGTGGCCATTCCGAGAATCAGGTGCCAGTAGTGCCACGAGCGTTCAGAAAACTCTCCCGCCCGGGCCTGTCGGAGCGCATGCTTGAACTCTTCGTCGCCCAGCGCTGCCCGCAATGCCTCTACGTCAGCGTGAGTTCCGATATCCATCACTTGAGCGATCAACCGATGAGGGTCCCGGAGAGCGCGCTCGGGAGATTGCCACCAGATGTACTTGCGGGCGAGGGGTGTCAAGTCCATGGCCGGATTTTACATGCCTCCGCAGGACGGCGCAGTTTACCCCTCGACTCCGCGAATGGATGTGCAGGATCTCGTCGCAATCGAAGCCGGCTCGAAACTCGTCGGGCAGTCGTCCAAGCAGCGCTCCAGAGCGCTCAGCAGCCTTCAGCGGACGCAGGCAATTCCGAAGAAGCGTTACGCACTGTTCCTGCAGTCTCGGTGCGCGTGCGTGTGAGGTGATTCTTGGCCGCCCACCCGGTGAGGCCTGCCAAAGCACCGGCGCACTGGCCGAGCGCGGTCCCGACCTCTGCACCCTAGTTCAGCATCGGCGCGAGTGCCGCGAACACTCCGGGATCGAGGAAGATCTCATGATCCTTGCCATCGAGCTCCAGCAGTCGGATGCGCTTACCGAGCTTTGCGCCGATATCGCGATAGCGCTCGCTGAGAACCGGCGGAGCTACATCATCCTTCGTTCCTACGATCAACGTCACTGGGGCTCGCACCCCTTCGAGCAGATCAACTGGCGACAGCGTCTCGATCTTTCCCTGGAATCCCGCAAACTGCGTCCGCCGCAGCATGTGCTCGCGCCAGGCGTCGACGCGCGAGGATGAGACTTGGTTCACCACCATCTCCTATTGGACCGACATGAACGCGATGACCGCATTCACCAAAGGCGAGCCGACCAAAGTACACCATCTGCCACGCGACCCGGAGTTCCTGATCGCACTGCCGGATCAGATCGAGATCCACCGAATCCTCGTCGACTCGCGGGGATTGCGCTGAGAGAACGTATGCACGACGTGCGTAATCAGTTCACCCGGTGCGCCGTCGCTACGGAGAGATACGAGATTGGTCAGTTGACGAAAGGCCGAGTGGGTGCAGGCACTAGCGAAGAAGCCCTACACGCTGTTCCTGCAGTCCTCGTCCGGGTACGCGTGCGATAGTTAGGGCGCAGCGCGCTCTGCGGGCTCTGGGCAGGTGACTGCCGCGCCTGCATTTTGATTACGGCTCATCGGTCAGGCGTATATCTGAAATCGCATTGACAATGAGACTCGAATTTGTCGCCTGGTAAATGCCGTCGAAGCGGGCTCGGCAGGGCGCAGAGGACAGCCGTACACAACCGCCAGGGTCCTCTTGCTGCACGGGTATCCTCGTGCTGTTGCCAGATTCCGCAGGATCACAAAGGCTTTGGGACATCGCGAGTCCGAGAGGAAGTAGCCATGGGCATGTATCTGAACCAAAGCCTCTACTACCACTCGTTTGCCGTCGAAGTGATTCGACGCGTCGGCGAGCTGGCACAGGCCGACCGTCTGCGGAGGTTCGCGCTGTTGCGCAATTGCCGCCCTTGGCGCAGCGCAGGCGCAGAGAGTGGAGCAGAGCAGAATCGCGATCATCCGCTGTATTGTTCGTGTCCATCCTGTCTACTGTTGATCAACGGCATTTCGCTCGCGAAGCGTAGATCGACCACCCGTGCCGGCCCAAGTCCCATCGGACTGGAACACTGTAAGAGCCAGTGGCCTTCAGTGGAATGGTTCCGACGAGGGGATTTGGTCTGTTCCTGCGCTCGCCGTTCGCGTGCGAGTCCGGTAACTCGCCTGTTATAAGGCCGAGGCGGTCATGTCAGGAAGCGTCCCGCCTCCGGCTGAAGCGGGAATGGCGGCGCACTCGTAGTGTGAGAGCCACGTCGCGTGCGATCCATCACGCGCCCAGCCAGTTGTGCAGCCTCAGATCGGGTACTCGCTCGAATTCCCGAGTGTTATTGGAGATCAACAGCGCGTCCTCCACAAGCGCTTGCGCTGCGATCCAGGTGTCGTTCGGACTAATAGGCGCTCCGCGGATTTCCAGCAGTGCGCGCAAACGGGCGTATTCCCGAATGGTTTCCTCGGTCATATCCAGGACACCGTCCATGAGATCATGAAATTCTTCGACGCGGTCTCGATCCGCCGTCACGTCTCGACCGAGTTGCGACAGTTTTTCGATCCCGAATCGAAGTTCGGCCGACACCATGAAAGGCAAATACAGACGCCCGGAATGACGAACTATCCGCGAGAGCACGCGGCGATCGTTCTTGAGCGCTGCGATACAGATGTTGGTATCAAGCAGGATCACTTGGCGCGACGCCGACGCGTGTGCGCTTTCGCCCTGAGATCGAAGTCGACCGGGCGTTCGGGGCCGGTGGAACGAAGCTCCACAGGGTCGAGGTCCACACTCAACGGTGGCTTGGCAAAGAACTCCGACCAGTCGCCGCGCCTGAGCTTGATGAACAATCCGCCCGCGCGCTGCTCGATCACCGCTTCGCCTTCGCGTAGCTCGAAAGGCTTGGGAATGCGCACGGCCTGGCTATTGCCAGCGCGGAAAACGCGGGTGGGAAGTCGCTTCGGGTTCGCGCTCAAGGCCGTTTCCTCCTGTCCGATGTGATGACAAGACGTTATCACGTGTCTGTCAGGGGGACAACGCCGCGGACGTCCAACGCCGCGTGCAACCGGGCTCGGCGTGCTCCGGCGCCTAGGCGAGAGCCCGAATTCACGCAGCTTTCGCAATGCCGGACATGACGCGCGAGGAAATGCTACACGCGCTGACGTCCGTCCCTTCGAAGAGCGTGTTGCGCATTGCCGGAGAGCGGGCCTCCGGTAAGGCCCCCGAGGGAGCGCGCCTCGCGTTCTTTCGTGAGAGGCCAGGCAATGCCGTTGCGAGCTGCGGCGAAAGGACGTTCGCTGGGTCCTGAGACTGGAACAGTATGGATATCAGCAGCCTTCCGCGGAATAGTTCCGGTGAGGGGATTTGAACCTGCGAGTCGTGTGTTGCGAAAGACGCGTTCGGATCGCGCGCAGCCGTCAAATCTCTACCTGTCCTCCTACTTCCATCACGCGGGAGGCGGGGATACCGAAACTCGAGGCGGCGTATTGCGAGTTGCGGGCCAGGAAGAGGAACAGCTTTTTACGCCAGCGCTGCATGCCGCGCGGGGTGCCGATGACGATGTCGTCGCGGCCGAGGAAATAGACGGCGTCGTCGATGCGGACGGGGAGCCATTGCTGGGCGGCGCGGAGGAGCTTCGGGACTTCGATGAATTCCATGAAACCCATGCGGGCGACCACGCGGTAGAGGCCGGGCGCGAGGGTCTGCACCTTGATGCGACCTCCTTCGCTGACGCGGGGGACGCGCTCGGTGATGACGGAGAAGATGATCGTGTGTTCGTGGAGAACGCCGTTCATCTTCAGATTACGGACGAGCGTGCGCGGAATGCCGGTCGTGTTGCTCGTCGGAAAGATCGCAACGCCGGGCGCACGCATCGGCGGTTCGCGTTCGATCTTCTCGAGGAAGCGCGCGACCGGTCGCTCTTCACGACGCATCTTGTCGGTCACGATCTCGCGGCCGTGCTGCCACGTTCTCATGAGACCGAACACTGCGAGCCCGAAGATGATCGGGAACCAGCCTCCCGTAGGCACCTTTTCCATGTTGGCCAGAACGAACGCCGCATCGATGACCAGCAGCCCGCACAGCACGCCGACCTGCGCCCGCGCCGAACGCTCCGTCGCACCCCACAGCAGCACGAGAATCAGAATGGTGTCGATCAGCATCGTGCACGACACCCCCACGCCATACGCGTGAGTCAGTCGCGCCGAAGACCCGAAGCCCACCGCCAGCCCGATGGTGGCGATACAGATCAGCCAGTTCACCGACGGCACATACACCTGGCCATAAGCCGCAGCCGATGAATGCAGAATTCGAACCCGAGGGATGTAACCCAGGCGCTGGCATTGCTGGGTAATCGCGAAAACACCTGAAATCACAGCCTGCGAGGCGATGATGCTGGCGGCCGTCGCAAGCACCACCAGAGGCATCAGCGCCCACGACGGCGCAAGGTGGTAGAACGGATTGGAAATGGCGGCTGGTGACGCGAGCAGCAATGCTCCCTGCCCGAAGTAGTTGAGCAGCAGACAAGGCCACACTACGGCGAACCAGGCCATTGCGATCGGTCGCCTCCCGAAGTGTCCGAGATCCGAGTAGAGCGCTTCTCCGCCTGTGACCGTGAGGAATACGGCGCCAAACACGGCAAAGGCCACTGTGGAGTGATCGGCGAAGAATGCCAGTGCGTGGGCAGGATTGACGGCTGTGAGCACAAAGGGATGCAAGGCAATGCTGCGCACGCCGAGCACCGCCAGCACGAGGAACCACAGCAACATCATCGGGCCGAACAACCGACCAATGGCGCCAGTGCCCCGCCGCTGCAGGGCGAATAGCCAGAGCAGCGCGATGATCGAGAGTGGCAGCACGGCATTGGTGAAAGCGGGCGTGGCAACGTCGATTCCCTCGATCGCGCCGAGCACTGTGACGGCCGGCGTGATGACGCCATCCCCGTAGAAGAGCGCGCATCCTATGATCCCGAGCGTTGCGATGGCCCCTGCCCCGCGTACCGGGCGCTCGTTGAGTACGCGTGTCGTCAGGGCGAGCACGCCGCCTTCGCCGTTGTTGTCGGCTCGCAGGATGATTCCTACGTATTTGATTGAGATTACGAGCAGTAGTGACCAGAAGATAAGCGAGAGGATGCCGAGGATGCTTGCCGGCGTGACGGCGACGCCTGCGACGTCGGAGAAGCAGGCGCGCAGGGCATAGAGCGGGCTCGTGCCGATGTCGCCGAACACGACGCCCATCGCGGCAACCGACAGGGAAACTGTCGATCCGCGCACCATGCCGCCTTCAGACACCTTCGTTCATCTCAGTGGGAAAAAAGATTTTCTATTTTGCGGGGCCTGCGGCCCCGCGCCCCGCCAGGACCGCGCCGCCCGCCGACAGACGGGTCTGTGCGCGCGGGGCGGACATCGCGTCTCAGGATTGGGGCTGTCATGAATTCGTAACGGTGCCCGTCTGTAATGCGGCCGCAATCATAAACCCAGCCTGACCGGCCCGTTATTTTCCGGAGGTTTCCATGCTCGACCGCGCTGCCGTGGCCGCGATTCTGACGTTTGCATCGGCGCTGGCCTCCGGACACGACTGGGATGACGACAAAGGCAGCATTTCGCTCACGAAGCTCGGCACGTACGACGCCGGCGGCCTCGGCTCTGCCGAGATCGTCGAGTACGACGCGCGCTCGCGCCGCCTCTTCGTCGTCAACGCGCTGACCTCGACGGTCGACATTCTCGACGTACGCTTCCCGGGCAATCCCACCAAGATCCACACAATCGACACCTCCGCACTCGGCTCGCCGAACAGTGTCAGCGTGCACGACGGTCTCGTGGCCGTCGCGATCCAGAGCAATCCGAAGACCGACCCCGGCCACGTCGCCTTCTACAAGGTGAACGGCGACCTGATCACCTCGGTGCAGGTGGGCGCGCTGCCGGACATGCTCACGTTCACTCCCGACGGTGACTATCTGCTCGTCGCCAACGAGGCCGAGCCGAGCGGCTATGGCGTCGGCGAGGTGGACCCCGAAGGCTCGGTCAGCATCATCCCCATTCCGAAGCACGAGTTCCTGCTCAGGAAGCTGAAGACCTCGGACGTTCGCACCGCCACCTTCACGCAGTTCAACGGCCAGGAGGCGAGCCTCCGTGCGCTGGGCATCCGCATCTACGGCCCCGGCGCCACCGCCGCGCAGGACTTCGAGCCGGAGTACATCGCCGTTTCCGAGGACTCACGCAAGGCCTACGTCACTCTGCAGGAGAACAACGCGATCGCCGAAATCGACATCAATACGGCGAAAGTCAGCAAGCTTCGCGCCCTCGGCTTCAAGGACTACAGCAAGACTCCGAATGCCACCGCGACCTACGAATGGGAAGAGCGCCCCGTCGTCGGCTTCACGGCAGCCGGCCAGAAGATCCGCCTCGGCGGTTTCTCGGGCCTCGCGTACGAAGGCCTCACGCGCGACGGGAAATACAGGTTCATCACGCACACGGATCGCGGCCCGAACGGCGAGCCCACGGGCATCAATCGCCCGTTCCTGCTGCCGGGCTTCGCGCCCCGCATCGTGCGCTTCACCGTCGATCCCTCGAACGGCAAGTTCGACCTGACGGATCAGATTCTGCTCCGGCGCGCGGACGGCAAGCCGCTCACCGGCCTGCCGAACACCGCGATCTCCGCGGACGCGAACCAGCCGTATAACGACGAAGTACCGGTCGATCTCTTCAACAATGTCATCCCGCTCGATCCGCTCGGCGGCGACTTCGAAGGCATCGCCGTCGCGGACGACGGCACGTTCTGGATGGCCGATGAATATCGCCCTGCCCTGTATCACTTCAGCAAGAACGGCCGCCTGATCGAGCGCTTCGTGCCGATCGGCACGCATGCCGCGGCAGGCCAGCCGGTGCCGGCCCCTGGCACCGCCGGCGTCTTCGGCATCGAGGCGCTCCCGGCCGTGATCGCGCAACGGCGCCAGAACCGCGGCATGGAGGCGATCGCAATCAAGGACGGCAAGGTGTACGCGTTCGTGCAGAGCCCGATCCGAAATCCAGTCACGCTCAGCAACGGCGCGCTCAACGCCATGCAGAACGTGCGGCTCGTGGAATTCGACCCGGCAACGCGTGCGACCCGGCAGTTCCTCTATGTGATGGACAACCCGCCGGCGACGGGTGCTGCTGACACCCGCGCGGACAAGATCGGCGACATGGTGTCCGTACCGGGAGGCGGGTTCCTGGTCGTTGAGCGTGACGACGATGCCGTGCCCGAAGATGAGCTGAGCACCATCACGAAAAAGGTGTACGCATTCTCGCTGACCAACGCCACCGACATCTCCGGAATCAGCACGGTGGACGTGGGCGGCGGCGTCCTGAAGACGCCCGACCAACTCACCGCGGCCGAGCTCGTCGCCACGAACATCATCAAGCCGATCGCCAAGACGCTGCACGTCGACCTGGCGCAAGCCGGTTATGCGGGTGTCGAGAAGGTGGAAGGCCTCGCGCTGCTCGACTCCGGCCAGCTCGCGCTGATCAACGACAACGACTTCGGTGTCTCGCAGATCGTCATCGATAACGCGACGGGCCGCTTCACGCTGGCGCCCGGCTATGAACCGGAGAACGTCGTGGTGGGCATCGTCAACGTGCCGGGCCTCGACGCGTCGGATCGCGACAACGCCATCAACATCCGTGCGTGGCCGGTGTTCGGCATGTACGAGCCGGATGCAATCGCCACGTTCCGGGCCAATCACAAGACGTATCTGATCACCGCGAACGAAGGTGACGCGCGCGACTGGCCTGGCTTCTCGGAAGAAGCACGCGTCAGCACGCTCAACTTGGATGCCACCGCATTCCCGAACGCCGCAGCACTGAAGGCGAACGCCGCCCTCGGGCGCCTGAACGTCACACGCACGCTGGGCGACACGGATGGCGACGGCGACTTCGACGCCCTCTACACCCTCGGCGGCCGTTCCTTCTCCATCTGGAGCACCGACGGCGCGCAGGTGTACGACAGCGGAAGCGACTTCGAGCGCATCACCGCCGCGCGTTTCCCCGCGTTCTTCAATGCCAGCCACGACGATCGTACGTTCGACAGCCGTTCGGACAACAAGGGACCCGAGCCGGAAGCCGTGACTGTGGGTTCGATCGGCAAGCGCCAGTACGCCTTCATCGGTCTCGAGCGCATTGGCGGGATCATGGTGTACGACATCACGGAACCGACGTCGCCGGTGTTCGTCGACTACGTGAACAACCGTGACTTCAGTGTCGATCCGCCAACCGCCGAAGCTGCAGGCGACCTCGGGCCCGAAGGCGTGATTTTCATCGACGCGGACGAGAGTCCGACGCGCCACCCGATGCTGGTTGTTGCGAATGAGGTGAGTGGGACAGTGACGCTCTACGCGATCTCGTCGCGGTCAAGAGAATAGAGAGCTGAGAGAGGAGGCGACCCTCACGGTCGCCGCCCGGTAAAGCGGAAGGGCAGGTGCTGCCACCTGCCCTTCTCTCCAATCATCAGAACCGGTAGTTCAGACCGATGGCGTAGCGTCGCCCCAGTACGTCGTGCACGGAAGTGTTGAACTCCGTCGTGCCCGCACGCCCGATCACGTTCGGCGCAAGCGGCGGCTCGCGATCGAACAGGTTCGTGACGTTGAAGTACACGTCCAGATTGCCGTCGCTCCCGGCCGCGTAACCGAGGTTCAGGTCGGTATAGAACACCGGCGACACGGTGTTGTCACTGATCGTCGGTATCACCCGGCCCGATGCATCGAAGAGGTTCTCCTGACTCTCCACGCGCAGGCGGTCGAGAATGCCGCCATCGATCCAGCGGCCCTGCAGGAACACCGAGAACGGACCGTTCTTGTAGGTTACGTTGCTCGTGATCTTGTATTTCGGCAGACCGATGCCACCCGGCAGTCCCGGCCCGAGCTGTCCGGCGCGCTCATCGCGTGCGGCACCCGGATTCTGGATGGAGTTTTCCTTGAGATGACTCGCGAAGAAGCGCCACGTCAGCGACTCGGGCCCGCCGAGCAGCTTGATGTTGCGCCGGTAGGCCATCTCGAGATCGATGCCGCTGATGAGCTGGTTCTGGAGATTGATGAACAGCGTTTCGACGCGCTCGATCGTGCCATTCGCCGTGCCACCGGCCCGAATGACGTACTGACAGAGCGTCAGGTCGCCGGCGACGCAGCCGCTCACCACGTTCTGCGCCTGCAGCTGCGCGATGGCATCCTTGATATCGATCCTGTACCAGTCGAGCGACGTCGAGAAACCTTCGAGAAACGCAGGCTGGAAGACGACACCGATGGTCGTGGTATCGGCTTCCTCGGGCATCACGTTCGGATTGCCGCCCGAGAACGAGGCCGTCGTTACCGTCTGATTGGGCGGAGTCGAGAGCGGATCCTGCACGTTCACGCCGCCGCGCGTCTGGTCGAACCGCTCCTGCAGTGTCGCGGCACGCACGTCACGTGACTGCGTAGCGCGCAAGCGCAGCTGCTCGTTGATGGCCCAGCTGCCGCCGAACTTCCATGCCCAGATGGAGCCGCTTCCCTCATAGTCGGCCCAACGGGCCGCCGTCGAGAACTCGAGGCTCTTCGCCCATGCGGCGTCCTTGAGTACCGGCAGATGGAACTCCGTGAAGACTTCCTTCACGTCGTAGCCACCGGCGATCTGACGCAGGCTGCTGAACAGCACCGTGCTCGAGTTCTGGTCGCCCTGGAAGCCGGCCGGAACGTGGCGCAAGCCAGGAATGCCGGTGTAGCCCGGCACGCCACCGCCATTGGGCGCATTCTGGGCCACGACACCACGCAGGCCCACCGGTGCGATGCCCAGGTCACTGAGCAATGTGCCATCCGGGAGCGCCGGGAACTCGTCCGACGGATCGAGTGTTTTCTGGTCGAGCGTGTCTTTGCGATATGACGCGCCGAACGCCGCGCCGACGGGTCCGGCACCGATTCCGCCCCACACGTCGCCGGTGAGCACGAGCTCGGCAAATTTCTGGTCGGTCCACTGTCGGGCAATCTTGCCGTCGTCGCGAATCCACGCCACCGCTGCCGGTGAGAGATTCTGCAAGCCGCCGAACAGATTGACTGGCGCACAGTCTCTGAAGATGCCGTTGGGATCGAACTGGGGGAGGCTCACGCGGCAGACCGGTGTGCCGTTCGGGCCCATCACGGCATCGAGCGCGAGCGGCAGGCGATCCGTGCGGATGCCGTTCTGAGTGATGAAGTCCTGACGGTTCTTGCCGTACTGGTAGTACCCATCGAGCCTCCAGCTCGTGTCGCCGAACCCCGCTTTGAAACCAATGGTGCCGATGTTGGTGCGGTTTTCGGTGATCTGACGGGAATCTCCCAGCGGTGTGCCCGGCTGGTCCAGTGCGAACATGCCGAAGCCGACGAATTGCTGGTTCGGGTTCGTCGAGATCGCCTCCATGGGTGTGCGGATGCTCGCCGGCAGGAAGGGATTCTGCGCATAGATACGCGCCTGCCAGACGCTGAGCAGTGCGACGCTCTCGCGCCGGTCGCTGTTGCGCGTCTCGCCCGACATTCCCTGCAGGAAGAGCTGCAGATTGTCGTTGAAGTCGTACTTCAAGTGCACGAAAGCGTTCTTGCGCTTGTAACCGGAACCGATCTGTTCGTCGGAATCCACGCCGTAGGTCTGCCGGGTCTCGGCGAAGCAGAAGCACCCTGAGTTGAGCGCACCGATGCCCGTGAACGGCAGCGTCCCCACGGTTCCATCCGGCAGGAAGATTTTGCGATCCAGAGCCGCGTTGCCCGGCGCGATGAGGATGCCCCCGTTCGTGAAGTTCGTGGGCGAAACGTACGGCAGGAGGACTTCGCGCGGACCGACGGTGGGGTTGGGGTTCGTAACGCGCGCGGACTGGTTGAAATACGGCCGATCGCGCAACGATTCGAAGTCGCCGATCGGATCGATCTCGTCCCTGGCGACGGAGGCCACGAGGTGCAGCTTCTCGCCGAAGGCATGGCCGAAGGCGAGGCTCGCTTCCCAGTTGCGGCCATCGGAGAGTGAGGTCTGGCCGCCCTGGACGTGGGTCCTCACGCCTTCGAGGTCGGTGTCCAGCAGGAAATTCACCACACCGGCCACGGCGTCCGTGCCGTAGCTCGCCGAAGCGCCGCCGGTGACGGTTTCGATTCCCTTTACCAGCGCCTCGGGGAACATGTTGACGTCGACCGTACCGAAACGATTGCTCGATACGAATCGTCGGCCATCGAGCAGCACCAGCGTACGGTTCACACCCGCGCCACGAAGATTGATGTTGGCGCCGCCGGAATTCTGCCCACCGACGATCTGCTCGTTGCCGATGTTGCCCAGGAACTGGGGCAACTGGCTCAGCGACTCGACGATGCTGCCGGGCGCCATCTGCTGCAGCTCTTGAACACTGACAGCGGTGACCGGCGTTGGCGAGACCATGCCGGGATCGGCCGCGATACGCGAGCCGGTGACGGTGACCTCATCCAGTGGCGCGGGCGCGGCGTCCTGCGCGAAAACGAAAGCGGGCGCTCCAATCGCCAGCACAACGGCCGCTGCGACCGGCTTCAGAGGCAATCTCTGCGGTTTGCTCATATATCCCCCTGTTTGTTTGGGCAAACGGCAGCGCTCCCCTTTTAACCCCGCGCTGGCCAAATCAAAGCATCAAATCTTCTCCAGTCTCCCGGTGCTGTCACCGATGCTGTTCAAACCCATGTCGAACATGTCCGAAATACTCAGCAGGAGATTGCCGGTCGGCACCGTGCGACTCGCGTATGCGAGATGACGGTCTCCCTTCAGGCGACCCGAAGCGCCGCCGACCAGCACATGCGGCACGTCGTAGTGCAGGTGCTGATTGGAGTTCCCCATGTTGGATCCGTACAGGATCAACGAATGATCGAGAAGCGACTCGTCGCCTTCCTTGACGTCCTTAAGCTTCTTCACCAGATAGGCCAGCATCTGCACGTGATAGCGGTTCAGGCGCGCGTACTGCGCGACGCGACCGGGATCCTCGGCATGATGCGAGCCCCCGTGGAAACTGATGTCGGTGCCGCTTTCGGGATACACGCGGCCAGTGAGGTCGCGCGCATAGAGCACCGTGGCGACACGTGTGATGTCGGCCTGTAGTGCGAGCGTCAGCAGATCGAACTGGATCTGGATGTGCTCGTGGAACGATTCCGGCACACCATAGGGCACGGCAACGTTCGGCACCTCGGCAGAAGCCTTGGCGGCGATGTCGAGGCGCCGCTCGATCTCGCGCACGTCCTCCGCGTACTGCTCGAGCCGCACGCGGTCCGCATGCGACACCTCGGGCATGAGATCCTTGAGGCTGCCGCTGACGGAATCGAGAATGCTGGCCTGGCGTTCGCGACGCATCTTGCGCAGCTCCGGTGAGCTGCCATCGCCGAACATGCGCTCGAACACCGTCTGCGGATTGATTTCCATGGGCAGCGGCCGCGTCGGCGTCTGCCAGGAAATCGTGTTGGTGTAGACGCAGCTGTAGCCTTCGCCGCAGTTCGTCGAGTTCGCGCCGGGGTCTTCCAGGCCGAGCTGGAGGGATGGCAGGAGCGTGGTCTTGCCAATCTTCTGCGCGAGCATCTGGTCGAGCGTCGCGCCTGCCTCGATGTCCGCGCCGGTGGTCTTCTTGGGCTTGATGCCCGAGAGGTATGCCGCTGCCACGAAATGATCCGCGCCCGTGACGCCAGGCGGGTTCTCGGACGACTTCGACCACAACCCGCTGGTCAGCACCACGTGCTTGCGGAACGGCTCCAGCGGCTCGTAAATGAACGGATACTTGAAGCCCGGCGCGGTCGATTCGGGAATCCAGTAGCCCGGCGCCGCTCCATGCGGCACGAACGCGCCGACGAACCGTGTCGGGAACATCTTCTTCGCCGCTGCGTGCGCTCCTCGTGCAGGCAGCATCGACTCGAGAAACGGCAACGCCAGCGTCGTGCCGAGTCCGCGGAGGAACGTGCGGCGCGCGAGCGTGCGGTTCGTGACGAACACCATCTACTGTCCTCCCATTTCGGTGGACTGCCCCGTCGGATGATCCTTGTCCGACACGACGTTCATCCGGAAGACATCGCTCATCGCAACGGCTTCGACCAGGCCACGCAGGCGATAACCGTCGGCTGCAGAAGTGCGCAGGATGCCGCGCACGGTGGGCATGTCGTCGTACTCGACGCCACGACCCAGCGCATAGGTGAGCAGCTGCTGCGTGACATTGCAGAGATACCGGTCCTGATATTTCAGGAGGAAGGCGCGCACGCCGTCCGGGCCTTCGACGGGCGAGCCGTCGTACATCTGGTCGCGCGCGTCGATGACGTTGCCGCCCTCTTCCGTGCGCCATCGCCCGATCGCATCGAACGGCTCGAGCGCGAAGCCGATGGGGTCCATCATCTTGTGGCAACCCTGGCAGCGTGCATCGCTCCGGTGCTGGGCCAACGTCTCGCGCATCGACGGCGGCTTCTCGTTGCCGGCGGCATCAGGCTTCTTTTCCTTGAGCGTCGGCACATCCGGCGGCGGATCGGGTGCGGGTACACCGAGCAGATTCTTCAGAACCCACTGGCCGCGAATCACAGGAGACGTGCGCCCGGGCTGCGAGGAAACGGTCAGGAACTCGCCCTTGCCGAGCAGCCCGCGCCGCGCTGCCTGGCTCTCATCGAGCTTCACGCGACGGAATTCGCTGCCACGAACACCCGGAATTCCGTAGTGCTTCGCCAGCCGCTCGTTGACGAACGTGTAGTCCGCGGTGAGGAGCTCCATAGCGCTGCGATCTTCATCGAGCATGCTCTCGAACAGCAGCTCGACTTCCCGACGCATGGCCTGGCGCAGGTTGTCATCGAAGTCCGGGAACTGGTCGACCACCGGCGCATGACCGGCGAGATTGCGCATGCCGAGCCACTGGGCAGCGAAGTTCTTCGTCAGCGCTTCCGAGCGCGGATCGGCGAGCATGCGTCGCACTTGCAGGCGCATGGTCTCGGGATTGCCGAGCTCGCCTGCTTCCGCGAGCTTCAGGAGGGTGTCGTCCGGAATGCTGCTCCAGAGGAAGAACGAGAGACGCGAGGCCAGATCGAGGTCACCCACACGATACGCGCTGCCGGGTGCGACGTTCGTCGGCGTGCTCTCGATGCGATACAGGAACTTCGGATCGACGAGCACGCGCTGGACGATGGCCTCGACGCCGTCGTCGAATGAACCGCCCTTGCGCCCGATCGCATAGAACTGCATCAGCGAGTCCACCTGCTTCGGCGTCGAGTAGCCGCGATACGCGCGATGTGACAGCGAGGTGGCGATCGTGCGCGCGCAGGTGTCTTCGTCGGCGGCATTTGCCGGCTGGCACGTGAAAATCTTCGCGCGGCTGGGCGAATCCTTTGCGGGAGCGGCTCCGCTCGGTCCGTCGATGCGCACGCTGCCGATGTGCGGGTAGAACGTGAAGCCCGGCAGACCGCCCGTCTCGATGGTGCTGCGTTCGAAGGCGTGGTTCAGATCCAGGTTCGGCGCGAAGTTGGTCGCGAGGAATGTCACACCGATACGATGCGGGCCTGCTTTCACCGGCACGGTGACGTCGATAGTCTTGAGCTGACCCGCGCCTTCGTCATCGAAGCGGCGGTCCACGCCGAGCGCCTTGTCCCAGTCCACCTGCGTGATGCGCTCGCCGTCCACGTACACCAGGAGCTGTTCGCCGCGAATCTCGCCGAAGGGGCGGAAGTTGCCCATGTTGCCGAGGTTCACGGAGAACGTCTTGAAGGTGTACGTGCCGTCCGAGGGGAACGTGTGATCGATGGCGATGCCGCCGCGCGTGCCGAAGGGCAATCCTTCGACGTGATAGTTCTGCGTGGTGTCTTCAGCGACGCGATAGGTCACCTGCGTGGGCGCGGCGGCGGTTCCGACGGCAACACGGCTGATGCGGGCAGCGGCTGAGAGATACGCCTCCATCAGCGCTGGGGACAGCGTCAGCGCGCCGGCCTGGTTGTCGAAGCCGCGGCTCGAATCGTCTGCCGGCAGGAATTGCGTTGAATCGATCTGGAGGGCGAGCAGGTCACGCACTGCGTTCGCGTATTCGGTGCGGTTGAGACGATGCAGTTTTGGGACGTTCAGCGCCGGCTTCGCGTGACTGTCGATGTTGCTCTCGAGCGCGGACGCGAAGGCGCGCATCGTTGCGAAGTCCGGCCGGGGCTTGCCCGCGGGCGGCATCATGCCGGCGCCGATTTTCTTCAGGACTTTCTCGGTGACCGACGCTTCCTCGTAGGCAGCACCCGGATCGTAGATCTCGAATTCGAGACCGCCCTTGAAGTCCGTGTAGTTGTGGCAGTCGAGGCAGTACTTGTTGAGCAGCTCGCGCTGCGCCTCGACGGACATGGGAGCATCAGCGGCAAACGCTGTTCCGCCAAGAGACAAGCAACCGATCGCTGAGAGTGTGCGTAGCTTCACTTGCAGAGATCCACGATGCAGATTGACGCCAGGGTGCGGCCTTCTGCCGGTGCTTCGAGCCCGCGTTCCTTCATGAGACGCCGAAGAAGAGCTGCGGTCTCGGGATGCGCGATCGCGGACTGGACGCCCACTCGCACGAGGCCGTCTGCGTAGTCGACGGCCTGCCAGGTCACACCCGCCAATGCATGAATGCTATCGCGGCTGCCTATGTCGCGGATTGCGAGGTCGGCACCGTGCTGTACCAGCAGCTCGATGACATCGTTGCGTCCCTTGTGAGCCGCACCCATCAAAGCCGTGCGGCCATCCAGCGTATCCTGCGCATTCACATCGGCACCGAGCTCCAACAGCATTTTCACCGCATCGTATGTCGCCTGCGGTGACCACTCGTAGGTTACGCCTTCCACCCAGCCGATGCCGCTCGCAACCATCAGCGGCGTCACCTTGTGGTCAGTTGCGAGCGACGGATCGGCGCCTTTCTCCATAAGCAGCTTCATCAGCACCACATCGCCAGACTGAGCCGCACGCAGGAACGGTGTAGCGCCCTCCTCGTAGAGCCACTGGTGCGTGAATACAGTGCGTGTCTCGGTGCTGGAACGCATGCGCAGGTTCGGATTGGCGCCCGCAGCCAGGAGGCGTTTGATGTAATCCAGATGGTCCAGATCGGGCTTTCGCGTCGGGTAGTCGCCCGCCTCGATGTTGCGGTTGTCCGTGGCCAGGTACAGCGCGTTCCAGCCGCCTTCATTGGCGAGATTGGGGTTCGCTCCTTTCTCCAAAAGAAAAACAGCTAGCGCGTAAAAGCGGTTGTGGGTGGCCACGAGCAGCGCGGTCCAGCCGTACTCGCTCTGCTGGTTCACGTCCACGCCGGCATCGAGCAATACCTTGACCGTTTCGAGGTTCCCGTCGCGCGCGGCAAAAAGCAGCGGTGTCAGGCCGCCAAACTGCTTCTCGCCGCGACGCGCATACGCGGCCGTCGCGCCGAACTTGGCAATGGCACCTTTCGCTGCGGCGATCTCTTCCTGGAAGAGGCGTTTGGCCGCCTCGCGGGCCGCGGGGTCCACTGGCTGGCCACTTGCTGAGTCGTCCCCTTTCTCTTCGACCACAGCGCCGCGCAGACCGGTGCCGTCGATGAATTCCTGGATGCGCTCACGCCCAGGCGGCGCGATGTAGGGTCTGCGACCTTGTGCAACGGTCGCAGACTTCGCGTTGATATCTGCGCCCTTCGAAATCAGGAAACGCACGGCTTCGGGATTCGAGTTCGCGGCCGCCCACATCAACGCCGTCGTACCGCGCAGTTTCTCCTTCGCATCGATCTGCGCCTTGCGCGCGAGCAGCAGCTTCATCACCGCCACGTTGCCCGTGCGCGCCGCCATCATCAGCGGCGTTTCGCCGCCCTTCAGCGTCTGATTCGGATCGGCCTTCGCTTTGAGCAGCAGCCGGACCATCTCTTCGTTTCCGGCTTCGCAGGCCAGCGCCAGCGGGGTCATCCCTGTCCCCGTGACTGCTGCGGGATCAGCGCGCACTTTCAACAATCGTTTCGCGGCCACCGTATCGCCGTGATACGCGGCCCAATGGAGCGCAGTGCTGCCGTCGGATTGCGCGGCATTCACATCGGCCTTGGCGGCCAGCAATTGCGTGAGCCGCGCCGAGTCGTGGCGCATGACCGCGTCCGCGACATCGCTGGCTGCGACTGCGCCGCCATGGAACAGCGCGCACGCGAAGGTCAGCAGCGTCAACATCGTCGTACGTTGTGCGCTGACCTTCTGCATGGCGCGCCTATTGCGATCCGCCAACCATCCGCGCCGGATCGCGGTTGTTTTCCTGGCAGAGATAGTCGAAGGGCTCGTTGCCCTCGGACCAGCGCAGGTTCCAGCCACCGGACCACGTCTTGCTGTAGGCGCCCGGGTCGTCCACCGTCGCCTCGTAACGAAGCTGGTTGTAGTTGGGCCGTGACAGGCGCTCCGTGAGATGCAGCTTGCTCGTGTGCGGCACGCCTTCGCGCGTGAGCCAGAAATCCTCGTTGAAGCCCACCGTGTCCATGACGAACGTGTCACCTTCCCATTTGCCGACGGTGTGACCGTACCAGGAAGGCTTCAGATCCTTCGGATGCTCGCGCCCGTCCGTGTAGGCGATGCGCCAGCTATGAGGCGCGCCAACGTGCAGGAAGATCACCTCGTTCGTTTCGGGCAGATCGAGGATCTCGATGCCATACGGCGTGTGCCAGAAGCGCGATCCGCCGGAAGGCTTGCAGCGCGTGTGCGGGTCTTGCGACTGATCCGCGCGGCTCAGGTACTGCTCCTTGAAACCGGGGAGAAACGGCACTTCGTCGACCGTCATGTTGGTGGGAAGGCTCGATGCGGGCGTCACCTTCTTGCCCTTCACGATGTCGAAGAAGATCGTGGCATTCGCCGGACCTTCCCAGTTGCCGGGCTCCTGCGGCGTCCCCGTGAAGCTCACACGCCCATCGGGCCAGCGCGGCGCGGGCCGCACTTCCTTCGGCTTCTCCTGCTCCTGCGCAGACGCGGTGAGCCCCAGCACGAGACCCAGCGCCAACGCAACGGGTGCAATCACTCTCATGTGCCGCGCCTTACTTCGTGCCCTTCGGCGGCTGCTGCTGGCTGCCCACTGCTGTGCCCGTGAGCGTCTGGCCGCCGGACGATGCCGCGCCGAGCACTTCACCCGTCGCCTTGCGCGTGACGCGCCGTGCGTTCGCGTGGTTGCTGCCATCGCGCGCGAGCCACCCTTCGATCTGGACCTCTTCGCCGATGGTGAGACTGTTTCGCTTCCAGCCGGCCTTCTGCAGCATGTGCGGCGGGCCCATCTCGAAGCCCCAGTTGGTGACGGCGCCGCCTTTGCCGGCGACGTCGATGTACAGGTACACGTGCGGGTTGGTCCACTCCACGCGCGTCACGACACCCGACATCTTCACCGGCTTGTTCGAGTCGTACTGAGCACCGAACGAGTGATGGGCGTAGGCCACCACCGTGGCAGCGGCAAACAGGGCGAACAGCAGCAGCGCTCGCGTGAGATGCACAAGTTTCTTGTCGAACATCGTCCGTCTCCTGGTCGGCCGCTATTTGCGGCCGGTTTCGCAGTACTGCTCGGGGATGTCCCCGGGCACCCAGCGCAGCGTCCACGACGCCTTCCATGGACGCGTGTAGGTGCGCGGATCGTCGATCGTCACTTCGTACTCGAGCACATCGTGCGAGCCCCGCTTGAAGCGCTCGGTGAGTTTCATCGCTTCGGTGTGCGGCAGGCCGCTGTTGCTCAACCAGAAGCGGGTGTTGAAGCCGATGGATTCGGCAACCAGCGTATCGCCTTCGATACGCCCGACGGCCAGTCCGTAGAACGTGCCGGTCACTTCGTCCGGATTCGGTGGCATGCGGCCGTCGAGGAAGATCGTGCGCCAGCCGTGATTGCCACCGCCGAAGATCAGGTAGGCGCGGTTGTAGTTGCGGTCCTGGAGGATGCGCACGCCGCCGGGCGTGTGCATCTGACGCGGGCTGCCGGGGCCGATGCACACGCGCATCGGATCGTCCGCGAGGCCGTTCTGCTGCCGGTACTTGAAGAGCGCCAGCGACCACGGCTGGAACGGCGCGACGTGCTGCGCATCCTCGAGATTCTTCAGCTTGCCCGCCGCGTCGAATTCGACCTTCGCGCCGGTCTCGAATACCGAGCCGACGGACGGCGAATCCCAATAGCCTTTCTCACCGGGTGCCCGATCGAAGCGGATGGTGCCGTCCGGATAGCGTGGCGGCGGAGCTGCCTGCGCGGTCGATGCAGATGCTTCGGCGGTTTTCTGCTGGCAGCCTGTGGTGAATGCGATCAGCGCGATCGCGCAGTTGAGTGCGACGAGAGTGCGCATCGTCGCGCTACTCACGGACCATGCGGACCGGGAAACTCCGTCCGCCCTCCGTCCATGTTCCCGAGATCGTGCGGTTGTATTTGCCGAGGTCGCCGATGGTCCCTTCGAAGGCGATCGGCGCACCGCTCGCATTCTTCGCCGCGAGCTTCACCTTCCAGCCTTCGGGGATGAGCTGCGCGTCGGCGATCTGGATCGCCTTGGGGCCGGGGTTGATGACGCCGGTTACCTTATTCCCGTCCCACTGCATCACCATCACGATGGTGACCGGCGCGCCGCCCGCGCCTTCCCGCTGGCCGCGCCACGTGCCGTCCAGTGGAAACCCCTCCTGCGCGCTCGCCGAAACAGCCGTGGCCAGCAGCGCAATCGCTACCCACATCCGCATCCAGTGCCTCACCTGATGCTTGGAGTTGTCCCATCGAAAGTAGCGCGATGCTGCCTCCCGGTGGAATAGCTCTTCGGTCGAATCGCCTTAAATGTTTGCCTCAAACGTAGTAGTCATAGTAATAGGTCAACTCAGCAGGAGCGGCAGAGGGGGTGCCGGATATGAAGCACATCGGGCGGGACGAGAGCACGGAGCCTATGACTCTCACTCCCAGTGTAACGAACACCCGCAAGCGTTCACGGCTCTCCATTGACCGACAACGCGCTGAGTTCCTGCGCAGTTGTCGCGCCCGAATCAAGCCCTCGGACCTGGGTCTCCCGCTGCCCCAGCGCAAGCGCACGGATGGCTTGCGGCGTGAGGACGTCGCGGCACTCTCCGGAGTGAGCGTCTCCTGGTACACCTGGCTCGAGCAGGGGCGTGACATGCGCGTGTCGGACGAGGTGCTCGAGCGCATCTGCCACACCTTCCGGCTGACCGAGGACGAGCGCATTTACCTCTTCTCGCTCGTCCAGCACCGCCCTCCCCGCCTGCACCGGGATGCGCGCTTCGAGCCGCCGCCGGAGATCGTGCGCATGATCAATGGCGCGGCGGCACCCGCGGTCGTCATGAATCTGCGCTGGGACGTGCTCGCCTGGAACCACCTCAATTCCGTGTTCTTCCGCGACTACGGCCTCGTGCCACCCAACGAACGCAACCTGGTCGAGATCCTGTTCACGCGCTCCTCGTACAACGAGGACCCCGTCGAGTTCGAGAACATGGCGCGCCGGGTGCTCGCGAAGCTGCGCGTCGACTACAGCAAATCCGGGGACGATCCGCGCTTCGAAGCGCTCATTCGCCGCCTGGACACGGCCTCGCCGGTGTTCCGCCGCATCTGGCGCACGCCCGAAATCAACGTGCGTTCCTATGGCATGCACCGATTCCGTCATCCGCGGTATGGCGATCTCGCGTTCGAGCACACTTCCTACGTGCCGGATGGGCACCCGACGGTTAGAGTCGTCATCTGCATGCCGGACGATGCCGCCACGCGCGCGGCGGTTGCGCAAGTTCACGCCGAAATCACAAAGGACGGTTAGGCACCATGAAAACAACGCTCGCAGCGTTCACGACGCTGCTCCTCTCCTTTTCCCTCGTCGCTACCGCGAAGGATGCAAAGAGCGTGCTGCAGGAAGCGCGGCAGGCGATGGGCGATGTGAAGACGATCCAGTATTCGGGCACGGGGATGAATGCTTTCTTCGGGCAGGCGTTGATTGCGGGCCAGGAGTGGCCGCGTCGCGATCTCGCTGGCTACACGCGCACGATCAACTATGAACAGCGCACGCTGCGCGATGAGCTCACCTTCACTCAACCCGTATTCGGTGGGACTCAGCAGAACCAGCAAGTGAATGGTGACAAGGCGTGGTCGGTCGGACCGAACGGACCCGTGCCGCAGCTCGCCGCCGCTGAAGAACGGCAGCTCCACATCTGGCTGACGCCGCATGGCTTCGTGAATGCAGCCAGCGCCGCGAGCGACGCAAAGCTGGCGCGCATCGACGCTGCAGATGTCGTGTCCTTCACGGCGCTTGGGAAATACAAGGTGTCAGGCACGTTCGACTCGCAGCACCGGCTCGCCATGATCGGCACGACGATCGCGAATCCCGTGCTGGGAGACACGGCCCTGACGGCGACGTACTCGGAGTACAAAAGCTTCAACGGTGTGCAATTCCCCACGAGGATCACGATGCATCAGGGTGGCTTCCCGCTGTGGGAGCTGAACATCACCTCGGTCACGCCCAACGCACCGTTCGATCTGCCGGTGCCGGAGGTCGTGGCGAGCGCCACGATTCCGCCGGTCCAGGCGGTGAGCAACAAGCTTGCGGAGGGCGTGTGGCATGTGACGGGCGGCTCGCATCACAGCGTCGTCGTCGAGTTCAAGGACTACGTCGCCGTCGTCGAAGCGCCGCTGGACGAGCGCCGTTCGAATGCCGTGTTGGCCGAGACGAAGAAGCTCGTGCCGAACAAGCCCGTGCGCTACGTGCTCACGACGCATCATCATTTCGACCATTCGGGCGGCCTGCGCACGTACGTCGCGGAGGGAGCGACGGTGGTCACGCATTCGACCAACGTTCCGTACTTCACGAAGACGCTCGTGGCCCCGGCCACGATCGTGCCGGATGCGCAGTCGAAGAATCCGAAGAAACCGAAGTTCCTCGGCGTGTCGAACAAGTTCGTGCTCACCGATGGCACGCAGACCATCGAGGTGTACGCGACGGACGGTGACACGCACACCGGCGAGTACACGCTCGTCTATCTGCCCGGCCCGAAGATCCTGGTCGAGGGCGATGCGTGGAGCCCGGGCCCCGCGGGCGCGCAGCCGCCGGCCACTCCGCCGCCCAATGCCGTGAAGCTGCACGAAGACCTGCAGAAGCTGAAGCTCGACGTCGCCATGATCGCGCCGATCCACGGGCGCGGCGCGGCGCCAATGAGCGAGATGATGCAGGCGATGGGAAAGACGTCCTGACCTCGATCGACACTCTCAACGCGCTTGCATCGACCGTTCGGGCGCATGCTGAAGAGGCGGACTGGCTCGCGCGTCTGTCGGAGCCTGTCGTAGAGGCTCTGATCGACGCGCGCCTCTTCCGGCTGTGGATCCCGCGCCGCTACGACGGGCTCGAGCTGGATCTGCCCGAGACGCTGCGTACGTACGAGGCGGCTGCGGCGATCGATGGCTCGGTGGGTTGGGCCGTGATGATCGGTTCGGGCGGCGGTCTGTTCGCTGCCTGTCTCGACCCGCCCGCCGCGGAAGAAATCTACTCGCCACCCGATGCCGTGATTGCCGGTTCCGGGACGCCCGATGGGCGTGCCGAGCAGGTCAACGGCGGCTACCGCGTGACAGGCCGCTGGCGCTACGCGAGCGGTGCGGACTATGCCACCACGTTCACGGCGAGCTGCGTTCTCACGGCCAACGGCCAGGTGGTGCGCGGTCTCGACGGCCAGCCACGCATTCGTGCGATGGCGTTCGATCCTTCGCAAGTGAGGATCGTGCCCACGTGGGACACGAGCGGCATGCGCGGCACGGGCAGCCACGACTTCGAAGTGGTGGACGTGTTCGTGCCCCAGCGGCGCGCCTTCGATGTCGCGGACATGTCGCGTGAGTCCGGTCCGCTCTACCGGCTGCCGTTCACCGTCCTGACAGAGCTTCCGGTCGCCGCCGTCGCTCTGGGAATCGCCCAGCACGCACTGGAGTCGTTTGCGACCCTGGCGCGCAACAAGAAGAGCAAAGGCACGGACCTTTCGCTCGCGGACGAGCCGACCACGAGATCGCAATACGCGCAGAGCCACTCGCGCTGGCGTTTCGCGCGCGCCCGCATACACGAGGTTGCGCGGGAGGCATGGCTGGCGGTGCAGTCCGGGCGCCTGCTCAACGCATCCGAACTCGCAGAAATCACGGCGAGCTGCGCTCTGTGCGTCTCGGACCTGCGCGCGGCTGTCGGAGAGCTTGCCGCGCTCGCCGGAATGTCCGCGATCGTGCGCGGCAACGATCTCGCGCGAGCATGGCGCGACCTGCAGACGCTGAGCGCCCACATCTCGGTGTCCCCGCGGGGAATGGAGTCATCGGGTGGAGCGCTGTTGAGGTAGCCGCTCTTATATATGAGTGGGCTGGGGCTGGATTAAGTGAAATCTGCCCGAAAGCGCCCGAATTCCGCCACAGCCGCAGCGCCTTCGCGCGGCATCGTGGGTCCCAGGTTGGGAAAGCTGGGACTGCACCGATGTACACGGATCTCGAGGTCTGGCGCGCTCACTTCGAATATCACGCGACCCGCCGCTGCGTCATGCCGGCCGGCAGCCCGGATGACCTCACGCCCTGGGAGCGCCGGCTGATCGCGGATTCGATCGCAACCTTTCAGCTCGGCGAGCAATCGGAGGGCCGCTCGCTCCTGAACGCCGTGCACGCGTATGAGCAGGCCCGCAACGCTGCCCCACTGGCGCGCATCGTTGAGCTCCTCATTGGTGAAGAGCAGCACCATGCCGCGCTCCTCGGTGCTTTCATGGAGCAGCACGGGATCCAGCGAAAACACCGCGATTGGACGGACCGCGTATTCCGGTGCATGCGCAGAGTCGGAGGTTTCGAGCTGCACATGGCCGTGCTCATGGCAGCCGAGCTGATCGGGAAGGTGTACTACCGGGCCCTGGAAGCTGCCACGGGTTGCACGCAGCTTCAGACATTATGTCGGATGCTGGTCGCGGACGAGCTCGCTCACGTCGGCTTCGAATCGGACTTGCTGCGCGCGATGCATGCGCGCAGGCCTGCGGCAATTCGAGCTGTAATCACAACGATCTATCGCACTTTCTTCGCGAGCGCCTCACTAGTCGTGTGGCTCACGCATCGTCGAGTGCTTCGTGCTGCCGGTTATCGAATGGTGACTTTCCTGCGTGCCTGCGACGCCCAGTATCGTTTCTATCTTGAGTCGCCTCCCGTAACGCAACGCGCGAGTATCGACCTTCCCTGTTGAGCATTGGTTACGCTCGCATGAAACGCGAACGAGGAGGATACTCACCGTTGACCGATGCTAAAGTCGCACGTGCGAACAAAATAGCTGCGACGACAGAATCAAGTCGAAAGCATCGGCTCGGGATAACAATGACGAACAATCTCTTCGTGACTTTCGACGTGCAGGATGCATCCCGTGAAGCCTCTTTGATCCTGAGCGCCATCGAGGAGCTCGGCCAGGCTGTACGCGTGTTCAACAACGTCTGGTACGTGCGCACGACCTTGTCTGCTGCCGAAGCCGCGCGTCGCGTGTGGGACGTCATGCAACCCGCGGATCAGCTCATGGTGATCGACACTGCGCGGGATGAAGTGGCCACCTTCAATCTCAACGACAGGTGCCTGCGCGGGATGTTGAAACGCTGGCATCTCGATCTCGACGAGCCCGAGGCCGAGCGCCAGTTCAGGGCTGTCGTGCCGTTCTACCGCGAGCAAACGGCGCTCGACCGGGGCCGCGTCTCCTAGACTCGAGCGCGCCTGCCGGTGCGGTTTTTACCGAGCCGTTGAAGTAGTAATTCCCTGCCCGCGTCGTCGACCTTCGATCGAACGACGCAAATTCCACCCCGACCGTTCGTCGTGGGATTACACGTGCGACCAATGGGTACGTACGTGCGACCAACGGTGCTCGCCTTGCTCGCACATGTAGCGGCGGTGGTACATACGACCTTATGACTGCCGAGACCATGACTGTGTTGTAGTTTGGTATGCGTTGCGCGTCAGCCACGTCGGTGGGATCGACTTATGCTGGCCGCGTGTCCTCTTTGGTATTCGGGCCACGGGCCGCAGAGGCACATCATGTTTCGCGCAAACGCAAGCGCCCGCACGAAGTGGGCGCGTTTCACCCTGAGTACTGCTCTCGTCACTTCGGCAACAACTGCCGCCTTCGCGCAGAACACCCCCGCTGAGAGCTCGACCGAGCCACCCCAGGAAATCATCGTCACCGGCTCGCGCATTCCCGCGCCGAACCTCGAAAGCACGAGTCCGATACAAGTTGTCACGTCGCAGGAGATCCAGCAGGGCGGCCGGATGGATATCAGCGACGTCATCAACCAGTTGCCGCAGAACTTCAACAACTCGCTCGGCCAGGACCTCGGTAACCGGACGAGCGGCCTGACCACCGCGGGCGGCGTATCGACCGCCGACCTGCGTGGCCTCGGACCGAACCGCACGCTGGTGCTGGTGAACGGGCGGCGGCTGGGCGTCGGCTCGCCGTACACCGTCATCCAGTCTCCCGCGCCGAATCTCGATCAGATCCCGACGTTCCTGCTGGATCGCGTGGACGTGGTGACGGGCGGCGCCTCGGCCGTGTACGGCTCCGATGCCATCGCCGGCGTCATCAACTTCATCACCAAGCAGAACTTCGAAGGGTTCCAGATCGACTATCACATCGGCGAAAACCGGTACAAGAACGACAGCGACCTGGCGAAGCGGCTACTGAGCGAGTCCGGTTACACCGCGCCGCGCGGCACCAGCTCCGACGGGCGCACGCAGACCATCAACCTGATGGCCGGCACGAACGTGGCCGAGGGCAACGGCAACATCACGGCCTACTTCAGCTACCACACCGCCGATGCCGTGCCGAGCTCGGCGCGCGACTTCGGCGGCTGTCAGCTGAACTACGACCCGGACACCGACCAGCCCTTCTGCTTCGGCTCGGTGAACTCGAACTTCTTCGCCATCGACCCGAACAACCCGTTCTCCGTCGTGGGCAACCAGTTCGTGCCGCTCGGCTCGACGGACTCGACGCCGCCGGGCGTGTTCAACTCGCAGCCCTTCATCTTCATGTCGCGCGACGACCGGCGCTACATGGCGGGCTTCCTCGGTCACGTGGATCTCACGGACGCAGCCAAGCCGTACGTCGAGTTCCACTTCATGAACGACCGGACACACCAGGAGATCGCGCCCTCGGCGCTGTTCCTGCAGTCGAACCCGAACGACCCGACCGGCAACGGCAACTACAACATCAACTGCAGCAATCCATTCCTCAGCGCCGAGCAGGCGAGCGCGCTGGGTTGCACGCCCGCAATGATCGCCGCCGACGCCGCTGCCATCGCATCCGGCGGAGTACCGGTCACCGTCAATACGTTCATCGGCCGGCGCAACGTCGAAGGAGGCGGACGCGCGTCGGACTACGAGCACACCTCCTACCGCGCGGTGGGCGGCATCAAGGGCGACTTCGCGCAGGCATGGAGCTACGACGCGTACGGCCAGTACTACTACGTCGATTTCTTCAATTCGAACAACAAATATCTGAACTTCCAGAACATCGACCGTTCGCTGCTCGTGACGCGCGACGCAAGCGGCGCCCCTGTCTGCGTCAGTGGCCCGCCATGCGTGCCGTACAACATCTTCCAGGACGGCGGCGTGACGCAGGACGCGGTCACCTACCTGTCACTGAATGGCACCGCGCGCGGCACGAGCTCGCTGCGCACGTTGCACGCGGATATCACCGGCGACCTCGGTGTGTACGGCATCAAGATGCCGACCTCCAACGACAGTTTCGCGGTGAACTTCGGTTATGAACGCCGCATGGAGGATCTCGACTTCGCGCCGGACTCGGCCGAGCAGAGCGGCCAGCTCGCTGGCTTCGGCGGCGCGCCCGTGTCGATCAACCAGTCGCAGACCGTCGATGAGGAATTCATCGAGTTTCGTCTGCCACTGGTGCAGGACCGGCCCGGCGTGCACGATCTCGTCTTCGACACCGGGTATCGTCACTCCGACTACTCGGTCTCGGGCAAGATCAACACGCACAAGTTCGAGCTGCAATATGCGCCGATCGCGGACTTCCGCTTCCGCGGCTCGTTCCAGCGGGCCATCCGGGCGCCGAGTCTCATCGAGCTGTTCAATCCGCAGGCGATCGGGCTCATCCAGTTCGGCAACGACCCGTGTGCACCGACGAACGGCGGCGCAACGCCTCCGGCCGCGAGCGCCGCGGCGTGCGCCAACTCGGGGTTGAGCCCGGCACTGTATGCCGCTGGCATTCCGCAAACCGTCGCGGGCCAGGTCACACAGCTTGCGGGTGGTAACGTCGGGCTCGAAGCAGAGCGGTCCAATTCCTACACGCTGGGCGTCACGTTCACGCCGACTTTCCTGCCGAGCCTCACGGGCAGCATCGATTACTTCAACATCGATCTGAAAGGCGGCATCGGCGTCTTTCCGGCGGGCGTGATCATGACGAGCTGTCTGCAGACCGGCGACCCGGTGTTCTGCAGCCAGATCGTCCGCAACTCGACGAATGGCTCGCTCAACGGACCGACGCAGGCCACTGGTGGTTACATCGTCCAGACGAACGTGAACATCGGTCAGGCAACGCTCAAGGGAGTGGACGTGCAGGCGAACTTCCGCCAGCCGATCGGCGGCCTGGGCAATCTCGTGTTCTCGCTGAACGGTGCCTATCTCGATTCGTATGAAACGACGACGGCGCCGGGCGTAGTCCCGTACGACTGTGCAGGTCTCTACGGGCAGATCTGCCAGACCGTGAATCCGAAATGGCATCACCTGCTCCGCACGTCATGGGAGCTGCCGTGGGCGAAAGTCACGGTGTCGGCGCTGTGGCGCTACTTCGGCAAGGTGAGCCTCGATCAGAACGAGGACAACGAGACGCTGCACTTCGCGACGTTCGGCCAGCGCAACAACTTCAATGCGCGCATTCCCGCGTACAACTACCTCGACCTGACGGGAAGCTGGGCGATCCGCGAAAGCATCGACCTGCGTTTCGGCATCAACAACGTGCTCGACAAGAACCCGCCGATCATCACATCCGAGATCACCTCGGGTGGCGCAGCGAACACCTACGAAATCTACGACGCCATGGGACGTCAGCTGTTCGCCGCGTTCTCGGTCAAGTTTTAGAGAGAGAGCGACGCGCCGCCGGCACAAGGATGTGCCGGTGGCGCTCGATCACTCCGGCATGGTGTCGTCGTAGTCTCCGCTGGGCGGCGTGTCTCTCACGTCCTGGTAGTCGCCGGACTTGCGCCGCGCAGCTTCGTCCGCCTGCGCAATGTCCCGTTGCACGCCGTCCGGCTCGTGTCCGATCGGGCCTTGCGGCGGATGCCCTTCGACGAGCTTGCGGTCTTCGTCCTCGTTGGGACGGTGAATCGGTTTGGGGCTCATGGCGCGAGCGAAGCAATCCCCGTTCCATGCGCTTATCGATTCTTTCGGTCGCGCCCAAGTATCCCTTTCGGGCGTTTACAGGAAGATCGGGTCGGACTTTAAATGAGACTGCAATTAACGTGCGCTAATGGATTCTGGGCCGCACGAGCGTAGCGTCCGGTGAAGGCGCGAGGAGCAGCTTATGGAACGACGCTGGGGCAATCGTCTCGTCCTGAACGAATCGGTGCGCGTGACGCGCGATCGCGAAGTGCTCGGTCTCGCGTGCCTGTACGAAGTGAGTCTGAGCGGCGCGTTGCTGCAAACGCCGTGGACACTGCCGAATATGACGCGCATCTGCCTGCACATGCCGGACGTGCGGGTGGGGCGGACGGCGCGCATCGATGCATTCGTCGTGCGTCAATGCGAGAACGGCGTGGGCATCGAGTGGTGCGAGTTTGCCCCGCGGTGCCTGGTACAACTCTTCAGCGCGCAGCAGCGCGCGGTGCCGCACCCTGTTCCGCGCACGCACGTTCCTCACACGCCAGGTCGAAGATTACCCTGAGAAACCCCAACGTCTGGCCCGGACGAGACCTGATCGTCAGCGGGTGAGCTGCAGGAGGCTGGCAATCCCCGCGACCAGCTCGCGCGCTTCGATCGGCTTCGCGAGATGCATCTGATAACCGGCGAGGAGTGAGCGCTGGCGATCCTCGGGCCGCGCATACGCGGTCACGGCAATCGCCGGGATCGGCGCGGAGCCTGAGGAATTCAGTGCGCGCACGCGGCGGATGAGCTCGTAGCCGTCCATTTCCGCCATGCCGATGTCACTCAGCAAAACGTCGAAGCTCTTCTGCGCAAGAATCTCGAGCGCTTCCGAAGCGCTCGCCGCGCAGGTTGGGTGAGCACCGCGACCTTCGAGAATCCGCGCGATGAGCGCGCGGCCATCCGGCTCGTCATCGACGATCAGAATGGCGACGTCATCGAGTCGCGGCAATTCGATGGCCTCCAGCGGATCTGCCGTCACGGCGGGCCGCTGAAAGCGCACGGCATCGTCGCTGCGCACGTGCGAGACCGGCAGCATCACGATGAACGTGCTGCCCTGACCTTCGCCCGGGCTCTTCACGCGCACGGACCCGCCGTGCAGCTCGACGAGATTCTTCACGATGGACAGGCCGAGCCCGAGCCCACCGTAACGACGCGTCGTCGTCGGGTCTGCCTGACGAAATCGATCGAAAACAAAGGGCAGGAAATCGCTGCGAATGCCGATTCCTGTGTCCTCGACCACGATCTCCACATGCGAATTCACGCGCTCGAGCACCACCTGCACTCGCCCGCCTTGCGGCGTGAACTTCACGGCATTCGACAAGAGATTCCACAGCACTTGCTGCAGCCGGTTCGGGTCGCCGCGCACGAGTCCGATACTCGAATCGAGCAATGGATGGATCCGGATGCCCTTCGCCACCGCGGACTGACGCACGGCGTCGATCGCATTGTTCACGATCTCGTGCAGATGCAACGGCTGCACTTCCAGATGGATCTTGCCGGAGATGATGCGGCTCATGTCCAGCAGGTCGTTCACGATCTGCGCCTGCGCGCGCACGTTTCGCTCGATGGTCTCGAGGCCGCGGTCGTGATCCTCGCGGCTCACTTCGCGCTGGCGCAGAAGCGTCGCCCACCCCTGGATCGCATTCAGTGGCGTGCGCAACTCGTGCGACAACGTCGCGAGGAACTCATCCTTCATGTGACTGAGACGCTCGGCCTCAGAGCGCGCCACGCGTTCGGACTGCAGGAACTGCTCGCGCTCGGCCGCGATCTCTTTCAACTGCCCTTCGCGATCGCGTAGCGCGCGGAACAGGCTCGCGTTCGCCATTGCGATAGATGCCTGTGATGCGAGTCCGAGCGTCAGTCGCTCGGCGCGGTCTGTGAACACACCGCAGTCCGGATGTCCCAGGAAGAGACCACCGATGACCTCGCCCGTGTGCGTTTTGACGGGCACCGCAAGGTAGCTGCACACGGGCAGATGACCGGGCGGCATGCCAGTGAACGGCGCGTTCTTGCCGTAGCGCGGGTCCTTGCGGATATCGTCCGAACGCACCACGCCCTCGCCCCGAAACGTGGGGCTGAACACCTCTGTGTTCCGCGGCATTGGAAACTGGGCGAAGTCCTCGCGCGAGGCCCCCGACAGGGCATAAAGCCAATAGGATTCCTGCGCGTCGCTGGTCACGTTGTAGAAGAAGGCGCCGAAGGCCGCCCCGGTCAGATCCTTCGCGGCGTCCGTGACGACCTGGACGATGCGTTCGAGCTCCAGTTGCGAGGCGACGGCCTTCCCGACCCGGTTCAGGGTTTCGAGGGCGGTGGCCTCCTCCTTGAGCGCCCGTTCGGCGCGCCGGCGCGCGCTGACGTCGTGACCGATTTTCGCGGCGCCGACGATGCGCCCGCTCGCATCGCGCACCGGCGAAATGGTGAGAGACACTTCCAGACGGTGGCCGCCCTTGTGGACCCGCGTGGTCTCGTAGCGCTCGATGCGCTCACCGCTGCGGATCTTGGCAAGAATTTCCGTCTCTTCGTAATGCAGCTCCGGCGGAATCACACGGAGGATGGGCTGCCCGATCATCTCCTCTGCGGTGTAGCCGAACAGGCGCTCGGCGGCGGCATTCCACGAGGTGACGATGCCCTCCAGCGTCTTGCCGACGATGGCGTCTTCGGAGGAGTCGATGATGGCGGCAAGATGGGCACGGGCGCGCTCCAGCCCTGCCGTATCGAGAGGTCCCGTGGCAGGGACGATAGAGCCGCTGTGATCCGGAGTTCCCCCCTGGGTCGGCTTCCCGATCGCCGTCATGTTGAGCGCAAAGTCCGCCGCCTCCCGATCGATAGGGCAAGCAACGAACGTGCCCAAGCTTCAGTCGGGCACCGGAATCTGCGGGTTCCAGGCCACCTCCCAGAGATGACCATCCAGGTCCGCGAAATACCCGCTGTATCCACCATAGAACGTCTTGCCGGCAGCCTTGACGATCTTCGCACCCGAGCGCTCTGCCTGCTCCATGACGCGGTCGACGTCGTCCGTACTGTTCACATTGTGAGCCAGCGTGAAATCGGTGGGGCTGCGCGGAGCCTTTGGCACTCCCGTGTCGTGCGCAATGCTCTGCCGGGGCCAGAGCGCGAGCTTCAGCCCGGCCTGCAGATCGAAGAAGGCCACTGCGCCGTACTCGAACTCGGTACCGACGATGCCCTTCGTCGGCAGGCCGAGCCCGTTGCGATAGAAGTCGACAGCCTTCTCGAGGTCGTCGACACCCAGAGTGATCAGCGTGACGCGCGGTTTCATGTTTTACACTGTCGATCAAACAGGGATGCGAGACAAGCGTGACCGAGAATTCCCATCGTTACGAAACCGCTGCGCTGGAGTCGGCAGACGAACGCTTCCGGAGATGGATCTCGCGTCGACAGCGTGCGCCATCCAGAACCTGTGGCTTGCCGCGCGTGCAGAGGGCGTTGGCATGGGCTGGGTATCGATGTTCGATCCCGCGGCGCTGAGCGATTTACTTAAGTTGCCTGCTCGCCTGCTACCCATTGCAGTGCTGTGCCTGGGGCACGTCGAGCGCTTCTATAGCGCACCGATGCTGGTCCTCGAGAGCTGGCGCACACCACGTCCACTCGAAGAGTTGCTCCGCGAGAACACATGGCCCGCGAACCCGTAGACCAAGGTCCTGCCGCCGGCGCGCAGTCGCCGCGCGAAACTGTGCAGCACGCCAACAACGTGACTCAGCTCAAGTTGTATCGTCGCGCGCACATGAGCACGGAACGCCTGACCCTGACGATGCGCACGAGCTGGCTGAGCGAATACCGAACGCCAGCGGGAACGCTCACCACTTTCGAGATCGCAGGCTCCCTCACCAGCTTCGGCATGCTCTGCGCCACACTAGCGCAGATTCCCGGTGTGGAGTTCGCGGAGCTCAGGCCGCCCGCGCGTTTCGTCGGACCTGCCCGCATGCGTTTCAAGGGGACGGACTACGAGCTCACCATGGAGCACCTCGATTATCGCGTCACCGTGCTGAATCCGGCGGGATCTGCCCCGACCGAGGAGCTGCTGACACACCTGAAGGAGCTGTTCGCGCGTCGTGCTCGCTACGCGCAACGCCAGTCGCCCGCTCCTTGAGGTCCTCCTGAAGTTGAGACAAGCTCCGGGTCATGAAAAGAACCAGAGCATGGTCGATTTATGTCGGCTGGGGGTTGGCCGGATTTGCGAGCAGCGTCGCTCCGGCCCAGTCCGCACTGGCCAAGTCCGGGATAGAAAGTCTCATCGCGTGTACCAGGGTCGAGGACGACAAGAGCCGCCTCGAGTGTTACGACGAACAGATGGGCCGCGCCAGGAGGGTTCGGCCGGCACCTGAATCGAAAACAGCGCCGCCGCCTGCACCCGTAGCCAGCGCGGAAGTCTCAAAAGGTGATTTCGGCCTCCAGGGCGACGCGCTTCGCAAGAAGCGTGAAGCGGAGAGCCGCCCGGCGCCCGAAGAGCCGGTGGAGCTGAGTGCACGTGTGAAAAGCATCTCCGAACGTGCGCACGGTGAGTACCGCATCGAGCTGGACAACGGGCAAGTGTGGGTCGAGACGCTGCGCACCGGCGGCCTCGCGCCCGAGGTGGGCGAAGACGTCGTGATCCGGCGCGGCCTGATGGGCTCGTTCTATCTCACACGCAAGACGGGCAGCGCCCTGCGCGTCAAACGCCTCAAGTAGCCCTCGCCAAAAAACGGGCGGGTGTGGCACCCGCCCGCAAGCTGAGCTGGAGGAGCTCAGAAGTTCACGATTAGAAGTTCACACTGGCTCCAACGTAGAAGCGCCGTCCGAGAGGATCGTAGGGCGTAGCGATCACCGGCACCGCCTGCCCGCCCGTCAGACCGTTCACCTGGATGAGATTGCGCTGCTGGATCGGCGGATCCCGATCGAGCAGATTGTCCACACCGCCGCGGATCCTGATCTTGTCGCCGATCGCATAGGTCGCCGACAGATCGTAGATCTGGTACTTCGGTGTGGCCGCGATCAGACCCTGCCCGGCGGGCCCGGGGCTCGTGAGCTCGTCTGCCGCCTGGATCGCCGGGAAGAACCGGTGACGGAGCGACACGCCCCAGGTCGGGTTGTTATAGCCCAGCGTCGTGAACACCCGATACCCGTAGGAACCGCCACCACCGGCAGCGACGCCCGTCAGGTTCGGGCCGACGAAGTTCTTCCAGTCGCGTACCGGCGTGTTCACGTCGGGCTTCTCTTCGAACCGGTCGAGGAACGTGGCCTGCATGTTCAACGTGATCGCACCCGGCAGGCTCATGCCCATGTCGGAGAGATTCCCGCGCCAGTCGACCTGTACGTCGATTCCCGCCGTGTCGAACGTCGACTCGTTGGAATAGAGCGCATTGGTCACGGCCAGCATGCCGTTGTTCGTATTGCGCTCCATCGCACGACACCAGATGTTGTCGATCGACAACCCCGGGTTGATCGCCGGATTGAAGCAGCGGTTCATGATCGTGTCGCCCGAGGTCAGGTTGATCGCCTTGTTGAGCTCGATCTGGTAGTAGTCCACGGTGAGGTTGAGCCCCGAGAGCAACGGGCTTTCGAACGGCAGACCGAGCACGAACCCGACGGTCCACGTCTTCGCCTCCTCTGCCGCCAGCGTCGGATTGCCTTCACCCTGGTACAGGCCACCGGCATTCGAGGTCGTGGGTGGGTTGGTGACGTAGTACGCGTTCGCGCCAGTCGGGCTCATCATCTGCTCGCACAGGGCACGCGTCGCCGCGCTGTTGGCCGCATCGCCGCCAACGCTGAACTGACGATTGCTGAGCGGTGAGCACAGATCCTGCGTCGGCACGGGTCCGCCGAAGATCTGCGTGCGGCCGCTGAACAGCTCGCCGATGTTCGGCGCGCGGCTCGCGAACTGATGGCCGCCACGGATGCGGAAGAAGTCCGTCACCGTCCAGTCGAGAAGTCCCTTGTACGTGCTCACCGGGCCGCTCGGGTCGTAGTCCGAATAGCGGTACCCGAGCTCGAGGTGCAGCTCCTTCAGCGCCGGGATGTCCTTCAGCAACGGCACCAGCGCCTCGGTGTAGATCTCGCGCACCGCCGTGTCCCCTTGCGAGTCGCCGAGCGGGAAGATGCCGACCGCGCTGTCGTTGAAGTTGGTGATGCTGGTCAGGCCGTCCGTCTGGTACTCGAAGTCGTTCGTGCGATACGAGACACCGAATGCGCCGCGTATCTCGCCGGCCCAGCCGTTGACGATGCCGCCCTGGATGTTCGCCTCGTAGATGGTCTGCTCGAGGCGCTGGCGATTCTGCAGCGGCAGCGTGAGAGCGTCGATGCAGTCCTGCGAGACCTGGAAGTTCGCGAGAACGGGCAGGCCCGATGTGCACGTGACGCGTGCGCCACCGAAACCGCCACCCTGCACGATGCCGTTGATGAGCTCACCGTTGGCGGCGTTCTGCGTGGCGACGAATCCCTGGCCGTAATTCGGCGAGGTGACGATGGTGCGATAACGATCCAGCGATACGACGCCGTTGATCTGCGTGCTGGTCGAGCTCTGCCCATGGGAGGCAAACACTTCCCAGGTCCAGTCCTTGATGGGCAGGGTGCCGTCGAACCCCGTGACGAGCTGATACACCGTCACGTCGTTCGAGGTGGCGCGCGGGCTCAGCCAGTCGAACACTTCGTTGAGCTGCCAGTTGCCATTGATGTTGCCGCGGCTGTTCAGAAGGATGGCGAGCTCCGACGGGACGGGGAACGCCTGATCGTTCGTGCAACCGCCCGTCGCCGCACAGTTGATTCCGGATGCGCCACCGGCGCGATAGCTCGCCACCGTGGGCACGTTCGCCCAGCTGCCGAACGCAGCGAGAGCGGCCGGCAACGGATCGGTGTTCTGGCAGACGCCATTCGCGACGCCGACCGACTGGCAGTTGCGCAGCGTTCCGTGCGGAATCTGCGCCGACCAGCCGGTGATGGCCGGCGAGAACTGCGAGCGCGTATCGACATGGTTCTGCGAGAGATGCCCCTGCAGGAACCACGCGGCGTTGTCGTTGAACTGCCACCCGCCACGACCGAACAGCGAATAGCGATTCAGCGGCGTCGATCGATAAGCGTTGATGTCGTTCTGTGACAGGCCGTTGGTTGTCCGCTTGCGAAACACGCCATCGATATCGCCTTTGTAGCGATACGTACCACCCGGATTGAACGGGCTCGCCGCGGTGGCTCCCGTGAGACCGGTCGGGAAGCCCAGGTTCGCGGATGAGTAAAGCGTGCCGTCGTCGTTCAAAAAGAAGTTGTGGGTGGGTGCGATGTTCACACCGGCTGGGCGATCAGCGAACACCTGCGCGAGCGCCGCGGGTGAAGGCTGGTTCTGTCCAGGTGAGTAGCTCGTCTCCGTCCACCAGAAATCCGTGCCGTTGACCGTCGGATCGGCGAAGCGCTTGCGGAAGAAGTCGCTGTTCACGACCATCGCGTCCCCGCGCTTCGTGTATTCGCCGCCGATCATGAGGTTACCGCGGCCTTCGGCGAAGTTGCCGCCCATGAGGCCGGCGACGCGGTACTCCTGGCCATCGCCCGCTTCCGTCTCCGCATACTGGGCGTCGAAGTTCACGCCCTCGAAGTTCTTCTTGACGATGAAGTTGACGACGCCGCCCACGGCATCCGCGCCGTACGTGGAGGATGCACCGCCGGTGATCACTTCCACGCGCTCGATCGCCGCGGATGGAATCGTATTCAGGTCGATCGCGAGCGAGGCGTTCTCGGGCATGGCGCGGCGGCCATCGAGCAGCACGAGATTGCGGTTCGCGCCGAGGCCGCGCAGGTTCAGCGTGGCGGCGCCCGGCGTATTTGTGGCATTCGGCTGAATGTCGCCGGTGATGAACTGGGAGAGCGCCGGAACGAACTGCGGGAGCTTGTTGAGGCTCGCTTCGAGCGCGACGTTGCTGGTCTGCTCGAGCTGTTCGGTGCCCACCGTGACGATCGGGCTGGGGGACTCGAAGTCCCGGCGCCGGATACGCGAACCGGTGACAGTCACTTCCTCCAGATCGCTGACCGAGGGCGATTCCTGGGCCTGCGCCATTTGCGGCCATGCCAGCGGCACGCCCGCCATGATTGCTGCGACCGTCATGCTCACCAGGTTCGGTGGCACGGCCGCGCGCTTCTTCGTAATGAGTTCCATCTGAGACCTCCAGCGCTAGTAGTAGTAGTCACACGCCAAGAGGTAACCGGAGAGCGCAAGCCGTTCACCGCGCTTCCGCGATGGTGCTTGAAAACAACGTTGGCCCCCCCGTCACCGTTCTTTTCGCGACCGACTGTCGCGCATGTGACAGCGCGAGGCCAACACACAGAAATGGCGTTGTTCGCTGGACGGCGGGTGGTTGCGCGCGCAACCGAGTTGTATCTACCTCTGGCCGAGGAGCCGGGTGAGGAACGGCTCGAGCGCAATCGGCGCGCGCCCGATGAGGGTTTCGAGATCCTGCGAGCTGGCGTCGAATTCTCCGGCGCGGATTGCATCGCCCATCGCGATGGACATGCCGATGCCCGGTTCGGGCACGCCGCGCCGTTCGAGCACGCGACGAAACTCTTCAGGCGAGACACTCTCGTACTGGACTGGCTTGCCGCTCGCCTTGGCGAGTGCCGCCGCAACTTCCGCGAGTCCATAGCACGGGCGGCTCACGGTGATGGCATAGCTGGGCTGCAACGGACTTGCACTCACGAGCGCATTGGCCAGGCCTTGCGCCATGTCGTCGCGCGGCACGAAACCGATGCGGCCTTCACCGGCACTGTGGAGCAGCGTGCCGGTCTCGACCGCGGCGGCGAATACGAACGGGATGATGTCCGCGTATAGATTGTTGCGGAAGAAACTGTACGGAATGCCGGAGTCGTGAATCAGCGCTTCGGTGTGAAAGTGACCCGGCGCGGCGCCGAACTTTGCAGCGGGCGCCGGCTTGATGACGCTCGTGTAGAGGATGCTCTTGACGCCGGCGCGTTTCGCCGCGTCGACGACATTCCTGTGGTGACGCAGGCGCTCTTCGCCAACGACGCTGGTGGATATGAACAACAGCTTGTCGACACCCTGAAACGCTTTCTCGAGGGATGCCGGATCCGTGTAGTCGCCGTGCCGTGTCTGGAAACCGCGCGCCGTGAGGTCGCTCACCTTCGCGAGGTCGCGCGCAATGGGAATCACCGTCGCAGGCGGAACATCGCGGTCCTGGAGAAATTGCAGCGTGGCGCGACCGAGTTTTCCCGAGCCGCCGGTGATTGCGATCGTGGCCATGTGAGCGCTCCTCGTGCTGTCAGCTTGCAGTGGCGTGGCGACGGTGCGAGACCCAGCGCTGTAGCAGGAGCGACAGGCCGATCCAGACGATTCCGATGCCCGCCACGATCAGTACCGTCTTGAGGTTCGGGTCCTTCCAGAATGCTCGCACTTGCCGCCCAAAAAAGCACACCATCGTGATTCCCGGTGCAAGACCCAGTGCGGTGCCCAGCATGTAGTCGCGGAAGCGAACGCCAATGGCGCCGGCCGCGATGTTCACCAGAGTGAACGGGGCCAGCGGGATCATCCGGACGGTGGCAACGGTGATGACGCCGCGATCGTGAAGCGCCTTGTCCACCCGTTCGATAGTGCCGGTGAGCGCTTTCTTGATCCGGCCCTTGATGAAGCGGGCGCCCATCCAGTGCAGGAGCGCGGCGCTCAGCATGATGCCGGTGAATGACACGGAAACTGCTTTGAGCGGCGGGAAGACGATGGCGGTTGCCGCGCTCATTACGGTGACGGGGAACATCACCAATCCGCCGATCACGTATGCCGCGACGAATGCGAACGGCGCCCACGTGAGCTCCTCGATGGTCTCCAGTCGTTCGGCGATGCGCCGGGGTTCCAGGATGTCCGCCAGCGGCGTGAATCGCCACGCGAGCGCCAGCCCAGCCGCGATCGCGCAGGCGATCGCCACCCAGACGAGGGGCCTGCGTTGGCGGGGTTTCGGTTTCGGCATCCTGGCTCTTATAAACCGAGCCACAGGCCTGTCGGTTCCCGTACTGGCTGTGAACCGATACAGTGCATTCGCTGGGCAGGTGAGCATGTCTGACGGTGAGAGCCGTGAGTCGTGTACGGTGCGGCAACTGGCAATGAGGAGCAGGCAGATGGGCACGGGCTACAAACGCATCGATACGAAATTGATTCACGCGGGTGAGATCCGGCCGCGGGTGCTCGGGGCGGTCGAGGTACCGATCTTCCAGTCGGCGATGTTCGAGACCGAGGAAGGCCAGGGCTATCACGACCTGAAGTACATCCGTCTCAACAACACGCCTACGCACCTGGCGCTGCATGCAAAGATCGCCGCGCTCGAGAATGCCGAGGCTGCGCTCGTGACAGCGAGTGGGATGGCGGCCATTTCCACCACGTTGTTTGCACTGCTGACGGCGGGCGATCACGTGCTGGCGCAGAGCTCGCTGTATGGCGGCACGCACGATTTGTTCACGCAGGACTTCGCGAAGTTCGGGCTTGCGCATGACTTCATCAACGCGGATGACGCCGCATCGTGGAAGGCGAAGCTGCGGCCGAATACCAAGGCGATCTACGTGGAGGCGATGACGAATCCGCTCATCGAAGTGGCGGATTTACGCGCTGTCGCGCGGTTTGCGCGCGAGCACGGGCTGACGTCGATCATCGACAACACGTTTGCGAGTCCGGTGAACTTCACGCCGATCGATGCGGGATTCGATATCGTGATTCACAGCGCGACGAAGTATCTGAATGGGCATGCGGATATCGTTGGCGGGACGATTGCGGGGCGGGCAGAGACGGTCGAGCGCATCCGGCACAAGCTGAATCACCTGGGTGGGTCGATGGATCCACATGCTGCTTTTTTGCTTGGACGTGGCTTGAAGACGCTGGCGCTTCGGATGCGGTATCAAAATGAGAGCACGCTGCGGATCGCTCAGTTCCTGGCAGGGCATCAGGCCATCGAACGCGTGAACTATGCGGGGCTGGAGAGTCATCCGCGGCATGCGCGGGCGCGGGAGTTGTTCAGTGGCTTCGGTGGGGTGCTGAGTTTCGTGCTGAAAGGTTCAGTTGACGTCGCGGAGCGGTTCATGAAGGCAACCACGTTGCCGATCATTGCGCCGTCGCTCGGTGGCGTGCAGACCTTGCTCACTCGGCCTGCTGCGACGTCTCACGCTGGCATGAACCCTGATGAGCGTGCTCGCCTCGGCATCAGCGACAACCTGATTCGCATGTCAGTTGGCATCGAAGCGACGGAGGACCTCATCGAGGACTTCGAGCAAGCGCTCGCAATTTCACGCTAGAGGACAGAAGCCTCGCTTCTTGCAACGCCTTTCTGCCCTAAGGCATCAGAGGATGCCGCATCTTTAACGCCTTTCGTGCGCGCCAATCGCATCTGCATGCCAACGGCGGTCCCGCGGCGCGCAGGATGTGCGCTTTCTTGTCGCTTGTAGCGGCTGGCCGCCGCCGGCGCGTCGCAACGCTCAGTCGCCGCCGCGAATATTCATCAGGTGCGCTTCACGCAAATCGAGCTCGCGCTCGATGCGCCTTCGTGCCTCATCCTTCAGCTCTCCGTTCCGGTAAAGCTCATTGATCTGCCGCCGCTCGGCCTCGATCAAATCCAGCTCGATCTCGTCATGCAGCTCAACGAGCCTGCGATGCGCATCATCCTCGTCGCCCCGATGGGTCACGTGCTTCAACCGCTCCCGATGCCGCCCCCGCAGCGCGTCGAGCGTTTCAGCAGTGAGCTGCCTCTCGGCTCCCAGCGCATCAAGCCTTGCAACCGCGGCTTCAATGGCCCGCCGCCGCGCATTGAACTCCTCAGTGCGCGCAGTGTGCCGCTCAAGTACTCCCGCATTGGCCAGGCCAAGCAGTCGGATCACGGCAGGTAACAGCAACCCCTGCCCCACCAGCGTCACAATGATCACCACGAACGTCAGAAACAAAATCAAATCGCGCCCCGGAAACGGCTGACCACTCGCCGTCATGAGCGGAATCGCCAGTGCCGCCGCAAGCGACACGATGCCGCGCACTCCGGTAAACGAAAGTACGAACGGGTACTGCCACGGCGGCGAAGGATCCCGCCGCGCCAGCGACGAACTCAGCCACCTCGGCAGATACGTAGCCGGATAAATCCACACAAAGCGTGCGGCAATGATGACCGCGCAAATCACAAGCGCGGAAACGGCGAGCTCACCCAGCGAGTAACTCTTGATGCTCGCGACCAGCGTGCGAGCCTGCAGCCCCGTAACGACGAACACGAGGCCTTCGATCAGATAGATCAACAAGTCCCAGAAGAAAATGCCCTGCAGCCGCGTTGCCGCGCTGATGAGCCGCGACCCGTTCCAGCTGATGTAAAGCCCCGCAGTAACCGTGGCCAGCACGCCCGACCCACCGAGATGTTCCGGCGGCCAGAACGCCAGAAACGGCGTGGTGAGCGAAAGCGTGATCTCGATGCGTGGGTCGCGCACCCAGGCTCGCAGATGAAGCATCAGCCAGCCGACGAACAGTCCCCACAGAATCTCGCCCGCCACGATCGCGACGAATGTCGCCGACGCCTCTCCAAACGAAAACACGCCGAGACTGACGGCCGCCACCGCGAACCTGTAGAGAATGAGTGCCGTGGCGTCGTTGACCAGCCCCTCCCCTTCGAGCACCACGAGGATGCGCCGTGGAAGCTGCATGCGTCGCGCGATGGAAAGGGGTGCGACTGCATCCGGTGGCGAAACGATTGCGCCGAGCACGAAAGCCACGGGCCACGGAAGACCGAGCAGCCAGTGAGTGGCCGCGGCGGCCGCAACGGTGGTGAAGACCACGCAGCCCACCGCGAGCAACGCGATGGGCCGCAGGTTGAAGCGGAATTCCTTCCAGCTCATCGCAACGGATGCGGAATAAATGAGTGGCGGCAGGATGACCATCAGCACGAACTCGGGCGCGAGCTCCAGCGTTGGCAGGCCCGGGATCAACGCCAGTGCCACGCCGGTGAGCACGAGGAGAATCGATGCGGGAATCTTCAATCGGCCGGACACGAAGGCCACGGCGGCAATCACGATCAGCAGGACTACCGCGATCTCGATGGATTCGATCATCGTGCGCTGTCACCTCGTGCCATCCGGCGCCAATCCTAAACGACTGCAAAGCTGCCGCCCGCGAAAATTGGCTGATGTCGACCGACGCCGTCTATGCTAGGCGGACGCATGCTGAAGCGATTCGCGAATTCCGTCCTGCTCGGGCTGCTGATCGCCAGCATGCTGTCGGGGATATGCGTTGCGCGGGATGCGCCTGCCGCGCAGCCCCTGCCGCCGTCCGCGCTATTCGAGGAGCTTTACGTTCGCGTGCAGTCGGAGCGGCTGTTCGCGGACAGCAAGACGTTCGCGGATGCTGTACCGAAGAAGCCCCCCGCTGAAATTCTGGCCGATTTCCGCGCCCGATCGCCTGGTTCGAGGGCCGCGCTCACGGCGTTCGTGCGTGAGCGATTCGCTTTGCCGGGGGACATCGGCACGCCATTGCCAGCCGGCGCTGCGAACTCGGCGGCATCGTTGCCGGCTCACATCGCGGCGCTCTGGCCCGTTCTCACGCGCCGTTCGGTTTACCCGGAGCGCTCCTCGTCCCTGCTGCCGTTGAACTGGCCGTACGTCGTGCCGGGTGGGCGGTTTCGCGAGCTGTACTACTGGGATTCGTATTTCACGATGCTCGGGCTGGTTGAAGATGGGAAGACCGACACCGTGGGCGACATGGTGCGGAACTTCGCGGATCTGATCGGGCGGTACGGGCACATTCCCAATGGCACGCGCACTTATTATCTGAGTCGCTCGCAGCCGCCGTTCTTTTATCTGATGGTTGGGCTGCTCAACGATTCGGATCGCGCGGCTGCGTATGCGCAGAATTTGCCGGCACTGCGTGTGGAGCATGCGTTCTGGATGCGCGGTTCGGCGACGCTGCGGCCGGGCGAGGCGCATGAGCATGTCGTGATGTTGCCTGATGGCGCGATCCTGAATCGGTATTGGGATGCTTCGGCGACGCCGCGGGATGAGTCGTATCGCGAAGATGCCGAGGTGGCGGCTGCTACGGCGTCTCGATCGGCCGCTGAGCTTTACCGCGATATTCGATCGGCCGCCGAGAGTGGCTGGGATTTTAGTTCACGATGGCTCGCGGATGGGCGCACGCTTGGCACGATCGAAACGACTTCGATCGTTCCGGTTGATCTGAACAGCTTGTTGTTCGGGCTCGAGCGCGCGATTGCCGAAGGGTGCGCGCGGGCTCTCGATCGAGCTTGCGTGAGTGAGTTCGAGCGCCGCGCGGCGGATCGGCAGAAAGCGGTTCAGGTTTATCTGTGGGATGCGGCGAGTGGGCGCTTCCTCGATTACCACTTCGTGCGCCGGGAGCGCCTGGATCGGCCCAGCGCGGCGATGCTTTACCCGTTGTTCACTGGCCTCGCGAGTGCCGAGCAATCGCGCGGCATCGCCGCTGCCGTCTCCGCTACGTTGCTCGCATCAGGTGGCCTGCTCTCCACTCCGATGCGCACGGGTCATCAATGGGATGCGCCCAACGGCTGGGCTCCTCATCAATGGATCGCCATCGTTGGCCTCGACGCGTACAGCCATTCGGATCTCGCTCGCACCATCGCCACGCGCTGGCTCGCGACAGTCACTCGCACCTACCGCGAAACCGGCAAGCTCCTCGAAAAATACGATGTCCAGGAAGCCAAGCCCGGCGGCGGTGGCGAATACCCCTTGCAAGACGGCTTCGGCTGGACCAACGGCGTCACCCGCGCCCTGCTCGACCGCTACCCGCAGCAGTCCACCTTACATCTCCGTCAGAACAGCGCGGCGGGATCAATCGTCATCCCAGGCAACGCGCCGATTGACGTGACTCCTGGCCTGTCGAGGCAGAGGACCTCGCCGTAGGCGCCGTTCGCTAGCGCACGAAAGACGTGGAGCTGACGCCCTTCAGTGTCGACGATCCACATCTCCGGTATTCCGTGCCGCGCGTACAGCGGCATCTTTCTGTTGCGGTCATAGCGTAGCGTCGTCTGACTGACTTCGATCGCGAGCAGCGTGTCTGCGGCAGTCGGCCGCTGGTACTTGTAGAAATCTTCGCGTGGAGCGAGCAACAGGAGATCAGGCTGGGGCTCGGAGAAGGTGTCCAGCAACAGAGGCCCCTGACAGCGCACAGTCGCGCGCTCGCCGACTGCGTGTATCAGCAGGCTCACGAGCTGATCCACAGTGCCAGCATGAAGGGCCCCAATCGGCGGCATCTCGACGATCTCTCCCTCAATCAGTTCGAGCCGCGCATCCGGCGCGTACGAGCTCTCCGCGATGCGGTAGTACTCGTCGACCGTAATGCGATGCCGGCGCGGCCCGTCTGTCATTGCGATGCTCATTGCAGTCCTCCGGGACATCAGTCTATCGCGACGGTTGCTCCAGACACACGCCAATCTTGACGACACGCGACCTCCGAATGGAGCCGCGTACGTGTTGGAAACGCGCAGATATGAGCGCGTACTTTTGTGCGGACTTCGCGGATTAGCGCGCGTTGAAAAAGGCGCGCAGTTCCGCAATCGTTTCGCGAGGGTTTTGTTCGGGGAAGAAGTGGCCACCGGCGATGGCACGGCCGGAGACGGCGGGGGCCCATTTACGCCAGATGGCTAGCGGGCCGCCGATGTCTTGATACCAAGTGTCGAGGGCGCTGGCCTTGCTCCAGAGAATGTGCGTGGGGCACGAGATGCGGCGGCCGGCGGCGAGGTCTGCGTCGTCGCGGGCGCGGTCGAGCGAGGCGGCGGCACGGTACTCTTCGCAGATGGCGTGAACGGCATCGGCATCGCGCAGCGCTTCGATGTAAGCGGCGCGAATTTCATCGCTGAATGTCGCGCGATCCGAACCCCAGTTGGTGAGCGCATCGTCGACGACGGCGTCCGGAGCCGCAGCGATCAGTCGTTCGGGCAGCGGTGACGGCTGCGCAAGCAGCGACCAAGGCCAGAACGCCAGCGCAAACCGCTCATCCGCACGACTCAACGCTTCACCCGTAGGAATCACATCGAGCAACGCCAGGCGCTCGATGCGATCGGAATGATCGAGCGCCATGCGATACGCCACGCGAGCGCCACGATCATGACCCGCAAGCAGAAAACGATTGAAGCCAAGGTTCTGCATCATGCGAACCATGTCGAAACCCATGGCGCTCTTCGCGTACGGCGCATGATCCGGAGCAGACGATGGCTTCCCGCTCGCACCGTACCCGCGCAGGTCCGCGCAGATCACCGTGAACTCGTCCGCCAGCTCCGGCGCGACCCGGTGCCACATCAGATGCGTTTCGGGAAAACCATGCAACAGCAGTAACGGCCGCCCGCTGCCCTTGCAACGAATGAAGATCGTGGTGTCGCCGGCGTCTACCCACGACGAAACGAACCCATTGAACATCAATGCAGATCGACCGACACGGCACTCGCCACAGGTCCATTCCCTTTGATCTGCAACATCACCAGCGCACGACTCGCATCGTTCGGAAACGAACGCAGCGGGACTTTCCACTCCCCGGAAGCGTCGTTCAACGTTCCAATGCGGCGAACCGAGCGCGCAATATTCACTTCAGTCAGTGTGCGCCCTGCATTCTCACCGCGACGAACCTCGGTAACAGCCTGAGGCAAGTACCCGACAACGTACACGTCATACACATCGCGCGTCGCGCGCGACGGCACGCGCACGACGAGATTGCCATCCGCCACGGACGTTTCGAGCGCCACACTCGGTGCGCGCGGCTCGCCGAGCACGCGAAGCACCTCACCACGATTGGCGCCCAGCACACTGCGTTGTCCATCGATGACCATATGCGGCGTGCCCACGGATGGCAGTTTCAGCGCTCTCCCAAACTCGTGCTGGCGTTGAGTCGCCGCCGACATCGAAAAAGGATCGCGCCAGCCGAGGTCATCCCAGTAGTCCACGTGAAATGCGATGGCAAGAACGTCGCGCCGCTGACTCAACTCACCGAGCAGAGCCTCCGCAGGCGGACAGGAGCTGCACCCTTGCGACGTGTACAGTTCCACCAGCGCGGGCCGCTGTCCGCCGCCACCGCCCGCTGTGGCCGCGTCGACGCCCGCCATGGCATTGGCGACCGCAATCATTGCGAGCAAACCCAGCATCGCGGCGACTTGAAGCGAACGCATTCCTTCAGAACCTCACCTGCATGGCGAGAAACAGCTGTCGTCCCAGCCCATCGTACAACTCGTAGCTGTTGGCTGCACCGCCTGAAATGAGCTCACTGGTCACGATGGGCGGGTCTTTGTCGAACAGATTGTTGACGCCGCCACGCACCTGCAGACCTTCGCGGAATTGCCAGGTTGCAGACAAGTCCAGATAACTCATGGTAGGCAGACGCGCATTGAACGTATCGATGCCCGCGAACGACGTGAACTGCAGGCTCGGATCCGCGTCGTTATTGTCGAGCTTCATGCTGCCGAGGAAACGCCACGTGAGCGATACACCGATATCGAGCGGTGTATCCCAAGACATACGCAAATTGTGCCGCCAGCGAGGCGTGAGCCGGCCGCAAGTGGGGCCGAACAGCCCGACGCAATCATAGGTATGCGCTCCAGCAACCGGTGTGGTTTCGACGCTCTGCTGCCACGTTCCGTTTAGCACGAAGCCGAGCGATCCCCACTGCCCTGGCAACCGCGCCTTGTATGCAGACTGCACATCGATACCGGTGATCTTCCCCGCACTGACATTCCTGTTCGTCTGCAGAATGTAGCCGCCGCCCGCGACGCTTGCTCCCGTCAAACTGCCGGTGCTCGAGCGAACGATCTGACTGCAGTACGTCGGGTCTCCGGTTTCGAGACAGTTCTGCATGATGACCTGCGCAGGAAGGACACCCACCTGGCCGTCGAGCTCGATGCGGTAATAGTCGATGCTGCCCGTGAAGTTCGGCAGGAACTGCGGCGTCAACGTCATTCCGAACGTATACGAAGTACCACGCTCCGCCTGCAGATCGGGATTCCCGCCCTGTACCTGCGAGAGCTGACCCGCCGTGCCCTGCGGCACCGTGCTCGTCGTGCCGCCATTACCGTACTGCGCGGCCGTCACTCCCGTTCGCAGACATTGATCCAGCGTCGCGGTCGCAGGCACGAGCACTCCACTCACGATCGTAGGCGCACACGGGTCTGCGCCAAACGGGATCTGCCCGATGAGCAGCGGATTGAAAAACTCGATGATCGTGGGCGCACGAATCGCGCGCTGATACGACCCGCGGAGTCGCAAATCTCGCACCGGCGCATATTGTAGCTCGAACTTGCGAGTGTTCACCACGCCGACAGTCGAGTAGTCCGAGCGCCGGAAGCCAGTGTCGAAAACCAGATCGTAGACACCGGTCTTTTCCTGAACCAGCGGCGCTCGCAGCTCGACGAACCCCTCGTCGACGGAATAGCGATTGTCGATCGCCACCTGCGCACCGCCAAAGCCGGAAAGCAGCCCGCTCGTCTCACCGGAGTCGGGCGCGAACACCACTTCTTCATTGCGATGCTCGTAACCGAGGTTCACTGCAAGTCCGTCGCCGGCGAACGGCGAAACGAGGCGATACTTTCCAAGGTCCGCAGTTACATCGGCGTGCAAAGTTCGTTGCGTGGTGGTGCCGTAAGCCGTGCCCTTCAGGTACAGGTAGTCGAGCTGGTCCTGCGTGACACCGTCGTCCCGGAAGATGTTGTAAGGCACGCACGGCGGGCCAGAAATACAAGCAGGATTCGCCGCCGTACCCGTCACCTGCAACGCATTGCTGATGGACTGGAAGTTCAGGAACTTGTCGTTCGCGTTGTAGAACTGCGTGTAGTAGTACTGCGCGTACGTGTCGTAGCTGAGCCCGTCGAGCAGCTCGCCTTGCAGTCCGCCGACGGCGCGATAGTTCGTGTGCTCGAAGAACAGCTCACGCGCACCGCCCTCGACGTTCCGCCGGCCGATGCGCACGTTCGCGCTGACCGATCCCGGATCCGCCGCATCCGCGGCGATCTGCGCCGGCGTACACAGGATCGACGCCTGCTGTGCGCTCAACAGCGGGTTGCTGCAGTTGATGTTGTAGTTGTTGCTGATCGAGTCGAGCGGATTCGCATCCTGGAACAGCGCCGACGGCGCGATCGCCTGGTTCGTGCGGTCGTTCATGAACGCGAGCTCGAGGTACGGCCGCACGTTGTCCGTGACGTCGAGATGGCCGATGAAGCCCGCCGTGTAGCGCTGGTCGCCGCGACCCATATAAATGAATGCCTGCGAGTTGAACTCCGCCGGCGGATTGGTGCCGGGCGTACCGTGCGGCACGAACTGGTCGCCTTTCACGGAAAACCCGGGCTGCGCGAAGCCGCCGCTGATCTGGAACTGGTTCGAATTCGCGGAGCCCGTGCACGTGGCGGCATCGAAAGTCGTCTTGTCGAGGACGAGCTGACAGCCGCCGAAGTCCCGTTCGCCGCTCGCTACCGGATCGAATTGCATGTAGCCGAAGTACGCAGTGAGGTTGCCGCGGTCGTCCGCGAAGTTCGTGCCTGCAACGACGTTGATGCTCTTGCTGCGGCCGTCGCGGCTGGTGCCGGTCACCGGCTCGAGTCCCTCTTCACGCATCAGCCCGGTCACGTAGTCGTTGCGGTTGCGATGCCAGTTCTGGCCGATCTGGTAGTCGACCTGAAAACCCTGGAAATCTCTTTTCAGGATGAAGTTGATCACGCCGAGCATCGCATCCGACCCGTACACGGCCGAAGCACCGCCGGTGATCACGTCCACCCGATCCACGAGCGCCGAAGGAACCTGGTCGAGATCCGGTGCAGGCGACTGGATCGCCGTGTTGGGCGAACCTGCGCCGAGTCGCCGGCCGTTCACCAGCACGAGCGTGCGATTCGGGCCGAGCCCGCGCAGATCCGCGGTCGCGACGCCGCCCGGCGTGGTGAGCCCGCTCGTCCGGTTGCCGAGGCCCTGCCCCATCATGTTGTTGTAGATCTGCGGCAGCTGGTTGATGACATCGCTGATGTCGGACTTGCCGCTCAACTGGATGTCCTGCGAAGTCACCACCTGAATGGGGCTCGTGCTGGTGAGGTTCGGAGCCGCGATGCGCGACCCGGTGACCACCACTTCCTCGATCGCCGCATCCTTCTCCGCGTCGTCCTGCGCGAGTACCCCTGTGGGCACGCCGAGCAGCGCGAGAAAAATCCTGAATCCTGCGTTCCGTTGTTTCATGGCAAACCTCCCCATCGCGCACGCGCAATGCGTCGGGTTCTAGAGAGGCGGGGCGTGAGCGTCGAGGTGCCGGCGGAACATCCCTGCAGCCGGCAAATCGTCCCGGCGCGCGGCTGCGTCAGCTGGCAGTGCCGCTCAGCAGATGAATCAAGCCTCGAAGGGCAGCGAAGGCGAGCCAGCAGACGGCCGCGATGCTGGCAATGAATAACGTGAGCACGCCTGCCAGCACGAAGATGCTCGAACGACGCGCGGCATGCGGTTGGCTGAGCCACCCTTGCAGCAGCCGCGCGTTGCGAACGTGCGCCTTGAACGCGAAGTCGAAAATGTCACCGAGCAGCGGGATTGCGCCAATGCCGGCGTCGACGAGCAAATTGAGCAGCATGCGAATCTGAATCGAGCCAGGCACACCGAGTTGCTGAGCGATGACGAGTCCGTACGCACCGAGCAGCGCCGTGACGAGATCGCCCGCGAAGGGAACGAGCCCCACGATCGCATCGAGACCGAAGCGCCATTTCGTGCCGGGCACGCGAAAGAGTTGATCGAGCACGTTGGCGATGAGCAGGAATCGATCGAGCCGCGCATCGTTGGCCGGCGTCGCAGTCTCGGAATTCCTGGAGCGTGGATCGGAAGCGCGCACCTCGGGAGCTTACCAACCGACCCCTATTAGCAAGCGAATCGCAGGGTTAGCGCATCGCTACGCTCGCTTAAAAAACTCCGGTAGCGCAGGGACTTGCGGTTTTGTTGAGAGTAGTTATCATTTGCACATGCTCGAACGACGCCCGCCCGCACCCGCCTCTTCGACCGGACAGACGCCACTGCCGGCAACGGACGTAGCGGAGATGCGCGTGCGAGCGGTGCCGTCCAGCGCGTTGTTCGGCTCGCAACGCGAGCTCCTCATCGAGCATGCAGGCAGCCTGTATCACCTGCGCATCACACAGAACAACAGACTGATACTGACGAAGTAACCAGTCGTTGTGCCGAATGAGACGGTGCGTCTCATGCCTTGTCCCCTGCCCCTCGTTAGCATGAAATCGCGACAAGCGTTGTTCTAGCAACTCGCGTTTACGCGTGATGCGACCCGGAGGAGATCCAGGACTTAAGCTCAGACCAATTCCGGCACAGAGCTATCGATTGTCAGAGGGGGGAATCGAATGACTCGTTCACGTCATGCCGCGGCGTTGACGCTGCTGGCTGGCCTCACCGCCACGGTGGGCGCCGAGGAAAATGCACCAACGGTCCTCGAAGAAGTGACCGTCACCGCCACACGGCAGGTGGAAACCGTCAATACAGTGCCGCTCAGCATCCAGGCGGTCACACAGGAAAACATCGACCGGCAGGGAATTCGCAACACTGCGGACCTCGTCCGCGCGGTGCCGGGTCTCGCCACCGTACCGAACCCCGGTGGCGCGCAACAGACATTCTCGATCCGCGGGATCGTTGGCGGCACGGGCGCAGCGACCACCAGCGTCTATCTCGACGACACGAACATCAGCAAGCGCGCGAACGGCGGCGTCGCCCAGAACAACGGCGTGGTCGTGCCGTTGCTGTACGACCTCGAGCGCGTGGAGGTGCTGAAGGGTCCTCAGGGCACTCTTTACGGCGGTTCGTCCGAGGGCGGCACGGTCCGCTACATCACCCCGCTGCCGAGTCTCACGGACTATTCCGGATCCGCCCGCGTCGAGCTGTCGGACATGGGCAGCCGGAGCGAGCTCAGCAACGAGGCGGCGTTCGCGTTCGGCGGGCCGCTCGTCAACGACAAGCTGGGTTTTCGCGTGAGCGGCATTCAGCGCAAGACCGGCGGCTGGATCGACACCTACAGCGCTTACACCGGGCAACTGATCAACGAGAATTCGAACCGCCGGCAGGAATGGGCGGGCCGCGCCTCGCTCCTGTGGCAGATCACGGACGGCTTCAACGCCCAGTTGAACGCCTACCACGTCGACAATGAATCCGAAGGCGGCGTGAACTCGCAGACAGCCATCTTCCTTCCGAATCAGACGCGCGCGCCTGACGGCACCACCTTCACCACGCAGACTCGCTGCATCACCAGCCAGACGCGCACGGCTCCGCTCGCCACGCCGGGTGGCAATGCCGCCGCGGCCTTCGTTCCGACGAGCGTTGCGCCGGGCCCGACCGGAGCGTGTCCCGGAGGCACGTTGTTCGTACGCCCAGGCGTGACTTACGGACCCTTCCGCACGGGGCAGGACATCACCCTTGCGGTGAATCGGCAGAGCACGGTGCCGGCCACGTCCGACGCAGACATCTTCGGCCTGTCGCTGAACTGGGATCTCGGCACGGTCTCCATGAAGTCGATCACGTCGTACGTGACGGACAGCGGCCACAGCAATACGGTCGGTGGCGAGGAATGGGTGTCGACGACTCCCGGCACGGGCCAGCGCACGACGCTCGACATCAATCGCCTGGGTTTCCCACTCTTTGCCCCGCTGCTCGCGATCGCACCCGGCAACACGGGCTCCTTCGACGCGTTCAACGATCGGCACGGCATAGAGCAGGAGTTCCGCGTCTCCAGCGCCAACGCCGAATCGGCGTTGAGCTGGGTGGCCGGCGCGTACTACGCGCACCTGAGAACCAACGTCCGCTACCGCTACAACACGGACAACACGCTGCAGGACGCCGCACTTCGGCTGATGTACGGGGACCTGAGCGGACCGCTCGGTAATACGAGCGAAAGCACGGCCCGCTATGGCCTCGCAAACGACCAGGGCTTCCAGGCCAATCTGGCCGCCAACATTCTGGACACGGAAACGGCCGCGTTCGCCGAAGCCAACTACTGGCTGATCCGCGACAAGCTGCGCATGACGGCGGGTGTCCGCTACTCCAAGGTGGAGCTCGACTACAACCAGTACAACTTCGGCCAGTTCTCCGGTCGCCTCCTCACCTCGAGCGGCACCCAGACCCTCGGCGACACGTCCGAAGAGCCGTTCACGCCGAAACTGGGCATGCAGTTCCAGCTCTCCGACGACAAGATGATGTACGCCACGGCCGGCAAGGGCTTCCGGGCCGGCGGCGTGAGCTCGCAGATTTCACAGACGATCTGCGCGCCGTTCCTCACCGCCCTCGGCATCACGGCAGCGGACATTCCACCGGTCTTCAAGTCCGACACCGTCAAGTCCTACGAGCTGGGTGGCAAGTTCCGCCTGTTCGACCGCCTGCAGGTGAACTTCGCCGGCTTCCGCATCGACTGGGAGGACGTGCAGACGACTATCACGCTCGGTTGTGGCCAGGGCTACACGGCCAACGGCGGAAAGGCGCGCAGCGAAGGCGGCGAGCTCTCGGTGCAGTTCCGGCCCATCGACCTGATGCAGATGTACCTGAACGCGAGCTACGTCGACGCGCACTACGTGGACCCGGTGACGGGTGTGATCGCGCCGGGCGTGACCAATCAGCCCCCGAGCCTGAACGCGGGCGACAAGTTCGACGTCCCGCCGTTCTCGATGAGCGCCGGCATCGAGTTCAACTTCCCGATCGCCGCGCGCGCCAGCTATATCCGCCTCGACGGCACGTATCAGAACAACTACATCGCCGGTGCTACGTTCGGCTCCTCCGGCTATCCGGGCAATTTCTTCCTGCGAAACAACCCATCGCGGACGCTCGTGAACTTCCGGGCCGGGACGAGTTTCGACAACGGGCTGGACGTGAACCTGTTCGTCCAGAACCTGCTGAACGAGGACACGCTGATCGCGGGGTTCGGTGACGGGCGCGGTTGCACGCCGCCGCAGGGCCAGCCCAGGACCATCGATTGCAGCAACTACAGCACGTACAACCCGTTCGTGGAGCAGACCTACGAGACGCCACGCCGCTACGGCGTGCAGCTCAACTACCGATTTTGACTGAGCGTTTGGACTCGAGCGCCCGGGCGTGTGCCCCGGGCGCTTTTTTTTACCGTCGGCCGAAGAAGATCGGATAGAGCGGCTGGCGCGTGTCGTGAGGCACATCGGGCAATTCGGCTTCGACGTCGCTCATCGATGAGGGCAACTCGAAGGGCAGCCTGCCGCGCGGGCGCGCTTTCCCGGCAAGCACATCGAGCACGGCCTGATCGCTCGCTCCGAACTCCACCAGCAGAGCTGCAGCAACGTTCCTGATCTGCGTGAGGATGGCGGGCCGCTCGAGATGCACGATCACGACGGTCGGCACCTTCGCAGCAGTCGCAGTGATCAGATCGACGTCGCTCGTGCCGGGCTCGAGCGAGCCCTCGCGCTCAGCGGGCGCAGTGACCCGCACGATCGCGACGTCTGCCTGCGCGGGATCGTCCACCGGCATGAGTCCATACGTTGCAAGCGACTCCACCGCGATTCCATGCGAGAACACCCTGTGCCCTCCCCTGGCGAGCGGCAGCACCTTGCGCCCGTTCTCGAGGAGGACCAATGAGCGCCGCTGAGCATCGAGCGCCATCTCCTGAAACTCGCGCGCGCCGACGATGCGGGCCGCTTTATCCGCGTTCACGTATGGGTTCTCGAACAGCCCGAGCTGGAATTTCATCGCGAGGATGCGCAGCACGGACTCATCGAGGCGCGCTTCGGTGAGTCGCCCGGAGCTCACAGCCTCGACCAGCACGTCCGCATCCGTAGTGCCGCCGAACTGATCGAGACCGGCCTCCACTCCTTTGACGAAGCGTTCCACCTTGCTCGCCTTCTCCAGGCCCCACGGCCTGCCGCTGCTCATGGGCGCCGGGCGCTCCGGCGTGGCGTCGAGGCAGATCGAATCGCAATCGTTCGTAATTCCCCAGTCGGACAGGATCAAACCATCGAACCGTTGCTTCCCTCGCAGCAGCTCCGTGAGCAACTGACGATTGAACCCGGCGGCAACCGGCTCGAGTGGCCGGCCACCCACGTTCACGCCGAGCAGCACGTTGTACGTCGGCATGACTCCGGCGGTGCGCGCACGGAATGCTCCGTCGAATGCGCGAACGTGATCTGCGAAGCGCTGGCCTGGAAAGCTCGAGAAACGACCGAAGTAGTGGTGCCCGTCGAAGCCATGCTCCGCGGCGCCGTACCCCACCCAGTGCTTGACGACTGTGGCAACGCTCTCGGTAGTCAGTCCGCGCTCACCGTGCTGGAAGCCGGCAACATAGGCGCGGACCATGCGGCTCACGAGAGCAGGATCTTCGCCGAATGTGCCATTGATGCGCGACCAGCGCGGCTCGGTCGCCAGATCCGCCTGCGGCGACAGCGCCATCCGGATGCCCACTGCGCGATATTCCCGGCGCGCGACATCGGCGAATCGTTTCACCAGCGCCGGGTCGCCGCTGCTCGCCAGGCCCAGCGGCTGCGGCCACTGCGAAAAGCCGTTGGCCGCCACGCTCGCTCCGAGCACCGCACTGAAGTGATTGCGTGGGTCCGTGCTGATCAGCAGCGGCACACCGAGCCGACCGCGCTCGGCAACCGCCTGTAGCCGATTGTTCTCCTCTGCGAAGCGCACGGCAGGCAAGGTCAGGCGCGTGATGAAGGAAGTGACGTGGGATTCGCGGATGAGTCGCTCGACCTCCGCGGCGTCGTAGCGCGCGTCGCCCGGAGCAGCGCCGCCGATCATGGGCGCCGTGGCGTGCATCATCGCGCCGGCCTTCTCCTCGAGCGTCATGCGAGCGAGGAGATCGTGCGCACGTACGCCTGGCGCGAGTCGCCAGTCCTCGTACTCGTCGCGGACACCGTTGCGATTGAGATCGCGGAACTGCAGACCGCCCAGAGTCAGGAGCGGCGATTCGCGCGAGCCGAGCGCCGGCTGTCCGGCTGCCTGGGCTATCGTGGCCCCTGCACAGAACCAGAGCAGCCCGACCAGAATTCGCTTACGCATCATCCGGACGGGCGGGGGCACCTGACCCCCGCACCCACTATCGGCTGGGATCGTGCTGGTTGCGTGTCGGCGGCGCCGGGCCGAATCCCGGCATCGGCGGCGCCTTCTTCAGCTCGTTCGCGCGCGCCACGATGTACCCGCGGATCAACGCGGTGTCCTGCGGCTGCAGGGCCGAGGCGAAGGACGCCATCCCCTTCGACGAGAGAATGCCCTTCAGCACCACCTGATCGAAGCCCTCCTGCGAATGCAGCAGCGGCGTGCGCGTGAGATCCGGGAAATTCGCGCCACGTGTCTGGCCGTTCTCGCCGTGGCATGTCGAGCAATAGCGCGCATATCTTTCCTTGCCCGCCTGTACGTCCTCAGCCGAGGCAGTTGCCGGCGGCGGTGCCAGTGGACGCGGTGTGAATTCCTTCGTCGGCGGGAGTTGCACGCTCCCGTTCAACGCGAACACGAGCAGACGCGAATAGTTCGGCGCGTAGTAACCACCGAGCGTATTGCCACCCACGCTCGCGGCCACGTACTGCTGGCCGTCGACCTCATAAGTGATCGGACCCGCAATGACTGCAGTTTGCGTCTTGGCGCTCCAGAGCTTCTCGCCCGTCTTGGCATCGAATGCCCGGAATTCCTCTGCGCTGCCGCCGCCCTGGAACACGAGCCCGCCGGCCGTCGCGAGCGCGCCGCCCGTGGGTCCGTCGTTGTGCTCGCTCTTCCACACGGCCTTGCCGGCGACCGGATCCCAAGCCTGCAGATACGCGGTGAATCCGCGCTTCGCGTCCGGATGGTCGCGGAAGAACGTGAATTGCGCGGCGAAGTCGATGCCGAGGTTGTAGCCCACGGGGCTCGGCTTGTACTTCGGGTCCTCGACCATCGGGAAGTAGGCCAGTTGTGTCGGAACGTAAATCAGCCCGGTCTCCGGGCTATATGCATTCGAGTGCCAGCCGTGCGCACCCTGCACGCCGGGCGCCAGATTGAAAGGCTTGCCCGTGTAGCGCGCTTCGGCTTTCACCTTCGGCCGGCCGGTCTTCATGTCGACGCCGTCGGCCCAGTTCACCTCGGTGAACGGGTCCGCGCGCAACAGCTCACCGCTGGCAGCATCGAGTATGTACATGAACCCGTTCTTGCACGGCTGCACGAGCACGTGACGCTGCTTGCCGTCGAGCGTCAGGTCGAGCGTCATCATCGGACTGACGGCGTCGTAGTCCCAGGTGTCCGCGGGCGTGGTCTGGTAGTGCCACACGTACTCGCCCGTGTCCGGCTTCACCGCGATGATGGAAGCGAGATAGAGATTGTCGCTGCCGGACTTGTCGCGCTTGTTCTGGTTCCAGGGCGTGCCGTTGCCGGTGCCGAAGTAAACGAGATCGGTCTTCGGATCGTAGATGATGGAGTCCCACACGGCCCCGCCGCCGCCGAGCTGCCACCAGTCGCCGACCCACGTCGCCGCGGCCTTCTTCATCGCTTCGTTCTCGAAGGGCTCAGCGGGATTGCCCGGCACGGTGTAGAAGCGCCACGCCATCTTGCCGGTTTCGGCATCGTAGGCGCTGATGTAACCGCGGACGCCATACTCACCGCCGGAGTTGCCGATGAGCACCTTGCCCTTGATGACACGCGGTGCGCTCGTGATGGAGTAATGCTTGGTCCGGTCGATGGTCAGCGTCGACCAGGCTTCCTGGCCGGTCTTCGCATCGATGGCCACGAGGCGCCCATCGAGCGTGCCGATGTAGATCTTGCCGTTGAACGCCGCGATCCCGCGATTCACGATGCCGCAGCAGACGTTGGCGGCGACATACTCGCCCGGCGACTTCGGGTCGTACTGCCAGAGCTGCTTGCCGGTGCGCGCGTCGAACGCGTACACCTTGCTCCAGGCGGTGGAAACGTAGATCACGCCGTCGATGGCCAGCGGCGTGCCGGCCTGCTGGAGATTCGTGTCGTAGTCCGCGAACCACACGAGACCGAGTTGTTTCACGTTGTCCCGGTTGATCTTCGCGAGCGCGCTGTATCGATGCTCTTCGTAATTGCCGCCATAGGTCAGCCACTGCTGCGGCTCCGAGGCTGCCTCGAGCAATCGCTCGGCAGAAACGTTCGCGTGCGTGGGTGCGGCAGGGGCTGCAGCTTGAGATGCGGATGCCGTGACTTCCGCGCGCTGACAGCCCGACAATGCGACGGACAACAGGGTACCTAGCCCGACCGCCCAGATACGAGTCACTCTGAACCCCCCAAATAGACCGGTTACGGCCCTTTTACCAGAAGGAATGCCATGAGTGTCAACGAGCGGAGGGTCGTGCGGCTGGTGGTTCAGGACAGTCGCGAGCGGGTGCTGCTGCTGCATGTTCGCGACCTCAGCAATCCGGCATTTGGCACCGGCTGGGAACTGCCGGGCGGCGGCATGGAACCCGGCGAGAGTCACGTCGAGGCCGCGATCCGCGAGCTGCGCGAGGAGACCGGTATCGTCATCGATGCAAGCGCCATCGGACCGGCCAACTGGCGCCGGGATGTGTCGTTCACGTACCGGGGCGAGCGCCGTTTGCAGCATGAAGTGATCGCAATCGCCCAACTCGGGTATGAAGGCCCGGCGATCGAACGCTCACCCGCCAGCGGCTTCGAGGCCGAGGATCTCTTCGAGCTCCGATGGTGGACGCTCGCTGCGATCGTTGCCGGCAGCGGCGATGAGTGGTTCTATCCCCGCAGCCTGCAGATCCTGCTGCCGCGGTTTCTCGCGGGCGAGATCCTCGAAGAGGCGCTCGAAGTGTGGCCTTGAGTCAGTAGAAGACCAACAGGCGCAGCTCGATGCTCTCGCGCGGAAGCGGGTTGCGCGGCGCTGTCGGATCTTCGAATGCAGCGTGCGGAACGAAACGCGCGCGGCCGTCCTGCTCGGAGTCGTAGCAGCGGAAGATCAGAGCCTCGTCGCGAGTCATGCGCGGCGCGTAGAACCAGCGCTGGGCCGGGTTGTGACGCACGTAGTAAATCTCGCCCGTGCGGTCCTTGTAGAGGAGATCCGTCGCGGCGAAATCTTCGAATGCGATGCTGCGAGCATCGCACAGGGCGAGCGGTGAATCTTCCAGCGGGCCGCGAATCGGGCGCCACACGTTCACGATCGAGAATCGACGCGTGAGCAGGGTTTCCGCTTCGTCGCCCAGCAGATCGCGGACGCGTTGCGGGCCGGACTTCACGGTGTAGTCGTTGTGAATGCGGGGCACGGGGCGACGCTGGCCTTCGGAGCGACGGCGAATCGTGTGATCGAATACGACGACATGCCTGGCGCCCGTCGTATCGCGAACCAGTTTCTCCACTTCGGCGTAGTGCTTGTTGCGCACCTCGTCTTCGTCGTAGAAATCCTTGAAGTCGCTGCGATGGTGCAGGAGACGGAAGCCCTCGGTTTCCAGTGAGAGCTTCGGCGCGATGGGGCGCATGTTGCGGATGATGGTGTCGCGGCCCTCGTACGTGGCATTCAGCTCCGGGACGCCCGGCGGCGGTTCGTACATGTAGCTTCGTGGCCGGTCGGCCATTGGCACCATGTAGAGTAAGGGCGCGGTTACGTGCGGTAGGGATTCCGCAATTTGCTGGGAGGCGATCGCGACGCTCATGACGTGCACACTCCAGATTCGATGTGTGCAGTTTAGCGGCGCGATTCGCCCACGAATTCAATCGTGCTGAAGCTCGCTTCAGCGAAATCAAACCAGAGAAGAAACGCCTCTTCGAGCCGGCCTCGAAGAGGCGCTCCTTCAGCTCAGGGCGAAACTACCCTCGCAGACGATCCGCCATGCGCTCCATCGTGCCGCGTCGTGAACGTCCGTCCCCACGCTGGCCCATCTCACCGCTCATCAACTGCTCCTTGCGTGAGGCGAGCTGCTCGCCGAGCGCTTCCAGGTCCATCTCGGACTGCCGCGCCTTCGCGAACATGCCATCGCGCTTCTCTTCCTCCTTGACGTGATGCTTGATCATTTCCGCGAGAACCTTGACCTTCGCATCGTAGTAGTCGTCTTCGGGGCCCGAGCCTTCGATCTCGGCGATGAGCCGTTTCGCGCCGTTGTGCTCGACCTCGGCTTCGTGATGGATATCCTCTTCCTCGGTCGCCTCGAGGAATGCCGGGTAGAAAATCTCCTCCTCGATGGAGGTGTGCACCTTCAGTGCGGTGCAGATCTTGCCGGCAAGCTCGGCCTTCTTCTCGTCCGAACGCGACTTCTGGAACTGCTCGAACCACCCTTCGACTTCCCGGTGATCAGCCTTCAGCAGACTGATTGCATCCGAGGGCGCCGCGCGGCGACGCGCACGCCGTGCCGGCCGCCGTGTTTTCTTAGCCATGGAATCCTCCTCAGTTGTCCTCCTGCATATGTCGCCAATTCCCGTCAGCGGCGATAGACGTTCGCGCTCGCGATCGAACGTAAGAATCGTCTGACTTTGCATGCTGCGCGCTGTGCGCCGACAATGGTCGCCCATGGCGGGCCGGTTCACACCACGCGAAGTGAGCGCGCTGCGGGAACGCACACTGTGCGAAGCCATCCGCAGGCGTCATCTTCTCGAGTTCAAATATCATGGGTTGAAGCGCGTGATCGCGCCGTATGCTCACGGCGTTTCCTCGCGCGGCACGGAAGTCTTGCGCGGTGTGCAGGTCGCCGGTGACAGCCGCTCGGGCGGCTTCAACTTCGGCAAGCTCTGGGCAGTCGCCGACATGGTCGACGTGCGCATCAGCGAGGTGTCGTTCATGCCGAACGATCCCGGCTACGATCCCGAGGACAGCGGCATGCGTGAAATTCACTGCCGCATCTGAGCCCTTCCCGTGGCGTTTTCGCCACGTGTTTCTCCGTTTGAACGAACCTCGACTTTCCCCTAAGGTCGCGCTTCCGGGACTACTCTCGATCAGGGGGCCATCGTGCACACTCCGATCACGAGGTCGAAACGGGTCTGCGGCGCCGCTCTCGCGGGCATGCTCATCTTCACAGGCTCGAGCCACGCGCAGAATTCATCCAGCGAACCGGCCGGAACGCTCGAAGAAATCACGGTCACGGCGCGCAAGGTCAGCGAGAACCTGCAGGACACGCCGATCGCGATTTCCGCATTCTCGGGTGCGAGTCTCGAGAACCGGCAGGTGTTCTCAACGGACAAGCTCACGCAGCTCGTGCCGAACCTGCAGTTCGCGACGAATGCGCCGCTCGCAGGCAACAACTCTTCGTCGCAGGTATTCATTCGCGGCATCGGCCAAACGGATCCAACGTCCACGGTCGACCCAGGCGTCGGGCTCTACATCGACGACGTGTATATCGGCACCGCTGTCGGCGGGACGATGTCGCTTCGGGACATCGATTCGGTACAGGTATTGCGCGGACCCCAGGGCACGCTCTTCGGGCGCAACACCATCGGCGGCGCGATCCTGCTGTCGACGGTCGATCCGGGCAGCGAGTTCAAGGGTACCGCCAAGCTGGGCGGCGGCTCAGACGATCTGGTCAACGTGTTCCTCGGTCTCGATGTCCCGATTTCGAGCACGCTGCGCTCGCGCTTCACCGGTGGGCTGAAGAAACAGGATGGCTACGTCACGCGTCCGGACGGCACGGACCTCGGCGACACCAACACCTACACCTTCACGGGCAAATTCATCTGGGAGCCGAACGACAAGCTGACCGGCAAGCTTCTCGCGGACTACACCCACTCCGATGAGAACGGCAGCCCGCTCGTCTTCTCTGCGATCAACACGGCCGCCACGTTCCCGCGCGTTGCAAGCTCGGATGCGGGCTGCCCCGGCTTCAACGGCAGTTTCACGAACCTGCCAGCAGTCCCTGCAATTGCAGACAACCGCTGCGCCAACAATTTCCAGAACCGCGGACCGTTCCACAACAACGGCACCAACCCGCTCACCAGCCAGCTGCGTAACTGGGGCACATCGGTGAATCTCACCTACGCGGCAACGGATGCCCTGACGTTCAAGTCCCTCACCGCGTATCGGGACATCGAGTGGGCCGGCAACCGCGATGCCGACAACACGCCGCTCACCATCCTGCACACGGTGTACGACGTGCAGGGATCGCAGTGGAGCCAGGAGCTGCAGGCAACGTTTCAGAGGGACGCTTTGGCAGCCGTCGGCGGCGTCTACTACTTCAAGCAGAAGTCCGATGACATCGCCACCATCGAGCTGAATCCACCACCACCGGGCGTCCAGCGCGACAGCGACAACAACAGGGTGGACAACGAGAGCTGGGCGGTCTTCACGCAGTGGACTTACAACTTCGCGGAGCGCTTCGGACTCACGGTCGGCGCGCGCTACACGGAAGATGACAAGGGCTCCTTCCCGGACCAGTTCGACTACGCGACGCCCAACGTCAAGCAGGTGCCGGTGCAGTGGTATCGCGCGACGTTCACCTCGTTCACGCCGTCTGCGTCGTTCAGTTTCCATGCGAGCGAGCGGGCGTTGCTCTACGTGAGCTATTCGGAAGGGTTCAAGGGCGGCGGCTGGAACAGCCACTTCAACTCGGTGCTCACGCAAGCCCAGCAGGACGCGCTCCAGAAGTTCAAGCCGGAGGAAGCGCAGACGGTGGAGGCCGGATTCAAGCTGGATCTCGCCGGCCGCACGCTGCGCCTGAACGGCGCGATCTTCACGTCCGACTACAAGGACATGCAGATCACCTATCGCGGCCCGGCGCCGGCCGGCGTCGCGCCGTTCCTCACCAATGCGGGCAAGGCGAGCATCGATGGCGCCGAGCTGGAAACCACGTGGTCGCCAACCGAGGAGCTCACGTTCGATGCGAGCGTGGGCTATCTCGACGCATCGATCGACGAGCTGGGCATTCCGGCCGCCGCGGTGATCCCGCCGGGATTGCAGGTGGGGAACGTTCCGCCCTTCGCTCCCGAGTGGCAGGGGCATGCGGGCGTCGCTTACACGATCAATGCGAGCACGTTCGCGATCACGCCGCGGGTGGATGCGTCCTATCAGAGTCGCACGTTCTTCGACGTAACCAACACTCGTGAGATCGCGCAGCTCGATGACGTCACGGTACTGAATGCATCCGTGGCCTTCAGTCCACAGGCGGGTAACTGGAAATTGACCGTCGGTGTGAACAACGCCACGGACGAGGTGTATCCGATCGCCGGGAACTCATCGCTGACGACGGGCAGTGGTTACGCGGAGATCGCCTACGCGCGACCGCGCGAATACTTCGCGTTGTTCAATATCGATTTCTGAGAAGAAGAGTGGGGGGTTTGTGGGGGCTACGCCCCCACGCCCCGAGGCCAAACTCATTTGTAGGCGGCGGCCTGGATGCTGTAGAGCTCAGCGTATTGGCCTTGCCGGGCCATCAGCTCGTCGTGCGTGCCCACCTCGACGACGCGCGCGCCATCCAGCACCACGATGAGATCGGCCATTCGTACGGTGGAGAACCGGTGCGAGACGAGCACGGTGATGCGGCCGCTGTCCGGCCGTGATTCGGCGAGCGTTGCCGTCGGATCGCGCCGGGTCGCCGCGGCATAACGCTCGAACAATGCGTGCTCGGTTTCGGCATCGAGCGCCGCGGTGGGTTCGTCGAGCACGAGCAGCAGCGATCGGTCGCGCATGAAGCCCCGGGCCAGCGCGAGCTTCTGCCATTGGCCGAACGACACTTCCACACCGCCCGGCCACGTGGGACCGAGCTGCGTCTCGAGACCCGACTTCAACTTCGTGACGACATCGTCCGCACCCGCACGGCCTACCGCGCGCACGACTGCGGGCTGGTCTTCGAGCCGAGGCACATCGCCCACGCCGACGGTGTGTCGCGCGCGGAACTCGAAGCGGAAGAAATCCTGGAACGCGCCGGCCAGGCGCGACCGCCACTCTTCGGCGGCAATCCGTGCGAGCGGCACGCCGTCGATCATGATCTGGCCCGCCGTGGGCTCGTACATCTTGGCGAGCAGCTTCACGAGCGTCGTCTTGCCCGCGCCATTCTCGCCGACGATGGCCACGACCGATCCGGCCGGCAGCTCGAGATTCACGTTTTCGAGCACTTGGCGCTGAGTTCCGGGATAGGCGAACGACACATTCTCGAAGCGAATGCCGCGCCTCAGGCGCGCGGGTGCGGCCTGATCCGCCGCGCCGGCGATGGCAGCGGCATAGTCTTCGAGCCACGCGAGACGCCGCGCGCCATCCATCCAGAAGCCCGTGAGGAAGCCGAGCTCACCGACGGTCGCAGCGATGTACGCAGAGAGCCGCGCGCCCGCGGCAAGCACGAGCAACACCGCGCTCGCTGGAGCACGAAGGCCATACGAGACGAACACGACCGCGCCCACGTAAGCCACGCCGAAGAGTGCCCACGCGAGCGTGTGCCATCTGGCCGAGACCATGCGCTCTTTTGCGATCGGCGCGTACCCACGTTCCCATGCTTCGCGGCGCTGACGAACGAGCCGCTCGCCGATTCCCGTGATCCGCACTTCCTTGCCGGGTGGCGCAGTGGTTGCGACGGTGAACAGGTGACGCGCCAGCCGGTTGGACTGCGTGCCGCGTTCGAGCGCTGCGCGCTCGATTGCGGGCCGCCACGTTGCAGTGAATGCCGTCGGAATCGCAAACAAGGCAAGCAATGCCAGCGCCGGATGGATCGACATGAGCAGCACGACCGTGACGCCGAGGCGAAGAATCCACCCTGCCGTCGAGAACACGGACATGTACATGTGGTCGAGCACGAACACCTGGTTCCGGAGCATCGCCAGCCGGTCGAGGTAATCCGGCCGCTCCTGGTGCGCGATGGTCGAGACCGTGGCTTGCAGCCGCGCTACGTGCGACTCGAGTGCGATGGTCACCTTGTCGCGGAAGCGCCTTTGCACGCGGGTGCTGACCGTGCGCAGGAACCATGTTGCCGCGGCGGACACTCCGAGGCCGATGGCCGCGACGACGATGAGCGTGCGGTTGCTCTCCAGCACGCCTTTACCCAGCAACATGAGCCACAGCGCCAGCAGCGCGTCCGGCAGGGCAGCGAGCTGCGACAGCGCGAACGCCCACAACATCAGGCGTGGCTCATGCTGGTAACCGAGCTTGACCAGCCGCCACATCGACCGCACCGCCGGCGGCAGCTCATCGCGCGCGATGTTGGCCTTCATGGCCTCAGCTGAGGACGTCATACGTCACGCCCTCCTCTTCTTCGCCCCGGCCAAAGCGCTGCGCCTGCAGGTCGAACATCGTTCGATAACGGCCATTCAGGGCCATGAGCTCATCGTGCGTGCCCAGCTCGACGACGCGACCCTGCTCCAGCACGCAAATGCGATCCGCATGGCGCACCGTCGAGAAGCGGTGCGAGATCAGGATGGTCGTGCAGTGACGCGTGGCTGCGAGGATGCGGTCGAAAATCTCGGCTTCACCGCGCACATCGAGCTGCGCAGTGGGCTCATCCAGCAGCACGACTCCTGCGCCGAGCTGAACGGCACACAACGCGCGTGCCAGCGCTACGCGCTGCCATTGCCCACCTGAAAGATCCGTTCCTCCCGTGTAGCCTCGGGCGAGAACAGTGTCGAGGCCCGCGAGACCGGCCGCACCCGCGGACTCGAGAGCTGCAATCACCGCATCGTCCGGCGCTCCGGCGGGTGCGACGTTGTCGCGCAAGGACCGCTCGAAGCGCGTGAAGTCCTGAAACACTGCGGTGAGCCGCGAGCGCCATGACGCGAGATCGAGCTCGCGCACGTCGACGCCATCGATTTCTATTGCGCCGGACTGCGGGTCATACAGTCGGCAGATCAGCTTCGCGAGCGTGGTCTTGCCGGCGCCGTTCTGCCCAACGATGGCAAGCGAGGAGCCCGCCGGAATCGTGAGATCGAAATCATCCAGCACCTGCGCGCCGCCAACGTAGCCGAACGAGACATTGCGGAAGCGGATCTCCTGGGCCGGCTTGCCTGCGGCATCCTGCGAACCCGACGACAGCGCGCCGGCCGGAGCCATCGACGATTCGAGGCGCAGAACTGCATCGACCGGCGCAGACGATCCATCGAGCGCCCAGTTCAGTCCGCCGAAGGCAATCATCGAAGTGCCGATCGCGCTCTGCGCGAACACGACGAGCTGGCCGAGGCTGAGAGTCGCGCTCGCCACCGAGTCCGCCAGCGCCCAGAAGACGATGACGTTGGCGCCGACGACGAGCAGCGTGCTCCAGATGACCGGCTTCTCGCGCAGGCGCGTGGCCTGATACTGCAATTCGTGCAGACGTGTGCGGCGCTTGACGAAGCGATCGATGGTCCAGCTCGCAAGTCCGAACAGTCGCAGCTCCTTGCTGGCTGGCGGATCGACCGCCAGGCGATACGCGTAGTCGGCATCGCGCTGGGCGCTGCGCACTTCGTCCGTGTTTCGATCGCGCCAGACTCCGCTTTCACGCAGCAGCCAGTGCGTGGCCAGCCATGCGCCGCCGAGCAGGATCGGCGCCCACCACGCATAGAAGGCCAGCACGATGGCCGAGGAGATGCCGCCGATCAGCTCGACCAGTCCGCCGGCGATGAAGTCCAGCGAGATCGACAGCGGCGGGCCGGTCATGCCGAGATCGAAATCCCGCGCGACGGTGAGATCGTTCGTGAGCCGCGCGTCCTCGAGATGGCCCATGCCCGGCGGTCGCACGCAGGCCTCGGTGAGACGATCGTAGAGCCAGGCCGCCGTTCGATCGCCGAGGTTCGAGCTCAGCGCCGTGTGGATGGGCGCGAGCACCTGGAGCGCGATGAACACGAGACCGACGAGCGCGAGCGGACCGGCGAGACTCCCACCGTTCTGCACGGCTGCGATGAGCACGCCCATGACGATCGCAAAGGCCGCGGGCAGCGTTCCCCGCAGGATGAGCACGACCCACCACGCGATCGCGAGCCCGGGGTCCGCCTTGGGCAGGACCCCGAAGAACTTCCATTCCTTGCGGTCGAGCAGTCGCTGCAGCCAGCTCATGAACGCGTCCTGAGCGGAACGTTGAGGCCCGCCTTCACGACGTCGAAGACGAACAGCGTGTCGTAGCGCTGGATGTTCGGCGCTCCGAGAAACAAACCGTCGATGACTTCACGACAATGCGGCATCCCGTTCGCCACCACGATGACGAGATAGTCCCACTGGCCCGCCAGGCCATAGCACTGCTGCACTTCCGGCGTCGCGCGCATGCGGTCCTGGAATCCGGTATGCAGACGCTTCGTTTCGCGCTCCAGCGCCACGAGCACGCACGCGACCACGGTGCCTGGCAGCGCCTCGGTGTCGAGAATAGCGGCATGCCGGGTGACGAGACCACTGTTTCGATAGCGGCTCAGACGTCTTTGGACGGCGCTGGGGGACAAACCCACGGCATCGCCCAGTGCATACAGCGATTGGCTCGCATCGTCCTGTATGAGATCGAGCAGCTTTTGATCGATCGCATCGAGACGCAGGCGGGAGCGCTTGGGCATGCAACATTTTTGCGTTTCCGCTCACGAATTTTCAATCGCTTCCGCTGGCGCCGCGCTACCGTTACCGGCATGCATCGTCTATCGCTCACTCGTATTGCCGAGGCCTGGCGATTCATCGACCCGGTGTTCCTCGACAGCCCGCAGTTCGAAAGCGAAGCGCTGAGCGCGAAGCTCGGCTGCCGGCTCGTGGTCAAGGTGGAAACGCTCAACCCGATCGGCTCGTTCAAGGCGCGCGGGGCGTATTTCCTGACCTCGCAACTGCAGGGGCGGCCGCATCTGGTTTGTGCCACCGCCGGCAATTTCGGCCAGGGCATGGCACATGCCGCCCGGGCGCGGGGCATGGCCATCACGGTTTTCGTCAGCCCCGATGCCAACCCGCATAAGGTCGAACGCATGCGTGCGTTCGGTGCGGACGTGCGGGTCGCCGAAGGTGGGAGCGATGAGGCGCATCGGGCAGCGGTGGCGTTCGCTGCAGAACATTCGGCAATGCTGGTTCAGGATGGTTGTGACGCGGCGATTTCCGAAGGTGCCGGCACGATCGGTGGCGAGTTGCTTCGCTGGCCCGAACCCTTCGACGCGATCGTCGTGCCGCTGGGCGATGGCGCTCTGCTCGGTGGCGTGTCTCGCTGGGTGAAAGCGCACTCCCCCGCCACCCGAATGATCGGCGTCTGCGCGAGCGGTGCGCCGGCGATGCAACGGTCATGGCGCGAACGTCGCGTGGTGGCGAGCGCCCCTCCTCAGACGATTGCCGCTGGCCTTTCAGTGCAGACACCTTTTGCCGAGGCAGTCGCCGATCTCGTGGAACTGGTCGACGACATCCTGCTGGTCGAAGACGATTCGCTACTCGCAGCCATACGCCTCGTGCAGTCGGAGCTCGGCCTGGTGCTCGAACCCTCAGGCGCCGCCGGAATCGCAGCCCTGCTGACCCACCGCCCCCAATTCCAGAATTCGCGCGTCGCGACGATCCTGACGGGTCGCTAACGACGGATCGGGATGTCCACGTAACTGCCGCCGTACCAGCGAATCTTCATCGGGATGCGTGCATCCTCGATGGACTCTTCGCTGACGTCGTCGCCCGTGCCGTAGTTGAGCTGGCGGTCGGGGCGCTTGACGATGCCCAGCACGACGACGATGCGGCTGCCGGCCTGCAACCGCCGGCTCGTCAGCCGCTCACTCTTGAAGGGAAGCTGCTGACGCACGCCAGCCTTCAGAAGCTGCCGCTTGGACCGATCCTTCGCGTAACTGGCACGGAATTCATACGGCAAGGAGAGCGCGACGTACTCGCCGCTCGGAAGCAGCTCGTACCACTGCACGTAGAGATCCACGTCCTGCTTGTTCACGGTGAAATCGAGCCGCCCCGACAGCAGCCCGTTCAACTCGGTGGCCTGCTGCAGCGGTTCGCTCATGAACATCTCGCCATCGTGCGGCTTCAGCGTGCGGCTGATGATCTCAGCCGGCGGCCGCAATTTCGCATCGCTGCGGTCGGCAAGATCGAACGTCTGCGGCAGGAACTGCGTTTCCGCAATCTTCGCAGCTGCGAGCCGATTCCGATCGCTCGCCGGATCTTCCTCCAGATAGAACCGCAACGACGCGTTGGCCATCGCCTCGAGCGACGGCGCATGGCGCCACTCGTTCGAGCCCATGAGCTGGTAGTTCACGCGATCCTGCAGCAGCGAAGAGGCCTTCCCCTGCTTCAGCACGGAGTCGAACCACTGATAACGCAGCTCGTGCAGGTCCACGAGCGCTGCCCCGTCCACCGTGTATCCATCGAGAACCGCGGCGGGTCCGCGCCGCATGACGCCATCGTCGTATGGCCCAATCAGCAGCGTGTGATTCGCGCGCGGATTGTTTTTCAGGTGTTGGGCGAAATAGTACAGCGCGCCCTGCTCGCCATCGGCGTAGTAGCCCGTGGTCGTCAGGACGGGGATGTTGATGCGCGCAAACTGCTCCTTCTGCGGCACCATGTTCCGCCAGAACGAATCGTACGTCGGGTGGCTGAGCCAGCGGCGGAAGAGCTGGCTGTGGCTGCCAAACGAACCGGAGAATTCACGATACCGCCGGCCACTCGTGTACCACTCTTCCTCGAACGCGCGCCACTGGGCGTCGTTGAAGAACTTCTCATCCCGGCCTGCGGTGTTCGTCACCTGGGACGCCCAGCGATACGCCGCATTCCGGAAGATGTTTCCCGACATCGGCAGATCGATCCCAGGTGCGGTCGCATCCGAGGCCGCAATCGCCTTGAGCGCCGGAGGCATGTGTTTCGCCGCCGCCCACGCGACGAACCCGCCGTACGCGCTGCCGAATATCGCAACCCGTCCATCGCTCCACGGCTGCTTCGCAATCCAGCCGATGACGGCCACGGCATCCATGCCGTCGTTCTCGAACAGGACGGGTTTGTCCGGACTGCCGTAGACGCCGCGCGCGTACGCGACGACGCCTACGTAGCCGCGCGCCGCGCTCTCGCGCGCATCGTTCTGTGACACCGTCAGAACGAACTCGAGCAGCGCCGGCGACGGTTTGGCGCTCTTCGCACGCACCACCGTTACGGAGAGCGTCGCGCCGTCCGGCGTCTTGATCGGCACGTTCTCTTCGGTGACATAGCGACGCCGTTCTTCCTGACCATCCAGCTCGGGCACGAGCGGCCCGAAGTTGCGAAGCGCGTCGTAAGACAAATACGCCCATACCAGGTCGATGGCCTGGGCGAGCGGAATGCTGCCTTTCGCGCGTCGCTGATCGAACGCGCGCTGCAGGTTTTCCTGCAGCGTGGAGAGCGGCACGCCGAACCATCGCGTCACGAGGTACGCATCGTGGTCGGCCAGCCGCGGCACGATCTCGCGATAAGCCTGCGTGAATGCCTGGCCGAACGGCACCTTCTGGCTGTCCTCGATCGCACGCGCCCGCGTGTAAATATCGAAGATGAGCGTCCGCGCCGGCGTTCGCCCCGGATCCGGGCTTCGGCGCGCGCGCAGGTTCTGTCGGCTGGCGGCGGCGGATGGGTAGTCCATGGCCGCGAGCTGCAGGGCCGAGAGATTGGCAAGGAAGCGATCCTGATCGCCGTCCTGGTACACGGGCAGGATGCGCAACGCCAGGTCGCGCATGACGCCGGGCGTGGCCTGATCCGCGACGTTCGCAGGCGGATGAAACTCGAGATCCTGCGCAGCCGCCGGCAACGACAGCAGCGCGAGGAACACGCTCACCAATACTGATTTCACCAAGCCGTTCACCGGGAGCCGATCGTCGTTTCTTTTGTCGTCTTGTCTTTCGCAGTTGGCGTGGCCGCCGCCTTGTCACGCATCGCCGCGACCCTGGCGGGCGCCTTGATGAGGTGCAGGACACGCGAAAAGATCGGGTGATGCGCCTGCGCAGCCTTGCCGATGTGGATCAGGCTCGTCTGCGTGAGCTCATTGGCGAACAGGTCCGTCACGCGCTCGAGCGCTTCATCGTCGAGCGCAGAGAACATGTCGTCCATCAGCACCCACGGCGGCCGCTGCAACAGCATGCGCGCGAACGCGAGCGACACCTGCTCGTCCTGGGTGAGATCGCGATCCCAGCGACGGGTCTCATCGAGCATCGGCACGAGCCGGTCCAGGGCCACGCGAATGAGCGCCCGCGCAAACGCCTCCGCCTCGAAGGTCTCCACCTTCTGCGGATACGCCAGCACTTCGCGCAGGCTCCCGCGCGGCAGATACGGCGTGCCACGGGGCATGTAGAGAATCTGCTCGTCCTTCGGAGTCACGATGCGCCCGGCGCCCCAGGGCCAGAGCCCTGCCAGCGCACGGAACAGCGTGGTCTTGCCGGTGCCGGGCGCGCCGCAGATCAGCACGCGCTCGCCCGCCCGCACGACCACCTTGCGCTCCTTGAGAATTTCCCAGCCGGTGGACGAGACGATCTCGAGATCGTCGATCTCGATGACGCCCGGGTCGCCTTCGGTGTACGTGATGCGGCTTTCGAAATCTCGCTGAACGTCTGCAGTGGTCAGTGCATGGCGGAAGCTCGCCACGCGCAAGAGTGTGGCGCGCCAGTCTGCGATCACCGGGAAGTTGTCGACGAACCACCGAAGCGAGGACTGTGCCTGCGTGAACGCGGCGGCCGCCATCATGAGACCGCCGAAGGAAATCTTTCCGGTGAAGTACAGAGGCGCGGCGACGAGCGTCGGGCCGACGTTCGTGATCCACCCGAAGCCCGCGGTCACCCACGTGAGATTCGTGTGACCGGACACCAGGCGCCGCGTGGCACGGAGTACGCGGTCGAAGTGCATCTCGACACGCCGCTTCTCGTCCGCTTCGCCGGAAGCCAGCGAGATGCCATCCAGGTGCTCGTTGATGCGCACGAGCGCAAAGCGCATGTCCGCTTCGCGTGCGTAACGCTCTTCGTTGCGCTTGATGAGACTGCGCCCCACCCAGTAGCTGAGGAGCGAGCCCGCCGCTGCATAGAGAATGGCAGCCCACAGCATGAAACCCGGCACCGCATAGTCCACTTCGCCGACGCGGAAGCGGAAGTCATTCGAGAGCACCCAGAGCACGCCGGCGAAGGTCAGGAACAGAATCGAGGCCTGCAGCAGGCCCACGCCGAGGTCGGCGGTGAGGTCGCAGAGCTTGCGCGCGTCCTCGTGCATGCGCTGGTCCGGATTCACGCCCATCGGCCCGGCGTTGGAGAGCCAGAACGCGCGCCGCGGCAGCATCCAGTTCGAGAGCAGGTCGTGCACCATTCCCTCGCGGAGCTTGTACTTGATGGTCTCGACCAGCCAGCGCTGACCCACGTTCAGGATCAGGAGCGTCCCTGCGATGATGAAAAACACGCCGAGCTGGAAGAGGAAGTCCGCCAGGTCGCGGCGGGAGATGGCGTCGTAGAACGGCTTGTTCCAGCTGTTGAGGCGGATCTGCCCGTACGCCGTGATGATCACGACCAGCAGCATGGCGATGATGAGCACGACGATGCGCTTGCCGACGGGCGAGCTGAACACCGCCCGCCGCATCTGGCCAAGCTGCTTGCGCAGGCTCGAGTTGTCCTCGTCCTCGCGCGCGAGCGCGTCTTCTTTCACCGGGTCTGTCATCGGGCTCCTGGCCGCGCCGTCACGCACGAGATGAACGCGGCATAGCTCCACGCCAGGTGCTTCGCAGAGGTCTGCGCACCCGTGCGCTGATCGAATTGTTCCGACAATTCCCCGCCCGGCGGCGTGAACGCGCGCACGGTTGCGAGGAAGGCGTCGCCTTTTTCGACCCAGGCATTGGCATCTTTCCGACCGACGGCCGCGCGAAAGCACAATTCAGCCGCGCCGAGCGTCGCGATGTACCAGGCGCCTCCCGAAAAATAGGCGTCGCCAGCGTAGCGGCCCATGGCCGGGCCGCGGCCGGAAGGCCGGCCCCGATTGATCGGATAGGCGGCATCGAACAGCGACTCGAGACGCTCCAAAGTGGCGAGTATGCGCGGATCGTGCGTGAGCTGCTCCCCCAGCACACCCCCGGCATGAATGGCCGCGAGCACGACCGAGATGTCGAGCTCCTTGGTCGAGCGCACGCCCGATACCGGGAGGCGCGAGCGAACGTACCCCTCCTCCGGTAACCAGAATTCCTCGAGCTTGCGGCGAACGGTCTCGCCTTCGGCGCGGCATGCGCGGGCCTCATCGCTCTGGCCCAGCGCGGCCAGCCAATCCGCGCCCGCCAGCAGCGCGGCTGCGGACACGCAGAGCGTGTAGAAGTGCTGCCCGGTCTCCTCTTCCCAGATATCGAACGATGGCTCGCGCCAGTGCGCGCGAGTGAAGTCGACATCGGCGCGGATGAGCTCGGCGATATCCGCGGCAACATCTGCGTCGAACTTTGCTCTCTGCGTCCAGCGCAGCAGCGCGAGCGCGCGCAAGGGCGGGCCATCGTGCTGCGGGCGGCACCACTTCGAAATATCCAGCGTGCCATCGGGATTCACGCGCGTGTCCGCCGCGATCAGCTCGCCGTGGCACGCGGTCAGTTCCGCCTCTGTGCGCAGGTACTTCAGGAATTCGGCCGCCACATTGGATCGCCACGACGCGCGCGTCACGAGCTCGCGCCCATCCACTTTGCGCAGGCCGAGCGTGAACCGCACGAAATCCGCCACGTGCGTGAGGGCTTCCGCACCGATCGTGCCGTTCTCGAAAAGGAGTCCGAGCACGTCGATCACGACGGCGGAGTCGCGGTACCAATGGAAGAAGTAGTCCGGATCAGGGTCCCAGGAAGCGAGCACCGGCGAAGCGACGATGGCACCGCGGACTGCGCGGATCTCGTGCCCGAATCCCGGCCGTGACTTGACGAGATCGATGGGCGACACGCTCCGGAGCATCGCCCCCGCGGCGTAGCGATACTCGCCTTTCACCCACTCCTCGAAGGATTCCATCACGTGCCCAGGTGGGGACTCGTGAAGCCGAGCTTGCGCAGGCCTTCCTGCACCTCGGGCACGGCCATGAACAGATTCCACAGCAGACCCGTCCGATGGTTCTCGATCATCACGACGATGGGACCCTGGTCGATCGCCACGAAGTTGTCCGCATACCAGTTCTGCCCTTCGCAGAAGGCATCGACGAAGCCGTAACGGCCCCAGAGGTTTTCGCCGTGGCGAGTCAGGAAGTGCCGCAGCGTGCGGATCACCTCGTCCGGCGCATACGGAAGGCTTGCGAGCGCCGCCGTGGGTGCGACGGTGCCGTTGTCGTTGTCCGGCGCATGCGCTCCGTAGCCGCCGGGATCGTCGCTGGCAGTGAGACCCCAGCAGGTCTCGCCGTAGCCCGCGAACTTGTTGGGATTGGCCACACAGTGTGCCTGGTTGATGCGCACGTGGCGCACGTTCAGGTCCCAGTAGTCCGCGTATCGATCCACGAGCCCGCGGGGATCGAGGCCGCAAAAAGAATAGTGTGTAAAAAAAAGCGGCCCGCCGTAGGGCATGCCGAGCGGCAGCTCGATGCCGTAGTACGAGTTGCCGTTGACGAAGCCGCGGCCCGCGGCGAATCCCTTGTGATAGACATTGGGATCGATCCCGTAACGCTTCGCTGAGGCGGCCAGCACATAGGTGACCAGGCACTCGTTCCAGCCGCGGATCTCGTGATCGACCGCCCAGCCGTTGTATGGGCTCCAATGCCAATAGAGCACCTCGCGCCCGCCCTGGGTGAACCAGTTCCATTCGACGCTTTCCCACAGCTCGTTGATGCGCCAGCGCAGCGGCTGCTCGCTGCGGTCGTCACGCGCGAAATACTGGCGGGCGCAGAGCAGGCCCATGAACAGGAGCGACGTCTCCACGATGTCGCCGCCATCGTCCTTGCGACCAAACGGAATCGTGGCGCCGGTGGTTCCATTCAGGAAGTGCGGGTACGAACCGTGATAGCACCGCGCGAGGTACAGCATGTCGAGCATGCGGCCGATGCGCTCGATGGCGGCCTCGCGCGGCACCCAGCCGCGTTCTACGGCCACGATCAGGGCCATCACGCCGAAGCCCGAGCCGCCGATGGCGACCTTCTCGTCGTCGATGTCGGCGCGCGCCTTGCGCCGATCCAGTGCAAGGCCGCAGACGGGATGGGCGCCTTCCCAGAAAAACCGGAAAGTCTGCCGTTGCACGGCTTCGAGCAGGTCGTCATCGGGCAGTTGCGCCAGCTCGTCGGCGGTTCCGCCCGATACGCGCTGCCGCACCCCCGATGCGCGGCGCGCCGCGGCGCGCACCCTCTTCGATTCAGGCACTCATCTCTCCTCCAGCCCGGCCAAGCTCGCGATGGCTGCGACGCCAGCGCCATGATGATGGTAGCCTTTTTTGACCACGCGCCGGAAAGGCACGCCGCAGAAAGGTCGCATATCGATGACGAGGATCGACAGGCTCCTCGCGGACATGACGCTCGCCGAGAAACTGGGCCAGCTCACCATGACCGCGGCGGGCTACGCCGTGACGGGCCCGATCATCGCGGGCGATTCCACCCAGGCCATCCGCGACGGCACCATCGGCAACCTCCTCAACATGATCGGCGCAGGCCCCGTGCACGAGATGCAGCGGCTCGCCGTGGAGGAATCCCGCCTCCGCATTCCGCTCCTCGTCGGGCTGGATGTGATTCATGGCCACCGCATGCTCTTTCCGATCCCGCTCGCCGAAGCGGGTATCTTCGATCGTGAGCTCTGGGAGCTGACCGCGCGCGAAGCCGCCAGGGAGACCGCGGCTGACGGGCTGGCCATGACGTTCGCGCCCATGCTCGATGTATCGCGCGATCCTCGTTGGGGACGCACGGCGGAAGGTCCGGGCGAGGATCCGTGGCTCGCTGCGCAGTTCGCCAAAGCAAAGGTTCGGGGATTTCAGGGAACTGATCTCGCGTCTGCGGAGAGCGTCGCCGCGTGTGCCAAGCACTTCTGCGCCTACGGACCGGTGACGGCGGGTCGTGAGTATGCTTCCGTGGACGTCTCGGAGCGCTGCCTGCGTGAAGTGCATCTGCCTCCGTTCATTGCTGCCGTGGAAGCGGGCGCTGTGTCGATGATGCCGGCATTCACGGATCTCAATGGTATTCCGATGACTGCGCACAAGGGGCTGCTGCGGGACTGCCTGCGCGGTGAGCTTGGATTCGATGGCGTTCTGGTCAGTGACTACAACGCCATCGGCGAGTTGCTCCGTCACGGCGTGGCGGCCGATCTCGTCGAAGCCGCGGCGCTCGCGCTGAACGCCGGCGTGGACATCGACATGATGGCGGATGCGTACCGACGCGGGCTGCCCATCGCGCTCGAACGCGGGCTCGTGACGATCGAACAGATCGACACATCGGTGCGGCGCGTGCTGCGGCTGAAGGAGCAGCTCGGTTTGTTCGACGATCCGTATCGACGCGGCGCGAATCCGGAAACGGCCGAGGCGCACGCGAAGCGGCGGCGCATCTCACGTGAGGTGGGCGCGCGGTCCATCGTGATGCTCAAGAACGCCAATGAGGCGCTGCCTCTGCCTGCATCGTTGCGACGACTGTGCGTGATCGGGCCGCTCGCGGACAATGCCAAGGAAATGCATGGGCCGTGGGCTGCTGCCGGATATGAAGCGCCTCATGTGAGCGTCATGGCTGGCTTGCGGGAGGGTTTGCCGAAGGTCGAGATTCGCCACGCGAGCGGAGTCGCGATCGCCGATGATGAGCGCAGCGGCATCGCGAGCGCGGTTGAGCTCTGCGTAGGGTCGGATGCTGTTCTGCTTTGCCTCGGTGAGGCGTCGAATATGAGCGGGGAAGCCGCGAGCCGCGCGCATCCGGAGCTGCCGGGGCAGCAGCGTGCGCTTGCTGAGGCTGTGATTGAACGCGCCCGTGCGCTGAAGATTCCAGTGATCACGGTTCTATTCTCTGGGCGGCCGCTGATCGTGCCCTGGCTCGCAGAGAAGACGGATGCGTTGCTGGCTGCGTGGTTTCTTGGGAGTGAGGCGGGGAACGCGATTACCGATGTGATTACGGGCCGGGTTTCGCCGAGCGGACGAACGGTGATCACGTGGCCACGCGCATTGGGACAGGTGCCGTTGTACTTCGGCCAGCGGCCGAGCGGGCGGCCGGCCCATGCGGACGATCACTACACCAGCAAGTACCTCGATGTGTCGAACGAGCCGTTGTATCCGTTCGGCCACGGGCTCACTTACGGACAGTGCACGCTGTCCAACCTGAAGGTTTCGCCCGAGCGTGTGGCTGAGAGTGGCGTCATCACCGTGCGCGTCGACGTTTCGAATTCAGGCAAACATGCCTGCGAGGAAACAGTGTTTCTCTTCACGCGCGACCGCCTCGCGAGCGTCGCGCGCCCATTACTCGAGCTGAAAGGTTTCGGCCGAATCGCCTTGCAGCCCGGTGAGCGCGGCACAGTGACGATCTCGTTGCCCGCCACCGAGCTGCGCTTCCCAGGCGCAGCTCTGACGCCAGTCTTCGAGCCCGGCGAAGTCGAGATTCTCGCAGGCCCCTGCGCAGACCGCGCCAGACTTCTCGTCGCGGAGGTAACTCTCATCTCCTGAGCTAGCGCCGAAGAGCGCACTCTCCTACTTTTTTTATTTCTTGCGAACCCGCCCTACGCGCGGCGGCGAGACGGGTGAATGCGCAACCAGATAGCGCTCGAGCGCCTCGACGTCCACGATGCCGCGAACCTTGTCGGTTCCGCGGGTCAACACCGTGAACCCGTCGCCACCGCCGGCAAGGAATTCGTTGACCGTGACGCGATAACTCCGCGCAGGCTCGATGACGACTCCGTTCAAACGGATGCTCGAAGGATCGATCTTCGAGCCAGGCGGAGCCGCGCCGCTCCACTCGTACGTGAACCCTTCTGAAGGAACGAGCTTCGACCCACCCGCGACCCACTGCTGTTCGAGCAGCTCGTGAATATCGGCACCGGTAAGGGTCATCGTGACAAGCACGTTCCCGAACGGATGCACCGCATGGATCGCACCGTAAGTCACATGCCCGTTACGCGCGTGCAGTCCCGTACGAATGCCGCCAGTATTCATGAACGCAATCTGCGCACCTCCATCCTCCGCCGCAGACGTCGCCGCAAGATGCGCATTGGCAATGAGGTCGCCGAGTGGCGACTCGCCCGACTCCGAAACGTCCTTCGGAATGCTCCCAGTCACCGCTGCAACCAGCCGATCCATCAGCGGCGCAGCGGCAGCCCTGTAGCGAACCATGATGGCCTCTGCCGCTGCATCCTTTTCAACTGTCGGATAGCGGGCCGCATACGGATTCGGTGCCGAGTCGTTCACCGCCGCGAGCTGCCGCGCCGATGCGCCAACCAGCCGATGCTGTTTCCGGTCGAAGATCAACTGCACATCCGTAGCGAAACGACCCTGTGAACCCGCGCTCGTCACCAACCGGCCGTTGTGCCGGCAAACGTAAGCGAGATGCGTGTGGCCGCTGATCACCACATCAATGGCAGGATCGAGCCGGTCCAGGATCGGCAGGATGTCCCCGCGAAAATCGGGACACGTCGTGTCATCGAATGCGCGCCCCGAGGTACGCCCGCCTTCGTGGATCAGCAGCACGATGGCATCCACGCCCTGCGCGCGCAGCCCAGGCACCGCTGCGTTGGCGGCTGCCGCTTCGTCACCGAACGAGAGCGTATCGACGCCACCATGCACCACGAGCTCCGGCACGCTCTTCACCACCGCGCCAATGAAACCTACTTTGAGCGTGCGGCCCTGGCCGACATCGAACGTCTTCACAGCCGATGCAGGAAACACCGGTTTGCCGCTCGCCTTGTCAGTGACATTCGCGGCCAGGTACGTGAAGCGTGCACCCGTAAAGGCATGCCCATGACAAGAGTCCTGCGGCGCCGTCGACCGACACCCGCCCTTCTGCATGCGCAGGAGCTCGTCGATCCCTTCATCGAACTCGTGATTGCCGACAGCCGAATATTCGAGCCCCAAAGCATTGAGCGCTTCGATGGTCGGCTCATCGTGAAACAGCGCGGACTCGAGCGGCGATGCGCCGATGAGGTCGCCGGCCGCAACGACAACGTTCAGCGAACTCTGCGCCCTGAGTTGAGCGACCAGCCCCGCCAGCCATGCGACGCCACCGGTCGGCAGGTCACGCGACCCTTCCGGTGCCGCAGGGTCCGGAACGCGAGTCGGATTGCCGGGACTCGTGAGTTGGCCATGGAAATCGTTGAAGGCAATCAGGTGCAGCGTGACCGGCGCGGTGCCGACAGATGCCGGCCCGTTGCTGGTGCAGGCTGCTGCCGCCAACACCAGAATGGTGAGCGCGCGCATACCGATCGATCGGCGCAGCCGACCTGCTACTCTCTTCCAACTCATGATCCCGTTCTCGGTACTCGATCTCGCGCCCATCGCGCAGGGTTTCACCGCGGCCGATGCGCTCCGCAACTCGCGCGAGCTCGCACAGCATGCGGAGCGGCTTGGATTTCTGCGCTTCTGGCTCGCCGAGCATCATGGCATGGCGGGTATTGCAAGCGCAGCCACAGCGGTCGTCATCGCGCACGTCGCGGGCGGCACGCGCACGATTCGCGTGGGCTCAGGCGGAATCATGCTGCCCAACCACGCTCCGCTCGTGATTGCAGAACAGTTCGGCACGCTGGCATCGCTGTTCCCGGACCGCATCGACCTCGGCCTCGGGCGCGCACCCGGCACGGACATGCTCACCGCGCGTGCCTTACGCCGCGACCTCGCTACGCGAGCCGAACAATTCGCGTACGACGTGCAGGAGCTGCAGGCGTACTTCGCGCCCGCAAGCGCGGGCCAACGCGTCCGCGCCGTGCCGGGCGAAGGCACGAACGTGCCGATCTGGATATTGGGCTCGAGCCTCTATGGCGCGCAGCTCGCCGCGCACTTCGGCCTGCCCTACGCGTTCGCATCGCATTTTGCGCCGGCGGACATGACAGAGGCATTGCAGGTGTATCGCGCCACCTTCAAGCCTTCCGCGCAGCTCGACCGCCCCCGTGCAATGCTGACCGTGAACGTTTATGCCGCGGACACGGATGCCGAAGCGCGACGGCACTTCACCTCGCTCCAGCAGGCATTCGTCAATCTCAGGCGCGGCTCACCCGGACAGGTCCCTCCGCCGATCGATGACATCGAACGCTTCTGGCTGCCGGAAGAAAAGGCCGGCGTCCTGCATGCCCTGTCATGCTCCTTCGTCGGATCGCCGGCAACCGTCGGGCAGGGCCTGCGCGAGTTCCTCGCGAAGATGCAGCCCGACGAGCTGATGATCGCGGGACATTTCCACGACCACGCCGCGAGGCTCCGCTCGCTGGAACTGACCGCGCAGGTGCGCGACCGCCTGGAAGCTTCCTCAGCGTGACGACGGGGCCGCCGTCGCGGCCGCGGGTGGCGGTGGCGACAGGTCGTTGACAATCGCGCGCTTCGCGAACTTCCACTGGCCGCCCTGCTTCTTCAGCACATCCTCGTAGTGACCGGCGCTCAGCACGACGGTCTTGCCGTCCTGCATGCCGACCGTCTGCCAGTACGCGCCGCCGGTGGCCGTATCGCCCTGAATCTTGAAGGACAGGTTCGTCACGATGTGCATCGTGCGGATCTCGCCGGGCTTCGGCGGCGGGCGCGATGCCGAGTTGGGCGCGCGGAAGTTGGTGAAGTACTTTTCGATCTCCGCCGGGCCGGTCACCGTCGTCGTACGCATGGTCAGCGTGCCGTCCGATGTGAAGAGCGCGCCGTATTCCGCCCAGTGGCGCTGATCCAGCGCGCGGGGATAGTCCCCCGTCACCAGCTTTTCGATGGCGGCGCGGTCTTCGGCCGCGGTGAGTCGCGCTTCGAGCGAATCCGCGGCGCGCGCCGGCGCGGCCACGACGAATGCGGCCGCGAGCAGCGCCGCAGCCTGATGAGACACGTTTCCTGCAGTTTTCATGGTTCCCCCTCTGGAAGATTGACCTTATCAGCGTGAGTGGACTTTCTCAACTTGCGCCCATCGCCAATGTCCGGTCTGATGCGTGCCCGTGAGCACCGTGCCCGCTGCCGTTCAGTCCGCCGCCGACCCGACACCCCTGTCGCGGCGCCTGGTCGCTGCGCGGTTCATCACCATCATGAAGCTCCTCCATCGGAGCGCGGGGCCGGCCTTCCGATCCGAGACGCAACTATCGGACTTCGAATGGCGCGTGATGACCCAGGTGGGCGACCACGGCCCGCTGGTACTGACGGCGCTCGCCGCCCTCCTCAACCAGGACAAGGGCCAGGTCAGCCACGCGGTCAAGGCGCTCGTCGCAGCGAAACTCCTGTCGCGCGAGCATCTGCGTGCCCCGATCGCGCTCACGAAAAGCGGCCGCGCGATGTTCGAACGCATCGTGCGGCTGGGCCGCGCGCGAAATGCGGTGCTGGGTCGTGAGTTGAGCGATGCGGAGCGTCGGGCATTGCCACAGCTTCTTGCGAAACTTCACGCCAATGCGGGGTCGCTGTTGTCGCAGGCCCAGGCGACGAAGCTCTCGGACGAAACGGCGGCACCTGCCCGTGCGAGCCCGCGCAAGCTGACGGGCGGGGATTCCCGCCTCATCGCACAGGACTTGTTCATGGTTCACAACGTCCTGCAGCGAAGCGCGGCGATTGCATTCCGGCAGGCGACCGGACTTTCAGACTTCGAATGGCGCGTCCTCGTGCAGGTGGGCGAGCGCGCGCCGCTCACATTGATCCAGCTCGTGCCCCTCCTGAGCCGGGACAAGAGCCAGGTGGGCCGCACGCTCACGCGGCTCGAAGAGCGAGGGTTGATCACCCGCGAGAAGATCGGCGGTGGCCGTCACATCCTCGTCGGCATTTCGGAACGCGGCCGCGAGGTGTACGCGCAGCTCACAGAGCTTTCCCTGGAGCGCAATACCGCGCTGATCGCCGGCCTCAGCAGTCGCGACCAGCAGGTTTTGACTTCGATCCTCGACAAACTCGAAACCGGCGCGGCTGCTCTTCTGACCAAACGGTAGTTGCCTACACTGCCCGCAATGCCGTCGCCACGGGCAAGCGAGCCGCGCGAATCGCTGGCAGCAACCCGCCGATCAGTCCCACAACGCACGCCCAAACGACACCAACGACGATCAACCCGCCGCCGATTCGCAGGTGAAAGATCACGTTGTTGATCCCACCGCCGCCAACCGTACTCACCGTGTTGCCATCGAAGAACAGCCACGCCAGCAGCACGCCTACCGCCGCACCGAGCAACGCCAGCACCAGCGATTCCAGTATCACAGAGACCACGACGGCGCCCGCTCCGAATCCAATCGCACGCAGCGTGGCAATCTCCAGCGTGCGCGCGCTCACCACCGAGTACATCGAGTTCAGAGCCGCGAAGATGGCGCCCACCGCCATGATCGAACCAATGAGATTCGCGATGAGCGCGAGGAACCGTGAGAAGACCTGCGAGTGCTGCCGATAGTACGAGGACTCCCGCGTCACCGTGACCGCAAGCGCCGGATCGTCCTCCACCGCCTTCTGCAAAGTCTGAAACGCGTCCGCGTTCGCCATCTTCGCGATCACTGAATTGAGCGTCGTGCGCCGGTAAGACGACAGCAGCGTGTCCGCATCCGCCAACAGCTCCGCCTCGTGCGCATCTCCCCCGCCACTCGTGAAAGTCCCAACGACGGTCCACTGAGTGCTTCCGAGCTTCACTCTCTGCCCAACATCCAGCGTTCCGAAGCGCATCTGAGCCGCGCGCCCCGCGAGCAATTCGTTCAGGCCGCGTGTCGGCAACCGTCCCGCCACGATCTTCATTTCCGGCCGCAGCGCCAGCACCTCCGGCGCGACTCCGCGCACGGTCAGCGAGGCCAGGGATCTGCCCTCGCGGCGGGGCAAGTTCACCGTGGCGAGCATCTCCGCGGAGGCAAGCGGCTTACCGTCGGTGGTCCGCGCAATCCCTGGCGCGTCCATGATCCGCAGCACGACATCGCGAGTCAGCGCGCTCGCGACCTCCGAATTCGCATCGGCATGCAGGAAGATGACGCGATCCTCGCGCCCGGTTGTCGCCAGCGTGTTCGCAAGCCCTCTCGACAGCGACAGCACTGCGATCAGAACCCCGACGACACCGCCGATTCCGAGCACGATCACCAGCGACGGCGCAATCCGCTGCGGCAGGCTCCGCAGGTTCATGGCACTCACCGCTACGATCTGGCTGAACGCATTCACGTCGTCAGCGACCGGCCAGCACAGCGGCGATCTCGAGGCGGCGCGCCTTGCGCGCCAGTGGAATGCCAGCGGCCAGCGCCATCAAGACGGCGATCAGCGCGCCAGCACCGAACACCGAGCCGGGCACGTGCATCGCGCCCATTCCGAGCCCCGGCCGATACGTAAACGCGGGTAACACGGCAACGGCAAGGGCAAGACCCGCAACCGCCGCGATCACACACAGCAACAGGGCCTCGGACAGCACGAGCCATTGAACGGCGGTGTCCGTGAATCCCAGCGTCTTCAGCACGGCAAGCTCAGGAATGCGCTCGCGAACCGACTGCGCCATCGTATTCGCCGTGAGAAACAGCAACGTGAATAGCACTGCACCGACGATGCCGTTCACCAAAAAGCCGATGTCACCGATCTGGCGCAGAATGTTCTCGAGGAAGTCCCGTTCCGTCTGGGTCATCGTCTGGTTCGCGGAGTTGGCGAACAGGTCGTCGATGGCCTGCGCCACGTGCGCCGCTTCCGCCGGATCGGCGACCGAAAGTGAGATGCCCGACACCGTGTCCTTACCGCTGACTCGCGCCTCGTTGATGTAGTCGTAGTTCGCGATGATCCACGTCGAGTTGTCCTGCTCGCGATCGTAGAGACCGACGATGTCGAAGGCCCAGTCGTTCGAACCATCGGCTTTCCGCGCATTGAGCACACGAATGGGCACGCGGTCGCCCACTTTCCAGCCGTTCGCACGCGCGAGCACGCGCCCCACGATTGCCCCCGTGCGCAACCGCGCGGCCGCGGCGAGCTGCTCGGGCGGCGCCGACATCTGCTCGGAGTAGACGCGGAACAACGCCTCGATGTCCGTGCCGACGAGCGGCAGGATGCCGCGTTTTTCCTGGTACGAGCCGAACAACATTGCCGTTCCCGCAACGGCTTTGACGCCGGGCACCGCCGCGACCTGCGCAACGTGCGCGACGGGAAGCGGCGTCTGCATGCTCACGCGGCTCCACACCAGAAGGTGATTGGGCCGGGTCAACTCGACCAGAACGCCGATGCCGGCATTCACGCCCTGGAGCACGCCGAACAGGAAGAACGCGGTGAAGATGGAAAGTGCGGTGAGAAGCGTCCGCGTGGGTCGACGACGCAGCGCCGCCCACACGAGATGCGCATACTTCATGCAGCGTGCCGCGCGTTGCCGGTGTGCTCGTCGCAGACAAGCAGTGGGGAATCTGCGACGAGCGCCCGCGCAACCGCCACCCGTTGCCGGATGACAAGATCTGAAAAGCTGACCCGGTGGAGGGCCGCGCTTACGTTCATGGCGGGAATTTTCCGGCCCGGCGGACGAACCCGCCAGTGAGCCGCGTCATGCGCGCGGCATGACTCCTGTCAGAGCCAGCCCTTGGCGCGCGCGATGCGCGCGGCGTCCGTTCGATTTGCCGCGTGCAGTTTCCCGATGGCCTCGGAAAGATAGTTACGCACCGTCCCGTCGGAGAGTCCCAGCCTCTTCGCGATCTCTTCGCTCGATGCGCCATCGCCCGCCAGCCGCAGCACCTGGCGCTCGCGATCCGTGAGCGGGTCTTCCTCGGCAAGCGCCTCGGCTGCGAGCTCCGAGTCGATCACGCGATGACCCTGGTGCACGCGGCGAACGGCGTTCGCCAGCTCGCGCGCCGGGCTGTCCTTCAGGAGATAACCCTGCGCGCCCGCGTCGAGCGCGCGGCGCAGATATCCCGGCCGCGCGAACGTCGTCACGACGATCACCTTCGCCGTCGAACGGCCTTTCAGGTGCGCGGCCAGCTCGAGGCCGGTCATCTCCGGCATTTCGATATCCGTGACGAGCACGTCGGGCTTGTGGACGAGCACGGCCTGCAACGCCTCGCGCCCGTTGCGCACCTGGGCGATGACGTCGATGTCGCTTTCCATTTCGAGGAGCGCCGCCAGGGCACCGAGCACCATGGTCTGGTCCTCGGCGATGATCACGCGGATGCCGCCGGGCGCGGCTGAGGTTTCTGTATTCATGTTGTTGCCGAGACCACGGGCAAGTGAACTGTGAGACGCGTGCCAGCTGAAATCTCGCGCAGCACCGAGCCGCCGAGTGCCTCGATACGTTCGCGCATGCCGCGCAGGCCCAGTCCTTCGCGCCCGGTGCCGCCGCGACCGTCGTCCTGCACTTCCAGCACGTAGAGGTCGCGCGTCCGATGCAGGCGAATGCTGCACGTTCGCGCCTCCGCATGGCGCACGACGTTCGTTACGGCTTCGCGGAGCGCCAGGCCGAGAATGCCTTCCTGCGGCGAATCGATGTGGCCCGCTTCGCGCTCACATTGAACGGCGATGCCGGCAGTACGCAGCGTCGAGGTTGCACGCTCGAGCTCCGTTTCCAGCGTGTCGAACCGATCGTCCACGATCGTGCGCTTCACGTCGGCTAGCGCCTGAAGTGAGATGGCCTCGATGTCCGTGAGCTCGGCCAGCGCGCGATCGCGGTTCGAGCGCTCCGCGAGCCGTCCGGCCAGCTCGGATTTCAGTGCAATCACGGAAAGCGTGTGGCCCAGCACGTCGTGCAGGTCCCGCGCGAGGCGCTCGCGCTCGGCCGCTTTGGCGAATCCGAGATGCTTGAGGCTCATGCGCACCGCCCAGATGCAGCCGGCGACGCTGACCGCGGTGAAGATGGGCACTGTCACCCAAGACATCTCGCTCAATTTCTCGGCCACGTCCGGTCGCAGCAGCGCATTCGATGCGCCGATCAGGAACTCGACGGCGATGAGCGGAATGGCGAGCCGCGCGGCGAACATGAGTGGCCACCAGTCGATGGGGCCCGGCGTCTTGTGGTCGCTCGACTCGGAGCGGTAACGCCGCACGGCCTGCCGCACATCTGCAAGCGCTCGCCTGGAGATCGATTCGACCTCGGCAATGCACTCTCCTGCTTCAGTGGCGTTCACCTCGCTCGGCAGCAGGCGCGCGGCCTGTGCTGCTTTCAAAGTGATGAGCGAGAGTGCGTTGCCGAGCACGCTACTCAAGTCATGCGCGATACGCTCACGAACGGCGCTGCGCGCCAGCCGACGCATGCTCAGCGTCGTTCTGACGACCCAGAGGCTCGTCGCCACGTTGGCCAGCGTGAGGAGCGGCACGTCGACTAGCCACAACTTCCTCAGCGCCGCCACCGGTTGCACATAGGCAGCAACACACTCCGCATAGATCAGCAGGATCGCGAGGATCACGGAGCGCTGGATGTTGCCGTAGACCGCCCACGGAAAGACGAGAGCGGCAAAGAGAAAGAACAGCTCGGCCGCGTAGCCGTACGGCGTGAGCAGGAACCCGATCAGCGCCATCGCAATCGGGACCCGGAGGAAAGAACTGCGTCGCTGCCACGACGCGACGCCTTCGGCGACGAGCAGCACGAACGAAACGACGGCCAGCGCCGTCATCGTCCAGTCGAATGCGGTGACGTTGCCGCGTTTGAGGAGGGTCAGCGGGAAGAACACGATGAAGATCGAAAAGATCATCGGCCACCAGTTGACTGGCGGCAGCGGGCCCTCGTCGGCGGCGCGTTCGTGATCCACGGCGCTCTTATTACACACCGCCCGCAGGCGGGAATGCACGAGTCATGACAATTGTCATGCCGTACACTCGCGAGTGCGATTGGAGAACGGGGGTGGGACGTGCGGAAACCGGAGTGGCTGCTGGGTTTCGTTCTGGCGCTGGCCGCATCGCCCGGTGCACGACCCGCTGACGGCACGGCGCCGGACTCCCCCGAGCCCGGCTCGGTCGAGGAGATCGCGGCCGCCACCACCGAGCCGCGCTTTATGTCGCCCTGGGTCGCGTACCTGCCGGCCTCCTCTTCCGTTCCCTCACCCCGCGCGTTCCTGCGCCGAATCCCGGGCGCGCCCGGCGAGCTGGTCAACTCCGCCACTGCCTATGCGTACAGCCGCGCGCTCGCGGCCGCTTCCCCACGGGTCGAAGTCTTCACGATCGGCCGATCCGAAGAAGGCCGCGAGATCCTGATGCTCGCCATTGCCGATGAGGCGGGCATCCAGCAACTCGATCGGCTCAAGACGGCGACGGCGGCGCTTGCGGATCCACGGCTTACGGACCGCAACACTGCCGAGCAGCTCATCGGCAATGCGCGTCCTTTCTATTACTTCAACGCCGCTCTGCATGCGGACGAGACGGGCTCGACCGAGTCGGTGCTGGAGCTGGCGTACCGGCTGGCCGTGTCGGATCAGCCGATGATCCGGCGGATCCGCGAGAACCTCGTGGTGCTCATCAACCCTGTATCGAATCCGGATGGGCGCGACAAGCAGGTCGAATGGTTCTATCGCTTCCTGAAGGGCAAGACGGACCTCGCGACGGCGCCGCGCGGGTCGCCGCCCTACTGGTCGAAGTACGCGTTCGTCACCATCAATCGGGATGCACATCAGCAGGCGCACGAGTCCACGAAGGCCGTGAATCGCATGTTCCATGAGTGGCATCCCATCGTCGTGCACGATCTCCACGAGAGCGTTGCGCTCCTGATGTCATGGAACGGCACCGGCCCTTACAACCCGAACATCGATCCGATCACCTTCAGCGAATTCCAGGCGCTGAGTTTCCATGAGGTCCAGATCCTGACGGGCATGGGCATGCCCGGCGTCTCGACCTGGAATTTCGGCGATGGGTTCGGGCATATGTATCTCGATTCGGTCGCGATGAACCACAACGCGATCGGGCGCGGCTACGAGACGTTCGGCAACGGCACGGCGGAGACGCTCACGCAAACGCTCACGGAGGAAGAAACGCGGCGGGAGTGGTACCGCGTGCTGCCGCCGCCTTCGGGGCCGTTCCGCTGGTCGGCGCGCGACAATGTCAACTACAACGAAACGGCCGCGCTCGCGGCGCTCGACATGGCGGCGACCCAGTCGAAGACCCTGCTGCGCAACTTCTACACGAAGAGCTACAACTCCTGGCTCAAAGGAGTCGAAGAAGCGCCGTACGCTTTCGCGATTCCCGCAGATCAGGGCGATCCGCTGCGCGCGGCGCAACTGGTGGAGCGGCTGCTTTCACAGCGCATCGAAGTGCATCGTGCTACTGCGCCGTTCACCGTGAAGGAGGGAACGTTCGCGGCGGGCACGTATGTGGTGCGACTCGATCAGCCGTATCGGAACTACGCCGTCGATCTGCTGACGCCGCAGCACTACCCGAAGGAAGGTGCCGAGCCGTACGACGATGTGTCGTGGGCACTGCCCGCTCACTACCACCTCAATGCTGTTGCGATCGCTGACCCGGGCGTACGCTCGGTGACTCTGGCTGCGCTGACCGAGCCACCTCATCCGCGGGGCCGCGTCTCCGGAGAGGGCACAACGTTCGTGTTGAAAGACACGGGGCAAGAGAGCCTGCTCGAAGCGCGTTATCTGCTGTCACGATTCAAGGTGGAGATTGCTGAGCGCGCGTTTACAGCGGGTGGCTTTGAGTTGCCCGCCGGGTCCTGGATTCTCGGCACGGCGCCCGGCGTGCGTGAGGCGCTGACGCGCGTGTCGGAACAACTCGGCCTGGATTTTTCAGCCATCAAAGCTGCACCCGATGTCGCGCGTCACGTAGCCGCGGCGCCGCGTCTCGGAGTGTGGGTGCCCTGGGCCGATACGGATTCCATCGGCTGGGTGCGCTACGCGCTCGATCAACGACACATTCCGTACACGTACGTGCGGGATGAAGACGTGCGGGCCGGGAAGCTCCGCGAGAAATTCGACGTGCTGCTGTACGGGCACGTGGATCTCGAGCTGGCAGAACAGATCCAGGGAATTCCGAAGGCGTGGGGGCCCATGCCGTTCCAGAAGACGCGCACCACGCCGAGCCATGGCACGCCCGCCTCATCGAGCGACATTACGGGCGGCATCGGGTGGCAGGGACTCGCGGAGATCCAGAATTTCGTCGAGCGCGGCGGCGTGCTGATCACGCTCGGCAGTGGCTCGATGCTCGCGCTCGAAGGCGGCATCGTGCGCGGGGTGCGGCGGGATTCGGGCGGCGTGCCTCGAAGTGCTGGCAGCGGAGGCGCGGCAGCGGCGGCCGCTGCACAGGACGCGATCACGCGCACTCCTGGAGCGCACGTCCGTGTGACGTTTGCGCAGCCCGATCATCCCATCGCGTACGGATACCCCGCGCGCACGCACGTGTTTCGCCAGAACTTTCCGCTCTACGCCACTCCACGCCTCTGGTTGCGCATGGCGTTCTGCACGACCTGCCTCGATGGCCCGACCGATGCGAGGGGCGTCGTCATGGAGTGGGGCGATCGTGAGCAGGCACCGTTCGTGGTGAGCGGGCAGGCCTGGGGCGAGGCCAACATCATTGGGCGTCCTGCCATTCTCGACATGCCCGTCGGTCAGGGCAGAGTCGTGGCCTTCAATTTCAATCCGCTGCACCAGGACATGAATCGCGGCGATCAGCGGCTGCTGTGGAACGCGATCATCAACTGGCAGGCGATCGCTCATCCTGCATCTAAAAAGTGATGGATCATTTTCCAGCCAGTGTCATCCGGCGCTGTTAGGATACGCCCCGTTCGTCCGGCGGAGGCCCGGCTTCGAGGGAGTAAGAAACAATGACGAACTCACCCAGGCGGCTCGTTCGAGTCGCCGTTTTTGTCCTGTTGTCCGCTGCGAGCGCGGCTCATGCCGCAACCGACTGGATCGGCGCAGACCAGGGGAAACTGCATCTCACCGCGGGTTTCAGCGATGTCGAGGGCGCCGGCGGCGCCGGGCTCGTGCCATTGGCATTCGTCACCGGCTATGGCTCGAGCGATAGCTGGGGCGCCAACGCGCACGTCACTACGGTGCACCTGAATGATTTCCAGCTCGGAGCGTACGGTGTGGGCATCGGTGCGCTGGATCGGTTCGAGCTTTCGTACACGCGACATGAGCTCAATGTCACTGGCGGGCCGCTCGATGGGCTCGGCGTGGATCAGGACATCATCGGTCTCAAGGTGAAGCTGCTCGGCGATACCCTGTACAAGCAGGACTCATGGCTGCCGCAACTGGCGGTCGGCGCGCAATACAAGAAGAACAAGGGTATCAAGGATGCCGCAGCCGTTGGGCTGCCCGGGCTGACGAGCCCGACACAGCTCGGTGCGGACGATGACGAGGGCACGGACTATTACCTGAGCGCGACAAAGATTTTTCTGGGGCAGAGCTTTGTCGTGAACGCGACCCTGCGCTATACGAAAGCGAACCAGTTCGGGTTGCTCGGGTTCGGTGGGGATCGGGAAGACGGTTACTCGCTCGAGCCCGAAGCGGTGCTCGCCTACCTGTTCTCCCGCAAGCTGGCTGGAGGCGTCGAATACCGCAGCAAGCCGGAGAACCTCAGCGTCGATACGGAAGACCCGGCGTGGGACGCATTCGTCGCGTGGACGCCCACGAGGAATATTTCACTCGTGGCCGCCTACGTGAATCTCGGCAGCATCCTTGGTCCGGTGACAGGAGAAACGAGCGATCAGAAGGGTGCGTATCTGTCCTTCCAGGTGGGGTTCTGAGCATGAAGCACACGACGTTTATCGCACGCCTGCTTGGCGGGGTTCTGCTGGCTTCGCTGATCGCTGGCGCTGCTGAGGCGCAAGAGACTCTGTACGAACAGATGGGCGGTGAGGCGAAGATGCGGGCCATCGCCGAAGAGTTCACCAACGTGCTGCTGGCGGATCCGCGCATCAACTTCACGTTCGCGAATACGGATCTCGCGAAGTTCAAACAGCTCATTTTCGAGCAGTTCTGCAATCTCACGGGCGGGCCGTGCAAGTACACCGGCCGTTCGATGAAGGAGTCGCACGAGAAGCTGAACTCGACGAACGCGCAGTTCAATGCGCTCGCGGAAGACCTCTACATTGCCCTCGAACGCGTAAACGTGCCGTATCGCCTGCAGAACAAGCTGATGGTGATGCTCGCGCCCATGCACAAAGACATCGTAAAGAAAGGCGCCACCGGCAAGCCCGACCTGTCCCCACCAGCGAGCGCCCAATCAGCGAAGTAAGCCGCGCCAGCGGCAGTTGACGGGCCGTGACGGGCGGCGACCTGAAAGGGTCGCCTCTTTCAACGCCTTTCGTGCGCGCCAATCGGAGCCGTACAGCGACGGCGGTACCGCGGCGCGCAGGAAGTGCGCTCTTGAAACCGCGTCGTTAGTGCGAGCGGCTCGCGGGGCCTTCGTTCGAGTACTTGCGGGGCGGTACGGTCTCGGCCGGTGCGGCGGGCGCGGACGGCGTAGCGGCGTTGGCAAGGCTGGCTTGCACTTTCGCTGCGGCGTCGGCTTCTGCTTTTTTGCGCGCCTCGGCGCGAGCGAGTTTCTCGGCGGCGGCCAAGCGAATCTTTACGTCTGGCAATGTTGGTGAGAGGTCTTGTGCCTGTCGCAGGGCGCGAACGGCTTCGGTGCCGCGCCCAAGGGTGAGCAAGGCGTTGCCGCGCGCGGCGAGAGTCAGCGCATCGTTGCGCCCCGTGCTTTCAGTGAGTGCGACGATGCCGCCTGCGACGGCTTTGTCATCAGGCTTGAGGAGGCTTGCTGCGACGTAGGCGTCGAGCGCTTTGGCGGGCTCGTCCATGCTTTGCAGGAGCATGGCTTTGCGCGCTTGGAGGCTGAACTCATCGTCGGCGCCGCGAAGTTGCGCGAGCTCGCATGCTTGGAGCGCGGCCTCAGCTCGACCATTGAGGCACTCGCCGACCAGCGCGAGCCGCTTCGTCTCAGCGGTTTTCGCCTTGGTCTGCAGGTTCACATCCGTGGAATTCAATTCCAAAGCGCGACGGTAGACCAGCATTGCGTCGGCCGCACGATTCGCCTGCATCAGCGCGTCCGCCTTCGCGACGAAAATGCCTGCATCGTCCGGCCGCGCCTTCAGGGCATCGTCGCATGCCGTGAGGTCGCCGAGCTGCCGGCAGCGCAGAAGGTTGCGCTCGATCTTCGCCGCTTCCGCCGCCCGATCGAGACCATCGAAGTAGCGCTGCTCGCTCAGCATGCTGCGCGCATCGCGCAGCCGCGACTGAATGCCGCCGTAACGAGGATGAAATGCCTCGCCCTCCTCCAGCACATGCACCGCATGTGCATAGCATCCGGCCGCAAGGAGCGCATCGGCGAGCTTGAGACGCGGCTCCAGCGCGCGCTCATCTTTCTGAACCCTGCTGCGCGCGTCATCGAGCGCGGGCGAGTGCGCGCCCGGCGGACACGATGCTGGCCCGGGCGCCTGCGCGAAACAGCAGCGCGCAGCGAGAAGCAGCAGCACACCGAGCACGACGCGGTTCATTTGTAGCCCTCGATATTGCCGCCGCGCCCGAGCTTGTCGAACACCCATTTGCCGTTCGGCAGCTTCACGAGATTGAACAGGAACCACTGGTCCACGGTTTCGTACTTCGGATTCTCGCGCCCGACCATGGCCTCGACTTCCTTGCGCAGCTGCACGAGACCGAACTCGGCCGGAACACTGCCTACGGTACCGTTGCCGTCCTTGTCTTCGCCGGCGAGATTCGCTTGCGCGAGCTTGCTCATCTCCTGCACGGATACCTGCGCTTCGGCAAGCGTGCGGCTGTCCTGCACGTCCCTGCCGAGCAGATCGATGAGCGCACACCGCTCCAGCACGCGCCCAACGTTTCCGGCGAAAACCGGCGCTGACTTCTGCACGTTGATGCTCGCATCGTCCGACGTCGCCGCGAACGTGATGTGGTTGGCCGCCATTTCCAGCGCCTGCTTCACCCCGAAATCTTCCTCCGAATCCGTCGCCTTGACGACGGCCGCAGCGTCCTTGCGTATTTCAGCCAGATCGTTGCTGGCCGCTGCCTTCTGCGCGGCCGCGATCGCCTCCTGAGCTCGCTTCTCGGCTTGCACGAAATAGCCTTCGTGATTCGGCGTGACGTGCACACCCGTCAGCGCGTGGCCGATGTGAACGTGTGCGATCGTCGGAGGACGCGACACACAGCCCGCCATGCAAACGACCATCAACAGAAAGATCGAGCGAACCCCCGGCGCATCCCTCATCGTTGCATGTCCCTCACCACGCGAAACCCGACGCTGTTGCTGCGATAATCCGGTTCGAACCGGTTGCGATACGCCGCGCGGACGAACGCCGGTGTCGTGAACCAGGACCCGCCGCGCATTTCACGTTGCGCGCAACCCGGCTCCACCCACGCCGAGCCGTTGACCGGCGCGCCCTGGTAGTTGTCGTGCCAGCAATCTTCCACCCACTCGAAAACGTTGCCGAACAGGTCACTCAAACCGAAAGCGTTCGTAGCAAACGCGCCCACGGGCGCGGTGAATACGTAGCCGTCGCTGCAGGCATGCACATTCCAGCCGGGGAAACGCTGCGCGGCGGATTCGTCCGCCACGTTCGCGGCGGCACACGCGTCTTTGGTGTTGCTGGCCCACGGTCGTGACGCGCTCGTTCCGGCGCGCGCGGCATACTCCCACTCGGATGCGCTGGGCAACCTGTAATGCTGGCCGGTCCGGTTCGAGAGCCAGTTGACGTATGCCTGCGCGTCGTCCCAAGACACACAGGTTACCGGGTGAGATGCCGTCTGCGGATAACCGACGCGACTCCAGTCCAGATCGGGCCGCATGGTCCACTCACCGTCGTACATCGCGCATCCTGCAACGCTGCGCTTCGTGTCCGCGACGAATTCAGAGTACTGCGCGCGAGTGACTTCCTGAACGCCAAAGGCAACGGGCCGCGCCAGTGCGACGGCGTGCATCGGCCTTTCGAACGGCTCGGCGTCGGCGTCCCCATCCGTCGAACCCTGATTGAACCGCCCAGCCGGCAATACTTTCATGAGCGGGCACGTGGGGCAGTCACGAACGATGTCGCCGGCCGCAAGCGGAGCGGTGCTCGCCATCGGCCTGGTACGGGCCAGAAAGTACGCGCCAGCGGTAACCGCCAGGATCGCGAGCGCGGACCAGGCAGCCGTGCGCAGCACTGACGCTGCACGGTCTCCCCGCAAGTCCTGCATGAACCGCTCGACGCTGGGAGTGCGCATGAACCGATCGAACTGCAAGCCCTCCACCACGGCGTTGTACTGCGCGCGAGTAAGCGATCGGTGCCGTCTTACTTTCAGTCCGGCATCGCGGGCGGCGGTGGCGGCACTCCCCTCGAATGGATGTTCTCCCGTCAGCAACTCGTGCGTGATGCACGCGAGCGCATAGACGTCGTCGCGCGGATCTGCCGGATGCAGCGACTCGAGCATTTCCGGGCTCGCATACGAAGGCGTCAACCCGCTGAGCGTTTCGCTATCCCGCACGGGCTGGACCGGGTTCTGGCGGCGTGCGCCCACCATCATTCGCGCGATACCGAAATCGATGACCTTCACGCCGCCGTCCGTCACGATGACATTGCTCGGCTTGAGGTCGCCGTGCACGATGTCATTGCGATGCGCGTATGACAGCGCGTCCGCGATGCGCTCGATGATGGGCAGCACCTGTGCCGGCGTCATCCCTTTCCCCTTCGCGGCCCGCAGCATCTGACGCAGCGACTGGCCCGAGAGGTACTCCATCGTCATGAAGACGGTCTGTCCGTCGCGGTCCACGTCGATGACGCGGACGATGTTCGGATGTGCCAGCCGCTGCAGTTTCGTGGCCTCGCTCTGGAGCGCGACGAGCGAGCCCGAGTAGTCGCGAAACGCCCGGGTCAGCACCTTCACCGCAACGTGGATGTCCTCGGACCGGGCTTCCACGCGCCTCAGGTCGATGGCCTTGAAGACGCGGCCCATGCCGCCCTCACCGACGCACTCCACCAGCTTGAAGCGGTCCTTGAGCACGGACCCCTCCGCGAGCGGAGTCCTGATCGGGCGCCGCGGGATCGAGGGGCGCGGGAAGCTGATGGAATTTTCGTTGCTGGCGAGCGGGAGCTGGACGCTCCGCAGAACGTCGTCAGCGTCGGCGAGCCCGGTGGCCGAACCCTCCGCATCCCCGAACCATTGGGTGACGTCCTCGCTCGTGAAGGCGCGAGCCGGACCCGACAGGTCTGCCGCCGCAACTTCGAGCGAACGGAGAATGCGGCCGGACACGGCCGCGTGAACGCCTTCCGGCAAAGCGCTCTGTGCGTGCTCTTCGTCGAGCTGCGCCAGCATCGTCACAGCGTCGTCGGTGTGGTGCTCGAGCTGGCGCTCGATTTCCGCCAGCAGAGCCTCCCTGGTCAGGGCACCTTGCCGAAAGGAGCTCAATGCTCGCAGAAATTCGGACATGCTCTTGTTTTGATCCATCCGTCCGGAGCGGTAGCTTACGCCACGATTGCGAACAATGCCGCCGCGACCAGCGTCGTACGGATTTATGACAACCCAATGTGAGACTTTCTGCCCTGCCCACGGCAAAGATCGCGGGGGCTTGACGAGATAGTTTCAAATCCTGTTAAATATTTCTGAGATTAGAAACTATCTTCCCCGAGGAGATTCGCCATGGCCGCCCCTTCCCTGCCGCGCCGACCTGCCTTTGTCCCCTCCGTCATCTACCGCGACAACCGTGCGGCGCTCGAATGGCTGCGCGATGCCTTCGGGTTCGAGATCCTAGAGATGCTCAAGGACTCGAAGGGCAACATCGTCCATGCGGAGATGCGTCACGGAGAGGGCATCGTGATGGTCGGCAACGAGTGGACGGATTGGGCGAAGAGTCCGGCTTCGATCGGCGGCAAGAACACGCAGCGCCTGCACGTGCGGATCGAAAGCGGCATCGACGAGCATTGCGAACATGCGCGTGCGCACGGGGCGAAGATCGTGATGGAGCCCAACGTACAGTTCTACGGCGAACGCACCTATGTGGCGCAGGACTTCGAAGGCCACCATTGGACGTTCTCGCAGACCGTGCGCATCGTCAGCAACGAAGAGATGGAACAGGCCACCGGATTCAAGTTCACGAAGACGCTATGAACGAGGAAAGCCTCGATCGCACCCTCCTCGCGCTGGCGGACCCGTACCGCCGGCGCGTGGTGGACCTGTTGTGCGAACGGCCACGGCGCGCGGGCGAGCTGGCGGAAGCCACGCAACTCGCCTTCCCCGCGATGAGCCGGCACCTGCGCGCGTTGCGTGAGAGCGGGCTCGTCGAGGAAGGCAGACATGAGCAGGATTCACGTGTGCGGATCTACCGCCTGCGGCAGGAGCCCATGAACGAGCTGAAAGCCTGGCTCGAGCAGACCGAGAAGATGTGGATGCGGCAGCTCGCGGCGTTCAAGGCGCATTTGCAGAAGACCCGCAAGTGACCTCATCCGTCTACGTGTCGATGCGCGTGCCTGCGAGCCCCGAGCACGCGTTCGAAGTGTTCACGCAGGAGATTGCGCTTTGGTGGCAACCGAATGGGTTGTTCGCCATCACGCCTGCGGGGGATGGTCGGCTCGCGTTCGAGCCTGGCGTTGGCGGGCGGCTGTTCACGACGTTCAGCAACGGAGCTGAGTATGAGATCGGACGGATTTCGGCTTGGGAACCGGGCAAGCGGCTCGTGTTCACATGGCGTCCGTCGAGTTTTACGCCTGAGCAATCGACGGAGGTGGAGGTGCTGTTTCAGGCGGTGGGGAAGGAAACGCGCGTGTCGATCGAGCACCGGGCGTGGGACACGATTCCACAGCGGCATGCCGCACGGCATGGGTTTCCAGAGCATGCGACCTTACAGAGAGCCGCAGACTGGTGGCGAGTGTCGCTGGCGGCCTTGAGTGAGCGCCTCGGCTCAGCTGAATGACCGGGCTCTAGTAAGCCGCAGCTCCCCGCATCTGCCAGCGCTTCGGGAAGGGCGCACTCCTGCGCGCCCCGGTACCGCCGTCGACATGCGACTTCGATTGGCGCGCACGAACGGCGTTGAAAGATGCGAGCCTTTGGCTCGCGCACTGAGCCAGCGGCCGGGCTCAGCTCACTGCGCTCCTGCGACGGCTCGTAGCGTGCCGCCCTGCTCCTGTTTGGCCAGGCGCTCGAAGACTGCCCGCATCATCGACGGGCCGCGATCGTGGCCGATCATGAGCTGGTTCGGTTCGGGGCGGAGGTTCAGGTTTTTCTGCTGAGCTTCGATCATGCGTCGGTCTTCCTCGAACGCACGACAAGCCAGCTCGAACATGGCGCCTGGAAGCTCGGGATGCTCCACCGCCTCCTGCGCGCGCGGGCCCCACGAGTAGAAATAACGTGAAGTGCCGTCCGTCATGGCCGTGACGGCCTGGGACGTGAAATTCGCGTGAATCGGCTCGGAGTTGGGTTCGCCCAGGCCGAAACGCTCGGCGGTGCCCGGCGGGTGGTTCTCCGAGCGCATCAGGAGAATCCCCGGCACCAGATAGTCGTAACTGAGCCAGCGGTCCTGCCCCGCCGCCACGTTCCCGTAATTGCGCGCCGGCGCGTTGATGGACCAGCGCTGCACGCGAATACCCCGCGGCAGGGTCGAGATCTTCGGCCGCGTCTTCGCGATCCGGTCGTCGCCGCCACCGAAAGACTTCTCGTGCACGTAGGCGATGTGCGAGAAGTCGCAGAGATTGTCGTGGATCAGCATGTGATTCGCCTGGTAGTCGATGCTGCCGAAACGCAGCGTCCAGGCGGGATCGTCCAGCCCCACTGCCGGCGGAATGAGCGCGGGGTCCGCAGCGGCGGCATCGCCCATCCACACCCAGAGCCAGCTGTGCTTATCCGCCACAGCGTAGCGCTTGACGCGCGCCTGCGGCGGAATGGTCTCTTGTCCAGGAATTTCAATGCATCGGCCGGTCGGATCGAACTTCAGACCGTGGTACATGCAGCGGATGTCGTCTCCTTCGCGACGCCCGAGCGACAACGGCGCCTGGCGATGGCAGCACCTGTCTTCCAGCGCCACGAGCTCCCCTGCGCGGGTACGGAACAGCAGGATCGGCTCGTTGATGATCGTGCGGGCGATCATGCCCTCGGCAGGCAGCTCGGACGTCCAGCCGGCGACGTACCAGCAATTCCTCACGAACATGGCATTACCTCTCGCGAAGACCAGAGCTTGACTTGAGTTATGTAGCACGCCACGAACCAAGCGTCTCGCATGTGATGCCCGTGCGCGCACCGTGCGGTCCGAATGTTGCTGGACCGGACCCTGACCTGAAGAATATCCTCTGGTCACGCAGGAAAACACGCGGCGATTGGCAAGGGACGCGCCGCGCGGGGAAATAACGAGTTGGAATCGGCAACCGCTGACATGCCGATCGACGTGCGAGTGCCGGAAGACCGGCGCATCGCATGGACCACCGCGGTCTCCGTATTGCTGCACCTGATCCTGCTCGTGTTCCTCGGCGTTGCGAGCGTCCCCTCGCTCGACCTGAGCTCGGTGCACGAGATCAGATTCGACGTCACGCTCGATGACGGTCGGGACACCGTGCACGAGAACTCTCCGGCCGTCGAGCGCTCCGCCGCCCCGACCACCACGGTCAACGAAACCGCTGCGCCGGCTGCGCTCGCAGACAATCAGCCGACCGAAAGCGAGCCGCCGCCTGTCGTCGCGAGTGCCGATCCGGCGCCCGAGCCGCAGGAAGCGCCGGCTGAACAAAGTCTTTCTGACGTTTCCGAGCCGAGCGAACCGCCCGGCATCACGACGAACACCGAGGTTCTTGCAACCTCCGCCCCCAGCGAATTCCAGGTGCCGATCACCACGGAACCGGTGCAAGTCGAAGAAGAGAAGCCGCGACAGCCGATACCCACCGCGCAGCAAGCGGTGCTCACACGCAAGGTCATCGAAGGCGTGCAAGGGTTTCAGGACACCACGCTGAAGGAAACGCGGCTCGCCTGGCAGCAGGACGGCCGCGAGTACACGGCCGTACTCACGCGCCAGCCGGCGGCTGACAACACGGGCATCGACCGCATGATCGTCGAGATCGTGACGGAAGAGCGCGGCAAGCAATTGCGCACGCGCATGCAGATGAAGCGCCTGGCGTTCTCCCATTTCACGCAGCTCGTCGATCGCTGGGATCAGGACGTGCAGTTGCACGACGATGAGATCGCAGGCCGTTTCCATAGCAACTCCGAGATCTTCGTCGGCTACGACCGGTCGGTCGCGCCGCGCTTTCTCGGCAAGGTGACTACCGCCGCGCGCGGCTTCACGATCTCGAGCTCGGGCGGGCGCAAGCAGCGCTCGGAAATCTTTCAGGCCGGCCTCGAGACGCGCGCCGGGCGCATCACGCTGCCCACGAAATTCCTACCGTTCTCGGCCGATACGAACAAGGACCAGCAGGTAGAAGTTCAGTCGTACACAGGCGATACGCGCATCACGTTCTATTCCGACGGCACGTATGGCTGGAAGCCCGCGCGCTCCGAGGAGCCTGAGCAGCGGCAAACGCTGTCCGAGGCGACGACGTACATCGTCGGGGGGCGCGATTCCACGCTGTATGTTCGCGGCACCGTGAGCGGCAAGGTGCTCGTATACTCGCCGGACCTGATCGTGATCGAGGGTCACCTCGTGTACGCCCACGACCCGCGTGCCTCCACGGAAAGCAAGGATTATCTCGGGCTCGTATCGGACAACTACATCGAAGTGGCTCGACCCGCCGTGACCGGCCCGGGCGATCTGGAAATCGACGCGGCGATCTACGCGAAGCGGCGTTTCGTGGTGACGGAGGAATATGCCCGCAGCAAGAACGCCACACTCTTTATATACGGGAGCCTCACGGCGGGATCGATCTCGGCCACCGAGCCGCGCTACGCCACCAAGGTCAGGTTCGACCCGCGTTTCGAGGAGGCGCGTCCGCCCGGCTTCCCGGTCACTGACCGATACGAAGTCGAAGGCTGGGATGGCCAGTGGTCGGTGGGCGTCAGCGAGTGACGAGCCGTCTCATCGATCCAGTTCCGCGTAGTGCCGGTACAGATCGTCGTCGTTGAACTCCAGGCGCCGCCCCGAGCGTACGTAACGCTCGATGCGCGGCCGGGAAAAGACAAACTCTTCGAGCTTCCTGAGACGCTTCTGCTTCGCGAGCGCCTTGCGCATCGCCTTGGGAAACGCGTACTGCAAACCCGCGAGCACCTGCGCGAGTGACAGATCCGCATAGGTGAGGCTCTTTCCCACCATGCCGGGACCGCTGTCGTTCTGCGCGAGCACGCGGTCGAAATAACGAAAGAACTTCGGCACACGCCGCGAGAGAAACTCGCCCGCGCGGCGTTTGGCTTCCGGTTTCTGCTCCTCGTAATAGAGCCCACCGCCGATCGGGTGATGCACGTCGTGCGCCTCGACGATGAGATCGGCAATGGTGAGCTGAAGCTGATGCGTCCAGAATCGCCCGCCATCGTCCCGCGGAGCGATGTTCAACTGGTCGCCGAGGAACAGCAGGATGTTGGGTGTCTGGCCGATGAGCAGCCGTCCCGCCTTGAGGAACGGCGGTGCAAACGGAGGACGCTGCACACCCTTGCCGTTGAGATACTTCTCGAGCGCCGGGACCCCGCCGCCCTTCTTCTCCGGCACCAGCGCGAGGTCCACATATTTCGCGTCCGCATATTCGAGCGCGAGACGCACGTATTCACCGCGTCCCTGAATCCCTGGCCAGTAGTACAGCTCGTAAGCCATGACTCACTCACCACGCGTGGCGGTTGATTTCTTCTTGCGCGCCCGAACCGGTTTTGCAGCAACGTTCATTCCCGGATCGCTGAGCTCGACCCATGTCGGCGCGTGATCGCTGGCGTGCGGCTGACCGCGCACCCACCGATCCACATTCGCTGCGACGAGCCGCTTCGTTGCCGCTTCGTTCAGCAGCAGATGGTCGATGCGCAGGCCCCCATTGCGCTCCCAGTGGTTCCGAAAGTAGTCCCAGAACGTGTAGATGCGCTCCTCGGGATGGAGTGTGCGGATGGAGTCCGTCCAGCCTTGCTTCAGCAGGCGCTGGTACGCGGCGCGCGGTGCCGGCTGCAGCAGCGCGTCCTTTTTCCAGGACGCGGGGTTGTAGATGTCGAAATCTGTCGGTACGACGTTGAAATCGCCGCACAACACGACCGGCCGCTTCATGCTGTAGAGAGATTCCGCGTGCGTGATCAGCCGCTCGAACCACTTCAGCTTGTAATCGAACTTCGGACCGGGTTGCGGATTGCCGTTGGGCAGGTATAGACACCCGATGAGCAGATCGTCGACTTCCGCCTCGATGTAGCGGCTGTGCGTGTCATCCGGATCGCCCGGCAATCCGCGGCGTGTTTCGACAGGCTGGCGCCCGCGCAAGAGTATGGCCACGCCGTTGTACGACATCTGCCCATGCCAGATGCATCCATACCCGGCCTGGCGCACGGCTGCCGCGGGGAATCGATTGTCCGGCGCCTTCAGCTCCTGCAGGCATGCAACGTCCGGCGCTTCGCGCGCGAGCCATTCGAGCAGGTTCGTGAGACGGCTGCCGATGCTGTTCACGTTGAACGTCGCAATTTTCATGAGCCGTCCTGCTTGGGGAACTTCCCCGGGGTACGCGCGCTTTCTTTAGGGATTATCCCAACGTACGAGGTGCGAGTATGGCCCGGTATGGAAAGAAAGCTTCGCAGAAGGTGAAGCGGGCGATGCACGAACGCAAGCGTGGAACGTTGCGCAGTGGCCGGTCCGGCCGCAAGGTGAAGAGCCGCAAGCAGGCGATCGCGATTGGCTTGTCCGAAGCGCGTCGTGCGGGTGGCAAGGTGCCGCGGCGGCGCCGGCGCAAGAGCTCGACCACACGTAGTCGCAAGAAGAAGTGAGCGCATCCGAGGCGCGCGGCCACGCTTTGGTGCCCGCGTAGGTGAGGCATACTGCCTTGGATGCTGAAGCGAATCCTGCTCGCCGCTGCCCTGCTCTCGGTGCTGTCTCCGCTGCATGCGGAGCGGGAATTCCGCGTCTACCAGAGTCTCGAAGCGCAGGCGGACGTCGACCTGCCCAAGGACTACCGCGCGCCCGGTGAGCTGGTCATCGGGCGCCTCATGTATCCCTCCTCGCGCTTCGGATTCGGATTTTTCGGCGGCGGCGACTGGACTCAGGGCGGCACGGCGTGGGCCGTGGACTACCCGCGCGGCGACCGCTGGTTCGCGCGCATCCTTCGCCGGCTCACGCGCATCAACGTTCGTTCCGTCGAGCAGCCCGTGAATCTCGACGACGGGGACGACGTGTACGACTGGCTCTTTCTCATGGTGGGCTTGCCGGGCATGTGGGAGCTCACCGACGACCAGGTCGCGAAGCTGCGTGAGTACCTGTTGCGCGGTGGCTTCCTGTTATGCGACAGCTTTTTCGGCACGCGCGAATGGGAAGGCTTCGTCACCGGCATGCGCCGGATCTTCCCGGATCGCCAGATCGTCGAGCTGCCCGACGACCATCCGCTGTTCCACACGGTGTACGACCTGAACGCGCACAACCAGGTGCCCAACTGGAATGCCCTGCAGGGCGGCGTGCCGTACCGGGCGGACGGTGTCACGCCGCATTGGCGCGCCGTGCTCGATGACGACGGTCGAGTCATGGTAGCCATTGCCTTCAACAACGATCTCGGCGACTCGTGGCAATGGGCGGACGATCCGGACTATCCGCAGGAAGGCGCGACGCTCGGCATGCGCATGGGCATCAATTTCGCCGTGTATGCCATGACGCATTAAGATCGCGACGACTTCAGGAGGCGAAATATGGCCGATGAAGTGCTGCTGGCGATCGATCAGGGCACGAGCTCGAGTCGCGCGATCGCGTTCTCGCTCGCCGGCGAAGTCGTCGCGCTCGAACAGCAGGCGTTCGAGCAGCTCTATCCCGCTTCGGGCTGGGTCGAGCACGACCCCGAGGTCATCTGGGCCACCACGCTTTCGACTGCGCGCGAAGTGCTGAGGCAGGTGCGCGAGCGTAAGCACCCCGTTGCGGGCATCGGCGTCACCAATCAACGCGAGACGACAGTGGTGTGGGATCGCCGCACCGGCATTCCCATTCACAACGCCATCGTGTGGCAGGACCGGCGCACCGCTGTCCTGTGCCGCAAGCTCGAGAGCCAGGGCCACGAGGCCGAGGTCGCCGAGAAAACCGGCCTGCGCCTCGATCCCTACTTCTCCGCCACGAAGCTCGCCTGGATTTTCGATCGCATCCCCGAGGCGCGCGCGGACGCAGAAGCCGGGCACATCGCGTTCGGCACCGTCGACACGTTCCTGATCTGGCGACTGACACAGGGTCGTCTGCACGTCACGGACGTCACGAACGCGAGCCGCACAGCGCTCTTCGACATTCGCAAGGGCTGCTGGGACGAAGCGCTCTGCGAGCTCTTCAACATCCCGATGAAATGCCTGCCTGAGGTGCGCGACAGTGCGGGCGACTTCGGCGTCGCCGACAAGGCCGTGCTCGGAGAGGAGCTTCCCATCTGCGGTGTCGCCGGCGACCAGCAGGCCGCGTTGATCGGGCAGGCATGCTTTGGGCAAGGCGACGTCAAGAGCACCTACGGCACCGGCGCTTTCCTGGTGTTGAACACCGGCACGCAGCTCGTGCGATCGAAGAACCGTCTGCTGAGCACGGTCGCTTATCAGCTGAATGGCAAGATCACCTACGCACTCGAAGGCTCGATCCTGTCGGCCGGATCGACGATCCAGTGGCTGCGGGACGGCCTGGGACTTTTTTCACGAGCCGCGGAGAGCGAAGCGCTCGCGAAGTCCGTCGCGGACGCAGGCGGCGTGTACCTCGTGCCCGCGTTCACCGGCCTCGGTGCACCGTATTGGGACCCCGACGCCCGCGCCGCTGTCGTCGGCCTGACGCGCGCATCCAGTCGCGCAGAGATCGCTCGTGCCGGCCTCGACAGCGTGGTCTATCAAACGCGGGACCTGCTGGACGCCATGGCGGCAGACGGCGTCCGACCCTCTGTCCTGAAGGTGGATGGGGGCATGGCGCAGAACGGATTCTTCCTGCAACGGCTGGCGGACATCCTGGACCTTACGATCCTGCGCCCGAAAATGGCCGAGTCGACGGCATTCGGCGCGGCGTGCCTCGCCGGCCTGGGCCGGGGCATCTATGGCTCGCTGAAGGACATCGCGTCACTCTGGCAGCCCGACGCACGATGCTCCCCGCAGCTCGATGCGAGCACGCGCGAGCGTGATATCCAAGGCTGGCGAGCGGCGGTGAGGCGCGTGATTTCCCCCTGAAACGCGCACGTTAACGTTACGAAACGCGTCACAGAAACAGTACTTCACGGGACGGCCCTTTCGGTGCAACGCCAAGCGTGAACTACACTGCCGACGTGTCCACTGCCGTCGACAGCGATGATTTGAACCATCCGGGCACACGCGCGCAGGCCGTGGCGGTCGTTGTGACGCGTGCGCTGATTCTCGTGCACAGGTATCTCGGGATCGGACTGGGCGTGCTCATGGCGCTGTGGTGCCTGTCCGGCATCGTGATGATCTACGTGCCGTATCCACAGATCACCGATCGCGAACGCTTGAGCTCCCTCCCGCCGCTCGACTGGAATCGCTGTTGCGTTCTGGGTGGGCCAGACGCGCCGCCAGCCACCGCCCGCGTGTCCAGCTTCCAGCTCGAGATGCTCGGGGACGCACCGGTGCTGCGGCTCGTTCTCGTGGATGGCGCCATCCTGCTCATGAATCCTGTCGAGAGTCATCCGCTGAGCCACATCGGTCGGCGCGAGGCGTGGGCCGCCGCCGCGCAATTCGGCACGCGCCGTGGGCTGACGATACGCAACGCGCAGTGGCAACTGATCGATCACGACCAGTGGACTGTCGGCGGCTTCCACGCAGACCGGCCGCTGCACAAGATTTCGTTCAGCGACGCGGACGGCACGGAAGTTTACGTTTCGAGCCGCACGGGGAAAGTCATCCAGCTCACGACGCGATCGCAACGCATGTGGAGCTGGATGGGCGCGGTACCTCACTGGCTCTACCCTTCCATTCTGCGGCGGCATCCTGCGGTGTGGTCGCAGGTAGTGATCTGGACGTCGCTCATCGGATCGTTTCTCACGATCACCGGGCTCTGCATCGGCATCACGCAGCTCAAGCGGCGGAAGAGCAACGGCCGGCTCAGCTCGCCTTATCGCGGCATCCTGTTCTGGCATCACGTGCCGGGGCTGATTTTCGGCACGTTCGCGCTGACGTGGATCGTGAGCGGCCTGCTGTCGATGAACCCGTGGGGATTGCTCGAAACGCAGGGATTCGGCGCGGACCGCGCGTATGTCGAAGGCGATGCGCCGACCGTCGCGGACGTTCGCGAGCTGCTCAACTCAGTACCGCGCAATTCGCCGTCGGACGTCGTGTCGGTGCGCTCGGCGATATTCGATGGGCAGCTCTTTGCGATCAGCACTGGTGCGGACGGTTCGCGTCGCCGGTTCGGGATCGGTGGCGAGCCCGCGGCGCTCAGCCGGGAGGACTTCCGCAAGGTCACGCAGCGTCTCGGTGGTGACGACTGGACGTTGCTGAACAGGGAGGACGCGTATCACTACTCTGTGGGTCGGCAATTCGCGCAGCTTCCTGCAGTTCGCATCTCGGCCGGGACGACATCGCAGACGCTCTACTACATCGATGCTGTGACCGGTGAGCTCATCGACAAGGCGGACGAAGGTGGCCGTGGCTATCGGTGGTGGCACAGTGGGCTGCACAGGTTGGACTTCGCGGGGTGGTTGCGTACATCGGCCGCACGCACCTTGTTGATGGTGCCGCTGCTGCTGGGAGCCACATTCGTGTGCGTGATTGGCGCCTATCTCGGCGTCCGTCGACTCACCCGCTGACCTTGGACACGGACAGTCGATAAACGATCCGGCTGCGATACGTTTCGCCCGGCGCGAGGCGCGCTGAGCCAAAGGCGGGCCTGTTCACCGTGTCCGGGAAGGCTTGCGGTTCGAGCGCGAAGCCGTCGCCCTGCCGATAGAAGCGGCCGCTCTTGCCGGCGCGCGTGCCGTTGAGGAAATTGCCGGAATAGAACTGGATGCCGGGCTGATCCGAGAGCACTTCCAGCACGCGTCCGTTGGCGCGATTCTCGGCGCGCGCTACGAGCCTCACCTCATCGACGGGCGTGTTGCTGATGACCCAGTTGTGGTCGAAACCGCGGCCGAATTCGATTTGCCGATCGCGTACGTCGCGCAGGTCGCGGACGATCGGCTTGGCGACACGGAAGTCGAAAGCAGTTCCGGCGACCGGGCGTAATTCGCCGGTGGGAATGAGCGTGGTGTCGACGGGCGTGTAGCGATCAGCGGGAATCGTGAGCCACTGGTTCATGGCGCCGTCGTCGGAGCCTTCGCCGGCGAGATTCCAGATGGCGTGATTCGTCATGCCTACGACGGTGGGGCGATCCGTCGTTGCGCGGTATTCGATGTAGAGCTCGTTCTGGTCGTTCAGTGAATAGAGCGCGGTGGCTGTGACGGTGCCGGGGAAGCCCTGGTCGCCGTCGGGGCTCACGTGCTCCAGGGTTACGCTCGCATTGGTTCGTGTAGTCGTACCGACTACGCGCCAGGGCACTTTGTCGAAGCCCTGACGGCCGCCGTGAAGCGTGTGCTCGCCGTCGCTGCGACTCGTTTCGTACGTCTTCCCGTCGAGCGTGAAGCGCCCTTTGGCAATCCGGTTCGCCACACGACCGATGGTTGACCCCAGATACTCCGGCTTGCTGACGTAGCTCTCCAGATCCGCGTAACCGAGCACCAAATCAGCCCGATTCCCCAAAGCATCCGGCACGATCAACGACTGCAGCGTGGCCCCGTAAGAAATGATTCGCGCGGTGACGCCGGAAGGGTTGCTCAGCGTAAAGGCTTCGACGCTGCGCCCATCCGCGAGCGTGCCAAATGGCGCGCGCTTCAATTCAACCGGCATAGATACGCGAGTTTGCCAGTCCGGCACCCGATCGAGAAGGCTGCCTCGTCGAGCCGGCGCGCAGCGCCAACCAACGCCGCAGCCGTCCGTCCGGCGTACTGGCACGCCAACAAGTCAGCCGCTCTCTCCTATTGCCAGCCAACCCAAACACCTTGATGCTACTCACCAATGCACAACATCCGTTTCCGCGTAGACCTGACCCCAGGCTGCTCCATCGGCCCCGGCAAAATCGCGCTGCTCGAAGCCATCACCCGCACCGGCTCCCTCCGCCGCGCAGCCACCGAGCTTCGCATGAGCTACCGCCGTGCCTGGCTGCTACTCGACGAAATCAACCACTCGTTCAACGAACCCGCAACGCTCGCAACAGTCGGCGGCGCCGGCGGCGGCGGCGTAATCCTCACGACATTCGGCAGTGAGCTGGTCCATCGCTATCGCGCCGCCGCCCGCCGCATCGACGCCGTCGCCAAAGCGGAATTCGGCGCACTCGCCGCCAAGGCCCGCAACGATCCCCCACGCGAGGGGCGCCCGCCACGCAAGAAACTGGTGCGCTCCGAACGCCGTAGTTGACGCACTAACGATTCAACGCATCGGGGAAAGAGGTTCCTTTTTTGTCTTGCGGGGCCTGCGGCCCCGCACCCCGCAAATGCTTTATCCTCCCCACATGGATCTAAGTGATTTCATCTTCCGCCACGCGAAACTCTTCGTTCTCACTGGCGCCGGCTGCAGCACCGACTCCGGCATCCCCGACTACCGCGACGAAGAAGGCGACTGGAAACGCCCGCAACCCGTGCAGTTCCAGTCCTTCATGCGCGACCTCGCCACGCGCAAACGCTACTGGGCTCGCAATCTCATCGGCTGGCAACGCTTCGGCCCCGCGAAACCCAACATCGCGCATCACGCACTCGCACGCCTCGAACGACAGGGCTCGGTGGAATTGCTCGTCACGCAGAACGTCGACCGCCTGCATCAAGCCGCCGGCAGCCGAAACGTGGTCGACCTCCACGGCCGCATGGACCTCGTGCGTTGCATGGACTGCTGGCGCCTGCAACCGCGCTCCGAGCTGCAGGACGAATTGATCACGCTGAACCCGAGCTGGGCGAACCTGGAAGCGCCCACTGCCCCGGACAGTGACGCCGATCTCGACGGTCGAGACTTCTCCACCTTCGAAGTGCCCTCCTGCTCCTACTGTGCCGGCATCCTGAAACCCGACGTCGTGTTCTTCGGCGAGAGCGTCCCGAAAGAACGTGTAGCGACAGCAATGCATCACCTGCAACAGGCGGATGCCATGCTGATCGTCGGCTCGTCACTCATGGTGTACTCGGGCTATCGCTTCGCGCAGGCCGCGGCGCTCGCTGGCAAACCCATCGCAGCCGTGAATCTCGGGCGCACTCGCGCGGACGATCTGCTTTCGTTGAAAATCCAGCAGCCGTGCGCCGAAGCGCTCGCATTCCTGCTCGAAGACACCGCCCTCTGCGACTGACTTCAATCGAAGGGACCGAAGATGAGCCTCCTCGACGAACTGGGCGCCGACCTCTCCGGAATGGATCAGCTCCGCGAGATGATCGCGACGGGCCGCCGTCCAGGCATGGCCGAGTCGCTCGACTTCAAGCTCGTCGAAGTGGGTGATGGCTTCGCCGTGTTCGAAGGCACTCCGGGCCTGCACGCGTACAACCCGGCCGGCGTCGTGCACGGCGGATACTCCGCCACGCTGCTGGATTCCGCATGCGGGTGCGCCGTGCACACGCGCCTCAAGGCGCATCAGGGCTACACGACGCTCGAGCTGAAAGTGGCCTTTCACAAAGCCATCACCGACAGCACCGGCCCCGTGCGAGCCGAGGGACGAGTGCTGACCTTGGGTCGCCGCGTCGCCTTCTCGGAAGGCAAACTCGTCGATGCGAATGGGCGACTCTACGCATCCGCAACCGCGACGCTGCTGATGATGGACCCGCCGGGCTGAACCGCGGGCCGTGGGCACGGCGCATCGGCGCCGGTGATCCCGCACATCGCGCGGATGAATGCTGGCGCTCGTGACCGCGTAGTACAGTCCGCGGCGATGTCCGCCATTCCCGCTCCTCTCGAACGCAACGCGGGGCTGCTGCAGGGAATCGTCCTGCTGCTGCCCGTCACGCTCTCCGTGATGGGCATCGCCATTCTCGTGCCCGTCATGCCGCAGCTCATGGCGCACTTTGCGCACGTGCCGGGGCATCAGTACCTGATCCAGGGTGGCGTGCTCACGATGCCAGCCTTGTGCATCATGTTGTTCTCGCCACTCGCAGGCTGGCTCGCGGATCGCTTCGGGCGACGGCGCATCCTGATCGCGTCCATCGTGGTGTACGCAGGGTTCGGCATCGCGCCCGTGTTTCTCGACAACCTGTTCGCGATCATCGCCACGCGCGTGGGCGTCGGGCTGTGCGAAGCGGTGATCATGACCGTGAGCACCACGCTCATCAGCGACTACTACGATGGCCACCGGCGCGAGCAATGGCTCGCGAGCCAGACGGCCGTCGCGTCGCTGTCGTCGCTGCTTTTGATCTATCTGGGCGGCGTGCTCGGCGCAACTCACGGCTGGCGCGGGCCTTTCGCGATCTACCTCGTGAGCCTGGTGTTCGCAGCGGGAATCTGGCTGTTCACCTGGGAACCGGAAGGCGAATCCACCCGCGCGGCCATCACGCCGACGCGAGCCGTGAGTGCGCCTCCCGTGTTTCCCTGGGCGCGACTGGGCGGCATCTGCGCCATCACGCTGTTCGCCTCCGTGATGTTCTTCGTCATCCAGACGCAGAGCAGCCTCGCGCTCACGCACCTCGGGGTGACGGACCCCGAGCGCATCGGCTTCTACACGATGCTCGCCAGCCTCGGCATTCCCCTGGGCACGTTCGTGTTCCGGGGACTCGCGCGGCTGCCGATCGGCGCGCTGATCGGCCTCGAGTTCGCCGTGATCGGCATCGGCTTCATCCTCATGGGACGCGCGAGCACGCCGCAGGGGTTCGTCATCGCCGCCGCGCTCAACCAGATCGGCTGCGGCATGGCCCTGCCCACGCTCCTCACCTGGGCCACGCGCGGCCTCGCTTTCGAGATCCGGGGGCGGGGCAACGGCATCTGGCAAGGCACCTTCGCCGTGGGCCAGTTCCTGAGCGGCATCATCGTCACGTTCCTGGGCGAGACCTCCGGCGGCCTGCTGCCCGCCTTCATCATTCTCGGCGTGAGCAATCTCGTCGCAGCGGCGCTCTCCTTCGGCGGGCACGCGCGTAACGTAGTTGCTAAACGTTAAGGAACGTCCAGCAAAAGCAGTAATTTGGTGGACACATCGCCGGGCCGGCGACGACGCTGATCCGGCAGATTCTGCCCATCATCACCGCGGCATCTCCGTGCTCGCGTGGATCGCCATCGTCGCGTTCGGCCGCTGGATCGGAGTCACCATCGGCTTCTAACGTGCATTTCTAGTCAGTCACACCACGAACGATCGAGGTCAGGGCAGCCGCGCATGCTTAATCTCGTGGCGTGTCTTCGTACGCCCACGAGCTGCTCGTACTTCCGGAACCGCACGCAGGCCGCGGCGGACCTGCTGCGCGAGCTCGAGGTGCAACTGCCGGAGTACGACAACGTCCACATCGAGTCATCGGACTTTAGGCACTGTTGAACCCGCCGAGTATCGAGCCGATCTCGTACTGTTCCTGATGCGCGATGCACGGAAGATGCTGGGCATCATCGTGGAGGTGCAACTGCAGCGCGATGACGACAAGCCGTACACCTGGCCTGCCTACGTGGCGAATCTCCGTGCGCGCCATCGCTGTCCAGTGTGCCTGCTCGTGATCACAGTCGATGAAGCCACGGCGCGATGGGCGGCAAAGTCCATCAGCTGGGGCCGGGTAATCGCTTCACACCTTGCGTCCTCGGCCCATCCAACACACCGGTGATCACGGAGCTGACCGACGCTCAGGAGAACATAGAGTTCGCCGTGCTCTCGGCGATCGAACATGGTCAGAGTACGGATGTAGAGCTCGCAACGCGTATCGCATCGGCCGCCATCGACGCAAGCCTGATGCTCGACGCCGAGCAATCGAGGTTGTATCTTGATCTCCTCCTGATTTTTCTCTCGGAGAACGCGCGCTTCGCGTCACACATCATGGCATTCTCTTCACTCGACTTTCTGCAATCGCACGGATTCGAATACCAGAGCGATTTTGCTCGCAAATATTTCGCTGAAGGCAAGGCAGAGCTCCTGCTCATACTGCTCTCGCAGCGCTTCGGCGCGCTGGCCGAGGACGTGCGCGTGCGGGTTCAAAAAGCGAGCAGCAAGCAGCTCAACGCAGCAGCTGAAAGACTAAGCACCGCGGCCACGCTTGATGAGGTGCTCACCCCGCTGCCTTGAAGGCGCAGCAGATCGATCTAGTGCATCTCGTATAGCACAGTCACTTCGCCAGTTCTGGCGCGAAGTGGCCATCGAGCAGGACGAATACGATGCGCGCGGGTTTGTCCGTGCGATTGCTCCACGCGTGATTCGTGCCGCGCTGGACGACGATGTCGCCCGGCTTCAATCGCACCTCGCCTTCGTCCACGACCAGCCACAGCTCGCCTGAAATCAGGATGCCGTAGTCGACTGTCTCGGTCCGATGCATGAGTCGATGGCGACCGTGCGCATCGCTCGCATGCGGGGCGCCGACTTCGGCGAACGCGGCCGCGGCCTGCTCCGGCGACAACGCTTGCTGCACGGAGTCCGGCGGGATGTCGAGCACACGGATGATGCTGCCATTCTTCTTCGGCTTCAGTTGCAACGGCCGCAGCGTCGGGTCGGGCCCGTTGTCGATTTCGGCGGGACTGCCGTTCGTGTTCCAGATCTCGTAGAAGATCGTGCCCGGCACGGCCTTCAGCGGCATCGCCGTAGGCGGACCGTTGAGCGAAATCACCGCACGGCCGTTCTTGTCGTGCCCCGTTACGACGCGTCGTATTTCTACAGTCATCAGTTTCCATCTCCAATGGTGGTGCCACCGTCTACGATCAGATTCTGCCCCGTGATGAATGCCCCGGCGCGCGAGGCAAGCATCACGGCGACACCTGCGATTTCATCCGGCTCGCCTGCGCGGCGCAATGGCGTCAGCGCGAGCCGGCGCTTCATGACTTCCGGGTTGTCCAGCAAGGGGCGGGCAAACTCCGTGCGGATGAGGCCTGGGGAGATTGCATTCACGCGCACGTTGCTCGGTCCCCATTCAACCGCGAGATTGCGCGCGAGCTCTGCGCTGCCTGCCTTCGAGAGTCCATAGAGGCCGATCGCCTTGTTACCGCGGACACCGGAGATGCTCGACGTGATGATCACGGATCCACCACCGCGTGCGGCCATCTCGGGGATCACCAGGCTGGTGAGCCACAGGACGCTGCGGAGATTCACGGTCATCGTTAGATCCCAGTGCTCGTTGCTGGCGGTCGCGATGGGGCCCATGTGCGGAGCTACGCCAGCATTGCACACGAGCACGTCGATGCGATCGCGCGCTTCGAGTGTGCTTATGACCAGCGCGTCGATGTTTTCACGCGATGTGACGTCGCAGGGGATGCCGATGACGTCGAGGCCGCTCGAGCGCATTTCTGCGGCAGTGGCAGCGCATGCTTGCGCGTCTTCACTCGATACCACGACCTTCGCGCCCGCTTTGGCCATCTGCTCGGCGATCGCGCGACCGATGCCGCGCGTGGCGCCTGTGACGAGCGCTACGTGGTTGTGCAAATCGAAGAGAGAGCCGCTCATCGCTGGTAGTACCGCGCACGAATTCACCCGAGCCTCACCCTAAAGGCGTTGGCGCGCGTCTGTACAATCGATTCGAGCGATTGGCGCCATCACTTGCGGGCATAGGCCCCAGTAAGAAGGAAGTTTTGTTTTGCGGGGGCAAAGCCCCCTGCCCCCCGGGCGAGGAACCATGCAAAGAAGGTCGTTTCTGATCGCCTCCGGCGCTGCACTCACCGCTGGCGTCGAGGCGCGCGCGCAAGCAGGCAAGGCGTCCCGGACGCGCTACATCCCTTGCGAAGAAGCCTTCTCGATCCCGGAAGTGGTCGAGGAAGCGCGCCGTATCGCGGGTGGTGTGCCGAGCATGAGCACCGGGCTCATCGCGGGCCCGCTGCTTCCTTTGCTGCTCGACCTCGGCGATGGCCGGATCCGCGCGATGGATGAAGCCGGCATCGATGTGCACGTGCTCTCGCTCTCATCTCCGGGCGTGCAGAACTTCGAGAGTGCAACTGCCGTCTCGCTCATGCAGCTGGCGAACGATCGCCTCGCCGCCGCGATCAAGGCACATCCCACGCGCTTTGCAGGGCTCGCCGCCGTAGCACCTCAGGATCCTGCGGCGACGGCGAAGGAACTGGAACGCGCTGTTCGGTCGCTCGGCCTGCGCGGCGCCATCGTCAACTCGCATACGCGCGGCGAGTATCTCGACGATCAGAAGTTCTGGGCGATTTTCGAGGCCGCGGAAGCGCTGGACGTTCCGATCTACATTCATCCGCGCGAGCCTTCGCCCGGCATGGCGGCGCCGCTATCGTTGCCGGGGTTCACGGTGGGCTGGGGCTACGCCGTCGAGACCGGCACTCATGCGCTGAGACTGATCGCCCGCGGTGTGTTCGATCGCTTTCCGAAGCTCCGGATCATTCTCGGGCACATGGGCGAGATGCTGCCGTTCATGCTCGATCGCATCGACAACCGGTACCGGTTCGAGACGGGACTGTTCCCGCAAGGGAAACTGGCGCGGCTGCCCAGCGAATACTTCCGCGAGCATTTCTTCATCACGACCAGCGGCATGAATTTCGAAGGGCCGCTGCTGGCGGCGATCAAGGCCGTGGGCGTGGATCGCGTGTTGTATGCGGTGGATTATCCGTTTGAGGATCAGCCCATGGCAGTGAAGCAGATCGATGCCATGCCGCTGTCGGCGATGGATCGACGGAAAGTCTGCGAGTTGAACGCGAAGCGCGTGTTCAAGTTGTGAGCGCGACGGCGGTTGCCGATGCGTGCTCGGGACGCACAGGCCGACGCACCACGGCCATGAGCACAGAGCCCGCGAAACACCACGCAGCGAGTGCCTGGAACACGCGCGTGTAGCTTCCAAGGTCGTGATACAGCGCGCCCGCGATCATCGGCGCGACGGCGCCTGCGGTTGTCGTCACGGCAACGGCGAGACCCGCGACTGACGCGAACGCCTTCAGTCCGTAGTAGTTGCCGAGGACGGCCATCATGCAGGCCATGCCGCCACCGTACCCAAACCCGAGAAAGATAGGGAACAGCGCCAGCTCGCGCGCGCCACGCGCATCAGCGATCAGCACCATTCCCAAACCGAAACCGGCAATCGTCACGGCCCACACGTAGCGCGGATCGAAGCGATCGCCGAACAGCGCAAGGGCCGCCTTGCCGGCGAGCGCGGAAATGCCGAAGACTGATAAGGCCCAGGCGCCCGCGGTCGCCGAATGGCCGAAGTCCTGCAAGTGGGTCACGCCGATTGCGAAGAACAGCACGAACCCCGCGTTCACGCCCAGCACCGCCACCAGCATCAGCCAGAACGTTCGCGAGCGAAACACGTCCTTCCGTAACCAATCTTGTGTTGTGATGAACACCCCTGTAGCTCGTGAGGGATGCTTTGTATCGGGAGCCACGTCATTACCATCAGGTACTTGCCCCACGTCTGCCGGGTTCTCTTTCACGAACAATAACGCAAGCGCCACCACGAGCACCGCCGCGGCGGCCACGACGAACCAACCCAGGCGCCAGTTGCCGCCGCTCGCGATGACCAGCCGATTCAGCGAGGGCGCAACGAAAAACCCTCCAATCCCAGGTGCCGAAAACAGAATCGCCATTGCCAGCGCGCGCCGCCGACGAAACCACCGCGTGATGCCTGCCTGCGTGGTGATTCCACCTGCAGCCGCCGCCCCAGCCCCAACCACGCACCCAAACGCCAGCGTCGCATGCGTCACGTTCTGTACGACCAGCGCCATCGCCAGCGCACCCGCCACGATCAGCACCCCGCCCCCGGCGAGACACGCGCGAATGCCCCAACGATCGATAAACAGCGCGACCACCGGTGCACCCAGCCCGAACAGCAACTGATACATCGACATCGGCGCACCGCGCGCCGCGCGGTCCACGCCCAGGTCGGCAGCCATGTAGCCGTTCAACACGCCGCCGGCGTACAGCGTCATCGCGGAGGCAATCAGCAGGATCAGCCAGAAAATGGCGAGCAGCGTCCAGCCGTAAAACCTGCGGGAAGTCATCGCGGCAGAGTAGTCCGAAGGTTCGCGGTCGAGACAATCGTTTGCGGTGATCCGACTCATCGCCGCGCGCGATGCGCCCCATCGCCCGCGCCGAACGCCGGCCGTGTCTCACGGCAAAAGATGTTGCGCTTCTACATCGATATCACGACACGTGATGCTCGGCATCGACCCTAACGATTTGTGGCCCGGAATGCCGCTGCTCTAGCCTCGGTCGCCACACGCAGTAGGACTCGCGCCCGGGCGAAGCTACGCGGCGAGGCAGGCGGCCCTTTTTCGACAATAGATCAGGCCACGCTTTTTGCCGCCGGCGCCGATGCGGGGTCTCGAAAAAAGCGCCGCAGGCGACTTTTTTCCCATTAACGAGGGGGACTCGATCATGGCTCGATGCAGACTGATTCGCGCGGCGGCAGGGTCGTTCACGATGGTTGCGCTGGCAGCCGCTGGAGCCCACGCGCAAGACGGCGCCGCCCCGGCCGCAGACGAGGAAAAGGGAGCCGTCCTCGAGGAAGTCATCGTCACCGCAGAGAAGCGTGAAGCGAATCTGCAGACGACGGCCATCGCCATCACCGCGCTCGGCTCGGAGGCCATCACCCGCGCAGGCGTCTCGCAGGCCGAAGACCTCAACAAGCTCGTGCCTGGCGTCGGCATCGCGCAAGGCGGCTCCTCCACGCAGGTGTACCTGCGCGGCGTCGGCAACTACGGCACCAATGCGCTCGCCGATCCCGCCGTCGCGTTCAACATGGATTCCGTTTACATCGGCCGCTTCAGCGGCATCAGCGGCAACTTCTACGACCTCGCGCGCGTGGAGGTGCTGAAAGGGCCGCAGGGCACGTTGTACGGGCGCAATGCCACGGGCGGCGCCATCAACATCGTGACCAACAAGCCCACGCACGAAGCAGGCGGCGGACTCTCGATCGGCGGCGGCAACTACGATCTGCTGAAGGGCGACGGCTTCGTGAACATCCCCTTCACGGAAACCTTCGCGGCGCGCCTCGCCGCGCAGTTCACGAATCGCGACGGCTATCAGACCGATGGCTACGACGACGACCGCTCGCGCTCCGCGCGCCTGCATTTGCTCTGGGAACCCAGCGACAGCACGTCACTGCTGCTGACGGGCCAGTACACGCACATCGGTGGCAACGGTCCGGCGCAGATCCCGGTCACCGCGAACGGCTACGTGAATCCGAACAATCCCTGGGAGGGTCTCAGCCGGACCGCGCCGATCGCATTGCTGGGTGCCGTGACGCCAGCCGTGCCCACTCTTTCCAGCCAGGGTCTGCACCGGGATGACGGCGACCTCGACGTGACGGTGAGCTCCATCACCGCGCAATTCGATACGAAGCTCGGGCCGGGGACCCTGACCCTGCTCGGCAACTACATGGATACCGACAACGAATCGCGCTCGTACGGCCCCGGATTCCTGTTCCAGCAGGACGACACCGCCGAACAGAATTCCGTCGAGGTGCGCTACGGCGGCGACACGGGACGCGTGCGCTGGGTGGGCGGTCTCTACTCTTACACCGAAGACCAGACCAGCAAGTTCTGGGTCGACCAGGGCTTCCTCTTCAACCAGACGGGCGAGGACCTGGCGCAGCTCGATGACGAAACGAAAGCCGTGTTCGGCGAACTCACGTTCAGCGTCACGGACCGCTTCCATCTGACCGGCGGCCTGCGCTACACGGACGAAGAGAAAACGCAGAATGGCCAGCTCTTCAACCGCATGGGCCAGGCACCGGGCACCGCCTGCCCGCAGCTCGGCATCGGCGCGCCTGTGTTCATCGACACGGTGTCGGCGGCCATTCCTTTCGCCGCCACCAATGGCGACGGCACGCCCTACCCGTTCCCCTATTGCCGTGACACGCAGACGGGCACGATCAGCTTCAGCGACACGAGCTGGAAAGCCGGTGCGGATTTCACGATCGCGGACGACTCGATGGTCTATCTCACCGTGAGTCGCGGCTTCAAGGCAGGCGGGTTCTTCGCGGCCGGCGACCATGCACAGGTCGGCAACACCTTCCTGCCCGAAACGCTGAAGGCCTACGCGCTGGGCTCGAAGAACCGCTTCGCCAATCAGCGCCTGCAGTTGAACGCGGAAGCGTTCTTCTGGGACTACAAGGATCATCAGGAAAGCTACCTTGCGGGTCTCTACCCGAACACGGCCGCGGCGGTGTTCGGCTTCGTCACGCAGAGGGCTGATGCGGAGATCTACGGGCTGGATGTGGAATTCCAGGCGCTCGTGTCGGACAACGATGTAGTGGGCGTAAAGGCGCAGTATCTGCACGCGGAATACACGGACGCGCCGTTCGTGGTCGCGCGGCCGAACACGGCGCCGCCCGTCACAGTGTGCGGAGCCACGCAGAGCGCGACGAATCCCACACGCTACGTCGTGGACTGCACGGGACAGCAAATGCCGCGCTCACCGGACTTCTCGCTCACTGCCGACTATCACCACACGTTCCTCCTGGGTGAAGCCGGCACGCTCGTACCCGGAATTCGTGCGCAGTACAGCTCGTCGTACTGGTCCGCAGTGGACTACAACCCGCTGCAGAAGCAGGAGTCGTTCACGATGTGGGGCGCGGACCTCACGTACACGTCCGCCTCGGGCAAGTGGTCGATCGCGGCCTACGGCGACAATCTCGGGGACGAGGATGTCTATACGAACTCGTTCATGTATCCGGCAACGAACGTCGCGATGAACTCACTGCGCGCACCCCGCACCTACGGCGCACGGTTCACGATGAAGTTCTAGTATGGCCTGCTCTGTCAAGCAGAGGCGCGGCGATTCCTCGCGCGAGCGCGAACGAAGAAGTGGGAGCAGGGAGAGCTTGCCACCGAAGCGGGAACGCGACGCGCGGGAAATGGCT
>Ga0081539_10000157_pt1 | contig 158278 bp, 132 predicted proteins | sample TabmetS4T2R2_FD_71023 | JGI IMG/M metagenome (GOLD analysis project Ga0081539, IMG submission 71023) | Tabebuia heterophylla rhizosphere microbial communities from the University of Puerto Rico - S4T2R2 | ecosystem: Host-associated > Plants > Roots > Rhizosphere ... | reverse complement strand
CTTCCGATCTGGCGCTGTCGCCGAACGTGACGCCGAACACCGGCACGCGCCGCCCATCCGCACGCCACGCCGATTCGAACGTCGCCATCGCGCCCTGGCTCTTGCCGTCGGTCATGATGACGATGGCCGGCAAATGCCGTTCGCTGTCGAGCAGCGGCTTCATCGCCGCGAGCGCCCGCGCGCCGCAGGTGTAGAAATCGGTGCCGCCGTTCGCGCGCAGCTGCAGCGTCTTGTCGAGCAGGGCCGCCTGCGCGGCGTCGTCCCCGGCGGCGGTCTCGGTCCACAGCACGCGGTCGCTGAACGGCAGCACGATGATGCGGTCTTCCTTCGACCATTGCACCAACACTTCGCGGGTGCGCGCCGGCGTCAGCAGGAACCGCATGGCATCGAGCAGTTGCTGTTCGCCATGGCCCTGCATGCTGCCGGAAACATCGAGGCACAGCGCAGTCAGCGACGGCCGGCGCAATGCCTCCTGATAGAGCGCCAGCGCTTTCTGGATCACGCCGGGTTCGGGCGGGCGGACCACGATCAGCTGACGGCCCGGGTCGAGGTTGGTTGCCTTGTCGGCGCGCAGCGGCGCGGCGCGGCCGAGCTCCACGCGCCGGCCGGTCGCTGCAATTTTCGCCTGCGTTTCGCCCTTCAGCAGGAACGCCTGCAGGTCGTTGAAAAACTCCTCGACGGCCTTGCCGCGGCCGCGGTCGACAAAGCCGAGCGGGGAGTCGCCGACCGATACGCCGTCCTCGGGATAGATCGCGTAGAGCGGCTCCTTGCGGTCGGCGATCAGCTTGTCGTTGGTCTCCTTGATGACCGCCTCATAATTCCACATCGCCTCGTAATGCGCGCCGCTGCGCTCGCCTTCGCGGTAGAGGTCGGCAAGCCAGCCGCTCGATCCGGACGACCGCTCGACGCCGCGCAACAGGCCGCGCACGGTGGCGAGCACCTCGTCCTTGTCGAGATCACCCGACTCGATCAGGTCGGGCTTGCCGATGCCGGCGGCCAGCATCGCCAGATAGGCGGCGGCCCCGGAATTGGATTGCGTCGCCGACGTCATCAGGAATTTCAGGCGGCCGCCCTCGACGGCGGCGAGGATGTCCTTGGTCGTCACCTTGGCGCCGACCCAGCTGAGCGCCTGCGCCTTCGAGCGCCGCACCCCGAGAATCACCGGCATCTGCGCGATCGATTTGACCGATTTCACGCGCCGCGAGGTGTCGAACATGTCGATCCAGATCGAGGCCGCCGGCCAGACCGCATCGGCCTCGGGGTCATTGCCCGGCTTGAGCGCGAGCGCAATGTCGAGCGAACCCTGGTAGCGCACCGTGCAGACCGCGCGGCGCGACTTGCAGAATTCCTGCACCATCGGCTCGAGCACGTCGTTCTCCGAGCCGGACAGGATGGTGAATTGCGGCCCCGGCGCCGAGCAGGCGCCAAGCGCCAGCGCGAACGCGAGGCCAGTCAGCCATCGCAGCAAGGCAGGGTTCATGTCGGCGACTTGGACAGTGCGGTTTTGAGCTGGTCGGTCAGTTGCGCCATCCGCTGCTCGATCTCGGCGCGTTTCTTGCGGCCTTCTTCCTGCACGTTGAGGACGCCCGAGATGGTGTCGATCAGATCGCCATTGGTCTTTTCCAGCGTCTCGATGTCGACAATGCCGCGCTGCGACTGCTTTTCGATCTCGATCGCCTGGGTCTTCATCATCTCCGAAGCCTGCTTCATCATCTCGTTGGTGGCGTCGGTGACGGTCTTCTGCAGTTCGAGCGCCGACTTCTGGCGGCTGAGGCCGAGCAGCAGGATCATCTTCTGCTTCCAGACCGGGATGGTGAGCTCGGTCGTTGCCTGCAGGTTCTCGATCAGGGTCTCGTCGCCGGACTGCACGATGCGGATCTGCGGCAATTGCTGGATGCCGATCTGGCGCGCCTGCTGCAGGTAGAACACGCGCTTCTCGAGCCGATCGAGCGCCTGCGCGGCATCCTGATAGGTCTGCGCGGCCAGCAGCGCATCGCTGCCTTCGGCGCCCTTTTTGGCGGCCCGCTCCAACTCGGTGAGCTTGCCGCGGCGGAATTCCTCGGCAAAGGCCTTGCCGGCCGCGATGTGCGAATCGAGGTCGGTCAGCGAGGCCTTGGTCTGCTCGTGCAATTCGTCCAGCACGGCGATGTCGTGGCGCAAGGTTTCCTTGTTGCGGTCGAGCTCGACGCAGACACGGTCGATCTGGGACGCCACGTCGCCGAATTGCTCGGAAAACCGCCGCAGCCGCGCTTCCATCGAGGAAAACAGCCGGGTGAAAAATCCGCTGTCCTTCAGCGTGGCGGGATCGAGCCCGCGCGCCTTGGCAAGGATATCGGAGAGCAATTTGCCGGTCGTGCCGAGCTCGCGGTTCTGGGTCTGGGCCAGGATGCGGTCGGCGAACTCCACGACGGAGCGCTGCGCGCGATCGCCGAAGGTCACGATCCGCGAGCGGTCGGAAATGTCGATCTCGGACTTGATACGCGCCACCGCGCGGGCGTCCACCATGACCGCCGGGACATTGATGGTTTCGCTCATCGCGCTTCCTCTCCTGATTTGCTCAGCCCCCGCGCTGGCACATGGTGCCGCGGCGGGAATTCGGCAAGATAGCCCGCCGAATCGAACGAATCGATGACGGAAAAGCTGTCCTGCACCACCACAAGTCGGTTGAAATCCATTTTTGGTTCAACGGGATAGCGATTAATTCGCATGGTCACCCCTTGCGCGGGCTAATCCTCCAGGCCGCGGCCATGATGGCCGAAGTCATCAGGCCGCTGAAAAGGGCTGCAACGGGAACGGCAAGGGCCAGCGCCGCAGTGGCGGCCCAGCCGATCGAGGAAAAGGCTTCCGCAAAGGTGGCGATGCGCGAGGAAGTCTGGCGGCGGCGGAACTGGCTGCGTTTCGCCTGCACGCGGAACCAGAGCTGGATCGCGGTGGCCGATACAGTGGCGACGATGACACCGAGTGCGGTGACCGCTGCCTGCATCGGAGACGCAAAGGCAAGCGTCGCCACCAGCGGCGCGAAGATCGCCGCAATCGCGATCAGCACCACCTCGATCTTGGCGCGGATCACACTGGCCGGCGGCAGCGGCGCGGTCGCCACCAGATCGGCGGCGTCTTCGCCGGAGATGGTCAGCCAGGCGAGGCCGCCGGCGAGCTGGCCCGCCGCCATCACGACGACGGGCGTCACCAGCATGATCGCGGCAGAACTGTCGGAAAAGCTGCGCCACAACAGCAGCGCCGGCGGCACCAGATAGAGCAGCTGCATCAGGCTCTGCGACATCAGCCAGGGATCGCGCTTGAGCAGCACAAATTCCTTGCGCCGCAGCGCTTGCTGGCGCGAGCCGTTGCGGAAGGGATTGGCGCGGTGGCCGGTGTGGGCCGAGGCGCCGCTGGCGGACACGCCGATCGCGGTGTCGGCAAAGCGCGGCGAGAAGAGGGCCATCACGGCGCCGAGCATGACGAGGCTGCCTGCGAGCAGCAGCAACAGCGCTTCGGCATCGCCGAGTGCGGCGCGGGCCGGCCACCAGATCAGGCTGTCCGCAGCGGGCGCGAAGCCGGCGGCGGCATCTGACGTCAGCACCGCAAAGCGCGACAGCGTGCCGTAGGACAGGATCGCGGCAACTTGCAGAGCGATGACGAATCCGGCGCCGACGACGGCGGCCAGGATTTGCGCCACCAGCCGGGTGCGGCTCGGGCCGATCACGCGAAACAGGACCAGCGTCACGGCAATCGCGATGGCCGCCGCCGACAATCCGATCGCGATCACGACGCCGAAGGCGGCGAGCCAGCGCAGGCCGCCCATGAACACGAGCACGTCGACGAAGGGCGTCGAGAACAACAGCGCCATCGAGGTCACGGAAAGCGCGATCGCCGCGATGCGAACGGAGAAAATATTGGTCAGCCGCACCGGCGAGGACATGATCAAATCGAGGTCGGCGCGGGCATAAAATACCCGCGTCACCGATTCGATGGCCTGCGACAGCATCAGCGCCCAGGCGAGCGTAATGGTCGCCGTCATCACGATCAGCGATGTCTTGTCGAGCGGCATCTGCAGATCGGCAAAGCGGCCGATCACGGCATAGGCCGGCACGTGCATCAGCGCGGCAAACACGACCAGGCCGATCAACGCGGCGCGCTTGCGCCCGCGCCGGCCGCCGGTGAGCATGGCGATCCATTCGCGCCAGGCGAGGCGCACTTCGTGGCGGACGAACCAGGAGAGGCCGCTTGCCGAGCTCATGCCGCGGCGGCCTCGTCGACCAGCGCGATGAACATGTCTTCCAGCGTGTCGTTGCGGCCGTTGCGCCGGCGCAGCTCATCCAGCGTGCCTTCCGCGATGAGGCGGCCGGCGGCGATGACGCCGATGCGGTCGGCCATGCGTTCGGCGACTTCCAGGATATGCGTGGTCATGATGACCGTGCAGCCGGCGCGCACGCGCGCCTGCAGCAGGCCCTTGACGTGGCGCGCCGACAGCGCATCGAGGCCGGTCAGCGGCTCGTCCAGGATGATCAGGCGCGGCTCGTGCACCAGCGCGCCTGCCAGCGCCACCTTCTGGCGCATGCCCTTGGAAAATCCTTCGCAGCGTTCGTGCAGGTGCGGCTCCAGGCCGAGCGAGGCCAGCAGATCGTGCGCGGAGGCTTCGGCGGCCGTGGCGTCGATGCCCCAGAGGCCGGCGACGAATTCGAGATATTCCAGCGGTGTCAACTTGTCATAAATCATCGGCTCGTCGGACACCCACGCCATCACCTGCTTGGCGGCGACGGGGTCGGCGAGCGCGTCGATGCCGAGGATCGAGACCGATCCGGCATCGGGCCGCAGCAGGCCCGCCACCATGCGCAAGGTCGTGGTCTTGCCGGCCCCGTTGGGGCCGAGCAGCGCATAAAACTCGCCCCGGCGGACGGCGAGATCGAGCGCATCGACCGCGGGCCGGTCAAAACGCTTGGTTAACCCTCGCACTTCCAGTGCGGCTCCTCGCACTTCCAGCGCGGCATCGCGTGTCGTCATACGAAAATTCCATCTGCGGTACGGTCGCCGACCATGGACTGAAGTTGTTTCAGTGCAGTGAATCGCACCCCCGCAATGATTAACAATTCGGCCGGCTGCGGCATTTCTCCGCAAGAAGCAAGTACCGCCGGCAGCCAAGGTTTATTGACAGGGATCAGGGCTTTAGGGCTGTATAGAAACGGCCCTGACACAGGCCCGAACCGGCGCGCCAAGATGCCGGTAGCGTGTTGACACAAGATGCGAAAAGGCGGTCCTCCAAGAATCGCCGCCGCGTCGGGGGAGGGATGCGAATGCTGGACTTTGTTCAGCAGCTGGTGAGTGGCATTGCGCTCGGCTGCGTGTACGGCCTGATCGCGCTCGGCTTCGTCCTTATCTACAAGGCGACCGAGGTCGTTAACTTTGCCCAGGGCGACCTGATGATGCTGGGCGGGTTCTTCGGCTTCACCTTCATCGGCATGCTCGGGTTCAACTACTGGTTCGGCTTTGCCGGCGCCGTGATCGCCATGGCCCTGTTCGGCATGCTGGCCGAGCGCGTGGTGGTGCGCCCGATCCTCGGCTATCCGCAATTCTCCATCATCATGGTGACGATCGGCCTCGGCTATTTCCTGCGCTCGATGGCCGGCATCATCTGGGGCACCGACGATCTCAAGATCGACACCCCGTTCAGCCAGGGCGTCGTGAAGATCGGCTCGCTAGTGCTGGCCAATGACAAGCTCTCGGTGATCGCCGCCACCCTCATCCTGTGCGGGCTGCTCTATCTGTTCTTCAACCGCACCACGCTTGGGACTGCGATGCGCGCGAGCTCGGAGAACATGCTCGCCGCCTATTACATGGGCATCCCGGTCAAGCGTGTGGTGTCGATCGTGTGGGCGATCAGCGCTGCGGTCGCCGGCACCGCCGGCGTGCTGCTGGCGCCGATCACCTTCATCCATTCCAATGTCGGCCTCGTGCTCGGGCTGAAGGCATTTCCCGCCGCCGTGCTCGGCGGCTTCGGCTCGATTCCGGGGGCGCTGGTCGGCGGCGTGCTGATCGGCGTGATCGAGAGCATGGCCGGCTTCTACCTGCCGCAGGGCTGGAAGGACGTCGCGCCCTATATCGTCCTGCTCGCGGTGCTGCTGCTCAAGCCTGAAGGCCTGTTCGGCCTTCACGTGCGCAAGAAGGTTTGAGGAGCGGATATGCGTTTCATCTTCAAGACCGATTACGAAGACGACATCCGGCTGTTCCCGCATTCCGGCTATGTCTGGACCTACGGCACGCTCTTGGTGCTGCTGGCGATCGCGCCCTTCGTGCTCTCCAGCTACATCATGAGCCAGCTGGTGTTCGTCTGCATCTACGCCACTGTCGGCGTGGGCCTCTTGATCCTCTCCGGCTTCACCGGCCAAGCCTCGCTTGGCCACGCCGCGTTCCTCGCGATCGGCGCGTACACGGCGGCCTATCTGCAGCAATATAATGTGCCGTTCCCGGTCTATTTCCTCGCCGCCGGCCTGCTCACCGGCGTGGTCGGCGCGCTGGTCGGCTTTCCGGCGCTGCGGCTGCAGGGCATCTACCTCGTTATCGCGACGATCTCCTTTGCCTTCATCGTCGAGGAAATCCTGGCGCGCTGGGAAAGCGTGACCAACGGCAACGAGGGCATGCGGGTGAAGACGCTGTCGCTCCTCGGCCAGGCCGTGCCGCGCGACAGTCCCGCCTTCTACTTCCTCTGCCTCGGCTTCCTGATCCTCACCATCGTCGGCTCGCTCAACCTGCTGCGCTCGCCGACCGGCCGGGCCTTCATCGCGATCCGCGACAGCGAGACCGCGGCGCGCAGCATGGGCATCAACGTCGCGCTCTATAAGGTGAAGTCGTTTGCGATCTCGGCGGCGATCACCGGCTTTGCCGGCGTGCTGTTCGCGCACAAGCTCACCTTCATCTCGCCGGAAATGTTCACGCTGCAGCTCTCGATCGAGTTCATCATCGTGATCCTGATCGGCGGCACCTTCAGCCTGCACGGCGCGGTGCTGGGCGCGATCTTCCTCGTCATGATCGATCCGTTCCTGACCTATCTGAAGGACGACATGCCCGGCATCATCGCGGGCATCGCCGCGGCCTTCGGCGCCAGCAAGGCAACCGCCTCGAACATCCAGAGCAACGTTGCGGCGTTTGCATCCGCCAACGGCCTGAAGGGCGCGATCTACGGCGTCATCATCATGGTGTTCGTGCTGTTCGAGCCGCTCGGGCTCTACGGCCGCTGGCTGAAGATAAAGCTCTTCTTCCAGCTGTTCCCGCTCTACAAGCGCGCCACCTTCAAGCGGCAGAAGATCTATGTGAAATCGGAGCGGAACCGATGAGCTATTTTCGGGCCGAAAACCTGTCGCTGCATTTCGGCGGGCTGAAGGCGGTCGATTCCGTCAGCTTCGCCGTCGAGAAGGGCGAGATCCTCTCCATCATAGGTCCCAACGGCGCCGGCAAAAGCTCGATCTTCAACCTGATCTCGCGCATCTATCCGCCGACCCACGGCAAGATCTACTTCGAGGACCAGGACATCACGTCGGAGCCGGCTTACGACATCGCAAGGCTCGGCATTGCCCGCACCTTCCAGAACATCGAGCTGTTCGAGAATGCGACCGTGCTGTCCAATTTGCTGGTCGGCCGGCATCGCCACTCCACCACCAGTCTCTGGCAGGAGTTGTTGTTCCTGCCGGGCGTGCGGGCGAGCGAGAAGGTGCATCGCCGCCGGGTCGAGCAGGTGATCGAATTCCTCGACCTCGAGCCCTACCGCGACAAGCTGATCTCGGGCCTGCCTTACGGCGTACGCAAGGTGATCGAGCTCGCGCGCGCGCTGTGCTCGGAGCCAAAGCTGATCCTGCTCGATGAGCCGTCGTCGGGGCTCAACGTGGAGGAGACCGACGACATGTCGTTCTGGATCCGCGACATGAAGAGCGAGCTCGGCATCACCGTTTTGATGGTCGAGCACGACATGAGCCTGGTGAATCGGGTTTCCGACCGCGTGATCGCGCTCAACTACGGCCGGGTGCTGGCGATGGGCTCGCCGGCCGAGGTGCAGAGCCATCCCGACGTCGTCGCCGCGTATCTCGGCGCGTGAAGGGGACGATGCCATGAGCGCTTCCGACATCATCCTCAAGATCAGCAACATCGAAAGCTATTACGGGCCGATCATGGCCATCCGCGGCATCAGCCTCGAAGTGCCGCGCGGCCAGATCGTCACGCTCTTGGGCGCCAACGGCGCCGGCAAGACCACGGTGCTGAAAACCATTTCCGGCATCCTCGATCCGCAAAAGGGCTCGATCGAGTTCATGGGCAAGCCGATCCAGCGCATGGAGGCCGACAAGATCGTCCGCATGGGGCTGTCGCACGTGCCGGAAGGGCGCGAGGTATTTCCCTTCCTCACCGTGCGCGAGAACCTGATGATGGGCGCCTATCCGCGCAAGGACAAGGAGGCGGTCGCCGATGACCTCAATATGGTCTACGGCTATTTCCCGCGGCTGAAGGAGCGTCTCGGCCAGCCGGCCGGTCAGCTTTCCGGCGGCGAGCAGCAGATGCTGGCGATCGGCCGCGCCCTGATGAACCGGCCGACCATGCTGCTTTTGGACGAGCCGTCGCTTGGGCTGTCGCCGATCCTGGTGAAGGAAATCTTCACCATCATCAAGCGCGTTAACGAAGAGCAGGGCACCTCGATCCTGCTGGTCGAGCAGAACGCCAAAGTGGCGCTGGAAACGGCCCATTACGGCTATGTGCTGGAGATCGGCCGTGTCGTCATGAACGACACCTGCGAGCGGCTGATGAATTCACCGGACATCCAGGAATTTTACCTCGGCGCCAAGGAAGCGGGCGCGCGGGGCGAGCGGCGCTGGAAGAAGAAGAAAACGTGGCGTTAAGAAAGACTTGGCGGTAGATTCGGACCACCTCGCGAACAAGACCGGCTTGAGCCGGCGGGCGGGGAAAGGCCTTGACCCAGAGGGAGGAGCAGGCATGGCCGGAATGGCAGTGCTGACGGTGGCCGACACGATCGCGCGCAGTTTTGTGCTTGCCGTGGACAAGCGCGGCGACAGGCCGGCGATCCGCGAGAAGAAATTCGGCATCTGGCAGCCGACCAGCTGGCGGCAATGGCTGGAGATATCCAAGGACATCGCCTACGCGCTGCACGCGATCGGCTTCAAGCCGGGCGACGTCGCCTCGATCCTGTCCAACGCGGTGCCCGAATGGGTCTATGCCGACATGGGCGTCTTGTGCGCCGGCGGCGTTTCCTCCGGCATCTATCCGACCGACTCCGCCGTCCAGGTCGAATACCTCATCAACGACTCCCGCACCCGTATCGTATTCGCCGAGGACGAGGAGCAGCTCGACAAGCTCCTGACCTGCCGCTCGCGCTGCCCGACGCTGGAAAAGATCGTGGTGTTCGACATGGAGGGCCTTTCCGGCTTCTCCGATCCGATGGTGCTGTCGCTCGGCGAATTCATGGCGCTCGGCCAGAACCACCGGCAGGGCCGCGAAGAATTGTGGGACGAGATGGTCGGCAGCCGCACCTCTGGCGATCTCGCCGTCCTCGTCTACACCTCGGGCACCACGGGGCCGCCCAAGGGCGCAATGCATTCCAACCGCAGCGTCACGCATCAGATGCGTCACGCCAACGATCTCTTCCCGTCGACGGACAAGGAGGAGCGGCTGGTGTTCCTGCCGCTCTGCCACGTCGCCGAGCGCGTCGGCGGCTATTACATCTCGATGGCGCTGGGGTCGGTGATGAATTTCGCCGAGAGCCCGGAGACGGTGCCGGACAATCTGCGCGAGGTGCAGCCGACCGCCTTCCTCGCGGTGCCACGGGTGTGGGAGAAATTCTACTCCGGCATCACCATCGCGCTGAAGGATGCGACCTCGTTCCAGAAGTGGATGTACCGCAAGGCGCTGGTGATTGGCAACCGCATGACGGACTGCCGGCTCGAGGGCGAGACGCCGTCGCTCGCCTTGCGCATCGCCAACAAGTTCGCCTACTGGCTGGTATTCCGCAATATCCGCCGCATGCTGGGGCTCGACCGTTGCCGCATCGCGTTCACGGGTGCTGCGCCGATCGCGCCGGATCTGATCCGCTGGTACATGGCGCTTGGCATCGACATGCGCGAGGTCTACGGCCAGACCGAGAATTGCGGCGTCGCCACCTTGATGCCGAACGAGCGCATCAAGCTCGGTTCGGTCGGCAAGACCGTGCCGTGGGGCGAGGTGATGATCTCGCCGGAAGGCGAAATCCTGATCCGGGGCGACTTCCTGTTCATGGGCTACCTGAACCAGCCGGAGAAGACCGCCGAAACCATCGACGCCAAGGGCTGGCTGCACACCGGCGACGTCGGCACGATGGACAATGAAGGTTTTGTCAAGATCACCGACCGGATGAAGGATATCATCATCACCTCGGGCGGCAAGAACATCACGCCGTCGGAAATCGAGAACCAGCTGAAGTTCTCCCCCTACGTCTCGGATGCGGTGGTGATCGGCGACAAGCGGCCGTATCTCACTTGTTTGGTCATGATCGACCAGGAGAATGTCGAGAAATTCGCGCAGGACCACAACATCCCCTTCACCAATTACGCGAGCCTGTGCCGCGCCAGCGAGGTGCAGGACCTGATCTGGCGCGAGATCGAGGCGGTCAACGCCAATTTCGCCCGCGTCGAAACCATCAAGAAATTTTACCTGATCGAGCGCCAGCTCACGCCCGAGGACGAGGAGCTGACACCGACCATGAAGCTGAAGCGCAGCTTCGTGAACAAGCGTTACGCCGCTGAGATCGACGCCATGTATCGCGATCGGGCGGTCGCCTGATTTTGCACAAAGGAAAAGGCGAAGGACTGAAAGGCCCCCATCCTTCGCTCAACACGGGCCAATGAAGAGGAGACAGCAATGTCGAAGACGTTCAAGGCGCTGGGCCTTGCGGTGGGTGCCGTTGCGCTGACCCACCTGCCGGCCGCAGCCCAGACCAAGATCACCAATCAAGGCATTTCCGCCGACGAGATCGTGATCGGAACGCATCAGGACCTGTCCGGTCCGATCAAGGTCTGGGGCGTGCCGGTATCCAACGGCATGAAGATGGCGGTGGAGGAGATCAACGCCGCGGGCGGTATCCATGGCCGCAAGATCAAGCTGGTGCTGGAGGATAGCGGCTACGATCCGAAGCGCGCCGTGCTCGCCTCGCAGAAGATGGTCGAGCGCGACAAGGTGTTCGCCATGGTCGGGCCGATGGGCTCGCCGACGGTGCTTGCTTCGCAGGACGTGCTGTTCGACGCCGGCGTGCTGCAACTGTTTCCTCTGACCGCAGCCGAATTCACCTTCAAGTTCGATCCGAACAAGCCGCAGGAGCGGCTGAAGTTCAATAACCTGCTTCCGTACGTCGAGAGCACCCGCGCCGCGGTCAAGTACATGATGGAGCAGAAGAACTTCAAGGCTCCCTGCATCCTGTACCAAGACGACGAGTACGGCAAGAACGTGCTCGATGGCTTCAACCAGCAGCTCGAAGTGATGAAGGTGAAGCCCGCCTCGATCACGAGCTACAAGCGCGGCGCCTCGGACTTCAGCGCTCAGGTTGCCAAGATGAAGGCCGACGGCTGCGACATGGTGCTGCTCGGCACCGTGATCCGCGAGACCATCGGCGCGATGAGCGAAGCCAAGAAGCTCGGCTGGGACGTCACCTTCCTCGGCGCCACGCCGACTAACGTGCTTGAAGTGCCCGCGCTCGGCAAGGAAGCGGTCGAAGGGCTCTATGCGGCTTCCGGCTTCGAAATCCCGTACGAGGACACGGCGAAGGGCAAGGTCAAGGAGTGGCTCGCCAACTACAAGAAGATGTTCGGCACCGACGCCAATACGCAAGCCATCATCGGCTACAACGCCGTCACGACTTTCGCCTATTATGTCGAAAAAGCAGGCAAGGACCTGACCGGCCAGAAGCTGATGGACTCGCTGGAGTCCGGCGCCGAATTCCGCGATATCTTCAATTCGCCGCCGAGCAAGTTCTCCAAGACCAACCACCTCGCCAACACCATCACCCAGGTGCAGCAGATCAAGAACGGCCGCTGGGTCCTGGTGAAGGACAATCTGATGTTCTGAGGTTTTGCTCGGATCAAATGAAAGAGGGCTGCGCGAGACGATCGCGCAGCCCTCTTGCTTTAGCTAACATGCGCCGCGCGCTCGAACGCGAATTGAGGGACTTGCGTCTGATGAATCAGGGCGCTGACATCTGCGACAGGATCCGGCGCGAGCGCCGGGCCGGCAGCACACGATGCGGCGTCATCGCTGGCAAGATGACCGTTGCAGAGGCCGCGCGCGCCTTTGGTCTTGCAGATGATGCGATGTACCGATCGATCGACCGCGCTGAGGCGGATGGGATCGCGACCCGCGTGCTGGCTGTTGATCTGGCCTATGATTCGCAAATCATGGGCTCTTCCGACGCCGCCGAACTCTGGCGGAAGTTCATGGCGCTGTTCGTTGGGCAAAATGTCGAATTCGTCACAAACGCTTCCGCCCAACCTGGTGCCTGGTCATCCGCAACGCCAGCGACCTTTGACATGGGTATTCTCGTCATAGGAGCGAACAAGGCGGGTTGTCTTTGGGTCGAGGACGAGGACTGACCGTACCGTGCAAAAAAGAGGGCTGCACGATAATCTCGCGCAGCCCTTTCTCTTTCCTCCGTCATGCCCGGGCTTGTCCCGGGCATCCACGTCTTTCTTCGTACGGCCCCACGTGGATGGCCGGGATAAGCCCGGCCATGACGACGACTACGTCGTCGTCACTTCGGCCGTATCGCGTCCGCCGTGCCCTGAATAAAAGCCTGCAGTTTCGGGATGTCCTCTTCCTTCAGCTTGCCGGTGAAATCAGGCATGCCCTGGTCGCGGAATGGTCCCTTGAACACGAAGTCCTTCAGATTGACCACGGTCTCCTTGGAGACGTAGCCGAGGTTCTTGACATTGCCGCCCTTGTCGACGCCGGGCACGCCGTGACATAGCACGCAGTTGGAAAGATAAAGCACCGTGCCTTCGCCGACATGGTTCGGGTCATAGGGCACGCCGGCGAGCAGGTTCTCGGTCTGGTACTTCACGAACTCCGGCGGCGAGGCGTTGCCGTCGAGCGCGAAGGTATAGACGGTGCCCGGGCTCTGCGTTTCGGTGGCGCGGTTCATGATGCCGAACACGCCGCCCCAGCCGACTGCGATGGAGACATACTGCTTGCCGTCGATCATGTAGGTGGCGGCTGCCGCGACCGCGCCGCTGCCGACCGGCTTTTCCCAGAGTTTCTCGCCGGTCGTCGCGTTGTAGGCAATGAAGCGTCCGTCGGCGGAGCCCTGGAACACCAGATTGCCCGCGGTGGTCAGCGTGCCGCCGTTCCACGGCGCGACATATTCGGCGCGCCAGGCTTCCTTCTGCTTGACCGGATCCCAAGCCAGCAGGCGGCCGAACGGCTTGTTCTGCGGCGGGTCTGCATCAAAATTGTAGCCGATGTTCCAGCCAAGGCCGCCATGCGGCTTTCCGGGCGCGTTTTCGTTGTGCACCCACTTCTTGTCTTCGACCACCCGCACCGGAATGTTCTGCGCCGGCAGATAGACGAGCCCGGTCTGCGGGTTGAACGACATCGGATGCCAGTTGTGGGCGCCATACGGGCCCGGGATCATGTCGTACGGCTTGTCGGTGCGCGCGTCGGCGGTCTCGATCGGCCGTCCGTTGGCGTCGATGCCGGTCGCCCAGTTCACATCGACGAAGTTCTTCGCCGAGATGAACTTGCCGTTGGTGCGATCGACGACATAGAAGAAGCCGTTCTTCGGCGCGTGCAGGATCACTTTGCGCGGCGCGCCGTCGATATTGATGTCGGCGAGGATCATCGGCTGGGTCGAGGTGTAGTCCCAGTTGTCGCCGGGCGTCTCCTGGTAGTGCCAGATGTATTTGCCGGTGTCGGCGTTCAGCGCCACCAGCGAGGCGAGATAGAGATTGTCGCCGCCGGCGGGGCTGCGTGCGTTACGGGCCCATGGCGAGCCGTTGCCGGTGCCGATATAGACCATGTTCAGGTCGGGATCGAAGGTGATGGTGTCCCAGGTGGTACCGCCGCCGCCATTGACCCAATACTTGCCGGCGGGATCCCAGGTCTTGGCCGCCGCGGCCATCGATTCATCCTCGAACGGCTTTGACGGATCGCCCGGCACGGTGAACCAGCGCCAGGCCTGGTTGCCGGTCTCGGCGTCATAGGCGGTGACATAGCCGCGCGCGCCATATTCGGCGCCGCCATTGCCGATCACGACCTTGCCGTTGAACACGCGCGGCGCGCCTGTGATGGTGTAGGAGTGCTCCTTGTCGATCAGCGTGTCTTTTTCCCACGCCACCTTGCCGGTGACCGCGTCAAGCGCGACCAGGCGGCCGTCATAGACGCCGACGAACACCTTGCCCTTCCAGAGCGCGACGCCGCGGTTGACCACGTCGCAACAGCCCTTGTAGGCCTTCTCCCTGTCGATCTTCGGGTCATAGCTCCACAGCCGTTTTCCGGTGCGGGCGTCGATGGCATGCACCACGCTCCAGGATGCCGTGACATACATGATGCCGTCGACGACCAGCGGCGTCGCCTCGACGCCGCGCGAGGATTCCAGCGGATAGCTCCAGACCAGGCCGAGCTTCTTGACGTTGTCGGCTGTGATCTCGTGCAGCTTGGAAAAGCGCGTTTCCGCATAGTCGAGGCCGATGGTCGGCCAGTCGTTGGACATCGCCGTGTTGGCGCGGATCGAGGCGCCGTCGACCGCCGAGGTCACCGCCTTGATGTGCTCGGGCGATCCCTTCGCCGGCGTCTGCGCGGCGGCGCTGCCGATCGAAACCGCCATTCCCAATCCAAACGCAAGCGCCGCGCCTGCAAGGCGTTTCGGTCGACTGGATTGTGGGGGAGCGGCGGGGAAAAACAGGCAAGCGGAAGCAACACGCGGCGACCGTATCATTTCATTTCCCTCCCAGTGATCTCTAGCGGATCTGTCGAGATGGTATGCCGCTGGAAAGGATGGCGTCAATCAAACGCGCGATATGAAATGCAAAAGAGAAAATTCCTCTCGCCTTCATTTCGCCAACGACGTCCGTGGCATCCCAGACGTCGCGCAATAGTTGCGCGCGGTCATTTTGGATTGCCAGTAGTCCGGCTACGGCCCGCGCTGCGCGGTGCCATATTCCACAGGACGCAATGTCTCGGTGCTGCAGCGCCAGCTGCCGTCCTTGGTCTTCTGGAAGGCGAACGACTTCTCGACGGCGAGGCGATAACCGACCGAAACGTTCTCGCGATCCCGTGTGCCTCCAGACGATGGCGCCTTCGCCAGCCGCTTCTGAAGATCCCAGCAGGTGCCGGTGCAATTCGTTGCGACCGGGCTGCAGATCGAGAACGGCGCCAGCACCCGCATTTCGACCTGCGCCGTCACGATCGCCTCGCGTTCGGAGGTCTCGACGTCGAGCTGCAGCACGCGGTTGATGCGCAGGAAATTCTCGCAGGTATTGGCGGCATGGATGCGCCCGACACAGAGATCGACCGCATCCGCATCGGGTGAGGGCGACAGCATGTCCTTGCCGAAGAATTTCTTGGGATCGCCCCTGGCGGCGGCGGCCTCCGCGATCTTCTGCTTGATCATGTCGCTCAGGCAGGGTTCGGCCGACTCCAGCTCGCTCAACGGCACATTGTCCTTGTCGTCGAGCTCGCAGAGGCGGTCGCGGGTGCGCTCCCACCTGGCAAATTCGGCAAGCGCGCTTTTCGCCTCGTCCTCCCGGAGCTTTGTGATCAGGGCAACGACCTGGCTGTTGAGCTCCTTGTCGGCGATCGCAAGCTGCGGATCGGCGCAGATCACCAGGCCCGCAGTGGTGTTGGCTGCAAGGCAATCGAAATTCGCGTCCGCCAGGATCGCGATCCGCGCCAGCGTTTCCTTGAGCAGGCAGGCTTTGACGGAAGGGAAGGCCGCTGGCTGAACCGGCTGCACGCCAAAAGCGCCGCAGCTCGAATTGCGGCTTTCGATCCACTCGACGTTCTCCTCGACCGCCTGCCGGCGATCGACGAGGCGGCTCAGCCGGGCCTCGACGGCGGCGCCGAGGCGCGGCGCGAGCGCATTGAGGTCGGGGTCGCCGCAGAACAGCTGGTCGGCGGTCTCCTTCAGGCTGGCGCAATTGTTCTTGGCAAATAGCGGCAGCATCTCCGCCGTCGTCCGCTTGGCGTCCGGCGGCGGCGCGCCTTGCGCATGCGCCGGCGCCGCCCAGCCGAGCGGCAGCACGAGAAAGGCCAATACGAACCATCGCATCTCAATTCCTGCCCGGACGCGTTAACGCAAGATCACCGCCGCGGTGATGGGCGGCCGGTGGCGAAATGGGAATTGGACGGAGGAGGTTTGTCAATCCACCGCCGCTGCGGCAATTTTGGCCGCAGGCGTCGCCGGCGCGGGCAAAGCAGGCTCCGCTGCCGCAGCGGCAACGCCGGCAAGCAGCGGGCCGGGCGCGTAGCGGCGGATGCCGTCGCGGTCCATCACGAAGGTCGGCCGGTAATTCCTGATATCGGCATCCTCGACCATCGCCATGCGGCGGTTGTCGAGGGTCAGCCAGCGGCCGTCCAGCCGCGCGGCGGCCACCGCGTGATCCTCGCCCCTGGTGTCGCGCATGATCAGGATGCGCAGGTCGGCGAGAGCGATGCCGGCAAGGCGAAGCGCGGCGAATTTGGCGATCGCATAATCCTCGCAATCGCCCGCGCCGCGGATGAAGGTGGCGAGCGGCGAGGCCCAGACATCGGTCTCGCCATATTGCGCCTCGTCGCTGCTCGCGCGGATGGCCAGGTTAATGGCGCGGTTGATCTCGCCGAGTTTTGCGCGGCCGTCGCGTTGCCGCCCGGCATCGACGATGGCGAGCAGCTTCAGCGCAGCCGGAGACACGCAGCCCTCGCGGTCACCGTCGCACAGCTCGAGCTGCACCATGTCGTCATCGAGGCGGCGCTGCAGGCCGATCCATTTGTCGTGCAGGCTGCCCGCGGCAAGGGATGTAGTGGCGAGGCCGAACGGTTCGGCCGATTTCGCAAAAACATCCGGCGCGACAATGGCAAGCGTCTCGGCCTTGAGGCCGGAGACCGATCCGAGCCAGGCCATGCTGCACGCAACCAGGATTGCACGCCATGCGCGCAATTGACCGCAAAACCCCATCTGACGCCCCATGTCCGGGCATCGGCGGGCTTCTTGGCCTCACGCGTGACCGGATCGTTTGACGGGGACGAGGATCGGCGGCGGAACTTTGGATTGGCTTAAGGGCGGCGGATCGGCTGGCAAAACCGCCAAACAGGCTGAAATCGGCCTCAGCGAATTGCCTAGAATTTTAGTGATCCGGACGGCTGCCCGGGCGGACTCATCCAAATAGGGGATGGCTATTGCTGAATTTGGGGTTAACAGGGTGGCGGAGGTGACGGATTAGTGATTTGTTAGCCAAATCACAGTTTTAGCCTCGCGGTCGGTGCAATATGAGTTCCTGGAAATACGGGACGGGCCGGCCAAAGTAATGATCCTGCAGGATATACTTTGAATACGCTTGTTTCGCTGAGTTTCGGCTCTGAGAGGCGGGGATATGCTGATGAATTGGGACACTATTACTGTCATATTCGTAAATTCTTCAAGTAAAACGGGCTCGTCCTTGGCTTTGCTTAATCCGGGAGCACAAGCAATGGATGGTTTCGTCTAGCACCCGCCAATGATATGCAGACTAGGTTTGCTGAATAATTTCTAAATATTAACCCTTTTGCGGTGGCGCTTGAATTTCGTTTCTAAATTCGATGGTAGCCTGCCTTTTACGGGAACTCACCCGAAGGCGCAGACGCATGTCGAGTCGGTGACCACCAAGGCGCCGGCGGACGCGATCATTGTTCCAGACGCCCAGCTGCTGTTCACCGGCGACTTCAAAAAGTCCGGCGCCGATCTCGTCATCAGCAAGGGCGACCACGAGCTGCGGCTCACCGATTATTTCAAAGGTGACAAGCACGCGCCGCTGGCTTCCGCCGACGGCGCCTACCTCACCGGCAACATCGTCGATGCACTGGTCGGCCATGTCCAGATGGCGCAGGCCGACGGCAGCGCCGGCGCCGCCAAGATCATCGGCCATGTCACCAAGCTGACCGGCAGCGCCTCGGTGATCCGCAATGGCGTGTCGGTCATCCTGAACAATGGCGACAACGTCCATCAGGGCGACGTGGTGCAGACCGGCTCCAGCTCGACGCTGGGCATCACCTTCATCGACGGCTCGGTGTTCGGCCTCGCATCCAATGCGAAGATGGTGCTGAACGAGATGGTCTACGACCCCAATGGGTCGAACAATTCCTCGCTGATGAGCCTGGTGTCCGGCACCGTCTCCTTTGTCGCCGGCGCCACCGCCAAGCATGGCGACATGAAGGTCGACACGCCGGTCGCCACCATGGGCATCCGCGGCACCGCGTGTCTGGTGGAAATCGAGTTCGATCTGACCGCGGTGCAGCCGAATCCGCAGCTTGCGCCTCCGGTCAAATTCCAGGTGCTGGTCGAGCCCGACGGCACCACCGGCTCCTATGTGCTGCTCGACCGCACCACGCTGGCGCCGCTGGCAACCGTCAACCAGGCCGGCACGGTGACGACCGTCAGCGGCACCGGCGCGGTCTCGTTCCTGGCGTCGGCGCAATTGTCGCCGGAAGTGATGAAGCTGATCAGCGAGGTGTTCTCGCAGAAATATACCGACAACAGCAATCCGAAGTCGGACACGCATTTCACGGACTCGGTGGTTCCGGACACCACGTTCGGGTTCAAGTTCGCCAACGGCGAGATCGGGACCGCCGTCATCCGCGTCGTCAATGCCCCCGAGCAAACAAGCGGACCGGGCACCGGACCTACCGGCTCGAATAACCACATTCCGGGAGCGCCGCTGGTCTTCGCCTCAAGCAACGAGTTCTCCGAGCTCGATCATCCGACCGGCTCCTCGTTCATCGATACGACGTCCGGCGTGATCAACTATGCCGACGTCAACGCCGGCGACACCCCGTCGGCGCGGACCGAATTCCAGAAGTTCGGCTACAAGGACGCTCACGGCAACGACGTGACGGCGACGCTGACCGCGGAGCAGCTCGCGGCGATCGAGGCCGTGACGGTCCCCCTGGTGGTCGCGCAGGATCCCAACGGCAAGAACAACGGCTCGGCGACCTGGACCTACAATGTCCCCGATGGCGCGCTCGACTTCCTGGCCGAAGGCGAGACGCTGACGCTGACTTACCGCGCGTTCGTCGACAATAATTACGCGCCGAACATCGAGACCGGATTCTACGACTTCACCATCACCATCACCGGCACCAACGATATCCCGACGATCTCGGCGACCAGCGATTCCTTCACCGAGCTCGACGGCACCGGCAATGCCGACATCGATCACGCCGGCGGCACCATCACTTTTGCCGATGTCGATCTGACCGACCGTCCGGTGGTGACGTCGGCCTTCACCTCCTTCACCTATCAGGACCGGCTTCACACCGACGTCACCGCGACGCTGACGCCGGAGCAACTTGCCGCCATTGCAGCGGTCGAGGCCACGCTGACGTTGACCCCGGCGGCAAGCAACGCCAATAACGGCACGGTCACCTGGTCATATGACGTTGCCGACAGCGCATTCGACTTCCTCGCCGACGGCGAGACGCTGACGCTGACCTATACCGCGACCGTCAATGACGGCCATGGCGGCGTGGTCGACGTGCCCATCACCGTGACCGTCACCGGCACCAACGACGTGCCGACGATCTCGGCGACCAGCGATTCCTTCACCGAGCTTGACGGCACCGGCAATGCGGACATCGATCATGCCGGCGGCACCATCACCTTTGCCGACGTCGATCTGACCAACCGGCCGGTGGTGACGTCGGCCTTCACCTCGTTCAGCTACCAGGACCGGGATGATAACGACGTCACGGCGACGCTGACGGCCGAACAGCTCGCCGCGATCGAGAACGTCGAGGCCACGCTGACGCTGATCCCGGCGGCAAGCAACGCCAATAACGGCACCGTCACCTGGTCGTATGACGTCGCCGACAGCGCCTTCGACTTCCTCGCCGACGGCGAGACGCTGACGCTGACCTATACCGCGACGGTCAATGACGGCCGTGGCGGCATCGTCGACGTGCCGATCACCGTCACCGTCACCGGCACCAACGACCTGCCGACGATTTCGGCGACCAGCGATTCCTTCAGCGAGCTCGACGGCACGGACAACACGACGATCGATCACGCCGGCGGCACCATCACCTTTGCCGATGTCGATCTGACCGACCGGCCGGTGATCACTTCCCAGTTTACCTCGTTCACCTATCAGGACAGGGACGATAACGACATCACGCTCTCGCTGACGCCGGAGCAGCTCGCCGCGATCGCGCAGGTCAAAGCCACGCTGACCCTGACGCCGAATCCGGCCAACGGCCACAATGGCTCGGTCGACTGGTCGTATGACGTCGCCGACAGCGCATTCGACTTCCTCGCCGATGGCGAGACGCTCACGCTGGTCTACACGGCGACGGTCGATGATGGGCATGGCGGCGTGGTTACGACGCCGATCACCGTTTCGATTCACGGCACTGATATTTCGGTTTCCGGCACCAACGACGTGCCGACGATCTCGGCGACCAGCGATGCCTTCCCCGAGCTTGACGGCACCGGCAATCCGGACATCGATCATGCCGGCGGCACCATCACCTTTGCCGATGTCGATCTGACCGACCGGCCGGTGGTGACGTCCGCCTTCACCTCCTTCACCTGTCAGGACCGGCTTCACACCGACGTCACCGCGACGCTAACGGACGAACAACTTGCCGCCATTGCAGCGGTCAAGGCCACGCTGACACTGACGCCTGCCGCAACCAATGCCAATAACGGCACGGTCACCTGGTCCTATGACGTTGCCGACAGCGCATTCGACTTCCTCGCCGATGGCGAGATCCTGACGCTGACCTATACCGCCACCGTCAATGACGGCCATGGCGGCGTGGTCGACGTGCCCATCACCGTGACCGTCACCGGCACCAACGACGTCCCGACGATCTCGGCGACCAACGATGCCTTCACCGAGCTTGACGGCACCGGCAATGCCGACATCGATCATGCCGGCGGCACCATCACCTTTGCCGATGTCGATCTGACCGACCGCCCCGCGGTGACGTCCGAATTCACCTCGTTCACCTATCAGGACAGGGACCACAACGACATCAAGCAATCGCTGACGCCGGAGCAGCTCGCCGCGATCGCGCAGGTCGAAGCCACGCTGACCCTGACGCCGAATCCGGCCAACGGCCACAATGGATCGGTCGACTGGTCATACGACGTCGCCGACAGCGCGTTCGATTTCCTCGCCGATGGCGAGATCTTGACGCTGACCTACACGGCGACCGTGAGCGACGGCCATGGCGGTGTCGTATCGGCGCCGATCACCATAACCATCACCGGCACCAACGACGCGCCGGAGACCACCAGCGACCCCCAGGCCGCGACGCGTTGGGAACTCGAGGGCGCCCACGATTCGGATACCCCGCAACAGGCTGACGGCGCCGTCACCTTCACCGATCTCGACCTGTCCGATGTCCATAGTACGGTCCGGGACGTTCAGCAGTCCGGAACGGTAACGGGGCTGCCGACCGATCCTTCGATCGTGAAGGGTTGGCTGACGCTCGGCGACTTCACCGATTCGACCGATGGCGAGACGGGCTCGCAGGCCTGGTCGTTCTCGGCCGCCGATCACTATTTCGACTATCTCGCGGACGGCGAGCACGTCACGCTGACCTACACCATCGAGGTCGACGATCACCAGGGTGGCACCGACACCCAGGAAGTCACCATCACCATCAACGGCCGCAACGACGCGCCGGTCATCACCAGTGCGGCCGGCGCTTCCTTCGACGAGCTCTCCGACGATCCGCCGCCGAACCCGACCGGGTCTTCGACAGCCGACAAGGCGTACGGCACGATCAGCTTCACCGACCTCGATCTCTCCGACCGCCCGACGGTGAGCGCGACCTACAAATCGTACTCTTACATCGATGCCGATCAAAACGTGCACACCCTGACGGCCGACCAGCTCGCCGCGGTGGCGGATGTGCTGGATGTGACGCAGGCCGGCGGCAATGGCAACAACGGCTCGGCGAGCTGGACCTACAGCGTGCCGGATAGTGCGTTTGACTTCCTCGGCGATGGCGACACGCTTGTCCTGACCTACACCGCCTCCGTCTATGACAGCCACACCACGACATCGACGACGTTCGACATCACCGTCCACGGCAGCAACGACGAGCCGGTGTTTGTGGCGGCGGGTGGACAAGGGCCCGGCGCCGTAGATTCGGCCGCCATCACCGAAGCGAGCGACGTGGCCGGCTCGGACACGGCGGACACCGCCTCGGGCGTGCTGCTGTTCACGGACGTCGATGCGACGGATACTCACACCTTCATTGTCACCGGCGTGACTGCGTCCGGCGCGACGTCGGGTCTGCCCAACGACATGACGAAGCTGGACTGGCTCACGCTGGGCGCGAAGACCGACTCGACCAATGGCGCCATCGGCACGCAGGTCTGGGAGTTCTCGGCCGCCGACAAGAGTTTCGATTATCTCGGCGCCGGCCAGCAGGTGACGCTGACCTATGCCGTTCAGATGGACGACGGTCACGGCGGCATCGCAACCCAGGACGTGACGGTCACCGTCACTGGCACCAACGATGCACCGACCATCGAAGCGGCGACCTTGCCGTCGGCGCCCGAGGAATCCCATTTCGACGATCTCACCGGCGGGACCGTCGCCGATCTGTTCGCCGGGCATTTCGACGACGTGGACCACGGCGCGAGCCTGGCGGGCATCGCCATTGTCGGTAACACCGCGGATGACCAGACCCAGGGCACCTGGGTGTGGCACGAGCCGGGAATGACCGACTGGTGGCCGGTCGGTACCGTCAGTGGCGACAACGCGCTCGTGCTTCCTGCTGACGCCGAACTGAAGTTCGTTCCCGTGCACGATTTCTATGGTCCGGCGCCGCCGTTGGCCGTGGTCGGCATCGACGACAGCTATTCCGGCGATTTCAGCGGCGCAGTGCCCGGCAATCCCGATGGCACGAGTTTCGTCCAGATCGACGTAACGGCCCGCGGTGGTTCGACTCCGTACTCGGAGCAGTCGACCACGATCGGCACCACCATCACGGCGGTGAACGACGCGCCGGTGATCCACGTCCAAGGCAGCCTTGACATCATCACCGCCAACTCCGCCGGCGGCAATATCAGCGTGTTGCAGGGTAACGGCAGCGGCGGCTTCACGGCAGCGGCAGTGGCGACGGGCGGCACGCAGGACGCCGCGGTCACGGTAGGCGACGTCAACGGCGACGCTATTCCCGATATCCTGGTTGCCAATCGCGGCAGCGACAGTGTCAGCATCCTGCTCGGCAACGGCAGCGGCGGCTTCACCGCGAGCACGACCGGGCTCGGCGGCGGCACCGGCCCCGTGGAGCTCGCCACCGGTGACTTCAACCACGACGGCAAGCTCGACATCGTCACCGCTAATGGCGGCAGCAACAATGTCAGCATCCTGCTCGGCAATGGCAGCGGCGGCTTCACCGCCACCACAGCCGGCATCGGCAGTGCTTCGAATCCTGCGGCGGTCGCGGTCGGCGACGTCAATGGCGATGGCAATGTCGATGTCGTCACCGCCAACCAGTCCGGCGACGGCGTCAGCATCCTGCTCGGCGACGGACTCGGCGGCTTCACCGCGAGCACGATCAACACCGGCTGGTCCTCGACATCCGTCGCGCTCGGCGACCTCAATGGCGACGGCGATCTCGACATCGTCACGGCGAACCCGGCCGCCAACAGCATCGGTCTTCTGCTCAGCGATGGTACGGGCGGCTTCACCGTCCAGGATTTTGGTGTCTTTTACGGGCGCAGCCCGGTGTCGGTTGCGCTCGGTGACATCAACAACGATGGCAACCTGGACATCGTCAGCGCCAACAACGGGCCGACCGATGGCGTCCCCAGCCATGGCTACACCCTCGGCTCGATGCTTGGCGACGGCGATGGCCATTTCTATCTGCAACTGCCGGCGCTCGGTATCCAGCCGTCGTCGGTCGCGCTCGGCGACGTCAATGGCGACGGCAAACTCGATGCGGTCGTGACCAATCCCGGGTCGAACACCGTCACCGTCCTGGCGGGACTTGGCGACGGTCGGTTTACCGGGCTGTCCAACGTATCGGTGTCCGGCAGCGGGCCCATCGATGTTGCGATCGTCAATATCAACGCGCAGGTGGTCGATGAGGATTCGAGCCTCGTGTTCGGCGCGAGCCACGGCAACGCGATCACCATCTCCGATGTCGACGCGGCGGGCGGCGATGAAACCGTGACGCTCTCGGTCGCCCACGGCGCGCTGACGCTGGGGACGACGGCCAATCTTTCGGTCAACGGCAACGGCAGCGGCACCGTTGTGCTGACCGGCACAATTGCCAGCATCAACGCCGCGCTCGATGGGCTGACCTATGCGCCGGCGCCGAACTTCAACGGCGCCGATCCGCTGACGATTTCGGTCAACGACCTCGGTCACACCGGCAGCGGCAACCTCACCGCCACGACGGTGGTGCCGATCGAAGTTGCGGCGGTCAACGACGCGCAGATTGCGGGCACCATGGCGGCCGGCGGCCCCAAGGACCACGTCGGCACCCTGACCACCGTTGTCCTCAACGTCGTCGATTCCAGCGCCTCGCCGCAAGACCTCGTCTTCACGGTGACCGGGACGGAGCACGTCCAGCTTTTCAACACCGCTACCGGCGCTCCGATTGAGGTCGGCGACACCTTCACCCTGGATGATCTCCAGTCGCTCCGCGTTGGCTACACGGCCGACCCGTCCTATGTCGGCGCCGGCGGCGTTTCACTGACTTTCACGGACAGCACCAGCGGCCAGCAAATTCCGGTTTTCGTCGGCTTTACCATCTTCGACGCGCAGTTCGTGGTGTTGACCAGCGGCGGTTACGATTTCGATCAGGACAATCCGATCGGTGCGATGGGGACCGGCACGCTCGATCTTGCAACCCTGTCTCCGACGTCCTTCACCATCTCCACGGATACGCGCGTCTTCACCTTCACGGGGACCGGGTTGACCTACGATGCCGACACGCATCAGCTCACCGGCGGGACCATCACGTCGATCCTCGAAACGTCGAACGGGGCGCCCGTGGCGCTGTTCAACATCACCGTGCCGGCGGCCGACTGGTACAATGCCGTTGTGGCCTATGCCGCCGGCGACCACAGCCAGATCGAGGCGATTGCAAGCCACTGGAACTTCCTTATCGGCGGCAATGCCGGCGCCGACCACTTCGGGGCGGGCGACCTCAACGATGTCTTCATTGTCAGCCCCGGAGACGATGTTTTCGAAGGCCAGTTCGGCTATGACCGTGCCAACTATACGAATGCGTCCGGACCGATCGATGTGCAGCTTGCCTCCGGCATCGTGACCGGCAACGCCTCGGTCGGCACCGACAAACTGCGATCCATCGAGCTCGTGACCGGGTCCAAATACGCCGATACCTACAACGCCGTCGGGTTCAGTTCGACCAGCAACAACGCCGGCAGCACGGTCGCGCCGAATGTCGCGGGCATGTTCAACGAATTCGAGGGCCGCGACGGCGACGACATTATCCACGGCAACGGCGTGACCCGCGTGTCCTACTATCACGCCACGGCCGGCGTTACGGTCACGCTCACGGGCTGGACCAGCACGACCAGCGGCTCTGCGGGCACCGCCACTGGAGATGCTTCGACTGGCACCGACACCTTCGACGGCGTTTACAGCGTCCGCGGCTCGTTCTTCGACGACACCTTCACCGGCAGCAACAATCCCCTCAATACCGCGGAAGTCTTCGAGGGGCTCGGCGGCAATGATTGGATTGACGGCGGCGGCGGCTTCGACCGCGCCGTCTACAACGGCGCGTTCGACGGGGTCGGCATCACGGTCAATCTCGCCGCCGGAACCGTCACCGGCGGTTCCACCACCGGCACCGACACGCTGAGGTCGATCGAGGCAATCTGGGGCACCGAATTTGCCGACATCTACAATGCGGCCGGGTTCACCGATTCCGCGACTGCAAGCAATCCCAACGCGGGCAGCGCCGGGGTCAACGGCAGCGGTGCCGCCTTCAACGAGTTCGAGGGTGGCGCCGGCAACGATACCGTGACTGGAAACGGCAACACGCGGGTCTACTACGGTCACGCGACCGGCGGCGTGGTGGTGACGCTCACGTCAGGCGGCGCCGGCTTCTCCGACGGCAATGCGTCGGTCGGCCATGACACGTTCACGGGCGGAGTCACCCGCGTCCGCGGATCCGAGTTCAACGATATCATCACCGGCAACGGCGGCAACAACACCCTCGAAGGCCAGGGCGGCAACGACGTCGTCGACGGCCGCGGCGGCAATGATGCGCTGTTCGGCGGTACTGGCGCCGATATCTTCGTCTATGGCTCTGCCTACGGCTTCGATGTCATCAACGATTTCAATCGTGGACAGGGCGACCGCATCGACCTGCGGAGCGCCGGTGTCGCTGGTCTCGCCGATCTCACCATCCAGTCCGGATCCTACAACCCCAGCACGGGCGTTTTCACCGTCGGGGGCGGTTCGGATACCCGGATCATCGACACCACCCACTTCGGCGCGGCCGCCAGCCTGGTTCTGGTGGGCGTGTCCGCCGCAAGCCTGACCGCCAGCGATTTCATCTTCACCGGACAGGTCGCCGTCACGGTGCAGACGCCCGATGGCTATGATTTCGCCACCCTGTATGACGACATGGCCGGCGGCAATGCGGTTCAGGCGGCGAACGACGCCACCCACATCTTCGTCGTCAATGCGGCCCGCGGCATCACGTTCGAGTTGATCGGAACCGGTTTCACCTACGACGGCAGCGGCCATGTGACGGGCGGCACCATCACCGGGATCGACATTCTCAACACCACCGATCCGGGCCAGACGACGCAGGATCAGGTGCTGGTCAACAGCAACGGCTGGAGCATCTCGGCGGCCAGCCTGTTTGCCGGTGTTGGCCAGTATGCGAGCCTCGATCAATCGACGCACGATGCCGGCGTGACGGCGCTGAACGCCATCTTCAATTCGGCGTCCTACAGCGCTGTCGGCAGCGCGGGCTTCGCCGACAACCACGGCGAGCCGCACATCGGGGCCGACGTCTTCTTCGGCGGCGATCACGCCGATGTCTTCAACGGCCTGCCGGGACCGTTCGACTTCGGCAACGACACGGTGGATTACTCGCATGCCGCTTCCGGCGTGAGCGTCGACCTGCTCACCGGCGCTACCTCCGGCACGGCCGCGGCCGGCGACACGTTCATCTCGATCGAGAACCTGCGCGGCACGGCGTTCGATGACGCTCTGCTCGGTGACAACAACAACAACGTGCTGGAGGGCGGGCTCGGTCACAACACGCTCGATGGCCGTGGCGGCAGCGATACTGCCAGCTACGAGCATTCGAGCAGTGGCGTCGTTGTCGACCTGACCGTCGCTACGGAACAGACCGTTGCGGCCAATACGTTCGATACGCTCAGCAATATCGAGAACCTCCGCGGATCGCGCTTCGGCGATATCCTGACCGGTAACGGCAACAGCATCCTGGAGGGCGGGCTGGGCAACGACCACCTGATCGGTCAGCCCGGACAGAACGATACCGCGAGCTACGAACATGCCACCGGCGGCGTGTTCGTCAATCTTGCCATCCAGGGCAGTCAGCAAGATACGCTCCACGCTGGAATCGACACGCTGACCAACATCGCCAACGTGATGGGCTCGCAGTACAGCGACATTCTCATTGGCAACAGCGGCGACAATACGCTGTTCGGCAATGGCGGCAGCGACAGCTTCGTGTTCGACACCAGCCTCGGCAATATTGGCCACGATACCATCGGCGACTTCATGACCGATGAGGATCACATCCTGCTGGACTACGCGGCGTTCGATGCAAGCAGCCCGAATGACTTCAACACCTGGCTTGCGGCCCATGCGACGGTGGTGAACGGCAACGACACGCTGATCGACCTTAATCCGGACGGACTGCATCCCGGCCAGCAGACCATCCTGTTGCGCGGCGTCGATCCGGCCAATCTGCACGCCAGCAACTTCCTGCTGCCCCAGGTGTAAAGAAAATCCGGCTTTGCCGGGATTGCCGCGTGATTAGACTAGCCCGGCGTGATACCCAGAAGCCATGAAGCGATTGCGGGCCCTGCGGCGTTGGTTCAAGCGGAAGTTCGGCTATGCCCGGCTGGTCTGCCTCGTGCTGCTGGTCGGCTTCGCCGCGCTCAGGGTATGGGACCCGCATCCGGTGGAGGAGATGCGCTTCCGCACCTGGGACTACTACCAGGTGTTCGAGCCGCGGGTGAAGACGATCAGGCCGGTCACCATCGTCGACATCGACGAGAAGAGCCTGCGGGAGCTCGGCCAGTGGCCGTGGCCGCGCACCCACATCGCCGACATCATCATCAACCTCAACAACCTTGGCGCTGCGGCCACCGCCTTCGACGTGGTGTTTTCCGAGCCCGATCGGCTCAATCCGGACGTCGCGGCCGATACGATGCGCTACCTCGACGAGGCAACGCGAAGCAGGCTCCGGGAATTGCCGAGCAATGACTACGCTCTGGCGGAGGCGATCCGCCGTTCGAAGGTGGTGCTGGGCGAAACCGGGGTCGCGGCGGCGATGTCCGAACTCGACGAATCGCTTCCCACCACCGGATTTGCCACCCTCGGCGAGCTGACCGAACCGCGCATGTACGAGTTCCCCGGACTGCTGCGCAACGTTCATGTTATCGAAACGGCGGCCGCGGGACGCGGACTTTTCACCATCAGGACCGAGCGCGACGGCATCATCCGCCGGGTGCCGATGGTCTTGCGCGCCCAGGGCGTCACCATGCCCTCGCTGAGCCTTGAGCTGTTGCGGGTGATCACCTCGACGCCGACCGTCCTGATCAAGACCGACAAGGCGGGGATCAAGAGCGTCGGCGTGCGCGGCCTCGAAATTCCGACCGATCCCAACGGCCAGCTTTTTGTTCACTTCGCACGACAGGATCCGTCGATCTATGTCTCGGCGGTCGACGTACTCAAGGGCAGGGTGCCGGTCGACAAGATCTCCAAGAAGCTCGTGCTGATCGGCACATCCGCGGTCGGATTGAACGACATCAAGACCACGCCGGTGTCGCCGACGATGCCGGGCGTCGAGATTCACGCCCAGGTGCTGGAAAGCGTGCTCACCCGCGAGGCGCTCGCCACACCCGCCTTTGCGATTGCCATGGAGTTTTTGGCTGCGCTGGTCCTGGGCCTGCTCGTCATCGCCTTTGCCCCTGGTTTCGGTCCGATCACGCTCGTGCTGGTCGGCGGACTGTTTGCAACCGCGCTCGCCGGCACCTCCTGGTTCTTCTACACCCAGCACCGGCTGCTGATCGATTTCACCTATCCGCTGATGTCGACCACGGCGATCTATCTTGCGCTGATCTTCTTCAGTTTCGTGCGCGAGCAGTCGCAGCGCCGCCAGATCCGCTCCGCCTTCGGCCAGTATCTGTCGCCCGCGCTGGTCGAGCAGCTCGCGCTATCGCCGGAAAAGCTCGTGCTCGGCGGCGAGGAGCGCGAGATGACCATCATGTTCTCGGACATGCGCGGCTTCACCTCGATCTCCGAAACCTACAAGAGCGATCCGCAGGGCCTCACCGCGCTGATGAACCGCTTCCTCACCCCGCTCACCAACGCGATCCTCAACCGCAAGGGCACCATCGACAAATACATGGGCGACGCCATCATGGCGTTCTGGAACGCGCCGCTCGACGACAAGGAGCACCAGGTCAACGCCTGCGAGGCGGCGCTCGACATGCTGGAGCGCTGCGACGCGCTCAACAAGGCGCGCGAGGAAGAGGCAAAAGAGGGCGGGCACGTCTACATTCCGCTCAACATCGGCGTTGGGCTGAACACCGGCACCTGCGTGGTCGGCAACATGGGCTCCGACGTGCGCTTCGACTATTCGGTGTTCGGCGACAGCGTCAACCTCGCCTCGCGGCTCGAGGGCCAGAGCAAGGAATACGGTTTTCCGATCATCGTCGGCTCCAAGACCGCGATGGCGGTGAAGGATAAGTTCGCGATCCTCGAGCTCGACTTCATCATGGTGAAGGGCAAGAAGGAGCCGGAGGTGATCTACGCCATCGCCGGCCGCGAGGACGTCGCGCAGTCCGGCCGCTTCCAGCGCCTGCGCAACCTCACCATCGAGATGCTCGCCTGCTACCGCAGCCGCGACTGGGAAGGCGCGCTCACCGCGATCGAGCGCGGCCGCAAGACCGATGACGGCCACGCGCTGTCCTCGCTCTACAATCTCTATGAGGCGCGCATCCGCAGCTACATCAAGACGCCGCCGCCGGACGACTGGAACGGCGCCTATGCGCTGCTGACGAAGTAGTGGTGTGACCTGCTAAATCAGGGACGCCTGATCACGCGATCGCGTAGCTCGATCGAGGGGCTGGAGCAGACATGGTCGTCGACTTGCCCGCCTGGCCGGCGGAGCATTTGCGCAGAGCAAGATTTGGAGGATCTGCGAACCCTGTGGAAGTGCTTGCTGTGCCCGACAGGGCTCGCTAGCCTCGTGTGTGGCGTCGTCCTGGTTGCGGCTGCAGGGAGCCGGAGCCATGGTGCCGCCGCAACCTGCCGGCGTGCAGCAAGTATGATCCAAGCAGAGGGGTTTTTCATGAAAATTCTTGTCGTTGCCATGTCTACGGCGTTCCTGGCTATCACCATTGCCGGTTCGTTTTATTCAGATGCCTACGCCGCCCGGCGCGGCACAATGAGCGGGATCGACAATACTTATGGTTCTCAAAAGGGAAGTAACTGCGTTGGTGGCGCCTGCACCAAGCCTACGGCTCCCAAGAAGAAAAAATCCTGACGGGCGAAAGAGGCCGCCCTTGTTGGCGGCCTCATTCGTTTGAGAAAGTCAGCTCGGCGCCGCGCGCGCCGGCCGCATCCCGGCGTTCAGGGGAGCGGCCGGCGTCGTTTCACATGGACCCCGCGCTGGAAGGCAGCGCGAGATAATTGCCGGCAGTTACCTCCGAGGTGGATCGGACACCGGCGGCGCAAATGAGGATTGGGTAGAAGGAGCAGGTCGAACTTGCCAGCCTTCACAAATTATCTTTCCGGCCGGTATAAGATTTGGCATCGGGCTCGGTGGCCGCTCGCTTGTCCGTACCGGACCGTTCCCACGATTTTCCGAAATTGTCCCTTGACAAATGCGGAAAAACGTAATATATGACGGCCCAGCCCGCGCCACCATGAGGGACGTTTTCGCGAATCGTCACGAAACGGGGTGCGGGTTGCGATGGGACGCAGCCGACGCCGGGTGATCTTCACCTGACGAAACGCCGGCCGCGTCCGGCGAAATCGTGTGGTCCTGGCGCCGCGACCCTGGCGCTACGTCGGCGGTAAGTCCCGCCGGCTACGGGGGCAAGAAAGGCCGCTCCCCGGGGAGAGCACGTATAAGCCGTCCAACCATTGCGCGGGGAAAGCCGGGATGTCCTGGCTGTACCTGTGGTTTAACCCGTGTGCTTTTTGTAGCACGCCTACGCACACGGGACTACGGGTGCCGCCGGCGCCCGGCTTTCCCTGCGCCCTCTGATCGAAGAGGGAGCAACGAACCAGCAAAACCCGAGCAGAATCGAGCTGCGGGAATGAGAGCGCATGTCTCTCCACCGTCATTGCGAGCGAAGCGACCCGTCTACGCTTGCTGCGCAAGCTACGCCGGGCTGGGAGCCCGCCGAAGCTCGGAGAGCGAAGGCGGAAGCAATCGAGAGTCGCGGGCGTGACTCTGGATTGCTTCGTCGCGGAGCCTGTCATCGGGCGCGCATTCGCGCGACCCGTTGGCTCCTCGCAATGACGGCTGCAGGCATCCGGGCGTGCATCTGCGCAACATCTTCAATCGCGGAACCGCCCTGCGCAAATTCGACGCCAAAACTCTCCGACATCGCTAGAATGGATGGCAAAGCGGCGAACCGAGGCCGCACTGGAAAGAGGGAGCAAACGCGACATGACCAGACCGACGGCAAAGGAGATCCGGGCAATGGCCGACGTGGCCGGCGTGCCCGTCGACAACGAGGTCGCCTCGCGCATCGCCAACTCCATCGGGCCGGCCTTCGAGGGATTTGCACCGGTCGCCGGCACCCTGCCGTTTGATCTCGAGCCCGCCACGTTCCTGCTCGTGCATACGCCCAAGGTGACGCAATGAGCGCAGAACGTGCCCTGATGTCGCTGACCGAAGTCGCGAAAGCGATCGCCGACAAGCGCCTGTCCTCGCGCGAGGTGACGCAGTCCTGCCTTACGCGGATCGCGCAGTGGCAACCGAAACTCAACGCCTTCATGGCGATCGAAGCCGATGATGCGCTCCGCGCGGCCGATGCCGCCGACGCCGCGCTGGCGAAAAGCGGCCCCACAGGCGCGCTGCACGGCGTGCCGCTGGCGCACAAGGACATGTATTACGACAAGGGCAAAATCGTCACTTGCGGCTCGAAGATCCGTAAAGGTTTTGTCGCGCCGACCACATCGACGGCGCTGCAGCGCCTGAAGGATGCCGGCTACGTGCGGCTCGGCTCGCTGCAAATGGTGGAGTTCGCCTATGGGCCGACCGGGCACAACCCGCATTACGGCGCCGTGCGCAATCCCTGGAACACCGACCACATCACCGGCGGCTCGTCGTCGGGCTCGGGCTCGGCGGTTGCCGCGCGGCTGACCTTTGCGGCGCTGGGATCGGACACCGGCGGCTCGATCCGGATGCCCGCGCATTTCTGCGGCGTCACTGGGCTCAAGACCACGGTCGGGCGCGTCAGCCGCGCCGGCGCGATGCCACTGTCGTGGACGCTCGATACGGTCGGCCCGCTGGCGCAGACCGCCGAGGACTGCGCGCTGCTGACGGGGCTGATGGCCGGCGCCGATCCCGAGGATCCGACCGCATCCGCCCTGCCGGTGCCGGATTATCTGGCGGCGGCGAAACTGCCGATCAAGGGATTGAAGATCGGCGTGCCCGCCGCATTCTATGTCGATGATCTCGATGCCGAGGTCGCGCGCGTGCTCGACGAGACGCTGGCGACGCTGAAGCAGGAGGGCACCGAGATCGTCAAGGTCGAGCTGCCCGATCAGCGCCAGCTTACCGCGGCCTGCCAGATCGTGCTCGCGACCGAGGCGGCTTCGCTGCACAAGCGATGGATGATCGAGCGGCCGCAGGATTATGGCGCGCAGGTCTTGATGCGGCTGCAGAACGGGCTTGCGATTCCCGCGGTGTCTTATCTCGAGGCGATGCGCTGGCGCGGTCCGGCGCTGGCGGCGTATCTCGCCGCCGTCGAGAAGACCGATGCCGTGATCGCGCCGGTGGCGCCGATGCCGGCGCCGACCATCGCCGAAAGCGACGTCGGCAACAGCCACGATGCCGAGGCGGTAATCCAGCGCGTCACCCGCTTCACCCGGCCGATCAACTATCTCGGGCTGCCGTCGCTGGCGCTTCCCGCAGGCTTTGCCAAATCAGGCTTGCCGGTCGGCATGCAGATCATCGGCCGCTCGTTCGATGAAGCGATGCTGGTCCGCATCGGCGCCGCGTTCCAGCGGGCGACCGACCATCACCGGAGGATACCGAAATTGATGACGGCGCAGGCCGCGGCGGGCTAAGGCGAGATGGTGACCGGTGGATCAGTCGCCCGGCGGACCCGGTTCACCTCTCCCTTCGGAGAGGTCGATTTGCGCAGCAAATCGGGTGAGGGGCTTCGCTCTCTCGTGGGACCTGCGGCCTTCACCCGGCGCGCTTCGCTCCGACCTCTCCCGAAGGGAGAGGTAAGGTTCCGATGCCTCGGCACTCAAACCCGATCTCATCGCGCTCTAGCGGCCGGTCGCAGGATCGGCCCAGCGCTCGATCTGCGAGGACGCGATCACCCGCTTGGGCTGGTAGGGATTGAGCGTGCCCGCGCTCGCGCTCCAGCCCTTGGCCAGGATCTGCATCGCGAACAACTTTGCGTCGAGCTCCGACTTGAACGTGCGCGTCGACCGCGCCGCGCCGTCGTTCAGATCGCTGTGCTTATCCGGGCTGAACGCCACGTACCAAGTGTCGGGCTTTGTCATGCAACCATAACGCGGTTGCATTGCGAAAGTTTCATCAGGGAACCAGAATCGAGTTTTAACGTTCAGTGATTGCAGCTAGGTTGTGAAGGGTAGAACCAAGGGGGATGTGATGCAGCTTTCCAACGAAAGCATTCTGGTCATTTTGTTCGTCGGTCTGGTTGCGGGCTGGCTCGCCGGCAAGGTCGTGCAGGGCACCGGGTTTGGCATCATCGGCGACATCATTGTGGGTATCGTCGGTGCGCTGGTCGCGAACTGGCTGTTTCCGAAGCTCGGCATCCGCCTCGGCACGGCGCTCGTCGCGGAAATCATCCAGTCCGCCATCGGCGCGATCATTCTCCTGCTGATCGTTCGATTGATACGAACCGGAGGGCGGTTGTAGCTCAACCCAACCGCGGAACTTGGCTCGGCGTGCGGACCTAGGCGGGACCCGCGCCTTGCCAAACTGTCATATATCGACGTGTTCGGCGGCTTTTTCGCCGTCCAACGGGGCAGGTTGTTTAGGGTTAATGCGAGTGCAAATGGACGGTCGGGCCAAACATCGCTAAAAGCTAAGGAATCGCGACCCCTTTTTAATAGAGATCATATTTGATGGCAGCCGCTCCCGGCCTCCGGCGCTCCGAGCTCGGTGATGCCCTGCGCGCATGCCGTAATGCCTTTATCGGCGTCGGCATCATGAGCTGCATGATCAACCTGCTCTATCTGACCGGGTCGATCTTCATGCTCGAGGTCTATGACCGCGTGCTGCCGAGCCGCAGCGTGCCGACGCTGGTCGGCCTCGTCATCCTCGCCGGCTTTCTCTACATCGCCCAGGGCATTTTGGACATGCTGCGCGGCCGCATCCTGGGCCGCATCGGCACCTCGCTGGACGAAGCGATGAACGAGCGGGTGTTCGAAACCGTGGTGCGGCTGCCGCTGATCGTCGGCACCCGCAACGAGGGCCTGCAGCCGCTGCGCGATCTCGACAATGTCCGCTCCTTCCTCGGCAGCATGGGGCCGGGCGCGTTTTTCGACCTGCCGTGGCTGCCGTTTTATCTGGCGATCTGCTTCCTGTTCCACTGGCTGCTCGGCGTCACCGCGCTCGCCGGCGCGATCGTTTTGGTCACGCTGACCCTGATCACCGAATTCATGTCGCGCCAGCCGGCCAAGGACGCCATGGTGTTGGCCGCCAGGCGCAACGACCTTGCCACCGCGACCCGCCGCAATGCCGAGGTGATGGTGGCGATGGGCATGGCCGGCCGCATGACCAAACGCTGGGCCGAGACCAACGAGGAATATATCGCCGGCAACCAGCGCGCCAGCGACGTCACGGGTGGGTTGGGCGCGGTGGCAAAGGTGCTGCGCATGATGCTGCAGTCGGCCGTGCTCGCGGTCGGCGCCTATCTCGTGATCTATCAGGAAGCCACCGCCGGCATCATCATCGCGGGCTCGATCCTGTCCGCCCGTGCGCTCGCCCCGGTCGATCTGGCCATCGCGCACTGGAAGGGTTTTGTCGCCGCCCGGCAAAGCTGGCGGCGGCTCAATAATCTGCTGGAAAAGCTGCCGGCGCTGCAGGCGCAGACGCTGCTGCATCCGCCGGAGAAGAAGCTCACCGTCGAGGCCGTGACCATCGTGCCGCCCGGCGAGCAGCGCGTCATCGTGCAGGATGTCAATTTCGCGGTCGAGACCGGCCAAGGCCTCGGCATCATCGGCCCCTCCGGCTCCGGAAAATCCTCGCTGGTGCGCGCACTGGTCGGCGTGTGGCAGCCGGCGCGCGGCAAGGTGCGGCTCGACGGCGCCGCGCTCGATCAATGGTCGCCCGACGTGCTCGGCCGCTATGTCGGCTATCTGCCGCAGGACGTCGAGCTGTTCGGCGGCAGCATTGCGCAAAACATCTGCCGCTTCGATCCCGAGCCGAAGTCGGAAGCGATCATCGCGGCCGCCAAGGAAGCCGGCGTGCACGAGATGATCATCAAGATGCGCGAGGGCTACGACACCCAGATCGGCGAGCAGGGTGGCGCGCTCTCCGCAGGCCAGGCACAGCGCGTGGCGCTGGCGCGCGCGCTGTACGGCGATCCGTTCCTGATCGTGCTCGACGAGCCGAACTCCAATCTCGACGCCGAGGGCGACGAGGCCCTGACCCGCGCGGTGCGCGGCGCGCGCGAGCGCGGCGCCATTGTGGTCGTGGTTGCGCACCGGCCGGTCGGCATCGAGGCGGTCGATCAGTTGCTGGTGCTAAAGGACGGCAAGGTGCAGGCGTTCGGGCCGAAGGAGCAGGTGCTCGGCCAGGTGCTGCAGCGCGTGCCGGCACCGGCGCCGATCAAGGTGGTCTCCGAAGCCGGGGTCGCAAAATCATGAGCAGTGAGGAACTGAAGAAGTCGCAGCGCTCGATTCGCAAGCACCTCGTCGCGGGGCTTGCGGTGGTGCTGCTGCTTGCCGGCGGGCTCGGCGGCTGGGGCTCCACCGTGCCGATCTCGGGCGCGCTGATTGCGCCGGGACAGGTGGTGGTCGAATCCAACGTCAAGAAGGTGCAGCACCCGACCGGCGGCGTGGTCGGCGAAGTGCGCGCGCGCGACGGCGACCTGGTGAAGGCCGGCGACATCGTGGTGCGGCTCGACGAGACCGTGGTGCGCGCCAACCTCGCCATCGTCAACAAGACGCTCTACGGGTTGTGGGCGCGCCAGGCCCGGCTCGAAGCCGAGCAGCGCAACAGCGACAGCATCAAGTTTCCCGCGGCGCTGCTGGAGCGCGCCGACGACCCCGATGCGCGCGACGTGATGGCGAGCGAGAAAAGACTGTTCGAGGTCCGCGTCAGCGGTCGCGCCGGCCAGAAGGCGCAGCTGCGCGAGCGCGTCACCCAGCTCAACGAGGAAATCGAGGGGCTCGTTGCGCAGGAGAGGGCCAAGGACAAGGAAATCGCGCTGGTCGAAAAGGAATTGGTCGGCGTGCGTCAGCTCTACGACCAGCGCCTGATCCAGATTTCGCGCCTGACGCAGCTGGAGCGCGACTCGGCGCGGCTCAACGGCGAGCGCGGGCAATACATCGCCGCGCGCGCCCAGGCCAAGGGCAAGATTACCGAGACCGAGCTGCAGATCTTCCAGGTCGACAAGGATATGGCGAGCGAAGTCTCCAAGGACATGCGCGAGACCACCGACAAGATCGGCGAGTTCATCGAGCGCAAGGTCACCGCGGAGGACCAGCTGCGTCGCATCGACATCCGCGCGCCGCAGGACGGCATGGTGCTGCAGTCGACGGTGCACACCGTCGGCGGCGTCATCACCGCGGGCGACGCCATCATGATGATCGTGCCGCAGGCCGACGATCTTTCGGTCGAGGCCAAGGTCAATCCGCAGGACATCGACAAGCTGCAGATCGGGCAGAAGACGCTGCTGCGCTTCTCCGCCTTCAACCAGCGCACCACGCCCGAGCTGATCGGCAAGGTGACGCGCGTCTCGGCCGACGTGACCGCGGACCAGCGCACCGGGCAATCCTACTATACCATCCGCGTCTCGATGGCGCCGGACGAGATCGCCCGCCTCGGCGAGGTCAAGCTGGTGCCGGGCATGCCGGTGGAAGCCTTCGTGCAGACCGGCGAGCGCACCATGCTGTCCTACTTCCTGAAGCCGCTGAGCGATCAGCTGATGCGCTCGTTCCGGGGAAGGTGAGCGGTCGGTGCTGTCAAAGTCGTCGCCACATCAACGCTGTCGTCCCGGCGAACGCCGGGACCCATAACCACAGGGTCGCATTGTTGGAGCGAGCTGGAGCTCCAGCCTTCGCGAAACTAATCCCTGTGGTTATGGGTCCCGGGTCGCGCTTCGCTTGCCCGGGACGACAGTCAGAGATGCTGCAACAGCAGTTGCAGCGCCGCCTTCGCAAACACCTGCATGTTCGCCTGCCGGTCGGAGCTGCCCGTCTCCAGCGTGATCACCTTCTCCACCGGCCCCGCGATCGCCATGCAGCAGTGCCCGGCGGCGTCGCCGTAACGGTTGCCTGTGGGGCCGGTGGCGCCGGTCTCGGAGAGACCCCAGCTGGTGGCGAAGCGGCCACGCATTTGCCTCGCCAGCAGCTGCGCGTAGGGCTCTGACGCCGAGCGGATGCCCTTCATCGCGTCGTCCGGAATGTCCATCAACAGCCGCCGCGCATCGCGGGTGTAGACCACGGCGCCGCCGAGGAAATAGGCGGACGCACCGGGTACCGACAGCAACGCCGCCGAGATCAGCCCGCCGGTAGACGACTCCGCGACCGCAATGGTCTCCGTGCGCGCGATCAATTTGGCCGCGATCTGCCCGGCGATATCAGTAAGCTCATTCACGACCAAGACTCCGCTTCATTCCTGCCGATTCCCTAGCACAGGAATGCATGGCTTGCCGAGTTGCGGCTAGCGTGCCGGCCTGCTTGAATGCACTGCAACGGCGCGGCCGACTGCGCGGAGGAAACCGACATGACGTCACCGATCCTGGGCGGCGTGGATTGCGACCTGCATCCGGCCGTGCCGCATCTGACGAGCCTGTTGCCCTACATGAACGACTACTGGCGCGACCAGGTGACGACGCGCGGCATGACCGACCTCGTCTCGCAGTCCTATCCGACCAATTCGCCGATCTCGGCGCGCCCGGACTGGCGGCCGGCGCAGGGCAAACCCGGCTCGAGCTACGACGACATGAGGCGGCAGGCGCTGGACCGCTTTGGCGTGGCCTACGGCATCTGCAATCCGCTGTATGGCGTGCAGATGGTGTTTTCCGAGGACATGCAGGACGCGTTCTGCCGCGCGCTGAACGACTGGCTTGTGAAGGAATGGCTCGACAAGGATACGCGGCTGCGCGGCTCGATCGTGATCCCGACGCAGAGCGTGGAAAAATCCGTGGCCGAGATCGAGCGCTGCGCGGCTGACAGGCGCTTCGTGCAGGTGCTGATGCTGGTCATGGGCGACGTGCCCTTGGGCAAGCGGGAGCTGTGGCCGATCTATGCAGCGGCCGAGAAGCACGGCCTGCCCGTCGGCGTCCATGCCGGCAGCGCCTATCACAACCCGCCGACCTCGGTCGGCTGGGGCTCCTATCACATCGAGGATTATGTCGCGCAGGCGCAGGCGTTCCAGACGCAACTGACCAGCGTGATCGTCGAGGGCGTGTTCGCGAAGTTTCCCAATCTCAAGATGGTGATGCTGGAATCCGGCTTCACCTGGCTGCCGGCCTTCCTGTGGCGGCTGCACAAGTTCTGGCGCGGCGTGCGCATGGAAACGCCATGGGTCGACCGCGCGCCGCTGGAAATTGTGCGCAGCAACATCCGCTTTTCCCTGCAGCCGGTGGACGCGCCGCCGGAACCCGAGACTCTAAACCGCCTGTTCGACCATATGCAGTCGGACGAATTGATCCTATTCTCGACAGACTATCCGCACTGGCAATTTGACGGCGATGAGGTGCTGCCGAAAGGATTATCTGATGATCTCGTGCGCAAGATCATGATCGATAATCCGATGGCGACTTACGGCCGGCTCAGCCAGTCCGCGACGAAGGAGATGACGCGATGAACGTGCAGCTGCGCGACCGTCCGGAAACTGCGTCAACCACAGCCATCAAGACGGCGATCGCCGATTGCGACATCCATCCGGCGCGCGCGACCAAGGACGAGCTGTATCCCTGGCTGGCAAAACGCTGGCACGCGCATCTTGAAACCTATGGCGTGCCTGCCTATCAGGGCATGATGGAAGGCCCGCCCTATCCGAAGGCGCAGCCCAATGCCTCGCGCCGCGACGCCTGGCCGCCGGAAGGCGGTCAGCAGGGCTCGTCGCTCTCCTTCATGCAGAAGCAACATCTCGATCCCAACAATGTCGTGTTCGGCGTGCTCAATCCGCTCGGCGCGACCGGGCAGGGCATGCGCAACCACGATCTGGCGGCGGCTTTGGCGAGCGCCATCAACGACTGGCAGATCGAAAAATGGACCAGCAAAGACAAGCGGCTCAAGGGCTCGATCGTCGTCGCCAATGAGGACGGCGTCACCGCGGCGAAGGAAATCCGGAAACGCGCCGGCGATCCGAATTATGTGCAGGTGCTGCTGCTCAGCCGCAATGTCGAGCCGCTCGGGCAGCGCCGCTATTGGCCGATCTATGAGGCGGCGGAGGAGATCGGGCTTCCCGTCGGCGTGCACGCCTTCGGCTTTGGCGGCAATCCGATTACGGCCTCGGGTTGGCCGAGCTACTACATCGAGGAGATGGTCGGCCACTCGCAGTGCCAGCAGACCGCGCTGGCGAGCCTCGTGCTGGAAGGCGTGTTCGAGCGCTATCCGAAATTGAAGATGGTGATGGTCGAAGCCGGCTTTGGCTGGGCGCCGTCGCTGGCCTGGCGGCTGGACAAAGTGTGGGAGAGACTGCGCAGCGAAGTACCGCATCTCAAGCGCAAGCCGTCGGAATATATCCGCGACCACATCTGGTGGACGACGCAGCCGATGGAGGACCCGGAGCGGCGCGAGCATCTGTTCCAGATGATCGAATGGATCGGCTGGGACAAGCTGTTGTTCGCCACCGATTACCCGCACTGGGACTATGACGAGCCGTCGCGCGTGCTGCCGGCCGGTGTCAGCGATGCCAACAGGCAGGCGTTCTATCTCGACAACGCGCGAAGGGTATACGGAGTTATTTAGTGGTGCGGCATGTGGTGGCGGCAGTGGATGAACTGCCGCCGGGGACGCGAAAATTTCTCGAAATCGACGGCCGGCCGATCGCGGTGTTCAATATCAAGGGCGAGTATTTCGGCCTGTTGAACCGCTGCCCGCACCAGGGCGCGGCGCTGTGCGAGGGGCCGCTGATTGGCCTGGCGCAATCCACCACGCCCGGTGAGATCGAATATACAAAACTCGGCGAGATTATCCGATGCCCCTGGCACGGCTGGGAATTCGACATCCGCACCGGGCAATCCTATTGCGACCCGCGCCGCTTTCGCGCCCGGGCCTATGCGGCGACGGTCGAGCCCGGCGCCGCTGTGGTGAAGGGGCCGTATATCGCCGAGACCATCAAGGTCGAGGTGGAGAGCGAGTACGTGGTGGTCGAGCTCTAGTGGTTGCGGACGAGGCGTATCGATGAATGATGGAACAACCAACGGCGGGCCGCCAGCACGACCGATGCTATTCGACCCGCTCAGGATTCGCGGCCTCACGCTAAAGAACCGCCTCGTCGTACCGCCGATGGTCCACTATCGCTGCGATCCCGGAAATACCTGCGGCACATTTCATGTCGTGCATCTCGGCCGCTACGCGCTCGGCGGTTTCGGGCTCGTCTTCGTCGAGGCGACGGGCGTCGAGGAGGTCGGCCTCATCAACGAGCATGACCTCGGCATCTGGAACGATGCCCAGGCCGAAAGTTTCAAGCCGCTGATCGCCTTCATGAAGCGTCAGGGCACGGCGATCGGTATCCAGCTTGCCCATGGCGGCCGCAAGGCCTCGTCGCAGACCGCGATGCAGGGCATGGGACCGCTCACCGAGGAGAATTTGAGGGCCGGCGCCAAGCAGTGGCAACCCGTCGGGCCGACGGCCGAGCCAGTGGCAAAAGGATGGCTGACGCCGCGGCAACTGACCACGGCCGAATGCAGGGCGATGGTCGGGACCTGGGCGGCTGCTGCCAGGCGCGCGGTGTCAGCGGGATTCGACGTGATCGAAATCCATGCCGCGCACGGCTATCTGCTCGCCTCGTTCCTGTCGCCGGTTTCCAACACGCGCAACGACGAATACGGCGGCGACCGGGCCGGGCGCATGCGGTTGCCGCTGGAAATCGCGGAAGCCGTGCGCCGTGAGATGCCGGCCGCGATGCCGCTGTTCCTGCGGGTCTCGTCGGTCGACGGCACGAAGGAGGGCTGGAACATGGACGATACCGTCGCCTTCGCGCGCGAACTGAAGGTGCGCGGTGTGGACGTGATCGATTGCTCCTCGGGCGGCATCTCGGGTGCTGCCACCGCCGCGCAAGTGACGCGCAGCCTCGGATTCCAGGTGCCCTTTGCGGAGCGGGTGCGCAAGGAAGCGGACATTCCGACCATGGCCGTCGGCATCATTCTCGAAGCGCAGCAGGCCGAGGCCGTTCTGCGGAACGGCCAAGCCGATCTCATCGCGGTCGGCCGTCAGTCGCAGTTCAATCCGAACATCGCACTGCATTGGGCGCACGACCTCGGCCTCAATGCGCGGTTCGAGGACTGGTCGCCCGAATATGGCTGGTGGCTCGAGAAGCGGATCAAGACGCTGGAAGGGTTTGCCACGCCGACCGGCGTCGTCACGCGGAGATCGTGAGTTGATTGGGGCACATCACGCCCCACCGTCATTGCGAGCGAAGCGAAGCAATCCAGAGCCGCGCGGGTGACTCTGGATTGCTTCGTCGTGGAGCCTGTCATCGGGCGCGCATTCGCGCGACCGTTGGCTCCTCGCAATGACTCGGGGAGGGCTATTCGTCCACCGTAGCATGCCCCACCGCCCGCCGCTCCCGCGCGTAGCGCACCAGTGCGACGAAACGATAGATGCCGTGGACGAATTTGCCGTAGGGCATCGTCAGAAACAGCGCGAACACCACGCCGAGATGCAGTGCCAGCAGTGGGCCCATCGCGGATGTCTCGCGCAGCAAGAGCAGCGCCATGCCGGTGAGGCTGGTCAGGAACAGCATGACGATGAAGGCGGTGTCCATTCCCATCCGTTGCTCATCGACCAGCACCGGATCGCGCTTCCATCGCTCGGCGAACAGCCCGATCGGTCCGACCAAGAGCCCGATGCCACCGAGCGTGCCGAGCACGACCGGCGCGTCCCACCAGGCGTACGGCGCCTCGCGCGCCAGCAGGTAGTGATAGAGCGTCGCGACGGACGTGGACGCAAAGCAGAGCAGGAAGCCGTAAAAGGTGAAGTGGTGATACCACTTGCGGTGGTCGGTCGGACGGTCGTCTTCGTTGAAGCAGCCGACGCCGCCGCCATCGAGGTAGCGCAGTTCGCCGGCTTCGCGGATCGCCTGCCAAAGCGATCCGGCATCGGCCGTCGCGCCGATGGGCTCGCCGATGTCGCGCCAGAACGCGCGTACCCCCATGATCAGCGCGACGATGGCATACAGGAATACTGCGCCGAACAGCGCGGCCATCGCGTTGTGCGGCATCAGCGTGTAGAAGGCGCCGGGGCCGGTGTGGATGCCGAACAGGATCTGCTTGTCGTGATACGCAGCAAAACCAAGGATGAAGGCAGCGACGCTGAGGGCGGCGATCAGGCTGATGACGAGGCCGTTGCGCGCGAAGATGCCGGCAAAGGCGCGCGGCCAGGCATAGGCGGCGTATGAGTCGGCGCGCGCGATCGCCAGCGTCTGCGGCACATTGACGTTGAACTCATGCGGCGGCGAGAACTGGCAGTCGGTGTAACAGGCGCCGCAGGCATGGCAGAGATTGGCGAGATAGTTGAGGTCGCCGTCGGAGAACGAGCGGCGCATTTCCATCGCCGGAAACACCGCGCACAGGCCCTCGCAGTAGCGGCAGGAATTGCAAACCGTCATCAGACGGTCGGCTTCGGTGAGGATTCGTGTTCCGTGCATGTTATGGCTTCGCCAGGCCCTTGCCCTCGAGCCATTTCTGGATTATCGCGGCGACCACGAGATTGTTTTTGTCCATCATCACCATGTGCGAATTGCCTTTGATGCCGGCCTGCGGCAGGTCGACGACGTCGACGCTGCCGCCGGCGGCCTTGATCGCATCAGCAAAGGCGAGGCCGTTGGCGCGGATTTTTGGCCAGCGCGAGTCGCGCTCGATGTAGTCGCCATAGACGATCAGGGTCGGGATGTTCTTCAGCAGGTCCGCCTTGGCGGGATCGCCGAGGCCGGCGGGCTCGATCGCGATCAGCGCCTTGACCTTGTCGGGCCGCGCTTGGGCGACCTTGAAGCCAAAGCTGCCGGCCTGGCTGTGGAACAAGAGGATGGAGGGGCCGACGCGGTCGATCTCGGCGATATAGGCCGCGATGGTCGCATCGTCAGTGGTGGTCCAGCGCGGCACGCCCTGCTTGACGAAATTCTCATAACCCTCGACGGGAAACTGGCTGCCCGGCATCAGCTTGCGCTTGGCGGGATCGGGATCATACGAGCCCGGCCCGTCGCCGATGCGAAAACGCTCGAACGGATTGGCGGTGGTGAGGAAGACCGGCTCGCCCTTGAAGATGTCAGGATATTGCGCCCAACCGGCGCGGCCGCGCTCCACCGCATCGGAATTGTAGACCGCCCAGCCCTTGCGCAGGAAGTAATTGAGCCAGCCCTCGCGGCCGTCGGGCGTCGTCTCGTAGGTGACGCCGGTGAGACCGCCGCCATGCCACATCAGCAGCGGATACTTGCCCTTCTCGTTGGCCGGCAGAAAATACTGCACATACATCTGCTCGACCTGGTAGGTGCCGTTAGGATCGACTTTGGCGGGCACGCCCCCGGGCGTGAACACGACTTCCTTCACCGGCTTGCCGGAAATTTCGACCAGCCGTCCGCCGACATGGAAGGAGCCCATGTCGCGCAGCGTGATCGGCTCAGCGGCGCAGGCCGCGCCAGCGATCAGCAGCGCCGTTATGGAAGCGATGGCAATACGCGACATGTTTCCTCCCAGTTTTATTGCGGCGGTCAATTCTTCGCATTGCGTGCCGCCTCCCGTCCGGCGACGCGGCCGAACACGCTGCCGATGGTCATGCCGATGCCGGCCGCATAACCCTTGCCGAGCACATTGCCGGCCATGATCTCGCCGGCGGCGAACATGTTGGCAGAGGGCTTGCCGTCCTGCATCAGCATCCGCGCCTCCCGGTTCACGCGGGTGCCGAGATAGGTGAAGGTAATGCCGGGCCGCACCGGATAGGCGTAATAGGGCGCGGTCTCGATCCTGCGCGCCCAATGCGTCTTCGGCGGGCTCAAGCCCTCGGTGCGGCAATCGTCGAGGATGGTGTGGTCGAAGGTACCCGGCCGCACCGCCGCGTTGAAGTCCGCAATCGTCTTCTCCAGCGCAGCCGGATCAAGCGTGAGTTTTGCGGCAAGCTCGGCAACGCTACCGCCCTCGATCGGCGGAAACAGCGTGGGCATAAAACTGTGGCGCACGCTGGCATCGAACACGATGTAGGCGATCTGGTCGGGCTGCGCTGCAACCAGCCGGCCCCAGATGGCGTAACGCTTCGGCCAGATGTCCTCGCCCTCGTCGTAGAAACGCTGGGCATGCTTGTTGACGACAATGCCGAACACCACGGAGTCATGGCGCGTGATGATGCCGCCGTCGAACTTCGGCGCCCGCGCGTCGATCGCCACCGCGTGGCATTGCGTGGGATCACCGACCTCCTGCACGCCTTTTGCCAGCAGCATCTTCAGGATCGAGCCGCGGTTATAGGGCGTGCCGCGAATGAGAAAATTGTCGGCGGCCTCGCCCCAATACTCCCTGAGCCATTCGATGTTGGCTTCAAAACCGCCCGCAGCGGCGACCAGCGCGGAGGCGCGGATGTCGCTCGCGCCATTGACCTGCTGTTTCAGCTTCGCCGCAAGGAACATGCCGTCCTCGATCTGCAGGTCGGTCACCTCGGCATCGTAGAGGATTTCGACGCCGAGTTTTTCCGCGGTGAGATACAGCGCATTGAGCATGGCGCGGCCGCCGCCGAGGAAGAACGAGTTGGTGCGGCCGAGACTCAGCGTGCCGCCGAGCGAAGGCTGCCAGCGTACGCCCTGCTCGACGATCCAGTTCAAGATGTCCTTGGACTCGGCGATCATGAACTTTGCGAGCTCTTCATCGGTCTGCCCGCCGGTGATGCGCAAGAGGTCGTCCCAGAACTCCTGCTCGGTATACGGGCCGGTCAAGATCTCCGTCGCCGCGTCATGGGCGCAACGCATGTTGCGGGTGTGGCGGGTGTTGCCGCCGCGATAGAATTTTGGCGCGCCCTCCAGCACCAGCACCGAGGCGCCGGCGCGGCGGGCGCTGATTGCAGCGCACAATGCGGCATTGCCGCCGCCGATCACCAGCACGTCGAATTTGCGGGAAAGATCCACCATCAAAGCTGTTTGCCAACTTTGCGTGGCAATCACAACTGCCGGCGCCGCATGGGGGGCAGCGTCGTTTCCGCCAGGGGCTCTGGCTTTGCTTTCACAATGTCGGATAGCCACTTGCGAAACGCGGAGAGCTTTGGCGAGTCGGCCTTGATTTCCGGCGAGACCAGATAGAAGCCGGCATCGACCGGTAACTGAATTTCGAAGGGCACGACCAGGCGGCCTTTGGCGATGTCGTCCTGCACATAGGACGTGCGGCCCATCGCAACCCCAAGCCCGTCGATCGCGGCCTGGATCGTCATGAACACCATGTCGAAGGTGACGCCGGGTTGTTTGGAGAGATCGGGCGGCAGGCCCGCCGCGGTCAGCCACAGCCGCCAGTCGTCGTCATTGCCGGCGCTGGAATGCAGCAGCACATGGTCGGCGAGGTCTTCCGGCTTCTTCAGCGGCTTCCTGCCCTTCAGCAGTTCCGGGCTGCACACCGGAAACATCTTGTCGGCCATCAGCCAGTCGGCGCGCAGGCCCGGCCACTGGCCGCGGCCGTAACGGATCGCGGCATCGACGCCGTCGCGCTTGAAATCCACTAAAGCGGTCGAGGTGGTGATACGCACGTCGATGCCGGGATGCTTTTCCTGGAAGTCGGAGATGCGCGGCAGCAGCCATTTGGCGGCGAGCGAGGCCAGCGTCGAGACCGTCAGCACGTTGCCGTCGTCCTTGCGCAGCAGCCGGTCGGTTGCGAGCCGGAGGTCATTGAAGGCGGCGCGGATGCCCGGGAGATATTCCTTGGCTTCCGGCGTCAGCGACAGCGTGCGGTTCTGCCGGATGAACAGGCGGATGCCGAGTTCCTCTTCCAGCCGCCGGATCTGATGGCTGATCGCGGTCTGCGTCACGTTCAGCTCCGAGGCGGCGAGCGTGAAGCTCATATGCCGCGCGGCGGCCTCGAAAGCCCGCAAGCCGTTCAGGGAGGGGAGCCTTGCTGCCATCTGCCGCCAGTCCGATCCATGAGCTTATTTCATCCGAAACGGTACAAAGTGTCGTTTGCGGGAGCGCCGAAACGCGCAGATATTAGCGCCAACTGATTAGAAATAGGAGCCGAAAATGTCCGTTTTCACCCACGAATCGATGATAAATCATCATGGACATGGGCTTTTCTCGCATCTGGCCGAGACCCTCCATGTCTGGCGCGAACGCTACGAGATGCGGCGCGAGCTTTCCAAATGGTCTGAACGGGACCTCCACGACATCGGCGTGTCCTCTGCCGACGTCGCCTACGAAGTCGACAAGCCGTTCTGGCGGGCCTGATAGGCCGCCACTAAGCCGGCGCCGCCTCCATAGAGGGGCGCCGGCTTTCTTCCAAATTTCGGAGCGTGCCATGACCACCCTGCGCCTCGATGATCTCCGCCAGCATTCCGACGTCCTGCGCTCGAAGAGCGGCGAGGCCATCACGGTGCGCTTCGTCGAGCCGCGCGATGCCGAAAGCATCCAGAATTACTTCCGCGGCCTCTCCTCGCGCTCCCGCTACAACCGCTTCTTCGGCGCCATGAGCCAGCTGCCGCCGGCGCTGCTCGAGCGTTTCATTCATGTTGGCGAGGCCGACCAGTTCAGCGTGGTCGTCACCATGCAGCTCGATGGTCACGAGACCATCGTCGGCGAGGCGCGCTATGCCTTCGATTTCGAGACCGGCAGTTTCGAGTTCGGCCTGTCGATCGACGACCGCTGGCAGGGCCATGGCATCGGCAAGGCGCTGCTCAAGAATCTCGAATGCCGCGCCGCGGCCTTTGGCGCCACAAAACTGTTCGGCGATACGCTCCGCTCCAACGAGTCCATGCTCGCGCTGGCCAAGAAGTCCGGCTACCTGTTCGGCAACAGCCCCGGCGACTGGAAGCTGGTGCGCTTCACCAAAGAGATCGACCTCGCGCCGCAAGATATTCCCTGCGCGAGCTGGAAGCTCGCCGCGTTATCCCTCGGCTCCCCCGCTGCGATCGCGGGTTGAGCGACTGGGCCCGGCTCCTGCGGCAACAGGGCCGGGCCCGTTTTCTTTCCGACGGATTTGTGACGAAGTGCGGCGCTCCGCTGAGAGCGCTGCCGATTGAAACTCATGACTCCACCGTCTAGCCTGCGCCCGTCCTTGCGGAAAGGAATTGGCATGGCGGTAGAAGCGGATTTCGTCAGAAAGATTTTCGCCGGGCTCGAGCATGGCGATGGCGCGGCGTTCTTCGCGCATGTCGCCGACGATGTCGACTGGACCGTGATGGGCACGCATCCGCTGGCCGGGCATTACAAATCCAAGGCCGACTTCACTGCGGCGACCTTTGCAAAGCTCGGCAAGGTGCTGCCTGAGGGAGCGGAGCTGCACGTCGACGACCTCTTCATCGCCGGCGATGTCGCGATTGTCGAATTGCATTCGATGGCGACCGCGAAGAACGGCTTCCGGTTCGACAATCATTATTGCTGGATCTGCTATTTCAGGGACAACAAGATCGTGCGCGTGCGCGCCTACCTGGATTCGGCGATGGTGGCGCGGCTGTTTGTAGAGAATCCGGGTTAGCTTTAGACACAGCTATCGCCGCGACGACATTCACCTCTCCCCGCGTGCGGGGAGAGGTCGGATCGCATCGGAGATGCGATCCGGGTGAGGGGGAGTCTCCGCGAGTCCTCTTTGCCAGCGAATATGCCGAAGCAGCCCCTCACCCCAACCCTCTCCCCGTAAGAACGGGGAGAGGGGGAAGACCGGCGGGCGGAGGGGGAGGAAGAGTGGGGCGAAGAGCGAAAAAGATATCACTTCCCCGCGAACACCGGCTTGCGCTTGTCGATGAAGGCCTGCACCGCCTCGCGGTGATCGGCGCTCTTCTGCGCGCGGATCATGCGTTCGGCTTCGTGATCCCTGGCGGTGGCAAAATCGAACATCAACGCTTCGTCGAGATTGTCCTTCATGTAGCGCAGTGCAATGGCCGGCCCCTCCGCCATGGACTTGGCAAGCGCAAAGGCTTCCTCCTGCAGCTTGTCGTCGGGCACGACGCGGTTGATCAGGCCGATTTGCTCGCCCCGCGCCGCCGTGACCCGCTCGGCGGTGAACATCAGTTCGCGCGCGCGCGAGGTGCCGACGAGGCGCGTCAGCAGCCAGGCGATGCCGTAATCGCCGGGGAGTGCGACATTGCGGTAGCCGGTGGAAAAAAACGCCGATTGCGCCGCCATGCGGATGTCGCAGGCGAGCGCAATGGCCATGCCCGCGCCGGCCGCCGCGCCGGGCAGGGCCGCGATCGTCGGCTTGCGCACCGAGACCAGCGCGCCGGTGAGGAGACGCTGCCGCTCCTGCAGGTCGGCGATCTTGTCAGCGTCCGACATCTCCTGCCGCTTCTTGTCGCGATGGGCGCCCATGCCCTTGACGTTGCCGCCGGAGCAGAACGCCGTGCCGGCGCCGGTGATGATGATCGCGCCGACCTCCGGGTTCTCGCCGCAGGTTTTGATCATGGTGCGCAGCGCCGGCGTCAGCTCGTCGGAAAGCGAGTTGCGTGCGTCCGGCCGGTTCAGCGTGATGACGGCGACGCGGTCGCGGATCACACAGAGCAGTTCGTTGGTACCGGTATCGATGGTGATTTCGGTGCTCATGTTGTTTCCCCCGTTTTTCTTCCGTCATGGCGAGGAGCCAACGGGTCCCGCCTTTGGCGGGCCCGATGATAAACTCCGCGACGAAGCAATCCATCTTTCTTGATGCGGCGCAATGGATTGCTTCGCTGCGCTCGCAATGACGGCGTTAGTAGCTCAAAACTTCTCCACCCACGGCCGCAGCTCGATCTCCCAGGTCCAGGCGCTGCGCGGCTGTTGCAGCAAATTCCAGTAGCTTTCCGCAATGGCGTCAGGATCCAGGAAGGAGTCCGGGCGGTCGGCGGGGTCCATGCGCATCGCGCTGCGGATGCCGCCGTCGATGACAAAATGCCCGACATGGATGCCCTGTGGCGACAGCTCGCGCGCCATGCTCTGCGCCAGGCCACGCAGCGCGAACTTGCCCATGGCAAAGGGCGCGGACTGCGCATAGCCCTTCACGCTGGCGGAAGCGCCGGTGAAGAGGATCGCGCCGTGCTTGTTGGGCAGCATGCGCTTTGCCGCCTGCTGCGCCACCAGGAAGCCGCCGAAGGCGCTGACGTTGATGGCGTTGGACACCTCCGCCGGCACCAATTCAAGGAACGGCCCGCGGGAGCGTCCGCTGGCGTTGTAGACCACGATGTCGGGTGTCGCGACCTCGCGCTCGACCAGGCCAAACAGCCGCTCGACCTCGTCGGCATTGGTGGCGTCGCAGGCAAAGGCTTTTGCGCCGGTTGAGGTGCAGAGCTCGCCGAGCTTTTCGATCTTGCGTGCGGCGAGCGCCACCTTGATGCCCTCGCGCGCGAACAGCCGCGCCAGCGAGGCGCTCAGCCCCGCGCCGGCGCCGACGATCAAAGCGGTGTTGTATTTCGGTGCTGCCATGCGCGCGCTCCCCTGGTTGGCTGAGTTGTATCTAGGCGCGCATCCCGGCAAGGCAACCCGCCGCAGCCAGGATCATGTCGAGATCCTTCCTGTCGGTCATTTCTGCGTACTTGGCGCGCAGCATGGCGAGCGAACGCGCGTGATATTTTTGCGGCTTTTGCGTCCAGACCTCGTTGCCGAGCTGGACGGAAAACTCTTCCGTGCCATCGGCGATCGCCTTTTCGTTCGCTAGCGTCCACGGCCAAAACCGCCGCCCGACCTGTTTGGTGAGGATCGGCATCAGCGTCGGCGCCAGCGCCTCCCAGCTTTCAAAGCTGCCTTCCGCCTTCGGCCACAGCATGCGCTGAATCCAATCCAGCACATGCGGCGTGCCGCCCTCGATCAACGCGCCTGTGGTCGGATCCTTCCATAGTTCGTAGAACTGCCCCCACAGGCCGAAATCGCCATAGGCGGGGCGTCCGCCGAACAGATAGGGGCGCGTCGCGAGATGTGCTTCCAGCAGTTCGAGCATTTCGGCAAAGCCGCCCTCGATTTGCGGCGTGGTCGCTTCGCTTGAGCCGACGAACCACACGCGCCCGCTCATGCGCGTGCGCACCTGGTCGGTGAGTTGCCCACACTCGTCCTCGCTCGCCTTCGGCGCGCGCATCCGCGCGAGGCGGCCGGCGGAAGCGCGCTGATCGACATCGCGCGCCCAGCGATAGTGGAACATCCACTTGTTGCCCCACTCGTCGCCGAACTCTTCCATCAGCATGGACATGAAGCGCGCCACGGGATCGTCGGGGTGGATCGACGGCTCCGGAAACTTCTTTTCCATCTGGTCGATGATCGGAGTGGAATCCTGGATGCCAGCGCCCTCGGGCGTCACCACCAGCGGGATGACCGGGATCTTCGCGTGCTTCTCATATTCCGCCTGGCTTGCCGCGTTGCGCAAAATCCATTGATGCGGAATGGCCTTGTAGCGGAAATAGGAGCGTACTTTCACGGAGTAGGGCGACATCTCGGCGCCGATGATGCGATATCCTTCAGCCACGGGGCGCTCCTCCAATTATGCTTGTTGACCGCGCTTGGCCGTGCGGTATCGGTAATGGCCTATAACATCGAGAACGGGCGGAAACGACAAGGGCAAAAGATGCAGCCACTCAAGCAGGATCGCAGGGCCGCCATGCCCGATCAGCCGGGATTGCTCGCGCCCGACACCACGGGGATGAATTTCTATCGCGCCGATCCGGCGCTGACCGATCTGCTGCGCCTGCATCTGCCGGACGCGACGTTCCGCCACATCGAGCCGCATCTCGATCGCTTGGGCGCCATGGCCGGCGGCCCTCTCGACGAATGCGCGCGGCTCGCCGATCGCCACACGCCGGTGCTGCACCAGCGCGACAAGTTCGGCCGCGATACGCAGTGGATCGAATATCACCCGGCCTATCGTGAGCTCGAGCGCGCCGCGTTCGGCGAGTTCGGCATTCATGCGATGTCGATCCGCAAGGGCATTCTGGGATGGCCCGACAAATATCCGGTCGTTGCAAAGCACGCCTTTACCTTCCTGTTCAACCAGGCCGAGTTCGGGCTGGGCTGCCCGATCAATGTCACCGATGGCTGCGCCAAACTGCTGAACAATTTCGGCAGCGAGGCGCTGAAGGCAAAATATCTCGATGGGCTGACGCAGACCGACATGAGCAAGCTGACCCAGGGCGGCCAGTTCATGACGGAAAAGGAAGGCGGCTCCGACGTCGGCACACTGGCGACCACTGCGATACAGGAAGGCGACCATTGGCGCCTCTATGGCGAGAAATGGTTCTGCTCCAATGCGGACGCGGAAGTCGTGATGCTGCTGGCGCGCCCGGAAGGCGCGGGGCCCGGCACGCGCGGCGTCGGCCTGTTCCTGATGCCGCGCCGGCTCGATGACGGCTCGCAGAACCACTACCGGATCGTGCGGCTGAAGGACAAGCTCGGCACGCGATCGATGGCCTCGGGCGAGATCAAGTTTGAAGGCGCGATCGCCTATGCAGTCGGCAAGCTCGATCGCGGCTTTGTGCAGATGGCCGAGATGGTCAACTCCTCGCGGCTCTCCAACGGTGTGAAATCCACCGCGCTGATGCGCCGCGCGCATCACGATGCGATGACGGTGGCGAGGAATCGCGTGGTGTTCGGTCAACGCATCATCGACCTCCCGCTGGCGCGGCGGCAGTTGATGAAGATCATGCTGGCGACCGAGCAGGGCCTTTCGATGAGCTTCCTCACCGCCGACGCGCTCGACCGTGCGGAAGCCGGCAGCCAGGATGCCGCGGCGCTGCTGCGCATCCTCACCCCCACGCTGAAATTCCGCGCTACCCGCGATGCCCGGAAAGTCTGCGGCGATGCGCTGGAGATGCGCGGCGGCATCGGCTACATCGAGGAATTCGCCACCGCGCGGCTGTTGCGCGATGCGCATCTCGGCTCGATCTGGGAAGGCACCGGCAACATCGTCGCCATCGACGCGCTGACGCGTGCGATTGGCCGCCATGGCGCCGATAGTGCGCTTGCCGCCGATTTGCATGCGCGCCTGGATGACGCCGCCAATGTGCCCGCCGCCTGGCGCGACCGCCTGCGTGAGCTCGCCGACCGCGCGGTCGGCTTTGGCCGCGAGGTGGCCAGCAAGATGGACAATGAGGGCGACGCGCGGCGTGCCACCAGCCTGCTTTATCATGTCGCAAGCGCTGTGGCCTTTGCCTGGGAAGGCAGCCGAATCCACGAGATGCGCGGCGACGCGCGCCGGCTGCTGCTGTCGCGGATGGTGGTCGATCATCGCCTCCCGGCGGGCGATCCCTTCCGTCTGACGGAAAGTGCGGCGCAGCGCGCCATCACGGCGCATCTGCTCGGCGAGCGCAGCGTCGGCATGGCCGAGGTTGGCGAATTGCTCACCGCAGCGTAGGCTTCAAGAAACACCTCTCCGATAAGAAGAGGTGAAAGCAAAACAAGAACACACAGGGGAAACGACCGATGAAGGCTGCCGTATTGTACGAAGTCAATAAGCCGCTGGTGATCGAAGACATCAGCGTGCCGAATCCCGGCCCGCGCGAAGTGCTGATCCGCACCAAGGTCGCCGGCCTCTGTCACTCGGACCTGCATTTCATCGAAGGGCTCTATCCGCATCCGCTGCCAGCGGTGCTCGGCCATGAGTCGGCGGGCGTGGTGGAGAAGGTCGGCTCCGACGTCACCTATGTGAAGCCCGGCGATCACGTCGTGACCTGTCTCTCGGTGTTCTGCGGCACTTGCGACAATTGCACCACCGGCCGCACGGTGCTCTGTACCGACACCACGGTGAAGATGCTGCCCGGTGCGTCGAACCGCCTGCAATGGGGCAAGACCGAGAAGCTGAACCAGTTCCTCAATCTCTCCTCCTTTGCCGAGCAGATGCTGGTGCACGAAAACGCCATCGTCAAAATCCGCAAGGACATGCCGCTGGAGCTTGCCGCGCTGATCGGCTGCGGCGTCATCACCGGCTATGGCGCGGTGGTGAACACGGCCAAGGTCACGGCCGGCGAGACCGTCGCCGTGGTCGGCTGCGGCGGTGTCGGCATGGCCGCGATCAATGGCGCCGCCATCGCCGGTGCCGGCCGCATCATCGCCGTCGACACCAATCCGGCAAAACTGCAGCTCGCCACCAAACTAGGCGCGACCGACATCGTCGATCCCGCCCGCGGCGATGTCGTGCAGCAGGTGCGCGAGCTCACCGGCGGCGGCGTGCAGCACGCCTTCGAGGTGCTGGGCCGCAAGGAGACCGCCGAGCAGTGTTTTGCCATGCTCGCCCCCGGCGGCACCGCCACCATTGTCGGCATGATCCCGTTCGGCCAGAAGATCGAGCTGCACGGTTTTGACTTCCTGCGCGAGCGCCGCATCCAGGGCTCGTCGATGGGCTCCAACCATTTCCGCGTCGACATGCCGCGGCTGGTCGAATTCTACATGCGCGGCAAGCTGCACCTGGAAGACTGGATCTCGGCCAAGCTAAAACTGTCGGAGATCAACGAGGGCTTTGCCAACATGAAAGCCGGCAAGACGCTGCGCAGCGTGATCATGTTCGATGGCTGACGACGAAGTCGTCATTCCGGGGCGCGCGCAGCGCGAACCCGGAATCTCGAAGTTATATGCGGCGCAAGATCCCGGGTTCACGCGCGTTGCGCGTGCCCCGGAATGACGGGCAATATCACCGCGTCACATGGGCTGATACCGCGAGCCACTTGCCGTTCTGCCTGGCCCAGCAATCGGTGTAGCGGCCGTGGGCCTGCTGGCCGTCCGGCATGGTGTAGCTGGTCGCGGCATGGATGATGGCGAAATCGCCGAGGATGCGGATCTTCACGTCTTCGGCCTTGAGGTTCTTGATCGCGACCGGCTTTGCGGTCTGCTGCAGGAACGCGGCGCGGTCGACCAGCGACTTGTCGGGATTGGAGCAGTAAAAGTCTGCCGCGAGGATTTCGTCAAAACGTTTGACGTCGGAATTTTGCACCGATGCGACGTAGTCGTGGTTGAGCTTTGTCAGCTCGGCGAGGTCGTTGTTCATGGTTTCCTCCGGTTCTTGTTCGTCGATGCGGATGATTACGCTGTCGTCGGTTTGCGTCTGATCACGGCGCGGGCGAGCGACCCGAACGCGTAGCCCGCAAGCGCGAAGGCCAGTGGCGGCAAGAGCGCCTTGAGATCGTATGTGGCTTGCGCCAGGAAGCTTTCAAGCGTGGCGGGAGGTGTCAGCAGGAAATCCAGATTCAGAAAAACGATTGGCGATATCACGAGCAGCGCCAGGCGAAGCCGGTGGTGGGCAAACAGGCACAATACCGCAATGATGACGGCCGTTGCGCCGAGCAGGCCATAGGCGATCTCGTAGCCCAGCGCGTTGCGGATGTTGAAAGCGCTAGCCAGCAACAGGCCCCAGACGAGACCGCCGATCAGAAGCGCGGTGTCGTCGATGCGCCGGAATGGCGGCAAATATCCCAGCGCCAGAAACACAAGGATCGACAGGGTCGGCCAGGCCGCAACAAAAGTGCCGTGCATCAGTCCCCAGAGATGAAATGTCGGCAAGCTCAGCGCGGCATAGGTGTAGCCAAGCGGCCACATCAGCAGGAAGCCCGCAGCGATCGCGATAAAGATTCGAATGAAAGTCCGCATGGCGCTTTCAACCAGCCGATCCTCATGGTGAGGAGGCGCGCAGCGCCGTCTCGAACCATGAAGGCCATGATGTCTCATCCTTCGAGACGGCTGCTGCGCAGCCTCCTCAGGATGAGGAGTCTCTAGTCGTCAAACATCGGCGGCGGCTTGAAGCCGCCGAATTCGCGCTCGATCAATTCGGCGAGCTTTATCGTGGTGCGATCCTCCAGCCACGGGCCGACGATCTGGACGCCGACCGGCAGGCCGTCCGGCGAGAAGCCGGTCGGGATCGCGGTCGCAGGCAGGCCCGGCAGCGTGGCGATGCCGGGCCAGGAGAGTTGATCCGGATAGACATGGGGCTTGCCGTCGATATGGATGCGGCGGCTTTCCTGTTCCGGCGAATGGTCGTGCTTGTAGGCCGGCGTCGGCATGATCGGGCAGATCACGGCGTCGTACTGCTTGAACAGCTCGCGCCATTGTGCGCGCAGCCGTGCGCGGGCGCCGTCGGCCATCACCCAGTCGCGATGGCTCATCGCGATGCCGCGCAACCGCTCGGCGCCGAGGCTGGCATCGCCGGGCGGAATCGTCTGCGCGGCCGCATGCGCGCCGGCATAGACGTCGGGCGGAAACGATACCGCCAGGAACGACATCAGCATCCGCATGTAGAGCCGCGTCGACTCGGCGAAATCGGGTAGCAGCGCCGACTGCCGCGCGATCTTCACGCCGGCCTTGTCCAGCTTTCCGGCAAGCTGCTCGATCGAGCTGTGCACCACCGCATCGGTCGGCAGCACCGGATCGGTGTCGATGATGATGACGCGAAAATCCTTTAAGCCGCTGTGGCGCGGCGCCGGCAATTCGAGGCGATAGGCCTTGCCGGCTTCCAGCGGATCGGGGCCGGCCATGACATCGAGCAGCAGGGACAGGTCTGCAGCGCTGCGCGCCATCGGGCCGATCACGGCCATGTCGCGGTCGAGCGGCAGCGGCGGAAACGGCGGCGGCGTGTGCCCGCGCGAAGGCACCAGCGCAAAGGTCGGCTTGTGGGCATAGACGCCGCAATGAAATGCCGGCACACGCAGCGAGCCGCCGATGTCGCTTCCGAGCGACAGTGGCCCGTAGCCGGCGGCCAGCGCCGCCGACGAGCCGCCGGAGGAGCCGCCCGGCGTGCGGCCGAGATCCCACGGGTTGTTGGTGACGCCGTAGATGTCGTTGTAGCTCTGCCAGTCGCCGAGCCCGAGCGGCACGTTGGTCTTGCCGAGGATGACGCCGCCGGCGTCCTTGACCCGCGTGATCGACAGCGCGTCTTCGCTCGGCATGAAATTCTTCTGCTGCGGGATGCCCCAGGTCGTGGGCAAGCCTGCCATGTTGAAGGATTCCTTCACCGTGAGGGGAAGGCCGAGCAGCGCCTTGGTCTCGCCGCGGGCCCGCGCCGCATCGGCTTCCTTTGCCGCCTGCAGGGCGCGATCGAAGTCGCGCACGCAAATCGCGTTGATCTTGGTGTCGTGCCGCTCGATGCGGGCGATGGCGTCCCTGGCCAGTTCGACTGCCGATACTTTCTTGGCGGCGAGCGCCGCCGACAGATTGGTGGCGGTCTCAAAACTCCATTGCGATTTGGCCACGGCGTTTCTCCTGCTTCTTATTGTACCGATGATGCGCAGATTGGGCGCCGCCCGCAAGATGGATGGTCGCGATCAAATTATCGGGCGAGCAACGTTCGCTGTCACTGTAGACGTCGGTCGTAACCGGCGCTTGACACCAATTGCTACGCCGCGCCGATCAGTATCCCGACCCCGAGGACGATGGCGCCGCCAAGCACGATCTGGAACACCGCCTGCAGGAACGGCGTGTCCATGTAGCGCGCGCGGATGAAGGCAATCGCCCAGAGCTCGAAGAACACGACGATGCAGGCAATTGCAGTGGCGACCCAGAACGCGTTCGGCCAGGAGTCCGGCACGAGATACGGCATGGTATGGCCGAGGCCGCCGAGCGTCGTCATCATTCCGCAGGTGATGCCGCGCAGCCAGGGCGAGCCGCGCCCGGTCAGCGAGCCGTCATCGGACAGCGCTTCGGCAAAGCCCATGCTGATGCCGGCGCCGATCGAGGCGGCAAGGCCGACCAAAAAAGTTTGCCAGTTCTGGTGGGTGGCAAAGGCCGCCGCAAACAGCGGCGCCAGTGTCGACACCGAGCCATCCATCAGGCCGGCGAGGCCGGGCTGGACATACTGCAGCACGAACATGCGCCGCCGTGTCTTGTCTTCCTCCGCGCGCACGTCGGGCTTGAGGATTTCGCCGGTCAGCCTGATGGCGTGCTTCTCGTGGTTTCTTTCCTCGTCGGCAAGATCGCCGAGCAACCGGCGCACGCCGACGTCCTCCGCGTGCTCGCTGGCGCGCACATAGAAGCGCTCGGCCTCGAGCTCCATGGTCTCGACCTCTTTGCGGATAGTGTCGAGCGGCAGGTTCTTCGTCAGCCAGATCGGACGGCGTTTCAGAAATCCCTTGACGTCCTCGCGGCGGATCGGCGGCAGATGCGGGCCAAAGCGCTGCTCGTACATTTCAAGCAGGCGGTGGCGATGGCCGCGCTCCTCTTCCGCCATCTGCTCGAACAGTTTTGCGGAGTCCGGATAGCGCTGCGCAAGATCTTCCGCGAAGGTCATGTAGATGCGGCTGTCTTCTTCCTCGGCGGCGATCGCGACAGCCAGCACCTCGCGCTCGGTGAGATCGGCGAAATTCTTCACGGCGACGCCCTAAAGACTTTAGAATGGTTCTAAAGTTGTTATAGTTGGGCGTGAAAGCGCGGTCAATCGTCAGCCGTTGCCGATGTCGCGAAGGAACGCCAGCAACAGGCGGCTGACTTCCGCCGGCTGCTCCTGCTGCACCCAATGCCCGGCGCCATCGACCAGATGGCAGCCGATCATCTTGGTGCACGCTTTCGTCTGCATCGCCTCGAACACGCCGGGGCGCTGATAGGTGCCCCAATCCTGCTTGCCCGAGATGAAGGCCGAGGGCACATCAATGGTGCGGCCGGACCAGAGCTGCAGCTCCGGGACGAAAGCGCCCGACGTGCCGCAGCGATACCATTGCAGCCCGCCCTGGAATCCGTTGCGCTGATATTCGGCGGCGTAGACGGCAAGCTCGCTGTCGGGCAGCCATTTGTTGGCTGCGATCTCCGCAGGCGAGGGCATCTCCTTGGCCACGGTGGCCGCCATGTCTTCCGCAAAATCCATGATGTAGTAGGTCGGCAGTTTCGCAAGCTCGCCGGCCGACCATGACTTCAGCGGATAGGGCGCGTTGGCTTTCCAGTCCGCGCTCTTGTGATGGTAATAGGCGCGCATGAAATCGTGCACGCCCTGCGGTGCCTTGTGCATGTCGGCGTTGGCTTCGCGCGTGGAGTAATACCACTGGTAATGTTTGCGCGGCCGCGGCAGCGCGGCGAGCTCGCGATGCAAGGGGTCCTCGGCCGCCGATTTCGCCGGTCCATCCGCGGTGTTGAACGGCAACGCCGGCACGCCGCCGAACGGCGCGCTCATCATCACCACCGCACGAAACACATCGGGCCGGATCAGCGCGCACCATGCCGCAACGGAGCTGCCGAAATCATGCCCGATCACGGCATCGACAGATCGGTAGCCGAACGCATGCACCAGCCCGAGCGCATCACGCACGAGGTTGGGTAGCCGAAACGAGGCGAGATCGCCGTCATAACTCGGGTCCCAGCCGGTGGTGCGGCCATAGCCGCGCTGATCCGGCGCGAGGACGTGATAGCCGGCTTCCGCGAGAGCCGGCATCACCTTGCGCCAGCTATACGCAAGCTCGGGAAAGCCGTGCAGCAGGAGCAGGCAAGGGCGGCCGCGTGTCTCGAAGCCGGCTTCCAGCAAATGCATGGTGAGGCCGTTGATGCCCTCGACATAGCGCGAGCGGATCGATGGCGGGAGCGGGATGTCGGGGAGCGCGGCCATTCTGCGAAATTACCTGCATGACAGGGCGAGACGGTTTGAACCTTCGTTCGCCAGGACGCTCTAACGATAGCAAGATTGCTCAAAGGATGCATGCCGCATGCGCCGCCTCTGTATCGCAAATTTTCACGGCTGGATTTCGCGCCTTGGTGTGATGCTGGCGGCCGCGGGCCTGCTGTTCGCTTCCAGCGTCGGTGCGGCGGAAATGCGGGATCTGACCGAAAAACTGCCGCGCGGATATTTTGGCGAATTCTCGTGGGAGGGCGACAGGACGGTGCAAAACGTCGTCATCACCTTCGACTCGGTGCGAGCCCTGAACGGGCAGAATGCCGAAGCGCTGGGCTGCGGCACCTACGAGGTCGGCCGCCAGGTGACGCGGATAAGGGTGCGGATGTTCGTCAAGCTGCCCGACCTGCAGGTAGAGATCTTCGAGCTGTCGCCCGAAGGCAGCGGCTCGTTCGAGACCGGCGGCAGCCACCGCGGCTCCCTGTCGGCAGACCTTCAGAGCATCGACGCCGAGTGGACCACGACCGCCAATGGGCAGCGAGGGCGACTGCATTTGCAGGCTGCGTCATCATTGACGTGTGCGCCGGCGGATTCGACGTAGGCGCCGCCGCTTCACCCTCTCCCCTTGTGGGCGAGGGTCGCTTGGCGAAGCGAAACGGGGTGAGGGGCTTTGTCCCCGCGCAATGAGATTTCCCTGAAGCACTGCGTCCGTGGATAGAGACCTCTCATCCGTCGCGCATCTGTCGATGCGCGCCACCTTCTCCCACAAGGGGAGAAGGAAGGAAGCCTTAACCCTTCGCCGCCTTCGGCCAGTACCTGTCGCGCAAATGGCGCTTGACCAGCTTGCCGGTCGGCGTGCGCGGCAGCTCGGCCTCGAAGTCGATGCTCTTCGGGCATTTGATCGGCGACAAATGGTTGCGGCAGAACGCGATCAGCTCGCTCTCCAGCGCCTTGCCGGCGCTGGCCATGTCGTGCGGCTGCACCACGGCCTTGACCTCCTCGCCCATCTCCTCGTTCGGCACGCCGAACACTGCGACGTCGGAGACGGCGGGATGGGTGATCAGCACGTCCTCGGTCTCCTGCGGGTAGATGTTCACGCCGCCGGAGATGATCATGTAGCTCTTGCGGTCAGTGAGGTAGAGAAAGCCTTCCGCATCGAGATAGCCGACGTCGCCGAGCGTCGACCAGCCTTTCGCATTGTAGGCGCGCTTGGTCTTGTCGGGATCGTTGTGATAGCTGAAGACAGGCGCGTCGGCGAAGTAGACCGTGCCGATCTCGCCGGTCGGCCGTTCCTCGTCGTTCTCGTCGAGAATCTTCACCTTGCCGACCACGGCGCGGCCGACGGTGCCGCGATGATCAAGCCATTGCTGCGAGGTCGACACAGTGACGCCGTTGCCTTCGGAGCCGGCGTAATACTCGATCAGGATCGGGCCCCACCAATCGATCATCTTTGCCTTCACATCGACCGGGCAGGGCGCGGCGGCATGGATGGCGCCCTTCAGCGTCGAGATGTCGTAGCGCGTGCGGACTTCCTCAGGCAGCTTCAGCATGCGCACGAACATGGTCGGCACCAGCTGCGACTGCGTCACCTTGTATTTTTCGACGAGCTTCAGGAATTCCTCGGCATCAAAGTGCTCCATGATGATGGAGGTGCCGCCGAGCGTGATCGCCATCATGTTGAAGCGCAGGGGCGCCGCGTGATAGAGCGGCGCCGGCGACAGGTAGATGCTGTCGGAATTCATCCCGCACATATCGGCGCAGAGGACCTTCAGCAGCGGATTCGGAACATCGATCGGGTTGTTCGCGAAATCGCGCTTGATGCCCTTGGGCCGGCCCGTCGTGCCGGACGAATAGAGCATGTCGTAGCCGGCGACTTCGTCCGCGATCGGCGTGGTCGGCTGCGCGCCCGCTTCCTTGTCATACGAGCGGAAGCCGGGCTCCGGATCGTCCATCATGAAGAGCAGCGGGCCGCCCTCCTGGCTAACGAGGCCCTTCACCCGCTCGTGGCACTTTGGCGTGGTGATGAAGACCTTGGCGCCGCAGTCTTTGACGATGTAGTCGATCTCGTCCTGCGTCAGATAGCGGCTGATCGCGGTGTAATACAGCCCCGAGCGCTGCGCCGCCCAGCAGATTTCCATGAAGGCGAGGCGGTTCTCCATCAACAGCGCGATGTGGTCGCCGGCCTTCAGCCCCAGCGAGCGAAACAGATGCGCGCCCTGGTTGGAGAGCTCATCGAGCTCGCGATAGGTGATCGCCTTGCCCGTGCCCGCCATCTGGTAGGCGATCTTGTTCGGATGGGTGCGGGCGTGGATTGAGGGGTGGGTCACGGGTGTTTCCTCAAGACGCGAATGGCGAGTGGCGAATAGCGAATAGGGAAGGACAAGTCGCCCTCCGCCTACTTACCATTCGCTACTCGCCACTCGCTATTCGCCCGACTTACAGCCGCTCGACAATCGTGACGTTCGCCATGCCGCCGCCTTCGCACATGGTCTGCAGGCCGTAGCGCTTGCCGCGCTGCTGCAGGGCGTTGACCAGCGTGGTCATCAGCTTGGTGCCGGAGCCGCCGAGCGGATGGCCGAGCGCGATCGCGCCGCCGTTGACGTTGAGCCGTGCCGGATCGGCGCGGGTGGTCTTCAGCCACGCGGTCGGCACCGAGGCGAAGGCCTCGTTGACCTCGAACAGATCGATGTCGTCGATGCTCATGCCGGCTTTCTTCAGCGCGCGCTCGGTCGCGTGCAACGGCGCGTCCAGCATGATCACGGGATCGCCGCCCATCATGGTCATGTGGTGGATGCGCGCCATCGGCTTGACGCCGAGCTGCTTCAGGCCCTTCTCATTGACCACGACCACCCCGGAAGCGCCGTCGCAGATCTGGCTGGCACTTGCCGCAGTCAGCTTGCCGTTCTCGGCGATCAGCTTGACGCCCTTGATGCCGTCGAGGCTGACATCGAAGCGGATGCCTTCGTCGATGGTGTGGGTGTCCGTCGTCCCGTCGGCGCGGGTGATCTGCACCGGCACGATCTCGTTCCTGAAGGCGCCGGCCTGCGTCGCCGCAATCGCGCGCTGGTGGCTCTGGTAGGAATATTCGTCGAGCTCATCCTTGGAGAGCCCGTACTTCTCCGCCATCATCTCCGCGCCGGTGAACTGGCTGAACACGATGTTCGGATATTTCTGCTCGATGCCCGGGCTCTTGTAATGGCCAAAGCCGTTCTTGGCCGGCAGCTGCGAGGCAAGCCCCATCGGCACGCGGGTCATCGATTCCACGCCGGCCGCGATCACCACGTCCATGGTGCCGCTCATCACGGCCTGCGCCGCAAAATGCAGCGCCTGTTGCGAGGACCCGCACTGCCGGTCGATCGAGGTGCCCGGCACGCTCTCCGGCAGTTTTGATGCCATGATGGCGTTGCGCGCGATGTTGTTGGACTGCTCGCCCGCCTGCATCACGCAGCCCATGATGACGTCTTCGATCTGCGCGGGATCGGCGCCGGAGCGTTCGACCAGCGAATCCAGCACCTTTGCGGCGAGATCCGCCGGATGCCAGCCGGCGAGGCGGCCTCCCTTGCGGCCGCCCGCGGTGCGGGCGGTGGCGACGATATAGGCCTCGGCCATGACTGCTCTCCCTGATTGTTCTGATTGGGCGTTTCCAAAGATGGGCCGGATTTAAGGGGGCGGACCGGTCTTAGTCAATCGATCAATTAACTCTTGAGTGCGCCCCCCTCATGCGCTTATGTGCGGCCCGGATTTCCGCGGGAACAGCAGGGATCGCAGTTGAATACCGGCGTACCGACGAAGCTTCAGAACGGCAAAAATCCCACCGCCGAAAAGCTGCTGGTGGCGGCGAGCGAACTGATGATCGAGCGCGCCTCGATCGAGGTGTCGCTGTCGGACATCGCGCAAAAGTCGGGCGTCAACGCTGCGCTGGTGAAATACCATTTCGGCAACAAGGACGGCCTGCTGCTGGCGCTGCTCGCGCGCGATGCCGCGACCGAAATGTCGCACCTGGAATATCTGCTGGCGCAGAAGATCACGCCGACCCAAAAGCTGCGGCTGCATATCGGCGGCATCATCCGCGCCTATCACCAGTTCCCCTACATGAACCGGCTGATCCATTACCTGCTGCACGAAAGCACGGCGGAGGCGGCCGACGAGGTCTCGAAATTCTTCGTGGCGCCTTTGCTGGATTTCCACCGCCGGCTGCTCGCCGAAGGCATCAGGTGCGGCGAATTCCGCAAGGTCGATCCGGTGCTGTTCTACACCAGCCTGATCGGCGCCTGCGATCACCTGTTCTTCGGCCGTCACGCGATGTCGCGCGCGGTCGGCGTCGGCCCGGTCACCGAGCAAGTCTGCCGCGAATACATCAAGCACATGGAAGCGCTGATCTTCGGCGGCATGCTAGCGCCGAACAAGGAGAAGGCGCCCGCGTAAAGTTTTGCAAGTCAAGTCCAGAGAAGAAGCGCCCAGGGAAACGCGTAAGGAGAGGTAGTTCAGATGCAGTTGAAAGACGTTGCCGTACTCATCACCGGCGGTGGCTCCGGTCTCGGCGCCGCCACCGCGCGCGCCATGGCGGCCAAGGGCGCCAGGATCGGCGTGCTCGACCAGAACAAGGAAAATGCCGAGAAGGTCGCGGCCGAGGTGAAGGGCGTCGCGCTGCACGCCGATGTCACCGATGAAGAGGCGATGAAGGCCGCGATTGCGAAAGCGGAAGCCGCGCATGGCGTGGCGCGGGTGCTGATGAACTGCGCCGGCATCGGCGGCTCGCAGCGCGTGGTCGGCAAGGATGGGGTCTATCCGCTGGCAAAATTCGTGCGGATCATCAATGTCAATTTGATCGGCACCTTCAACGCACTGCGCCTGTTCGCCGAGCGTCTCGCCACGGCCGCGCCGATCGGCGAGGAACGCGGCGTCGTCATCAACACGGCTTCGGTAGCGGCCTACGAAGGCCAGATCGGCCAGATCGCCTATTCCGCGTCGAAGGGCGGCATCGTCGGCCTGACCCTGCCGGCGGCGCGCGATCTCGCTTCCTTGAAGATCCGCGTCAACACCATTGCGCCCGGCATCTTCTTCACGCCGCTGCTGATGGGCCTCAACGAAGAGGCGCGCAAGAGCTTAGGGGCCCAGGTGCCGCATCCGGCCCGCCTCGGCGAGCCCGACGAATACGGCGCGCTTGCCGTGCACATCGTCGAGAACGCGATGCTCAACGGCGAGACCATCCGCCTCGACGGCGCCATCCGCATGGCGCCGAGGTAAGCGACGCTCTTCTTCCCTTCTCCCCTTGTGGGAGAAGGTGGCGCCTCACGAAGTGAGGCGACGGATGAGGGGTTCTCTCCGCGGAAACAGACCCCTCACCCAAGCGAATGCTCGGCTGATGCCGGCGATGCCCTCTCCCACAAGGGGAGAGGGCGCAGCAACTGGCACCGCACGAATGCAGGGAGCGCGTCGTGACTCAACCGCTGTTGATCGAACACCATGACGGCGTCGACCGGGTGACGCTCAATCGGCCGGACAGCCTCAACGCGCTCGATCCGTCGCTGATCGACGCGCTCAATGCCTATTTCCAGGGCCTGCAGCGCAATCGCGATACCCGCGTCGTGGTGCTGAAGGGCGCGGGCGCCTCGTTCTGCGCCGGGCTTGATTTGAAACACGCGATGAAGCGCCGCGCCGGGCAGCAGGAGCCGCCGGGCGTGACCGAGTCGCTGGATTCGCAGCGGCGCATCGCCGACATCGTGATGCTGATGCGACGCTGCCCGCAGCCGATCATCGCGCTGATCCAGGGCGCGGCGGCCGGCGGCGGCTTTGCGCTGGCGCTCGCCGCCGACATCCGCATCGCCGCAAAGAACGCGCGGATGAACTGCGCCTTCATCAAGCTCGGGCTCGGCGGCTGCGACATCGGCACCAGCTATTTTCTGCCACGCCTCGTCGGCGTCTCGGTCGCCTCCGAACTGATCCTCACCGGCCGCTTCATCGGCGCCGAGCGCGCGCTCGCGGTTGGCCTGGTCTCCGAGCTCGTGGAAGATGCCGCCGCGCTTGATGCTGCGGCCGAACCCTATGTCGATGCGATGCTGACGGCATCTCCCGTGGGCCTGCGGCTGTCGAAGGAATGCCTCAACATGGCCGTCGATGCCGGCTCGCTGGAATCCGTGATTGCGATGGAAGACCGCAATCAGGTGCTGTGCAGCCGATCCGAAGATTTTGGCGAAGGCATCAGGGCCTTCCTCGAAAAGCGAAAGCCTGTCTATATCAGGCGCTGACACCACAAACGGACAAGAAAAGAATTCCGGGAGACGCAATAATGAACTTCGATTTCTCCGACGACCAGAAGCAGATGCGCGATGCGGCGCGCAAATTCCTGTCCGAACAATGCCCGCCGAAGGCGGTGCGCGCCGTGCTCGACGGCAAGGCGGCCTACGACAAGGAGCTGTGGAAGGGTCTCGCCGAGATGGGTTTTCTGGGCGTCGCAATCCCCGAACAATTCGGCGGCGCCGGCGCGGGCCACTTGGAGCTTTGCGTGATTGCCGAGGAAATGGGCCGCGCCATTGCGCCGGTGCCGTTCTCCTCGACCGTGTATCTGGCCGCCGAAGCGCTGCTGATCGCAGGCTCCGACGCGCAGAAGCAGAAATGGCTGCCGAAGATCGCCGCGGGCGAGGCGATCGGCACGCTGGCGCTGTTCGAAGGCGCCGGCAATCCTTCGCCCAAGGCGATCAAGCTCTCGGCATCCGGCGGCACCCTCAATGGCGTCAAGAAGCCGGTGCCCGATGGCGCGATTGCCGACTTCGCCGTCGTCGCTGCGCGCACCGGCTCCACGGGCCGTGACTCCGACATCTCGCTGTTCCTGGTCGACCTCAAGGCCGGCGACGTCGAGGTGAAGGAATTGACCAATGTCGATCCGACCCGCGGCCAGGCTGAGCTGACCTTCAAGAATTGCAAGGCCGAGCCGCTTGGCGCAGCCGGCGAGGGGTGGGGCGTCATCACCCAGGTGCTCGACCGCGCCGCTGTGCTGCTCGCCTTCGAGCAGGTCGGCGGCGCCGACCGCGCGCTGGAGATGGGCCGCGACTACGCACTCGACCGCATCGCCTTCGGCCGGCCGATCGGCTCCTTCCAGGCGATCAAGCACATGCTGGCGGATATGTACGTCTCGGCGACGCTGGCGCGCTCCAACTGCTACTACGGCGCCTGGGCGCTTTCGACCAATGCCGGCGAATTGCCGGAGGCCGCCGCCGCCTCGCGCATCAGCGCCACGCAGGCGTTCCAGCATTGCGCCAAGAACAACATCCAGGTTCACGGCGGCATGGGGTTCACCTGGGAATTCGACTGCCACATGTACTACCGCCGCGCCAACGCTACTGCGGTGACGCTCGGCTCGCTCTCCTATTGGGAAGACGCGCTGATCGATCGCATGCGCAAGAAGAACGCGGCGTAAGGGACAACGTCCATGAATTTTGACGACACCCCGCAGGAAGCCGCATTCCGCGCCGAGGCGAAATCCTGGATCGCGGCGAATGCGCCTAAGCAATACGAGGAAGACCTGCGCAAGGCCTCGCTCGGCCGCACCGTGATCAAGGGCGCGAACTTGCTCGAGGTCGCAAAAGCCTGGCAAAAGAAAAAGGCCGACGCCGGCTGGGCCTGCCTGCACTGGCCGAAGGAATATGGCGGCCGCGGCGCTTCCCCTATCGAGCGCGTGATCTGGCAGCAGGAAGAGGGACCGTTCGGCAATCTCTCCCGCGTGTTCATCATCGGCCACGGCATGTGCGGCCCGACGGTGATGGCGTATGCCGGCGAGGAGCAGAAGCGGAAATACCTGCCGCCGCTCGCGTCAGGCGAAAAGATCTGGTGCCAGCTGTTCTCCGAACCCGCCGGCGGCTCCGACGTTGCCGGCCTGCGCACGCGCGCGGAGAAGCAGGGCGATGAGTGGGTCGTCAACGGCCAGAAAATCTGGACCTCGGGCGCGCATTATTCCGACTACGGCATCCTTTTGACCCGCACCGATCCGACTGTCCCGAAACACAAGGGCCTCACCATGTTTTTCCTGGACATGAAGAGCCCGGGCGTCGAGGTCAAGCCGATCAAGCAGGCGAGCGGGCAATCCGATTTCAACGAGGTCTATTTCACCGACGTGCGCATTCCCGACTCGCAGCGGCTGGGCAACGTCGGCGACGGCTGGAACGTTTCGCTGACCACGCTGATGAATGAACGCATGTCGATCGGCGCGGGCGTCGCGACCGGCTTCCCGGAGCTGTTCGAGTTCTGCAGCAGCCTGATGCTGGACGACGGCCCTGCGATCGAGAATCGCAACGTGCGCTCAAAACTGGCGAACTGGGCGGTGAAGGCGAGCGGGCTCAAATACACCAGCATGCGCACTATCTCGGCGCTATCGAAGGGCGAACGCCCGGGCCCGGAGAATTCCATCGGCAAGCTCGTCGCCGCCTCGATGATCCAGGACGTCGCGATGTACGCGCTCGATTTGCAGGGCGCGGCCGGCGCGCTCTCCGGCCCGGAAGATGCCGAGGTCGCCGGAAAATTCCAGGCGATGCTGCTGCGCGCGCCCGGCACCCGCGTCGAAGGCGGCACCGACGAGATCATGCGCAACATCATCGCCGAGCGCGTGCTCGGCCTGCCCGGCGACATCCGGGTCGACAAGGACGTGCCGTTCAACCAGATCCCGACCAAGGGAAGGGCTTGAAGACCCTCATCCTGAGGAGCCGCGAAGCGGCGTCTCGAAGGATAGAGGCCCGACTGAGGCCTCATGGTTCGAGACGGCGCTAAAGCGCCTCCTCACCATGAGGGACTAGCACCGAATAACGATTGAGAGGGTTTGCCATGAATTTCGACGACACGCCGCAGGAAGCCGAATTCCGTAGCCTCGCGCGCAAATGGATCGATGCCAACGCGCCGAAGGAGTTCGAGCAAGAGCTCTCGAAATCCTCGCTCGGGCGCATCAGGCTCGCCAAGCATGACATGGTCGAGGTCGGCAAAGCCTGGCAGAAGAAGAAGGCGAACGGCGGCTGGGCCTGCCTGCACTGGCCGAAGGAATATGGCGGCCGCGGCGCGACCCCAATCGAGCGCGTGATCTGGCAGCAGGAAGAGGGCGTCTACGGCAAGCTCACCCAGCCGTTCCAGATCGGCGAGGGCATGTGCGGCCCGACCGTGATGGCGTTCGGCAGTGAAGAGTCCAAGCGGCGCTATCTGCCGAAACTCGCCTCCGGCGAGGAGATCTGGTGCCAGCTGTTCTCCGAGCCGTCCGCCGGCTCCGACGTCGCGGGTCTGCGCACCCGCGCCGAGAAGAAGGGCGACGACTGGGTCATCAACGGCCAGAAGATCTGGACCTCGGGCGCGCACTATTCGGACTACGGCCTGCTGATCGCGCGCACCGATCCGAATGTGCCGAAGCACAAGGGGCTGACCATGTTCTTCCTGAGCATGAAGAGCCCGGGCGTGGAAGTGCGGCCGATCAAGCAGGCCAACGGCATGCAGGAGTTCAACGAGGTCTATTTCACCGACGTGGTGATCCCGGACAGCCAGCGGCTCGGCAATGTCGGCGACGGCTGGAACGTGTCGCTGACCACGCTGATGAACGAGCGCATGTCGATCGGCGCGCGGCTTGCCACCGGCGTGCCCGAGATGTTCGAGTTCTGCTCTAACTTCATGCTGGAGGATGGCCTTGCCATCGACGACCGCGCGGTGCGCTCAAAGCTGGCGAGCTGGGCAGTGAAATCGAACGGGCTGAAATACACCAGCTACCGCGCCATCTCGGCGCTATCGAAGGGCGAGCGTCCGGGTCCGGAAAACTCCATCGGCAAGCTGGTCTCCGGCATGATGCTGCAGGATCTCGCGGCCTTCGCCATGGATCTGCAGGGTGCTGCCGGCTCTCTCACCGGCGAAGCCGAGGAAGAGGCGCGGGGCCAGTTCCAGCAGATGCTGCTGTCCTCGCCCTCGATGCGCATCGCCGGCGGCACCGATGAAGTGTTGCGCAACATCATCGCCGAGCGCGTGCTGGGCCTGCCCGGCGATATCCGCGTCGACAAGGACGTGCCGTTCAACAAGATCCCGACCAAGGGAAGATAACGAGGGATCGTAAGGTGGGCAAAGGCGCGCTTGCGCCGTGCCCACCTCACGAGCACCCATGTAAAGGTGGGCACGCTGCGCTTTGCCCACCCTACAGTTCTCCACAAGAAGGATGCGCGTCATGGACGCATTGGCAAGGCACACACAAGATCGCATCGGCGTGCTCGAAGAGCTGCTCAACGAGCGCTACTCCGTTCGCGCCTTTCTGCCACAACCCGTGCCGCGCGAGACCATCGATCGGCTGCTCACCGTGGCGCAGCGTACAGCGTCCTGGTGCAACAGCCAGCCCTGGCAGGTGATCATCGCCAGCGGCGAGGCCAAGGAACGCTTTCGCAAGGCCATATACGCCGCGGCTGCTTCCGGCGCCGAGGAGGGCCACGACTTTTCGCCGCCGCGCGAATATCTCGGCGTCTATCTCGAGCGCCGCCGCGAAAGCGGCTTTCAGCTCTACAATACGCTCGGCATCGCGCGCGGCGACAAGGCGGCGTATGCGAAACAGGCGCTGGAGAACTACAATTTCTTCGGCGCGCCGCACGTCGCCGTCATCCACACCGATGAGCCGCTCGGCGTTTATGGCGCGGTCGATTGCGGCGGCTATGTCGCCAATTTCATGCTGGCCGCCCAGGCGCTGGGGCTTGGCACCATCCCGCAGGCCGCGCTGGCGCGGCATTCAGCGCTGATCCGCCGCCACTTCAATCTGCGCGACGACCGCCGCGTCGTCTGCGGCATCTCGTTCGGCTTCGCCGACCACGCGCATCTCGTGAACAGCTACCGCACCTCGCGGGCGAAGGTGGCGGATACCGTGACGTTCGTCGACGAGTAGTGCTCCGCCACAGGCTTGCCGGGGCCCCGTTTCTACTTTGCATGGGGTTGTTTTCGCGATTTTGTGTCCCGGACGCGGTGCCCATCCTCCCCTGGAGGGTAGGGCTATCGCATATGGTATCTACGAGGATTATCCGCGGGCTCACTTCGCCTCTCCCGCTTGCGGGGGAGGCCGACGCGCTCGAAGAGCGCGGCGGGTGGGGGCTCTCTCCACGCAGGGAATCCCGATGCGGATCCACCCCCACCCCAGCCCTCCCCCGCAAGCGGGAGAGGGAGCGCAGTGCCGATGCCGTTGCAGCTCGCTCCTCATATGCGATTGCCCTGCCCTCCAGGGGAGGGTGGTCTTCCTCAAAACTTCGGCGGCCGCTTCTCGGCGCGTGCCTTGATGCCTTCCCTGATCTCGGCGCCGCGCATGCTTTCGCGGTGGCGCTGGTCGGCAGCTAGCTCATCGAGCTTGCCGCGGGCGAATTCGTTGATGGCGCGTTTCATGCCGGCCATCGCGATGGGCGCATTGGCGGCGAGTATGTTCGCCAGCTTGTCCACTTCCTCGTCCAGCGCTTCCTTCGGCACCATCGCGGTGAGATAGCCGATCCGCAGCATTTCCGGCGCGCTGATCTTCTGCGCCGTCAGGAACAGCATTTTCGCGTTGTCGACGCCGAGGCGCGAGACGTAGCGCTGGATGCCGCTCCTGTAATAGTGCAGGCCGAGCCGCGCCGCCGGCATGAACATTTCGGCGGTGTCGACGCCGATGCGGAAGTCGCAGGCCAGCGCGAGATCAGTCGAGCCGCCATAGACGCCGCCATTGAGCCGGCAGATGGTCGGCACGGCGAGATCCTCGAGACGGTTCACCACGACCTCGAAGGCCGAGCCTGCGCTCTGCTGTTCGCTCGCGCTCACTGCGCGCTCGGCGACCGAACCGAGATCGTAGCCGGAGGAGAAGCTGCGGCCGGTGCCGGTCAGCACCAGCACGCGTAGCGCCGGATCGGCCTCGACCCGATCGAACAGTTTTAGCAGCACGCCGAGGTCGTCGGCTTCCAGGCGGTTGTGATGCCTCGGCCGGTTGAGGCGGATGGTGGCGCGGGCGCCGGAAATGTCGAGCAGCGGCGCGCTGGCGCCCGCGGTGTCCGGCATGAAACGCTCCTTACTTGTTTTCCAGCGCGCGCCGCTTGGCCTCGGCATCGATGGTCTCGCCCAGATCGGGATGCCGCGCCATCAACAGGCGGAAGTCGACGAGGTCGAGCACGAGCAGCTGCGACACCCGCGTGGTGGTGATATCGGCCGAGCGCGTGGTATTGCCGAGCAGCGCCATCTCGCCGAAGAAGGCGCCTTCGCCGAGCGCTACCTTCTTGCCGCCGGGCAGGTCGACCTCCACCTCGCCGGAGGCGATGAAATACATGCAGTCGCCCTGCTGGCCCTTGCGGATGATCGTGGTGCGCGGCGGCAGGTCCATGGTGCGCAGCATGTTGGTGACGTCGGCAATCGCGGCAGGTCCGAGCGATGCAAAGAACGGCACCTTGCTGACGGACTCCCACGTCTTGAGGAAATTGTCGCGCCGCGTCTCGGCGGCAAAGCCGGTGGCGAGGATGCCGGTCCACAGGCCGAATACGCCGAGCCCGGAGATCATCACCAGCGCGGCGACCAGGCGGCCGAGCGGCGTCACCGGCACCACATCGCCATAGCCCACGGTCGTCATCGTCACCGCCGCCCACCACAGCGCCGCTGGCACGCTGCCGAAAGTCTGCGGCTGGGCTTCGCGTTCAAGGAAGTGTTCGGCCACAGAGGCGAGGAACACCACCATCAGGAAGATCACCAACACGGAAAGCAGCGGGCCGGACTCCACCACCATGACCCGGCGCAGCTGGCGCAGCCCCCGGATGCCCGGAACGAGTTTCAGCATCCAGAGCACGCCAAGCAGCCAGGCCGATTTTGGGCTGGCCCCCGCGACCAGGGCGACCGGAATGGCCGCCGCAGCGACCAGATCGACCAGCCCGCGGAACGACAGGGAATAGGCGAGGGTGCGATCCGACCTGATGGCATGGCGCAGCCGCACCACCCATTCGAACACGAAAAAGGCCAGGCACGCCCACAGCACGGCGTCGACCCAGTGATGCGCTGCCTCATAGGCGGGATCGACCGTCAGCAGCACCATCACCGCGACGCCGACCGCCACGGCGACATAGGCCGGCCGCGTCATGTTGCGGCCAGCGGTGGCGGCGAGGAACAGGGACAGGGCTGGGAATTGCGGTTTTGACATTGGGAGGCGGGGCCTCTCCTGACGGAACATGAAAGGCAGCAAAGTGCCTGCCTTGCGCCATGCCGTCAACGACGGCAAGGGCGCTTTATCCCGCACGCTTAAGGGTTTAGGGGCGATGCGGCGAATGGCGGCGGAGCCTCATTCGAAAGGACCAGGGCGGGTGCCGGTGATCGGCCAAATTTAGTTCAGACTTGTGAAATTCCCGACTAAACCTCGCCTTTTCTCCGTATATCGAAGCGGACAGGCGCGCCTTATGATGCGCTCGCCGCGTCAATATCGCGAAACCGTCTATTTTGAAAACAAGCTGGTTGGCTCCCATGGATACGTCTCATCTGGCAGAACACGCAGGAACCGCAGGCACACTGTTTGCGTCGATCTTCGTGGTCTCCATGACCACGATGAAGACCATGGTCCCGTTGCGGGTGTTCGGCATCCTGCTCAATCTCGTCCTGATCGCAACCGCGATACCGACCCACAACTACCTGACCATCGGCGTGCAGTCGGTGGTGCTGGTGCTCAATGCCTACCGCCTGCACCAGATGCTGCAGCTGATCCGCGACGTCAGGCAATCCGTCAACAGCGACCTCTCGATGGACTGGCTAAAACCGTTCATGACCGAACGCAACTGCAAGGCCGGCGAAATCGTCTACTACAAGGACGAGAAGGCCGAGGACATGGCCTACATCGTCAGCGGCCGCTTCCGCCTGGTGGAATCCGGCATCGAGTTGCCGGTCGGCGCCATCGTCGGCGAGCTCGGCATGCTGGCGCCGTCGAAGGTTCGCACACAGACGGTGGAATGCATTGCCGACGGCCTGATTCTCTGCGTCAGCTACACCAAGGTCGAGGAGCTCTATGTGCAGAATCCGGCCTTCGGCTTCTATTTCCTGCGCCTTGCCAGCGCGCGGCTGTTCCAGAACCTTGGGAAGCTGCAAGAGCAACTGGATGAAAAGATTGCGCTGCTCGAGGCGAAGCAGGCGCAGGCGTGAGCGTCGGCAGCATGGCCGTGTTCTCTGACCTCAGGGAATCGCTTCGCTACCTGTTCGCCGACATCATCGGCGAGCAGGACGGCTCGGTGCCGCATTTGCCTGCGGGGCTGCCGGAAGCGGCGGTGCCGGTCGTCAGCGACGCCATTCACCTGCTGATCGAATATCAGGGCACGCGCTATGCAAGGCTCTATGTCGAGCGGCTGACGCGCTTTGTCGGCAAGCGCGGCGTGAGTGAGGCCATGCTGCTCGAGATCGCGCGGCTGATGGCGATGCGCATGAGCTATGAGGACGCGATCCGGATCGCGCAGCTGAAGCTCTTGGAGCTGGCGGCCGATCCAGATACGCCGCGCGCCGACGACGTCAGGAAGCTGCGGTTTGACGAGCTGGTCGAGGCGTTGCCGGCGGTGGTCGCCGAGCCCATCCTCGATGTGCTGAATTGGCTCGGCTGGGTGCACCGGCGCGTGTCGATCCATTTCAGCACGGCGAGCCGCCTCAGTATCCGCCGCCTCAGGATCGAGGCCTCGCTGCGGCGCTGGCGCCGCTATTCGATCCGCTATTCGAAGGAGCGGCTGTGGGTCGAACGCTGGCTGCACATGATCGACCGCGCGCTGACCAGGCAGCCGGCGGCGGCACCGGCAATCGTCGACACCGCCGCCATGGTGCAGGGCTATGGCGACGCCTATCGCCATGGCCTGGCCGACTGGCACGCCATCATCGACGGCCTGGTCAAGCCGACCTTCGACGGCGTGCTGCGGCTGCCGGATCTGGCCGGCGCCATCGCGGAGGCGCGGGCGGCGGCCTTGCCGGACCCGCGGCAGGCCGCGCTCAAGCGCAAGATCGCGGAAATCAGGGCCCGGGGGGCGGCCGCCGGCACGGACGCAGCGGCGGAATAGGCCCGGTGCCGCGCTCGCGGGCGATTCGTTCAATGTCGCCGCCCCGATGGTCAGGGAGCCGGTCCCGCCAGGATCCTGGATCGTGGCGGTAGGGACACAGTCCCCGTGCAAAACGACCGCACTCAACCGGGATTTGCAGGATTTACCTTGTGTGTGCGCGCCGGAAGCCTTTCACTGGCCCGGTCGAATTTATTTGGAGGGCGCAGGTAATGAAAACGAAAGTCGTTGCACTCCTGAGTGGAGTTCTCAGCCTCGGCGCGATCAGCGGGGCATATGCGGCGGATATGCCCGTCAAGGCTAGGCCCGCTCCGGTCCCGGTTGCGGAAGTGTGGAACTGGACCGGCTTCTATATCGGCCTGAATGCTGGCGGGTCCTGGACCGATAACCGCCGCGACTACTTCCTCGGGCTGCCAGCCGGCAGTCCAGCTCCTATATTCGCCAATTGCGGCAGCCCGGCCGGTGTTGCTCCTCTTGTAATCGCGCCAGGGCCCAATCCCTTTGACATCTCGGCTTCGTGCGGGTCGGACGCCAGCTTCATTGGCGGCGGTCAGATCGGCTACAATTGGCAGGCGGGTTCCTGGGTTTTCGGCCTCGAGGCTGATGGCGCTTGGCAACGTCTGATCGAGCGGTCGTTTGTCAGGTTCGCATCCAACGGCGCTCCGGGTGCGCCATTTGGAACGGTCGCTACGGATACTGCCTTTTTCAAATCAGAGGCCACCGGGCTTGCGACGTTCCGCGGACGCGTCGGCTATGCCGGAGGTCCATGGTTGTTTTATGCCACGGGCGGTGGCGCTGTCGGCAACGTGAAGCACACGTTCACCGAGGTGCTTGCACCGGGTAACGCTTGTCCCGCAGTCGGCCCAGGCGCAGCTTGTCGATCGGTGTCGGATGACGATACGAAATGGGGCTGGACCGTCGGTGCCGGCTTTGAGTGGATGTTTGCCCGTAACTGGTCAGTCGGCGCTGAATACCTTTACGTCGACCTCGGGAAAACCACTTTGACGCTTGTGCCGAATGGCAGCGCCTTCTTCCCCGCTACCAGCTCGGTGACGTTTGATGACCGCCAGCATGTGGCGCGCGTCAAGCTGAACTATCACTTCGGCGGTCCGGTGGTTGCCAAGTACTGATCCGTTCTTCTCTCCGACAAACTCAAAAGCCCCGGCGTCGTCCGGGGCTTTTTTGTATTTCAAGATGTGCTGCCGCCCGCGCAAACATCCGACCGGCCTCAAGCGCTCTGCGCCGTCTTCACCACCACCACATTATCCTCATGGGCGGGGGCCGGGGTGGGGGCCGCGTCCTGCGGATGCCGCAGCAGCGCCTCGCGCCGCATGGCGATCTCGTCGCGCACGAACTGGTAGCCGAGCTTGAACGTTTCCAGGCCGTCGCTGCTGATGGTGCCGTCGCGCAGTCCTATCACCACGCCGCGCAATATCTTTTCCAGCTCGTCCTGCATGCAGTCGAGATCGTCGATACAGGTCGCGTCCTGGCAGTCCTCGCCGATGTCGAGCAGCTGGGTGGCGAGCTCGCTCGCCTTCTCCGGCGCGACGCGCGTCACCTTGGTGTAAAGCGTGGCGCAGATCGAGCCGATGATGCCGAGCGCGGCGGCGGCGAAGTACATCAGGTCGCTGTAGCGCTCGACAAACGACTTGGTGTCGTCGTTGATGTATTCGGCCGCACCCGGATGGGCGACGATGAAGGCATCCTTGTCGGTGGCGGCCGGTTCGATCCGCGAGGCGAAACCGCTGTCCAGTCCGAGCTCCGCCTTGTTCTCGTAGACCAGGCGCGCCAGCTCGCTGATGGTCGTGGTCGGCATCCGCGACTGCGTGACCAACAGCCAATGCAGCCCGACCGTATCGACGTCCTCCTCCGGGATGGACGGCGAAGAGGACAGCGTGCCGGCCGTGACGGTCTCCTCCGACAGCTGCGGATATTTCCGGGTCAGCACCTTGGCCGCCTCGATGGCGTTCAGCGTCAGGCCGCCGCGCGCGGCAAATTGCTGATAGCTCTTGTCCTTCACGATCTTCGAGGCCGGCGCGATCGTGATAACAGCGGCGTAGCCGGCGGCAAACAGCTTGTCGATCGGGGAGGCCGGCGGCACGACCTGAACCAGCGGCGCGGCCGCGGGGCCTTCAGGCAGTTCGAAGATGCTGCGGATGAAGGCCGCGTTGGTTTCGTTCTCGGCGATGACGGCGACCTTCTTTTTCCTGAGCTCAGCGGCCGACTTGATCTTCTTGCCGCCGGGGCTCAGCACCAGCACCACGTCATGATCGAGAATGGCGACGGCCCGCGCGCGCGGCGGCACCTTGGCGTCGGTTCGCAGCACGGCGAGATTGGCCTCGCGGCGGTCGAATTGCGCCAGCGCCTTGGCGTTGTCGCCGGCGGCCACGACCTTCACCTTGAAGCGGGAGTAATTGTTCTTCAGCATCGTGTCGAGCCTGGCGGCGAAGCGCGCCTCGGGCCCGTTGGGTTCGCCGACCGCGAACACCAGCGTCTCGGAATTCTTCAGCCAGATCCGCGCGCCGGCGACGGTGGCGACCGTCAGGACCAGCGTGAGCAGCACGAACAGGAAAATTTGAACGCGATTGCTCTTGATGATCCTGGTGCGCTTGCGCAGTTTTCCAGCGGGAGGGATCGGAGATTCGTCGCTCATGACGTAAGACCTGGGCCAAAGGCGGCTTCCCACCTAAAGGTTGTGGGCGCCCGGGGAAAACCTAACTGTCTAAAAAAGAACGACAATTTCCAGCACGCGATGATACCTGTCCGGGGCCGGTTTGCAAATCCGCACCCCGGGTAACCTTACCGGTACCCGGCGAGCGGCTGGCGCGGCAAGGTCACAGTGCTCGATTTTCGCCCCCGTCACAGGTGCAATCCCTGCCGGGAGATGTCATAAATGCGCCAATCCCCGGGGAAAGTCCCGGTTTGAGAAGAAAATAGAAGCTGACCGCCGAACTTCGATTTCCACCGTCACGTCCAGTCAATCAGAGGCGTCAGCTTTGTTGCTCCCCACGATGTCTTCCTCGGTTCCGGTTGGCGCGCTGGTCGGATGGATGCTCCTCTTGACCGCCAAGCACATCGTGGCGGACTTCTTCCTGCAAAACTCCTGGATGGCGATCGGCAAGGATCAGAAGACCGGCTGGGCGCTGCCGCTATTGGCGCACTGCCTCGTGCACCTTGCGGTTGCGCTGCTGCTGATTCTGATCGTGGCGCCGAAATTCTGGTTCGTCGCTTTCATCGACTTCACCATCCACATCACCGTCGACCGCGCCAAGGGTTTTGTCACCTCGCATTTCGGCGTCACCCAGGAGCATCCCTGGTTCTGGTCGCTGATCGGCGTCGACCAGGCGCTGCATCACCTCACCGGTTTCGGGCTTTCGATCTTCATCGCGGCGAATTGAGGCGATCTCACCCTCCCTTCCAAAGGAGGATGAGCAAAGCTCGCTTCCGATTCGCGCGCTCCTTGCAACATCCCCCGCAGCACTACCGGCCGGGAGGGTTAACCCTTCGTTAGAGGATTGCAGCGCATCTTCCCGAACAGGGGGAACTGCAATGTTTTCAAGCCGCGACGCCTTTGAGAACGATTTCTGCCCGGTTCGGGATGAATTGCTCGGCGAAATGTATCGCGCCAGCGAGCACGGTTTGCCGAAGCTGGTCGAGAGCGTATCGCCCGAGGTTCGCGCCATGCTGGCGCTGTTCTGCTACCGACGCAGCCATCTGCATCAGCTGGCGCTGGCGATAGCCGCAAGCTGCACCGAGCGGCAGCTGATCGAGATCGGCGGCCGCGTCGGCTCGACGCTGTACGCGCTGTCGCGCGAGCCGGCGCACACCCAGGCTTCGACTTCCACCAATGGCCGCAAGCCGATCACGCTTTCCACAAAACCGCTCTCGGCGCTGAAGCCGCTCGACGACGAGCTCGACGACGAGGACCTCGCGCAGGCCGTTACGGCATAGCGTCGCCCCTGCGAAAGCAGGGGCCCATAACCACCGAAGCCTGTTGTTCTGCGAAGGCGTCTCCTCGCGTGCCCAATTGTTAGATCACGCGGTATGGTTCCCTGCGTTCGCAGGGACGACGATCTCATTGAGCCCGTGCTTCCGGCGCGCCATGTTGCATTCGGCGTCGCCCGGCAGGCAGGTGCGGCAGACCTCCGGCCGCGCCGCATAGATCATGCATGACGTCGCAGCCCCGATCTCGCCCGACAGCGCCGCACAGCGGTCGCCATCGCAGCGCATGCCCGACAGTCTGTCGTTGACGTAGTCGGCCGGAATGCGATCGAGCGCGGCGTCGTCCTCGATGGTGAAGCGCGGCCAGTTCGCTGAATAGCTGCAGCAGGCGCCGCAGCTTTGGCACGGGTTTTCGGCCATCTCCGGCATCATGGTTCCTTCGGCTGCTGCCACACCATGCTTTGCCGCCATTTGGCACGCAGCACGTCGCGCCGCTCCGGATATTTTTCGTCGAGATAATCCGCCGCGACCACGCGGTCGGTGCGAAAACTGCGAAAGTCCTTGCGCAGCTCGCACCAGGCCGCGAGCAGCCGCACCGCCTCGTGATAGCCGATCGCGATCGGCCAGATCGTGCGCTCGCTGTCGCGGCCGTGCTCGTCGCGGTAGTGCAGCGCGATCTTCTTGCCCTCGTGGATCTGCGAACGGGTGCGCGCCATGTCGATGCGGTCGGGCTCGCGCCGCCAGTTGGGGCGCGCGCCGCTCGCCGGCTCCAGCACGAACGGTCGCAGCCGCTCCGGCACCGTATCGGCGATCTTCGCCTTCAGATCTTCGGCCGCGCGCGCCAGCACGGGATCGGCGTTGCCCGCCACCCACTGCGCGCCGAGCACGGCGGCTTCGATCTCGTCGGGCGTCAGCATCAATGGCGGCAGGTCGAATCCCTTTTCCAGGATGTAGCCCATGCCGGCCTCGCCGCGGATCGGCACGCGCTGGCCGATCAGGGTGGCGATATCGCGATAGATGGTGCGCTTCGAGGTTTCCAGTTCCGCCGCGATCGCGTCTGCCGTCAAAGGCTTACGGGTGCGCCGAAGCACCTGGATGATCTGGAACAGCCGATCGGCGCGTCTCATGGTCGTTCTCTTTCTCGTGAACGTCTCGCCGCTGCTGACAGGATGTTGGCAGCAGGGGGCGGCTACATCAGGGACAACGATCGAAGGGGATTTGTCCATGATGATTCTATCCGAACACGGAAATTACCAGCCGCTTGGGCAGCTTCAAACCTGGTTGCTCATCCGCCAGATCGCGCTCCAGCTCGGTTCCGAGCTGTGTTGGAGCCTGCTGGCGATGGTCCCGAACCAGCTTGCCGCCGTCTGGGCCTTTGGACGCCGGCGGCTTGTATCGCCCAGGCGGACCCGCGCAAGCGGCTGCCAAAAGCCTGCTGACACCATGGTGGCAGCAGGCTTTCGCTAGCGTTTGCGTCAGAGATCGAAGGAGCCCGAGATGATCACGCTATTTGGCTTTGGCGCCGGTTTTGGCTTGCCTGAAATCAGCCCATTCGTCACCAAGACCGAGGTGCAGCTGCGCATGGCGGGGCTCGCCTATGTCAAGGAAAGGGCCATGCCGCCCGCCTCGCCCAAGGGGCAACTGCCCTATATCGAGGACGAGGCGGAACGCATCGCCGACTCCACCTTCATCCGCGCCCATATCGAGGGCAAATACGGTTTCGATTTCGACGCGCCGCTCAGCCTGCAGCAGCGCGCGCAGGCCTGGGCGTTCGAGCGCATGATCGAGCACCATGTCTATTGGGCGCTGGTCGGCGCGCGCTGGGTCAATCCGGAGAATTTCGCCAAGGGCCCGGCGCATTTCTTCGACCGCGTGCCGGATCACCAGCGCGAAAAGGTGCGCGAGGACGCGCAATTCCGCGTCGCCGAGAATTATCTGTTGAGCGGCCTCGGCCGGCACGCCCCGGACGAGGACGTCGATCTCGCCGTGCGCTCGCTGTTTGCGCTGTCGGTGCAGCTCGGCGACAAGAGTTACCTGATGGGCGAGGAGCCCTGCGGCACCGATGCCACCGCCTTCGGCGCGCTCGCGGGAATTTTGACGCCGTTCTTCGATTCGTCGCTGCGCGAGCGCGCGGAAAAATTCGACAATCTCACCGCCTATGTCGACCGGATGATGGCGCAGTACTATCCGGAATTCGCCTGGAACCCGCTGCAGGAGGCGGTGGCCGCCGCCTGAATTCAGCCCGCAGGACCAGGCTGTGCCTTCAGCGCAGCCAGCTCCGCTTCGAGCTCGGCGATCCTCTCGTCGCGCGCAGCAAGTGCCGCCGTAACATCGGCCGCATCGAATTTCTGCGGAATATGCTGCGGGCAGTTGGTGTCCCAGGCCGTGATCTTGAACATCACCACTTGCTCGGGCCGGGCCCGATAGCCCTTCGGCATCAACGCCTGCAGCAGCGCCGGATCGTCGTCGACCATGCGCGCCTCGCCCCAGAGTTTTACCCGGCGGCGGCGCGCGTAATCCATCACGAAGATGTAGGCCTTGGGGTTCTCCGAGAGATTGCCTTGCGTGATGTATTGCCGGTTGCCGGCATAGTCGGCAAACGCAATCGTGTTCTTGTCGAGGATTTTGACAAATCCCTTCGGTCCGCCGCGGTGCTGGATATAGGGCTGGCCGTCGGCGCTGGCGGTGGCGAGATAGAAACTGTTGGTCTCGGCAAGGCGGGCGGCGAGATCCTCGTCGATCTCGGTGCGAAAGCCGCCGCGCTCTTCCATCTTGGCATAGCCGTCACGCGAGCCCTTGTGGGTCTGGATGGCCTTCACCGCCGCCGTGAAGGCGACGTCGCTGGAATAGGTCTGAACGTCTGACATCGGAGTTGTCTCCTGAGGTCTCGTTATCCGGCACCCAACATGGATGTTCCTCGCGATAAAACAATTATCGGGATTGACAGTGCATCATTGCAGATATTGAAATAATGCCAATGGACCGTATCGACGCCATGCAGGCCTTTGTCGCGGTGGCCGATCTGCAGGGCTTTGCCCCGGCCGCGCGAAAACTGCGGCTGTCGCCCTCGGCGGTGACGCGGCTGATCGCTGCGCTGGAAGAACGGCTCGGCGCGCGGTTGCTGCAGCGGACCACGCGCTCGGTGACCCTGACGGACGCCGGCAGCCGCTATCTCGAGCGGGCGCGGCGGATCCTCGCCGACGTCGAGGAGGCCGAGCATGCTGCCGAGGGCGAGCGCACCCGTCCGAGCGGACGGCTGGTGGTTTCAGCCCCGGTCGGCTTTGGCCGGCTGCATGTCAGCCCGGTCATGGCCGCCTATCTGCGGCGCCACGGCGAAGTGTCCGCCGAGCTGCGGCTCGAGGACCGCGTCGTCAATCTGGTCGAGGACGGCATCGACCTTGCCGTGCGCATCGGCTTCCTCGCCGATTCCTCGCTGGTGGCGCGGCATGTCGGCGAGATGCGGCGCATCGTCGTGGCTTCGCCCGCTTATCTGAAGCGCCACGGCGAGCCGAAGACGCCTGGCGACATCGCCGGCCACCAGACCATCCTGTTCGGCTCCAGCGCCGTGACCGGCGAATGGCGCTTTGCGGAAGAGGGACGCGAGCTTCGTCTCAACATCGCGCCGCGCTTCTCTTGCAATGTCGCCGATGCCGCGATCCAGTATGCCGAGCAGGGCGGCGGGCTGACGCGGGTGCTGGCCTATCAGGCGGCCGGCGCCGTCCGGCGCGGCGCGCTGAAAATCGTGCTGCAAGAATTCGAGCAGCCGCCGCTGCCGATCCACGTCGTCTACCCCACCTCGCGGCTGCTGTCGGCCAAGGTGCGCGCCTTCATCGATCTCGTGACCGAAACCGCGGACTGGCATTTCGGCTGACTCTCGTGCCCCGGCTTTTGCAGCGCGGCGTTTCACGCTGCACCGCGTCCGGGACACGAGAGAGCGTCAACTCGCGGCCTTCTTCGCCAGCACCCGGAACGCGGCGTTGGCGCGTGCGATGACGACGTCATCCGCCCTGATCAGGCTTTGGGCAAAGCTGATCGTGCTGCCGGTCCTGATCACTTCCGGCTCGATCGACAACCACTGGCCGATTTGCGCGCCGCCGATGAAATCGACCGCGAGGCTGATCGTCACCAGCGACTTGCTCTGGTCCCAGCCCATCGTCTGCGCGACGCTGTAACCCATCGCATTGTCGGAGAGCGCCGCGATCAGGCCGCCATGGATCAGCCCGCGGGAATTGGTGTGCGCCTTCGCCAGCCGCAGCCCCATCTGCACGGCCTTGTCGGTGCGCCTGGAATAGAGCGGTTCCCACGGCTCGGTAACGGGACTCTTGCGGAAGTGCGGCTCGAAGCCGGCGGGGATGCCGGCGGCAGCTTGCGGCGTGTCGGTCAGCGTCATGCGAACCTCCGTTGTTGCGTCGTCTTTCCGCGCATTGAACGCGAAGTTTGTGACGGCTGCACCGCCTACAAAGTTTTAAACGTTCTTGCGGCGCCTGTTTGAAACGTCAGCCATTGTTTATCTAGACCAGTCTATATAAAATCGAGCAACTGCCAACCGGGAACCAGTTTGATGCCGGCACACCCAAAGCACCGCGGCGCGATCGTGCGGGCCGCGGCCACGTTGTTCCGCCGCAACGGCTATGCGGCGACAGGGATCAACGAGATCGCTGACGTGGCGGGCGCCCCGAAAGGCTCGCTCTACCACTATTTCCCTGACGGCAAGGACCAGATCGGGGAAGCCGCCGTGCGCTTCGCCGGCAAGGGCGTGGTGGTCACGCTGGAAAAGCTCGAGCAGGAGCACAGGACGGCGGCCGCGATGATGCAGGCCTATTGCCGGCTGCTGGTGGGCTGGATGGCAAAATCCGGCTTCCGCGATGGCTGTCCGATCTCGACCACGCTGCTGGAGTCCGCGCCGCAATCGGCCGGGATCGCACTCGCTGGCCGCGACGCCTTCGCCAACTGGCGCGCGGTAATCGCGCGGGCGCTGGTCCGCGACGGATTTTCGAGAGGTGAGGCGCGCCGGCTGTCAACGCTGGCCGTGTCCGCCCTCGAGGGCTCGCTGATTCTGGCGCGCGTTGAAAGCAGCGGCGAGCCGATCGAGGACGTCGCGCGATCGCTCGCGGTCGTGTTGAAGAAGGATGCGCCGTCGCGCAGGCGGATGGCGGGATAAGTCGCAGGAGGCAGGTCCATGACTGACACGCAAGACGGACTCAGCCGAGCCGAGATCGAGGCCTTTGCCACCGCCCTGGATTTCGTGCGCGAATATGGCATTCGCATCGTTTCGATCAAGCCCGGACAAGTGACAATCGAGCTGCCGTTCGACAAGCGCTTCTCCGGTCCGCCCGGCCAGTTTCCGGCTTCTATGGTCGGTACGGCCGGCGACGTCGCTGCGGTCACTTCCTGCCTGTCGCTGCTGCCGCGCGGCTGGGCGCTGGCGACGCTCGATTTCACCGTGAAGATGACCGGCGCGGCCAAGGGCGATAAGCTGCGGGCGAAGGGGCGCGTCCTGCAGGCCGGTCGCACCAATTCCGTCGGGGCGGCCGATGTCTATATCGTCTCGGAAGGCGGCGAAATCCTGTGCGGCACGGTGCTCGCCACCACGCGCAATTTCCAGATCAAGGCCGAGAAGACGGCGGCCTGAAGCGCATCGTCATGCCGGCAGCTCATAGCCGATCGCCGTTTCGATCTCGATCGTCTTTTGCACCGCCGGCCGCGCCATCATCCGCGCATAGTGCGCCTCAAGGTTGGGAAATTCGTTCCTTACCGGATGCAGCGAATTGAACATCCGCCAGTAGAGCCGGAACAGATGGATGTCGGCGATCGAGTAGCATTCGCCGAGCGCCCAGCCGCCACCCAGGCGCCGGTCTGCAATAGCGTAGACCTGCCGCACATGCTCGAGCCCCTGCTTGCGCGCCGGATGCAGCGTCGAGGCGATGAACGACATCCAGGACACCACCTGCGCCTCGGCCTCGATGTCGCCGTTCGGCAGCAATTGCGCTTCCGGAAAACGCCGCGCCAGATAGAACAGGATGCCGGCGACCTCGGTTAGCGGACGGCCGTCGATCAACAGCGTCGGCACCTTGCCGGCCGGATTGATCTTGAGGAAATCGGCCTTGCGCATGTCGTTGTGCTTGAACGACATCGGCTTGGCCTCAAACGGCGCGCCGATCTCGTGCAGAGCGATGTGCACCGCCATCGAGCTGGAGCCGGGCGCGAAATAAAGCGTGAGCATGGGCGAGGCCTGACGCGAGCATGACTTATTCCGGATGCACCCTCTGCCATATCTGTCACCGCGTCTATCGCCGGGGGAGCGAAAAATGTCGATGGAAGCCCGCTTGTCCTATCTCCGGATTGCACTGATCGCGACCGGCCTGATCATGATCTTCGCGGTCTATCCGCTGGTCCTGCTCTGGCCGTCCGGCTGGGCCTGGGGCCACGGCCATTCCCATTATCTCCTGATGATCGTCGGACTGTATGCGACGCTCGGCGTGTTCCTGCTGCTGGCCGCGCGCGATCCGCTGGCGCATCGCAGCCTGATCTGGTTCACGGTGTGGTCGAGCGTCGTGCATGGCGGCATCATGGCGGCACAGGCGATTGCCGACGGCGCGGAGAGCGGCCACCTCATCGGCGACGTGCCGGCGCTGTTCATCATCGCCATCGCGCTGGGCGTGCTGATGCCGCGGGAGGCGCCGGCTCACGCCTAAAGCGCGATGCATCGCGCTTTAGGTTGTTGTTTGAGCATGATCTTTTCCGAAAACCGGTTCCCGCTTTGCGCTAACGCGGCCCTTCGGGTCGGGATCATGCTCTAGAACGGCAGCCCGACGTAGTTCTCCGCCAGCGAAGTCGAGGCGGCCTTCGAGCCGACGAGATAATCCAGCTCCGCCTCCTGGATCCGCTGGCCGAATTCACCCTGGTCGGGGAATTTGTGCAGCATCGAGGTCATCCACCAGGAGAAACGCACTGCCTTCCAGACCCGCGCCAGCGCGCGTCCCGAGTAGGCGTCGATCCCGGCCGAGGATTTCTCGTCGTAATACTCGCGTAGCGCCATCGACAGATAGTGCACGTCGCTGGCGGCGAGGTTGAGGCCCTTCGCTCCCGTCGGCGGCACGATGTGCGAGGCGTCGCCCGCCAAAAACATCCGGCCGAAGCGCATCGGCTCGGCGACAAAACTGCGCAGCGGCGCAATGCTCTTCTCGATCGAGGGGCCGATGACAATGCTGTCGCGCGCGCGCTGGTCCAGCCGCAGCTTCAATTCGTCCCAGAACCGCCTGTCCGGCCATTGGTTGATGTCATCGTCGAGCGGGCATTGCAGATAGTAGCGGCTGCGCCGGGTCGAACGCATGGTGCAAAGCGCAAAGCCGCGCTCGTGGTTGACATAGATCAGCTCGGGCGAGACTGGCGGGGTTTCCGAGAGGATGCCGAGCCAGCCGAACGGGTAAACCCGCTCATAGGTCTTGATCGCCTCCGGCTTCACGCTGGCGCGGCTGATGCCGTGAAAGCCGTCGCAGCCGGCGATGAAGTCGCATTCGATCTCGCGGGTCACGCCGTCCTTCACATAGGTGACGCGCGGCCGTTCGCTGTCGAAATCGAGCGGGGTGACGTCGGCGGCGCGATAGACCGAGTGGAGCCCGGCCGCCTTGCGCGCATTCATCAGATCAAGCGTCACCTCGGTCTGGCCGTAGATCATCACCGACCTGCCCGTCGGCCCGTGCAGGTCGATGCGGTGGCGCGATCCGCCGAAAGCGAGCTCGAGGCCATGATGGGCCAGCCCCTCGCGATGGGCGCGGGCGCCGGCGCCGACCTTGTCGAGCAGCGCCACGGTGCCTTCCTCGAGCAGACCGGCGCGGATGCGGCCGAGCACATAGTCGCCGGTCTGCCGCTCCAGAATCACGTTGTCGATGCCGTAAGTATGCAGGAGCTGTCCGAGCAGCAGCCCCGCGGGGCCGGCGCCGATAATGACTACTTTGGTCCGCAAACGATCTTCCCCGGGCAACACCTTGGGCGACGCGATTATGCGTCACCTGCTTGCCATGACAATTATATTATATAACAGTCGCAGCAAGGACGATTGTGTGGGAGAAGGCGTCTTCACTGCAAGGCGAGAATGGCGCGGCGAATGGCCTATGGCTGAAAGTCTGGCGTCGGCTAGGTTGTTCCGCCTTGAACGGCCATGCAAATTAGATAACATGTTAATTAACGAGCCGGAGCCAAGCCGGCCTTCACAAGGGAGAGGACGTCGATGAAGATGAGGATGACCTGCCTGGCGCTGCTCGTTGCCGCCGGCGTGACGCCCGCTTTGGCGCAGGACAAGAATATCGAGCTGAAGATCTCGCACTGGGTGCCGGCCTCGCATCCGCTGCAGAAGTCGCTGGAGGACTGGGCAGCCGCGGTCGAGAAGGATTCCGGCGGCACCATCAAGTCAAAAGTGTTTCCGGCCCAGCAGCTCGGCAAGGCCTTCGACCACTACGACATGGCGCGCGACGGCATCGCCGACGTCACCTACATCAATCCCGGCTATCAGCCCGGCCGCTTCCCGATCATCGGCGCGGGCGAATTGCCGTTCCTGATGTCGGACGCCAAGGGCGGCTCGATGGCGCTCGACGAGTGGTACCGCAAATATGCCGAGAAGGAGATGAAGGACGTCAAGTTCTGCCTTGCCTTCATCCATTCGCCGTCGTCGTTCCATTCCCGCACCAAGAAGATCGTGGTGCCCGACGACGTCAAGGGCATGAAGATCCGCCCGGCGCACGCCACCATGGCGAACTTCGTCACGCTGCTCGGCGGCACCAACGTGCAGTCCTCGGCGCCGGAAGTGCGCGACATCATCGAGCGCGGCGTCGCCGACGCCGTCACCTTCCCCTGGGGCTCGCTGCTGCTGTTCGGCATCGACAAGGTGACGAAGTACGACATGGACGCGCCGCTCTATGTCACGACGTTTGCCTTCGTGATGAACAAGGACAAGTACAACCAGATGTCCGACAAGCAGAAGAAGGCGATCGACGACAACTGCAACACCGAGGCCGCCGGCAAGGTCGGCGAGCCCTGGGGCAAGTTCGAAGATGCCGGTCTCGACAAGATCAAGGCCGAGTCCGGCCACGAGGTCTACAAGCTGACGCCGGAGCAGATCGGGCTGTGGAAGAAGGCCTCCGAGCCGCTGGTCAAGACCTGGGGCGAGGGCGTCAAGAAGAACGGCGGCGATCCCGACGCGGCACTCGCCGGATTGCGCGAGACGCTGAAGAAGCACAACGCGCTCGCACAGTAGGACAGTGTTACGCCCCCTCTCCCGCTTGCGGGGGAGGTCGGGGTGGGGGTGGTGCCGCATAACGGGTGGCGGAGTTCGGGGAGACAGCCCCACCCGCCGCGCTTCGCGCAGCGACCTCCCCCGCAAGCGGGAGAGGTGGAAGTGAAGTCCGCGGCTGTGCTCATGCCCCCAATGAAGTCAGGATCTCCGACATGAATCGCGCGTGGATGGACCGGTTCATCGACACCATCGAATGGATCGCGGCCGCCTTTGTCGGCATCGTGGCGCTGAACATCTTTCTCGCCGTGATCCTGCGCAACACGCTGAGCTATACCATCCCCGATTCCTTCGATATCGGGCGCATGCTGCTCGGCATTCTGATCTTCTGGGGCATTGCCGCCACCAGCTATCGCGGCGGCCACATCACCGTCGATCTGGTGTGGGCCAATGTGAGCCCGCGATACCAGCGCATGATCGACGTGTTCGCCACGCTGGTACTGCTGTTCGTGGTCGCGGTGCAGACCTACACCTTGTTCGACAAGGTGCGCGGTACCTATAACGACAACGTGCTCACCTTCGACCTGCGCATGCCGACCTGGCCGTTCTTCGCGCTGGCCTGGACCGGTGATTTCGCTGCCGTGCTGCTGATCGCGATCCGCACCTATCGCCTGGTCTTCCACCCGGAAGAAATGCAGGAAACCAAGATCAAGGCCGTGGAGTAGGCGGATGAGCACCGACGCGGTCGCTATTCTCGGATTTATCTCGCTGTTTGCCCTGATGCTGCTGCGCGTGCCGGTCGGCATGGCGATGGGCCTCGTCGGCGTGTGCGGCTTCGGCTATCTCGTCGGCTTCACGCCGGCGCTGAAGCTGGTCGGGCAGACCTCGATGCGCACGGTCACCGACTACACTTTTGGCGTCATCCCGATGTTTCTGCTGATGGGCACCTTCGTGTCCAATTCCGGGATGAGCCGCGAGCTGTTCCGCGCCGCCAACGGCTTTGTCGGCCATCTGCGCGGCGGGCTCGGCATCGCCACCGTCGGTGCCTGCGGCGGCTTTGCGGCGATCTGCGGCTCCTCGGTGGCGACGGCGGCGACGTTCTCCGCGGTCGCCTATCCCGAGATGCGCCGCTTCGGCTACCCGCAATCCTTTGCGACCGGCGTGATCGCGGCCGGCGGCACGCTCGGCGCGATGCTGCCGCCGTCAACGGTGCTTGCGGTCTACGGCATCATCACCGAGCAGGACATCGGCAAACTCTTCATCGCCGGCATCATTCCCGGCCTGCTGGCGATGACCATGTACATGATGACCATCGCGCTGATTGGCTATGCCAGACCCGACTTCCTGCCGCGCGGCAAGCCGATGCCCTGGCGCGAGCGCTTTGCGGGATTGAAGAGCATCTGGGCGCCGGTGCTGCTGTTCATCTTTGTGATCGGCGGGCTCTACGGCTTGCCCTATCTGCCGCGTTTCACGCCGACGGAAGCCGGCGGCGTCGGCGCGTCAGGCGCATTCCTGATCGGCATTTTGACAGGCCGGCTCGACCGGGAAAAGATCCTCGCCTCGCTGCTGCAGGCCACCCGCACCGCGGCTGCGGTCTTCACCGTGCTGATCGGCGCGCTGATCTTCGGCTATTTCCTCACGGTGACGCAGACGCCGCAGAAGGTCACGGAATTCCTCACCGGCCTTGGGCTGGGCGCCTACGGCGTGCTGGCGCTGATCATGGTGATGTATCTCGTGCTCGGCTGCCTCATGGATGCGATGGCGATGATCATCCTCACCGTGCCCATTATCTTCCCGGTCATCATGCATCTCGGCTTCGATCCGATCTGGTTCGGCGTCATCATCGTCATGACCGTCGAGCTCGGCCTGATCCATCCGCCAGTCGGCATGAACGTCTTCGTCATCAAGAGCGTGGTGAAGGACGTCTCCTTCACCACCATTTTCCGCGGCGTGATCCCGTTCGTGGCGACCGACCTCGTGCGGCTGGTGATCCTGATTGCCTTCCCGCTGCTCGCCACCTGGCTGCCGACGCGGATGATGGCGCATTGAGAGTCCTTGTATGACGCCGGCGCTCGAAACCAGATACGTCTTCACCATCACCGCCCGGATCGCGGAAGTGACGACCGCCGGCGATATCGGTCACGGCGTCCGCCGCATCATTCCCATTATCGGCGGCGAGGTGAGGGGCGAGATCAACGGCAAGGTGCTGCCGTTCGGCGCCGATTTCCAGATCATCCGCCCCAACGAGTTGATCGAGTTAGAGGCCAAATACGCCTTCGAGACCGACGACGGCGCGGTGGTCTATGTCGAGAACAAGGGCATCCGCTTCGGGCCGGTGGAGCTGCTGCAGAAGCTGAAGCGGGGCGAGCCGGTCGACCCAAAACTGATCTATTGCCGCACCGTCCCAAAATTCGAAACCGGCGCGGAGAAATATCGCTGGCTGATGCAGCATATCTTCGTCGCCTCCGCCGCCCGGCACGCGGACCGGGTGGTCATCGACGTGCATCAGGTGCTGTGAGGAGACGACTGCCCACCCTCCCCCGGAGGGCCCCCTGGAGGGGGAGGGTCGTTTCGCATGGAGCGTAGCGAAATGCGAAGCGGGGTGGGGTGACGGTCTATCCGTCCGATCAGTCTTCGAGTTGAAGCACTTTCACCCACCCCGTCTCACATTCCGCTCCGCTGCATGTGAGCCGACCCTCCCCCTCCAGGGGCCCTCCAGGGGAGGGTAAGATCCAGGCCTTGTTGACTCCCGCCGCATTCGTTATAAAATATAACTATTCTGAAACGGAACCAAAAAGCCCATGGGAAACGCCGTCCCCGCGCCAGTCGCGGGTCAATCTGAACTGCTGGAGATCACGCAGAACGGCGCGGTGCTGACCGTGGGCCTCAACCGCCCGGCCAAGCGCAATGCGCTCAATGACGGCATCATCCTTGCGATCGGCGATTGCTTCGCCAATCTTCCGGACGACGTCGGCGCGGTGGTGGTCCACGGCGTCGGCGACCACTTCTCCTCCGGGCTCGATCTTTCCGAACTTACCGACCACGATGCGACCGGCGGGCTGCTGCATTCGCAGATGTGGCACCGCGTGTTCGACCGCATCCAGTACAGCCGCGTGCCCGTGATCGCGGCGCTGAAGGGCGCGGTGATCGGCGGCGGGCTGGAGCTCGCCTGCGCGGCGCATATCCGCGTTGCCGAGCCGTCGGCCTATTTCGCGCTGCCCGAGGGCCAGCGCGGCATTTTCGTCGGCGGCGGCGGATCGGTGCGGCTGCCGCGGCTGATCGGCGTGCCGCGCATGGTCGACATGATGCTCACGGGGCGCGTCTACTCCGCCACCGAAGGCGCTTCCTACGGCTTCTCGCAATATCTCACCGAGCCCGGCGGGGCGTATCCCAAGGCGCTAGAGCTCGCCGCGCGCGTGGCCGCCAATGCGCCGCTGACGAATTTTGCGGTGTTGCAGGCGCTGCCGATGATCGCGGAAGCCAACCCGCAGACCGGCCTGTTGATGGAATCGCTGATGGCGACGGTGGCGCAGAGCGACAAGGAAGCAAAGCGCCGCATCCGCGCCTTCCTCGACCACAAGACCGCCAAGGTGAAACCGGGCAAATGAGCGCGAAGCCCAACATCTCCGTCGATGGCGGCGCGCGCGGCGCGTCTGGCCATCCGCTGCGTCCGATCTCGTTCGGCACGCCGGCCGTCCATGTCGAGCGCCGCGCCGATGGCACCATCTATCTGCGACCGAAGGTGCCTCTTGCTGATTATCCGGCGCGCATCACCGACCGCCTGCATCATTGGGCCGAGGTGGAGCCCAACCGCGTGTTCATGGCCGAACGGACCAGGAGCGGCGGCTGGCGGGAAATCACCTATGCGGAGCTGCTCGTCTCCAGCCGCCACATTGCGTCTGCGCTGCTGGCGCGCGGCCTGTCGGCGGAGCGGCCGATTGTGATCCTGTCCGGCAATTCGGTGGATCACGCGTTGCTGGCGTTCGGCGCGCTTTATGCCGGCATTCCCTTCTGTCCGGTGTCGCCGGCCTATTCGCTGATCTCAAAGGACTACGGCAAGCTCGGCTATGTCATCGGCCTGCTCACGCCCGGCCTCGTGTTCGCCGACGACGCCGGCAAGTTTGCCGACGCGCTGGCGACGAATGTGTCACTGGGAACGGAGATCGCCGCTTCCTTTGGCGCCGTGCCCGGCCGCACGGTGACCATGCTGGCCGATCTGATGGCAACGCCCATCCATCCCAAGCTCGATGCCACGCACGCTGCGATCGGCCCGGATACCATCGCAAAATTCCTGCTCACCTCGGGCTCGACCGGCAATCCCAAAGCGGTCATCAACACCCAACGCATGATCTGCGCCAACCAGGTGATGCTGCGCGAGACGCTGGCCTTCCTCAAGGACGAACCGCCGGTCATCGTCGACTGGCTGCCGTGGAATCACACCTTTGGCGGCAATCACAATATCGGACTGACGCTCTACAACGGCGGCTCGATGTATCTCGACGAGGGCAAGCCGATGCCCGGCGGCATCGAGGAGACGGTGAGGAATCTCCGCGAGATTTCGCCGACGGTCTATTTCAATGTGCCAAAGGGTTATGAGTCGCTGCTGCCTTACCTGCGCGACGATGCGGGCTTGCGCGAAAAATTCTTCGGTCGGCTGCACGCGATGTTCTTCGCAGGCGCGGCACTGTCGCCCTTTGTCTGGAACAGCCTCGACGAGCTCGCGGTGCAGGCCAAGGGCTATCGCGTGCCTGTCCTGACGGGCCTCGGCACCACCGAAACCGCGCCGTTCTTCATGTCGGTCAGCCCAGAGACCAGTCGCTCCGGCCATGTCGGCCTGCCCGTCTCCGGCAATGACGCAAAGCTGCTGCCGAATAACGGCAAGCTGGAGGTGCGCGCCAAGGGGCCGAACGTGATGCCGGGCTACTGGCGCAAGCCCGAGCTCACCGCGGCGGCCTTCGACGAGGAAGGATTCTACAAGCTCGGCGACGCCATCAAGCCGGCCGATCCCAACAACTTCGATGCCGGGTTCGATTTCGACGGCCGCATCGGCGAGGATTTCAAGCTCGCCAGCGGCACCTGGGTTTCCGTCGGTCCGCTGCGGGCGCGCTTCGTTGCGGCCTGTGCGCCGCTGCTGCGCGACGCCGTCATCGCGGGCATCAACCGCGACGAGATTTCCGCGCTGGCGGTGCTCGACCTCGACGGCTGCCGGCTGATCAATCCGACATTGCCGCATGACGACCTCGCCGCTGTCGCCGCCGATCCGCTGGTGCGCGCCGCCTTCCGTGAGCGTTTTGCAAAATTCCTCGCCACCGCCACCGGCTCGTCGAATCGCATCGTGCGCGCGGTGCTGCTCGATACGCCGCTGTCGATCGACCGTGGCGAAGTCACCGACAAGGGATCGATCAACCAGCGCGCGGTGCTGGAGCATCGCGCTGATCTGATCGAGGCGCTTTATGCCGAACAACCGCCGGCGCAGGTCATTGCGCTCGGCTAACCGGGATTCATTGGGGAGAAAGATATGCAGTTGAAGGATCAGGCCGCCATCGTCACCGGCGGTGCATCGGGATTGGGCGCTGCGACCGCGCGCCGGCTGGCGTCACAAGGCGCGAAGGTCGCGGTCTTCGATCTCAATACCAAGCTCGCCGAAACCGTTGCGGCGGAAATCAAGGGCGTGGCCGTCACCTGCAACGTTTCCGATGCGGCCTCCGCCGAGGCTGCGGTGGCCGCAGCCGAGAAGGCGCATGGCCCGGCGCGCGTGCTGGTGAACTGCGCCGGCGTTGGCGTCGCCAAACGCGTGATCGGCAAGGAGGGCCCGATGCCGTTTGCCGATTTCGACCGGGTGATCCAGGTCAATCTCAACGGCACCTTCAACATGATCCGTGTCGCCACCGCGGCGATGTCGAAGCTCGAGCCGCTTGCGACCGGCGAGCGCGGCGTGGTGATCAACACCGCTTCCGTCGCAGCCTTCGACGGCCAGATCGGCCAGGCAGCCTATTCGGCGTCGAAGGGCGGCATCGTCGGCATGACCTTGCCGATCGCGCGCGAGCTCGCGCAATTCGGCATCCGCGTGCTCACCATCGCGCCTGGCCTGTTCCTCACGCCGCTGCTCGCCAACCTGCCACAGGAAGCGCAGGATTCGCTGGCGGCCGCGATCCCGTTCCCGCGCCGGTTGGGCGCGGCCGATGAGTTCGCCTCGCTCGCCGCGCACATGATCGATAATCCCTATCTGAACGGCGAGGTGGTGCGGCTTGATGGCGCACTCCGCATGGCGCCGCGCTGAGGTAAACGCATGTTCGTCAACCGGCGCGACGTGCAGATCCAGTGGGGCGATTGCGACCCCGCCAACATCGTCTACTACCCGCGCTATTTCGCGATGTTCGACGACTCCACTTCGATCATGTTCGAGGCAGCCGGCTATTCCAAGCAGGACCTGATCCACAAATACGGGCTTGTCGGCATTCCCATGGTGGACACGCGGGCGAAATTCTACATCCCTTCGACCCATGGCGACTGGATCACGATCGAAAGCCGCATCGAGAGCATCAAGCGATCGAGCTTCGAGGTGATCCACAAGGTCTTCAAGAAGGACGCGTTGGCGATCGAGGCATGGGAGACCCGCGTGCTGGTCGGCAAGCATCCTGAAGATCCCGACAAGCTGAAATCGGCACCGTTTCCGCAGGAGATCGTCGACAAGTTCATGCGGGGCTGACGCGCAGCGCCGCATCGTCTAAAGAAGGGGCTGAACCCCTCAACTGCATTTGGTCTAACGAAGATAACGTCCAAGGGAGGAGTTAATGAAGAAGTTCTTGCTGTCTGCCGCTGTCGTGGCGGCGTTGGCGCTGCCCGGCGCGGCGCTTGCGCAGAGCTACGAAATCGTCATCGGCATCTCGATTTCGACCACCGGGCCTGCGGCGGCGCTCGGCATTCCCGAGCGCAACTCGCTGGAATTCGTCGCCAAGGAAATCGCGGGCGTGCCGCTGAAAGTCATCGTGCTCGATGACGCCGGCGATCCCACCACGGCGACGACCAATACCCGCCGCTTCGTCACGGAGTCCAAGGCCGACATCATCATGGGCTCCTCGACCACGCCGTCGAGCATTGCGGTGGCCAACGTCGCCAACGAGGCCGGCATCCCGCATCTGGGGCTAGCGCCATTCCCGATCACGCCGGAGCGCGTCAAGTGGTCGGTGGCGATGCCGCAGCCGATTCCGATCGTCGGCAAGGTCATGTACGACCACATGAAGAAGAACAACATCAAGACCATCGGCTATATCGGCTATTCCGATTCCTACGGCGACCTCTGGTTCAATGACCTGAAAAACCAGGCCGTGCCGATGGGCATGACCCTCGTCGCCGAGGAGCGCTTTGCGCGCCCGGACACGTCGGTCCAGGGGCAGGCGCTGAAACTGGTCGCCGCCAATCCCGATGCGATCCTGGTCGGCGCTTCCGGCACCGCGGCTGCGCTGCCGCAGACCACGCTGCGCGAGCGCGGCTACAAGGGCCTGATCTACCAGACCCATGGCGCCGCCAGCATGGATTTCATCCGCATCGCCGGTGCCGCTGCGGAAGGCGTGCTGATGGCGTCGGGGCCGGTGATGGATCCCGAAGATCAGCCCGACGAAGCGCAGACCAAGAAGCCGGGCCTTGCGCTGAACAAGGCCTATGAGGCCAAGTACGGCGCGAACAGCCGCAGCCAGTTCGCCGGCCATTCCTACGACGCCTTCCTGGTGCTGGAGCGCGTGGTGCCGGTCGCCCTGAAAACGGCCAAGCCCGGCACGGGCGAATTCCGCGAAGCCATCCGCCAGGCGCTCTTGACCGAGCGCGAGATCGCCGCCAGCCAAGGCGTCTACAACTTCACCGAAAAGGACCGCTACGGCGTCGACGAACGCGCCCGCATCCTGCTGACCGTGAAGAACGGGAAGTACACGCTGGTGCGGTGAGCGGTCGAACTCGCAGGGTGGACAAAGCGTAGCGTGCCCACCTTCCAAGGCAGGTGCGAGACAGGTGGGCACGGCGCTTCGCGCCTTTGCCCACCCTACGGCAGCGCGATCACACCGCGCTCGCGCCCTCGTGCGTGAACCCGAGATAGCTCGCCGCGACGCGACTGTTGGCGGCGATGTCGGATGCTACTCCGCTCAGCACGAACTCGCCGAGCTCCATGACGTAGGCGCGGTCGGCGATCTTCAGGGCGGCTTGCGCGTTTTGCTCGACCAACAGCACCGAGACGCCGGCGGCGCGGAGTTCGCCAATGGTGCGGAAGATGTCGGCGACGATGATCGGCGCCAAACCAAGGCTCGGCTCGTCGAGCATCAGAAGGCGCGGCGCGCCCATCAGGGCGCGGCCCATGGCGAGCATCTGCTGCTCGCCGCCGGAGAGCGTGCCGGCGAGCTGCTTGCGCCGCTCCGCAAGCCGCGGGAACAGGGTGTAGACGCGCTCGAAGGATTGCGCGGCCGTCGCCTTGGGGATGCGGAATGCGCCCAGCTGCAGATTGTCCTCGACATTCATGGTCGAAAACAGCTCGCGATGCTCGGGGACGAGACTGATGCCGAGCGCGACGCGGTCCTCGATCTCCAGCCGCGCCATGTCCTCGCCGGCGAAAGCGACGCGGCCCTTCAGCGGCAACACGCCCATGATGGCGTTCAGGAGCGTGCTTTTCCCTGCGCCATTGGCGCCGATGATGGTGACGATCTCGTTGCCGCCGACCTCGAGCGACACGCCGCGCACGGCCTCGACCTTGCCGTAGGCGATATGGACATCGGCGACTTCCAGCAGCGCGCTCATGCCACCGCTCCGAGATAGGCCTTGATCACGTCAGGGTTGGTCTTGACCACTTCGGGCGTGCCTTCCGCGATCTTGGTGCCGAAATCGAGCACCACGACGCGGTCGGCGAGATCCATTACGAATCCCATGTCGTGCTCGACCAGCAGCACCGACATGCCGCCGTCACGCAGCTGCCGCAGCAGCGCGGCAAGCCGTTGCTTTTCCAGATGCCGCAGGCCCGCAGCCGGCTCGTCGAGCAGCAGCAGCACGGGGTCGACACAGAGCGCACGGGCGATCTCGACGATGCGCTGCTGGCCGAGCGAGAGTGAGCCTGCGAGCTGGTTGATCTGATCGCCGAGCCCGACGCGCTCGATCTGCCGTGTGGCTTCCGCCAGCAGTTTTGCCTCGTCGGCGCGGTCGAGCCGCAGCATGCTGGAGATGGCGCCGGAAGAGCCGCGCAGATGCGCGCCGATCGCGACATTCTCCAGCACAGTCATGTCGGGCACCAGTTTGACGTGCTGAAAAGTTCTGCTAATGCCGAGCCGGACGATCTCCTGCGGAGGAGCGTTGTCGACATGCTTGCCGAGGAAGGAGATGGTGCCACCGCTTGACGTCAGCACGCCCGTGATCAGGTTGAACGTCGTGCTCTTGCCGGCGCCGTTCGGGCCGATCAGTGCGACGATCTCGCGCGCCTGCACGTCGAAAGAGACGTCGTTGACCGCGATGACGCCGCCGAATTGTTTTCGCGCGTTCTCGATCTGCAGCAGCACCGCAGGCTCGGTGGGCGAGCGCAAGCGCGCGGGCAGGGTGAGCGCGGTGTCCGGATGCTTGCGGCCGGATTTTATCGGCAGCCACGACATCAGCCATGGCCACACGCCTGTTGGCGCGAGCTGCAGCAGCAGCACCAGCAGGATGCCGAACACGATGGTTTCAAGCTGCGCTTTGCCGCCGAAGATATAGGGCAGATAGCTCTGCAGCACTTCCTTCAGCACCACGACAATGCCGGCCCCTAACACCGCGCCCCAGACATAGCCGGCGCCGCCGACAACAGCGATGAAAAGATATTCGATGCCGGCCTGGGCGCCGAACGGCGTCGGCGTCACCGCGCGCTGGAAATGCGCATAGAGCCAGCCAGAGAGACCGGCGAGCACGGCGGCATAGATGAACACCAGAAGCTTTGCCCGCGGCGTCTGCACGCCAAAGGCTTCGGCCGCGATATGGCCGCGGCGCAGTGCGCGGATGGCGCGGCCGGTGCGGGAGTCCAGGAGGTTCATGGTCAGCACCGCCGAGACCAGCACCGCGATCCAGACCACGTAATAGATCGTATCGGGGCTGAGCATCCTGAGCGAGCCGAGCGACAGCGGCGGAATGTTGGAGATGCCGTCATTGCGGCCGATGAATTCGAGCTTGCTGAAGAGATAGAACAGGCCAATGCCCCAGGCGATGGTGCCGAGCGGCAGATAGTGCCCCGAGAGGCGCACGGTGATGATGCCGAGAATCACGGCGGCGATGCCGGCGACGATGAGCGAGGCCGGCAGCGTCAGCCAGGGCGAAAAATCGTAGGCCGTGGTTAGCAATGCCGTGGTGTAGCCGCCAAAGCCGCAGAACGCGGCCTGTCCGAACGAAGTGAGGCCGCCGACGCCCGTGAGCAGCACGAGTCCCATCGCCACCAGTGCTGCGAGGCCGATATTGTCGAGTAGCACGATCCAGAACGGCGGCACGCCCGGAATCAGCGGGATCGCTGCCATCACGGCGGCAAAGACGAGGAGGGGCCAGCGGTTCATCATCGCTCAGTCTCCCTCTTCCTCGACCGCGGGCGCGGCGAGCGAGCGCAGCACCAGCACGGGGATGATCAGCGTGAAGACGATGACTTCCTTGAAGTTGGAGGCATAAAACGAGGAGAACGCCTCTACCGTGCCGACGATCAACGCGGCGACGGCGGTGAGCGGATAGCTGACGAGTCCGCCGATGATCGCGGCGATGAATCCCTTCAAGCCGATCAAAAATCCGGTGTCGTAGTAGAGCGTGGTGATCGGCACGATCAGGATGCCGGAGATGGCGCCGATCACGGCCGCCAGCAGGAACGCGATCTGGCCCGACAGCGTGGTGCGGATGCCGACGAGGCGCGCGCCCAGGCGATTGACCGCGGTGGCGCGCAGCGCCTTGCCCATCAGCGTGGTGCCGAAGAACAGCCACAGCGCGACGATGAAGGCGATGGTGACACCATAAACCGCGATGCTCTGGCCGGTGAAGCGCAGGTCGCCCACCGTGAAGGCTGCCGTCGACAGCGGGGGGCCGCGCAGACCTTCGGCGCCGAAGAACACGAGGCCAAGGCCCTGGAGAGCGAGGTGGCAGCCGACGGACGCGATCAGCAGCACCAGCACCGAGGTATGCGCCAAGGGCTGGAAGGCGAGGCGATAGAGATACAGGCCGATCGCCGCAACGATCAGCAGCGCGAGCGCGATATTGACCGCGATCGGCGTCTTGGGACCGGCGAGCAGATAGGTCAGCGCCAGGATCGCGGCGGGGAAGGCGATGTTGAGCGCGGCACTGCGGCCGATCTTGTTGAGATGCAGCGCGCGGCGGGCGGCGAACAGGTCGAGCGCAAAGGCGACGGCGCCCATCGCCGCCGCCAGCCACACCGTGCCCGGCACGTTGCCGGTCGCGAGCATCGCATAGCTTAGCGCGCCATAGGTGACGAATTCGCCTTGCGGAATCAGGATTACGCGGGTAACCGCGAACACCAGCACCAGCGCCAGCCCGAGCAGCGCATAGATCGCGCCGTTGGTGATGCCGTCCTGGATCAGGAACAGCATGATCGTCGTGTTCAAGACCGGACGCTCCCCCTCACGCCTCCGCAGCCGGGCTCGTCAGGTTGGCCCAGCCATTCCCATTTCGCCGGTTGAAACTTACCGGCATTTGGATATAGTGGATAACAATTATCGAATATAACCTCAAGGCCGAACCGGCCGCGAGGGTCCCCGAACGCTGTTCTAGCGGGATTGCGAGCTTGGAGCGATGACTGTTTCAAAAAGCGCGGATGTCGGCGCCGTCAAGCCGGCCCGTCCGCCCCGCAAGGAGAACGGCGAAGGCGCGGACGAGCCCGCCGAGCTGCATCTGGGCGAGCTTTCGGAGCTGCTGGGCTATTCGCTGAAGCGGGCGCAGCTGAAGGTCTTCGAGGACTTCCTCAACTGCGTGGCCCCGCTACAGCTGACGCCGGCGCAGTTTTCCGTGCTGCTCTTGCTCGACCGCAACCCCGGCCGCAACCAGACCGAGATCGCCAACACGCTCGGCATCCTGCGGCCGAATTTCGTCGCCATGCTGGATGGGCTGGAGAGCCGCGACCTCTGCGCGCGGATGCGCTCGACCAACGACCGCCGCTCGCACATCCTTGTCTTGACCGAGAAGGGCCGCGCGGTGCTGGCCCGCGCCAAGAAGCTGGTCGCTAGCAAGCACGAGGCCCGTCTCAACGAGCTGCTCGGCCCCGCGAATCGTCAGGCGCTATTGGACATGCTCGCCAAGATCGCGCGGGAACTTTGATCCTCATCCTGAGGAGCCGCGCAGCGGCGTCTCGAAGGATGAAGGCCCGCCTGTGGCCTCATGGTCCGAGACGCGCTTCGCGCTCCTCACCATGAGGGTCTAGCAGATGGTAGGGCGCGCTTGCGCCGTGCCCACCTTCACATGCATCGGCGCTAGAAAGGTGGGCACGCTTCGCTTTGCCCCACCCTACGGCTCTAGGGCGCTGGAATGCTTACGCTCGTTCAGGCGACCGCGGCGCTTTTGTCATCATCCCGCTTCGGCAGCCGTGACAGGAACAGCCGCTCGATCTCGGCAACCGGCAGCGGTTTCGAGAACAGATAGCCCTGCATCTCCGTGCAGCCGACGGCGGCGATCTTGTCGAGTTGCTCGTTGGTCTCGACGCCCTCGGCGGTCGCCGCCATGCCCATGCCGTTGGCCAGCGCCGCCACCGCGCGCACGATATAGAGCGAGCCGGCATTCTCGGTGATGTCCTTCACGAAGGAGCGGTCGATCTTGATCTTGTCGAACGGGAACGACTGCAGATAGGTCAGCGACGAATAGCCGGTGCCGAAATCGTCCATGGCGATGCGGATGCCGAGCGCGCGCAGGCGATGCAGCACGGCAAGCGTCGCTTCACGGTCCTGCAGCAGCACGCTTTCGGTGATCTCGATCTCGAGCCGGGTCGGATGCAGGCCGGAGGCCGCCAGCGCGTTGACGATCACAGGCATCAGGCTGGTGCCGCGGAACTGCGCGGCCGAAATGTTGACGGCGACATTGAGATGCTCCGGCCAGCGCGCCGCCGCCAGGCACGCCTCGCGGATCACCCATTCGCCGAGCGGCACGATGAAGCCGATCTCTTCGGCCAGCGGAATGAACGTTGCGGGCGGCACCTGTCCGCGTTCCGGATGATTCCAGCGGATCAGCGCCTCGAAGCCGGAGATCTCCTTGCTCTCCAAATTCACCACCGGCTGGTAATACAGCTCGAATTCGCCTGCCGGCAGCCCCTTGCGCAGATCCTGCTCCATGATGCGGCGGGTCTGCATCTGCTCGTCCATCGCGGGCTCGAAGAAGCGAAACGTGCCGCGGCCGTCGCCCTTGGCGCGGTACAGCGCGAGGTCGGCATTGCGCAGCAGTCTGTCGGGCGCATCGCCGTCGCCGGGGCTGACCGCAATGCCGATGCTGGTGCCGACGGTGGCCTGCTGGCCGTCAAGGTCATAGGGCTCGCTGATCCAGGCGATGATCTGTTGCGCCAGCGTGGTGGCCTCCGCCGGGTCCGTGATCGGCGCCTGCACGATGACGAATTCGTCGCCGCCCATGCGCGCAATGGTGTCGGTATCGCGCACCAGCGCGCGCAGGCGGTCGGCCACGATCCGGAGCAGCTTGTCGCCGGCGTGATGGCCAAACGTATCGTTGACGGCCTTGAACTGATCGAGGTCGAGGTGATGCACCGCCACCATCTGTCCGCCGTGAACGTGAACGAGCGCCTGATCGAGCCGCTCGTTCAAGAGCGCCCGGTTGGCAAGATCGGTCAGCGCATCGTGGTGGGCCATGTGCTCGATCTTGACCTCGGCCCGGCGTTGCTCGGTGATGTCCTCATGGGTGGCGACCCAGCCGAGATCGGGCATCGGCCGATGCCGGATCTTGTAGGTCTTGCCGTTCTGCAATTCGACGATGCTATCCTTGGCCTCGTTGGACACCGCAACATTGACGCGCCAGCGCATATATTCGTCGCGCGACATCGCGGGGAAGTAACCCGCTTCAAAGCGAAGGTCGACGATCTCGGTCAGTGGCGTGCCGGGACCGACCCTGCCGGGCGGAATGCCGTACATCTCGAGAAAGCGGTCGTTGCATACGATCAGCTTGTGATCGGCGTCGAAGAAGCACAGGCCCTGCGACATGTTGTTGATCGAGGTGTAGAACTGGAAATTGCGAACCCGCAACTCCTCTTCCTGCTCCCTGCCCAGCTCGTATTGCCGCTTCAGCTGCGCGTGCAGTCCCTCCCGCTCGGTGACGTCTTCATGTGTGGCGATGCCGCCGCCATCGGGCAGCGGCAGGACGGTGTAAGCGATGATCCGGCCGTCGGTGAACTCCTGCACCGTGGTGTCGAGCGCGATATCGCGGCCGACGCGCTCGCGGATGTATTCGTCGTGCGACGTCAGGACCTTGAGGCCGAGTTTCAGGCGGTGCTTGATCAGGTCGCTGGTCGGCGTGCCCGGCTTCACCTGCTCGGGGCCGAGCCCGTACATCTGCATGTAACGGCGGTTGCAGAACACGACCTGGCGCTTGTCGTTGAAGATGACGATGCCGAGCGACAGGTTATGGATCGCCTCCTCGAGCAGCGCGTGCAGATCGGTCCGCCCCGGCTCGATGGCTGGCTCGATGGCTGACTTGTCGCGGTCCGTCATATGGCGGTTTCCCCGTCGCCATTCGCGGCGTCGTCTCTTTCAGGTGGGCGCCATTACAAACCAGTGGGGTGAAATGCGGCTTTGAACCGTCACAAACCGCGGCCGGTTCCTGCAAACGCGCTGAACAAAGGGTTAATGTGCCGGGGAGTTCTACGGATGCCGCGAGCGCAGTCCTCATCCTGAGGAGGCGCGCAGCGCCGCCTCGAAGGATGGCTGCGGGCGACAGTCGGGGCCTCATGGTTCGAGACGCGCGAAGACGCGCTCCTCACCATGAGGGTCTGCTAGTCCACCAAAATCACCCTGACGTCGTTGACATTGGTCAGCGTCGGGCCGGTCAGCAGGAGATCGCCGGTCTGGCTGAAAAATCCGGTCGCGTCGTTGTTGGCGAGATAGGCCTCCGGATCGAGGCCGAGCGACTTCATCTTCGCGAACGTCGCCGCATCGATCATGGCGCCGGCCGGATCGGAAGCGCTGCCGGCGCCGCCATCGGCGCCGTCGGTGTCGGCGGCAAGCGCCGCGACATCGGGCGTGTCCCTCAGCAGTCCCGCCAGGGCCAGCGCGTATTCCTGGTTCGGGCCGCCGCGGCCATTGCCACGCACGGTGACGGTGAGTTCGCCGCCGGAAAGGATGGCGATGCGCTTGCCCTCGGCTCGCGCCTGCAGCGCCAGCCGCGCGTGCTCGGCGGCGACGTCGCGCGCTTCGCCTTCGAGATCGGCGCCGAGCGCAATGGTCTCGTAGCCGGCATCGCTCGCAACCTTGACGGCAGCCTGATGTGAAGCCGCGGGCTTTGCGATCAGCGCGAAGCGTGCGCGGGCAAAGGAGGGATCGCCCGGCTTGCAGCTTTCGTTGTTCGGGTCGTCGAGCGCGCGGCGCACGGCGTCGTCGATGGCGAGATCGTATTTCGCGACAATGCCGCGCGCGTCCGCCAGCGTCGTGGCATCGGGCACCGTCGGGCCGGAGGCGATTGCGGAGGGATCATCATGCGGCACGTCCGAAATCGCGAGCGTCACGATCTCGGCGGCCTGCTTGCCGGCGCGCGCCAGCCGCCCGCCCTTGATGCGCGACAGATGTTTGCGCACCACATTCATCTCGCCGATCGGCGCGCCGGAGCGCAGTAGCGCGCGATTGACCTGCTGCTTCTGCGCAAAGGAGACGCCGTCGACCGGCGCGATCCAGTTGGCTGACCCGCCGCCGGTGAGCAGCACCAGCAGCAAATCGTCGGCGGTTGCGTCGGCGGCGAGACGCAGCGTGTCGTCGGCGGCTTTCAGCCCGGCTTCATCAGGCACGGGGTGGCCGGCTTCGATCACCTTGACCCGCCGCGTCGGCAGGCCGTGGCCGTGGCGGGTGGTGGCAAGCCCGAGCAGCCGCGCCGGCTCGAGCTGCAATGCATCGAGATAATGCCGCTCGGCGCTTGCGGCCATGGCGGCCGCGCCCTTGCCGGCGGCGAGGCAAATCACCCGGCCCTTCGGCACAGGCGGCAGGTGCCGGCCCAGCACGACGTCAGGATGGGCAGAAGCGACCGCCGCATCGAAAATCGCGCGCAGCAGTGGGCGTCGGTCGGTCATCGGATTCCTGGTCCCGCCGTTTGAGGAGGGGTCGTTATCCGATGTCTCCGCGCAAAAGAAAACCCCCGCGGGCGCGCGGGCCGCGGGGGTCTTGCGTTTGCCTATCGGCCGATAAGGCTTTGCAATCAGCCGCCGACGTCACCGCTCATGATTTCGCCAAAACGTTCCCAGGTCTCGCCCTTGAACTTCATGAGCTGGAGCTGCGAGATCGGCGCGAAGTCGGTTGGCGAGGTGTTGACCTTGATGCCCGGCAACAGGCCGCCGAGCTCGAGGTTCTTCAGGCTCGCCGCCTGCTTCATCACGTTCTCCCGGGTGAGGTTGTCGCCGCACTGCTTGAGCACCTGCACCAGGCCCTGGGCTACGGTGTAGCCGAAGATCACCCCGCCGTCGGCGCGATTGGCTTCCGGATAGTATTTGTCCAGAAACTCGTTCCAGGCCTTCATGCCGGCATCGTCCTTCCACTGCGGATCGGTCGGATCCTTCAGGTAAGCCGAGGAGATGATGTCCTGGGAGTTCTCGAAGCCGGCCGGCTTCATCACAGCGCCGACGGAAGCCGACACGTTGTTGAGGAAATGCACCGGCTTCCAGCCGATCTCGGCGTTCTTCTTGATCGCCTGCGCCGCAAACTTCGGCGTGGTGATGTTGATGAACACGTCGGCGCCGGTGGCCTTCAGCTTGACGATGTGGCTGTCGATGGTCGGCTCGGAGATCTCATAGCTCTCCTCCAGCGCGATCATCGAGACTTTCGAACCGAGGCCGTCCTTGAGGCCCTTCAGATAGTCCTTGCCGTAGTCGTCGTTCTGGTAGAGCACGCCGATCTTGGCGTTCGGATGATTCTTCAGGATGTATTTCGCGTAGATCTGGGTCTCGCTCTGGTAGTTGGGCTGCCAGCCCATGGTCCAGGGAAAATCCTTCGGATCGTTCCACTTGGTGGCGCCGGTGGAGACAAACAGCTGCGGCACCTTCTTGGAGTTCATGTACTTCTGGATCGCCGAGTTCGGCGGGGTGCCGAGCGAATTGAAGATCAGCAGCACTTCGTCGCTCTCGACCAGCTTGCGCGCCTGCTCCACCGTCTTCGGCGGCGAGTAGCCGTCGTCATAGGAGATGAAGTTGATCTTGCGGCCGTTGATGCCGCCTTCGGCGTTGATCTTCTTGAAGTAGGCTTCTTCGGTCTTGCCGATCACGCCATAGGCGGATGCAGGGCCCGAGTAGGGCATGATGTTGCCGATCTTGATCTCGGTGTCGCTTGCACCGGTATCGTATTTCTTTTGCGCCAGTGCGCCGCTCGAGGAAGCGGCGATCACGGCGAGTGCGGTCGAAAGCACCGCGAGTTTGGTCGTAGCGGACATTTATGTCTCTCTCCCTTTGCTTTTGTCAGTTGTCAGATTCCTGAACGGAACTCTTCTTAACCGGTCGTACCTAGCATTTTGACGGGACCACCTCAATCAAAAGCCCCCCGCGCTTGTCGCGCGAGGGGCTACGTCGCCAGGCACAGGGGAGGCGGTTAGCCGCCGACGTCGCCGCTCATGACTTCGCCGAAGCGCTCCCAGGTCTCGCCTTTGAATACGATCAGCTGCAGCTGCGAGATCGGGGCGAAGTCAGTCGGGGAGGTGTTGACCTTGACGCCGGGCAGCAGGCCGCCCAGCTCCAGGTCCCTGATGCTCGCTGCCTGCTTCATCACATTGGCGCGGGTGAGGTCGTCACCGCACTGCTTGAGGACATGCACAAGGCCCTGGGCCACCGTGTAGCCGTACATGACCGAAGCGTCGGCGCGGTTGGCTTCCGGATAGTACTTGTCGAGGAATTCGTTCCAGGCCTTCATCCCGGCATCGTCCTTCCACTGGGCGTCGGTCGGGTCCTTGAGATACTGCGACGAGATGATGCCCTGACCGTTCTCGAACCCGGCCGGCTTCATCACGGTGCCGATCGAGGCCGAGACGTTGTTGAGGAAGTGCACCGGCTTCCAGCCGATTTCCATGTTCTTCTTGATCGCCTGCGCGGCGAATTTCGGCGTGGTGACGTTGAAGAAGATGTCGGCGCCGGTGGCCTTGAGCTTGACGATGTGGGTGTCGATGGTCGGCTCGGAGACTTCATAGCTGTCCTCGATCACGATCATCGAGGCGGCCTTGGCGCCAAGCCCGTCCTTCAGGCCCTTGACGTAATCCTTGCCGTAATCGTCGTTCTGGAAAAGAATCGCGATCTTGCCGTTCGGATAATTCTTCAGGATGTACTTGGCGTAGATCTGCCCTTCGCTCTGGTAGTTCGGCTGCCAGCCCATGGTCCATGGAAAATCTTTCGGATCGTTCCACTTGGTGGCGCCGGTGGCGACGAACAGCTGCGGCACCTTCTTTTGGTTCATGTATTTGTGGATCGCCGAGTTGGGCGGCGTGCCCAGCGAGTTGAAGATCAGCAGAACCTCGTCGCTCTCGACCAGCTTGCGCGCCTGCTCCACCGTCTTCGGCGGCGAATAGGCGTCGTCATAGGAGATAAAGTTGATCTTGCGGCCGTTGATGCCGCCTTCGGCGTTGATCTTGTTGAAATAGGCCTGTTCGGTCTTGCCGATGACGCCATAGGCGGAGGCCGGTCCCGAATACGGCATGATGTTGCCGATCTTGATCTCGGTGTCTGACGCGCCGGTGTCGTATTTCTTCTGTGCGAAAGAGGGGCTGCTGGTCGCAGCGAGCAACACGAGGGCCGCCGCGAGGGCTCCCAGGCGCAGTTGGTTGATGGGCATTCTGGTCTCCCTGGAGCGGATGTGATGTGTCTTGTTTTTTGAGATCGGCGCTTGGCGGCCGTTGAGCGGCATTGAATACCTTTCGCTGCCGTCCAGCAACAAAAAGCCCCTCGCGACGGCATCGCGAGGGGCTCATTTTTTAGTCGAATGCGCCTTATGGTTACCCGTGCGGCGGAATATTAATTTGTGACGTCGCCGCTCATGACATCGCCGAACAGCTCCCACTTCTCGCCCTTGAAGCGCTGCAGCTGGAGCTGCGAGATCGGCGCGAAGTCGGTGGCCGAGGTGTTGATCTTGACGCCCGGCAGCAGCGTGTCGGGTTCGAAATCCTTCAGGTTCGCCGCCTGCTTCATCACATTGGCGCGGGTCAGGTCGTCGCCGCACATCTGCAGCACCTTCACCAGCGTCTGCGCCGCGCCGTAGCCATAGACCACGGAGCCGTCGATCTTGTTGCCCTCGGGGAAGTTCTTCTCGAGGAAGCTGTAGAACTTCTTCATGTTGGGATCATTGTCCCACTGCGGATCGGCGCCGTCCTTGGCATAGGCCGCCGAGATGATGCCCTGCGCGTTCTCGAAACCGGCCGGCTTGATGACGCTGCCGACTGACGCCGAGACGTTGGTGAGCAAATGCATCGGCTTCCATTCGATCTCGGCGATCTTCTTGATCGCCTGCGCGGCGAATTTCGGCGTGGTGATGTTGACCAGCACGTCGGCGCCGGAGGCCTTCATCTTGACGATATGGCTGTCGATGGTCGGCTCGGAGACTTCATAGCTCTCCTCCAGCACGATCATCGAAGCCTTGGCGCCGAGACCGTCCTTCAGGCCCTTCAGGTAATCCTTGCCGAAATCGTCGTTCTGATAGAACACCGCGATCTTGGCGTCCGGCTTTTCCTTGAGCAGGAACTTGGCATAGATCTGCGCTTCGCTCTGGTAGCTGGGCTGCCAGCCCATGGTCCAGGGGAAGTTCTTCGGGTCGTTCCACTTGGTGGCGCCGGTGGCGACGAACAGCTGCGGCACCTTCTTGGAGTTCAGGTACTTCTGGATCGCGGTGTTCGAGGGCGTGCCGAGCGGGTTGAACACCAGCAGCACCTCGTCGCTTTCCACCAGCTTGCGCACCTGCTCGACCGCCTTCGGCGGCGAGTAGGCGTCGTCATAGGTGACGAAGTTGATCTTGCGGCCGTTGATGCCGCCTTCGGCGTTGATCTTCTTGAAGTAGGCTTCCTCGGTCTTGCCGATCACGCCATAGGCGGATGCGGGACCCGAATAGGGCATGATGTTGCCGATCTTGATTTCGGTGTCGCTGGCGCCGGCGTCGTATTTCTTCTGGGCCAGCGCGGTTCCGCCTGTAGTTACGAAGGCGACAAGCGCCGCCGACGCTGCGGCAAGCCGCAGTTTCGCTTGGGTCGTCATGGTAGCTCCTTGTTGTTGCTTATTGCTCAGTTCACTTCCTGAGTTTGCCGATCAGTTGCTGGGCAATGATGGCCACCTGCCTCGCGCCATGCGGCACGAGGAAGATCACGATGAACAGCAGCACGCCGAACACGGCGCCGGAGAGGCCCTTGGAGATGCTCTCGGCGACATTCGGCACGAAGATGATGAAGGCGGCGCCGACGAACGATCCCGGCAACCAGCCGACGCCGCCGACCACCATGCCGAGGAACAGGTTGATGGCCTGCGTGATGGTGTAGCTGTCGGGCGCGGCGAAGTTGACCGCAATCACCTCGAGCGATCCGGCAATGCCGGTGATCCCCGCGCTGACGCCGAACGCCAGCGTCTTGTAGAAGGCAACGTCGACACCCATGGCGGAGGCGGCGATCTCGTTGTCGCGGATCGCCATGAAGGCCCGGCCCGAACGCGAGCGCAGCAAATTGACCGACCCGACATAGATCGCAAGCGTGATCGCGAGCGTGAAGTAGTAGACCCACATGTCGGCCGACATCGGCAGGCCGAACGGCGCGTCGGGCTTCATGACGGTGAGGCCCTGCACGCCGCCGGTCCATGGCTCGATGAAGTGGAGTTTCAGAAGCTGCGGCATGGCGGTGGCGAGCGCAAAGGTCGCGAGCGCCAGATAAATGCCTGACAGCCGCAATGCCGGCTTGCCGAACAAATAGCCGGCCGCAAACGAGACCAGGCCCGCGATCGGTATGGTCAGCGCGTAGTTCATGTTGGCGTGTTCCATCAGGATCGCCGACGTATAGGCACCGAGCGCGAAGAACGCGCTCTGGCCGAGCGAGAACTGACCGCTGCCGCCGGTCAGGATGTTGAGCGCCAGGACGGCGAGGCCCAGGTAGAGCACCCGCGTCATCTGGAAGACCCAGAAGTTCTTGACGAGGAGGGGAAAGGCCAGGAGCACCAGCAGGATCACCAGCGAGGTGCCGGTGCCCAAGGTCATGGCGCGCTTTGGAACGGCCTCGACGGCCGGGGCTTCCGTGACGACGTCTTCTGCAGCTGCGCTCATGATCAGACTCGCTTGACGATGGCTCGGCCGAACAGACCGGCAGGTTTGAAGACCAGGACGGTGATGATCAGCGCAAGCGCGATCGGCAGTTTCAGCTCATTGCCCACGCCGGGGATGTAGGTGCCGGCGAGATTCTCGACGACGCCGACCAAAAAGCCGCCGACCACAGCGCCGAGCGGCGAGGTGAGGCCGCCGAGCACGGCGGCGGCGAAGCCGTAGATCAGCACGCCGCCCATCATGTTCGGCTCGAGAAACACCACCGGCGCGATCAGGATGCCGGCGACGGCGCCGATCGCGGACGCCATGCCCCAGCCGAGCGCGATCATCCAGCTGGTGTTGATGCCGACCAGGCGCGCCGATTCCGGCAGCGCCGCGGCCGCGCGCATTGCGAGGCCCATGCGGGTGAACTGGAAGAAGAAGTAGAGGCCGGCCAGCATCAGGAGCGTGACGCCGATCATGCCGGCCTGGTGGGTCGAGATCAGTTGGCTGCCGAGGAACGGCGAGGAGCCGAACGGCGTCGGATATTGCTTGATGGTGAAGTCCCAGGTGAGACCCGCCACCGAGTTGACGATGGCAAATAGCGCGATGAAGCCGGCGACGTTGGTCAGCACCGGCGCCTTCGCCAGCGGCTTGAACAGCAGCCGTTCGATCAGGATGCCGCCGGCGAACGAGATCGCGAGCGTCAGCAGGAACGACCACCAATAGGGCACGCCCCACTGCATCAATTGCCAGGAGATGAAGGTCGAGAACATCGCCATTTCGCCCTGGGCGAAATTGAGATGGTCGATCGCCTGGTAGATCATCACCACCGCAAGCGCCATGCAGGCATAGATCGCGCCGGTCGAAATGCCGGCCAGGACCTGGTTGATGAAGAGTTCCATTGTCCCGGCTCCTAGTAACCCAGATAGGATTTGCGGACGTCTTCGTTGTTGGCAATGTCCTGGGCCTTGCCCGACATCACGATGCGTCCGGTTTCGATCACATAGGCCTGGTCGGCGAGCTCGAGCGCGAGCTGGGCGTTCTGCTCGACGACGAGGATGGTGACCTTGTCCTCGCGGTTGATTTTGCCGAGGATCTTGAAGAGGTCGCGCACCACCAGCGGCGCGAGGCCAAACGACGGCTCGTCCAGCAGCATCAGGCGCGGGCGCAGCATCAGCGCGCGCGCCACCGCCAGCATCTGCTGCTCGCCGCCGGACAGCGTGCCGGCCTGCTGGGTGTAGCGTTCCTTCAGCACCGGAAAATGCGCATACATGCGCTCGATGTCGGCAACGATGCCGGCCTTGTCCTTGCGCGAGATGGCCCCTAACTGTAGGTTCTCCTCCACCGTCATGGTGGTGAAGGTGCCGCGGCCCTGCGGTACATGCGCGATGCCGAGGCGGACGATGTTTTCGGTGGACTTGCTTGACAGCGGTGCGCCCTCGAATTCGATCGCGCCGGTCGAGCGCACCATGTTGCAGATCGCCCGCAGCGTGGTGGTCTTGCCGGCGCCGTTGGCGCCGAGCAGCGTGGTCAGCGAGCCCTCGTTGAGCGAGAAGGACAGCCCGTGCAGGGCCTGGACCTGGCCGTAATAGGCGCGCAGATCCTTGACGTTGAGCATCGCGGTCATTGGTCCTTGCTCCCGAGATAGGCCTTGATGACGTCGGGGTTGGCCTGGACCTGGGCCGGCGTACCTTCGGCCAGCTTGCGGCCGAAATTCAGCGCCACGACATGGTCGGCGATCGACATCACGAGGCCCATGTGGTGCTCGACCAAAAGCACCGTCATGTGGCGCTCGTCGCGGATGCGGCGGACGAGATCGCCGAGCACATAGACTTCCTCATGGTTGAGGCCGCCGGCCGGCTCGTCGAGCAGCAGGATTTTCGGATCAGCCGCGAGCGCGCGCGCCAGCTCGACCCGCTTCTGGGTGCCGAAGGGAAGCCCCGAGACCGTGGTGTGGGCGACGTTCTCGAGATCGAGATAGGCGAGGATCTCGTGAACCTTGTTGTTGATGTCCGCCTCGCTCTTGCGGACCCAGGCGAGCTTGATGGAGTCGCTGATGATGTCCGAGGAGGTGCGCGAGTGGCAGCCGATGCGGACATTGTCCATCACGGAGAGATTGGGAAACAGCGCGACGTTCTGGAAAGTGCGGCCGATGCCGATCTCGGCGATCTTGTGCGGCGGCCGCGTCAGGATGCTAATGCCTTCCATCAAAATGTCGCCGGAAGACGGCTGATAGAGCCGGGACAGGCAGTTGAACAGCGTGGTCTTGCCGGCGCCGTTCGGTCCGATCAGGCCGAGGATCGCGCCCTTGTGCATGTCGAAGGTGACGCCATTGAGCGCGATGATGCCGCCGAACACGACGCTGACGTCGCGAACAGCGAGGAGGGGAGCATTGCCCTGCGCGAGCTGTGCCTGCGTCATTTTGCTGCGCCCGTTGAGAACGGGCTGATGCGACCTCGCGAATTCATCCGCCGGCAGCATACGCGACGGCTATCTGATCCCCTCGACAACACGCGTCCTCCCTCCTCTTCCTTTCTTGGTTTCTTCTTTTTTTGTCGGCGCCACGATACCTCCGAGCGCCGTTTCGATGTTCCTTACCATCGCCACCAGACGAGGTCCAATGTCGTTCATCAAGCGGTCTTCCGTGAAACGGAATGCCGGCGCGCCACAATTGAAGGCATAGGGGCCGGTTCCGTCATTGAGCTTGAGAGCAACGCCGACGGCATGCACATCGTCCTGCCACTCGCCGGCAGAGGTCGCGAAGCCATAGCGCGCTACCGTCTCGCCGGAGCGCTCGATGCCGTCGCGCATCTTCGGCCAGCGGCTGCCATAGTGATCGCGCAATTCGCGCAACAAGGCGGCCCGCTCGTCCGGCGGCAGCGCCCAGATATACGCACGACCCATGGCCGTGGTTGCAATCGGTATCCGCGAACCGACATCGAGCTGCACGCCGAGCGTCAGCCCGTTACGGCTCTGGCCAAAATAGATCATGGAAAGGCGGTCGCGGGCGCCGACGGCCACCGCGCCGCCGGTCTCGCGCATCACTTCCTCGCGAAAGGCTTCCGAGAGATGCCGGACCCCCAGATTTGCCAGGGCGGCATACCCGAGCGCCATGGCTGAGGGCGCGAGCTGATACTTCTCGAAGCGCGGGACAGGTGTAAGGTATCCCAGCTTTGTCAGAGTGTAGGTGAGCCGTGAAACGGTCGGCTTTGGCAATTTGGTACGCGCGGCAAGCTCTTGATTGCCCAGAAGTCCGTCATTGGGATGGAAGGCGCGCAACACATCGAGGCCGCGGGAGAGCGCGACGACGAAGCTGCGATCGGTCGCCGGTTTCTTGGCTGGACGCTTCATTCCCTGCTTGGATTTCTGTCTCGTTGACAACGGACGTGCTTCAAAATAACCCTCCGTGTCAAGATGTGGAATTTAATTTCGCACTGCGAAACTAACTTCCAGCGCAGCCGCGGAACGCAAATTCCGCAGCTACTCAACGCAAGTTAAGCAACCAAGAAAAGCTTCAGGGAGAGTCTCGTGAACGCAGTGGTCAAGCTCGAACGTCATGGCGATATCGGCATTGTCACGGTGGACAGCCCTCCCGTGAATGCGCTCAGCGCCGCCGTGCGCGGCGGTATTTTCGATTGCATGAAAGAGGCGATTGCAGATGCCAGCATCAAGGCCATCGTGCTGACCTGCGGCGGCCGCACCTTCATCGCCGGCGCCGACATCACCGAATTCGGCAAGCCACCGAAGCCACCCGGCCTCGCCGAGGTGCTGGCGGCGATGGAGAATTCGCCGAAGCCGATCGTTGCCGCGATTCATGGCACCGCGCTCGGCGGCGGCCTTGAGGTCGCGCTGGCATGCCACTATCGCGTGGCGGTGAAGGAAGCCAAGCTCGGCCTGCCCGAAGTGAAGCTCGGCCTCTTGCCCGGCGCCGGCGGCACGCAGCGCCTGCCGCGCGCAGTCGGTCCGGAACTGGCGGTGAAGATGATCGTCAGCGGCGATCCGATCGGCGCTGCGGAGGCGCTCAAGAACGGTCTGATCGAGGAGATCGTCGAGGGACCTGCCTCCGGCGGCGAAGCCTTTGCCCGCAAGCTGATCGCCGAGAAGCGCCCGCTGCGCAAGCTGCGCGATGACGACAGCAAGCTTGCTGCCGCCAAGGCCGACATTTCGATCTTCACCAATGCGGTCGCTGCACTCACCAAGAAGGCGAGGGGACTGGAAGCGCCGTTCGCCGCAGCCGACGCCGTGCGCGCGGCCATCGAGCTGCCGTTCGACGAAGGGCTGAAGAAGGAGCGCGAGGGTTTCCTGAAACTCGTCACGTCCGACCAGTCCAAGGCGCAGCGCTATGCCTTCTTTGCCGAGCGCGAGGCCTCCAAGATCGCTGGCGTGCCCGACGGCACCAAGCCGCGCAAGGTCGATCGCGTCGCCATCATCGGCGCCGGCACCATGGGCGGCGGCATCGCGATGTCCTTTGCCAATGCCGGCATCCCCGTGACTCTGATCGAGACCGGCGATGAAGCGCTCAAGCGCGGCATGGGCGTGATGCAGAAGAACTGGGAGGCGACCGCCGCGCGCGGCGGCATCCCGGCCGACGCGCCGGCCAAGCGCATGGCGCTGATCGACGGCAAGGTGGGCCTGGAGAACGTCAGGGACGCTGACCTGGTGATCGAAGCCGTGTTCGAGACCATGGCGGTGAAGAAGGAAGTGTTCGGCAAGCTCGACCAGTACGCCAAGCCGGGCGCCGTGCTCGCCAGCAACACCTCGTACCTGAACATCGACGAGATCGCGAAAGAGACAAAACGTCCGCAGGATGTTTTGGGTATGCACTTCTTCTCGCCCGCCAACGTCATGAAGCTGTGCGAGATCGTCCGCGCCGCCAAGACCGCGCCGGATGCGCTCGCAACCGCTGTTGCCGTTTCGCGCAAGATCGCAAAAGTGCCGGCCGTGGTCGGCGTCTGTGACGGCTTCGTGGGCAACCGCATGCTGGCCCAGCGCGGCAAGCAGTCGGAAAAACTGCTGTTCGAAGGCGCACTGCCGCAGCAGGTCGACGCGGTGGTGACCAAGTTCGGCATGCCGATGGGACCGTTCGCGATGAGCGATCTGGCCGGCCTCGATATCGGCTGGCGCTCGCGGAAGGACCGCGGCATCAAGTCGGAGATCGCCGACGCGCTCTGCGAAGCCGGCCGCTTCGGCCAGAAGACCGGCAAGGGCTACTACAAGTATGAAGGCGGCTCGCGCTCGCCGCTGCCCGATCCCGATGTCGAGAAGCTGATCGACGAGACCCTGCAAAAGCTCGGCAAGAAGCGCCGTAACGTCAGCGACGACGAGATCCTCGAGCGCATGATGTACCCGATGATCAACGAGGGTGCGCGCATCCTCGAGGAGGGTATCGCGGCGCGTCCGAGCGATATCGATGTGATCTGGCTCTACGGCTATGGCTGGCCGATCTATCGCGGCGGCCCGATGTTCTGGGCCGACACGGTGGGCTTAAAGCACATCGCCGATCGTCTCTCCTATTACGCCAAGGAGACCAACGATCCCTCGCTGGAGCCGTGCACGCTGCTCAAGCGCCTCGCGGCCGCCGGCGGCACGTTTGCCTCGCTCGCCGCGCCGTCGAAGGCGGCTTGATGCCCAACTCTAACCACCTGTCATTCCGGGATGCGCCGAAAGGCGCAGGCCCGGAATCCATAACCACCATCGTGAGCATGGATTCTCTGATGTGCAATTGCACATCAAAGCTCGCGCGGAGCCTGTCATCGGGCCGCGGTTGGCGCGGACCCGGTGGCGCGCCCCGGAATGACAAGTTTGGCTGAAATCCACATGACCCATCCCGGCGAACAATACTATCCGCAAGGCGTCCGCTGGGACGAGAAGATCGCGCGCGGCACGCTGCCGGACCTGCTATCGCAGGCGTCCCGCGACTACAGCACGCGCCCGGCGATCGAATTCCGCGAACGTCCGATCAGCTATGCCGAACTGGAGGACAGGGTCGAGGTCGCCGCCAGCGCCTTCCTGCGCGCCGGCTACGGCCGCGACAAATCCGTGGCGCTGTTCCTCGGCAACACGCCGGATCACCCCGTCAATTTCTTCGGCGCGCTCAAGGCGGGCGCGCGCATCGTGCATCTGTCGCCGCTCGACGGCGAGATCGCGCTGTCGCACAAGCTCTCGGACTCCGGCGCGCGCGTGCTGGTGACCAGCAATCTCGCCGCGCTGCTGCCGACCGCGCTGAAATTTCTCGGCAAGGGCCTGCTCGACAGGCTGATCGTCTGCGAGGACGACGACTGGGGCAAGGTCGGCACGCCGCAGACGCCGCTGCCGCAAAACCCCGCCATCGTCACCTACCGGCAGTTCGTCGACGGCGTGGCAAAACCCTCGGCCTGGCCGGCCATCGACGTCGAGGACGTCGCGCTGCTGCAATATACCGGCGGCACCACCGGCCTGCCAAAGGGCGCCATGCTCAGCCACGGCAATCTCACCGCGGCGGTGTCGATCTACGATATCTGGGGCAGGCCGGCGCGCGAGGCGCGCGGCAATCCGGTCGAGCGCGTGATCTGCGTGCTGCCGCTGTTCCACATCTTCGCGCTGACGGTGGTGATGCTGTCCTGCCTGCGCCGCGGCCATCTGATCTCGCTGCATCAGCGTTTCGACGTCGAAGCAGTGATGCGCGACATCGAGGTCAAGCGCGCCACCTATTTCCCCGGCGTGCCGACGATGTGGATCGCGATCGCAGCGCTGCCCGATCTCGACAAGCGCGATTTCTCCTCGCTGCGCAGCGCCGGCTCCGGCGGCGCGCCGCTGCCGATGGAGGTCGCGCGTATCTTCGAGGCCAAGGTCGGCATGAAGCTCCGCAGCGGCTGGGGCATGACCGAAACGTCCCCGGCCGGCACGGCGCATCCGGAAGACGGGCCCGACAAGCCGGGCTCGGTCGGGGTGATGCTGCCCGGCATCGAGATGGATGTGGTGTCGCTCGACGACCCGACAAAGGTACTGCCGACTGGCGAGACCGGCGAGATCCGCATCCGGGGGCCGAACGTCACCAAGGGCTACTGGAACAAGCCGAAGGAGACCGCGGAGTCCTTTGTCGGCGACCGCTTCCTCACCGGCGACATCGGTTACATCGACGAGGACGGCTACTTCTTTCTGGTCGACCGCAAGAAGGACATGATCATCTCCGGCGGCTTCAACGTCTATCCGCAGATGATCGAGCAGGCGATATACACGCACCCGTCCGTGCAGGAAGTGATCGTGATCGGCATTCCCGACGATTACCGCGGCGAGGCGGCAAAGGCTTTCATCACGCTGCGCGCCGGCGCTGAGCCGTTCACCGTCGATGAGCTGCGGGCGTTCCTGGCCGGCAAGCTCGGCAAGCACGAGCTGCCGGCCGCGGTCGAGTTCGTCAAGGAGTTGCCGCGCACCCCGGTCGGCAAGCTGTCGCGCCACGAGTTGCGCAAAGCGCAGCCTACGACTGTAAAGCAGCAACAGGTCGCGGGAGGCCGATCGTGAAATTGGCACAACATCCCCAGCCGTCGTCCCTGCGAAAGCAGGAACCCATACGCCGCGGCGTAGCTTGGGGTACGCGGGGAGACGGCTTTCTTAAGTAACTGAGTTCGGTGGTTATGGGTCCTTGCTTTCGCAGGGACGACAGTTGAGACAAAGGAGGATCCGATGGATCTCGCTTTTACCAAGGAAGAAATGGCGTTTCGCGAGGAAGTGCGGCAGTTTTTCCGGGACAACGTGCCGCCGGACACGCGGCGCAAGCTGGTCGAGGGCCGTCATCTGTCCAAGGACGAGATGATCACCTGGTGGCGCATCCTCAACAAGAAGGGCTGGGGCGTCTCGCACTGGCCGAAGGAATATGGCGGCACAGGGTGGACCTCGGTGCAGCACTACATCTTCAACGAGGAGCTGCAGTCGTACCCCGCGCCGGCGCCGCTCGCCTTCGGCGTCAGCATGGTCGGCCCCGTTATCTACACCTTCGGCAATGAGGAGCAGAAGAAGAAATATCTGCCGCGCATTGCCAATGTCGACGACTGGTGGTGCCAGGGATTTTCCGAGCCCGGATCCGGCTCCGACCTCGCCTCGCTGAAGACAAAGGCCGAGCGCAAGGGCGACAAGTGGATCATCAACGGCCAGAAGACCTGGACCACGCTGGCCCAGTATGCCGACATGATCTTCTGCCTCTGCCGCACCGATCCGTCCGCGAAGAAGCAGACCGGCATCTCCTTCATCGTCTTTGACATGAAGAGCAAGGGCGTCACCGTGCGCCCGATCCAGACCATCGATGGCGGCCACGAGGTCAACGAAGTGTTCTTCGACGACGTCGAGGTGCCCTACGAGAACCTGATCGGCGAGGAGAACAAGGGCTGGGACTACGCCAAATTCCTGCTCGGCAATGAGCGCACCGGGATTGCTCGCGTCGGCGTCTCCAAGGAGCGGCTGCGCCGCATCAAGGAGCTGGCGGGCAAGGTCGAGTCGGGCGGCAAGCCTATCCTGCTGGACCCCGGCTTCCGCGAAAAGTTAGCTGCCTGTGAGATCGAGCTGAAGGCGCTCGAGCTGACGCAGCTGCGCGTCGTTGCCGACGAGAGCAAGCACGGCAAGGGCAAGCCGAACCCGGCGTCTTCCGTCTTGAAGATCAAGGGCTCGGAGATCCAGCAGACCACCACCGAGCTCTTGATGGAAGTGATCGGCCCGTTCGCCCAGCCCTACGACATCCACGGCGACGACGGCTCCAACGAAGCCATGGAGTGGACCGCGCAGATCGCGCCGAGCTACTTCAACAACCGCAAGGTCTCCATCTACGGCGGCTCCAACGAGATCCAGCGCAACATCATCGCCAAGGCGGTGCTGGGGCTTTAGGGCGCTGTCTCTCTCCGCCGTCATTCCGGGGCGGAGCGAAGCGACGAGCCCGGAATCCATACTCACATCGCGCTTGCGGCTTGCCGCATTCGCGAAAAAACAAGAGGAGTCGCGATTGGCTTACTTTGTTTTGCGCGAATGGCCCAAGGGCCAAGCGCGCTGTGGTTATGGATTCCGGGCCTGCGCCTGGCGGCGCATCCCGGAATGACGAGTTGGATAGTGCGTAAGCGTCTCAAGGCAGGAAGAGAAGATGGATTTTGATTTGTCCGAGGAGCAGCGGCTTCTCAAGGAAAGCGTCGATGGTCTCTTGACGGACTCCTACGACTTCGATGCTCGCAAGAAATACATGAAGGAGAAGGGCGGCTGGAGCAAGGCAGTGTGGAGCAAGCTCGCCGAGCAGGGCCTCTTGGGCCTTCCCTTTGCGGAAGCCGATGGCGGCTTTGGCGCCGGCGGCGTCGAAACCATGATCGTGATGGAAGCGCTCGGCAAGGCGCTGGTGCTGGAGCCGTATCTGGCAACGGTGGTGATCGGCGGCGGTTTTCTCCGCCACGGCGGCTCGGATGCGCAGAAGGCCGCGCATGTGCCGGGGATCATCGACGGCAGCAAGACCTTTGCGTTCGCGCAGCTGGAGAAGAACTCGCGCTACGATCTGCATGATGTCGTCACCACCGCCAAGAAGAAGGGCGACAGCTGGGTCATTGACGGCGAAAAATTCGTCGTCATCAACGGCGAGAACGCCGACACGCTTGTTGTCACCGCCCGCACCAAGGGCGAGCGCCGCGACAAGACCGGCGTCGGCGTCTTCCTGGTGCCGGCCAATGCCAAGGGCATCACGAAAAAATCCTATCCGACCCAGGACGGCCTGCACGCCGCCGACATCACCTTCACCGGCGTCGAAGTCGACGGGAGTGCTGCAATCGGCAATCCCGAGGACGGCCTGGCGCTGATCGAGCGCGTTGTCGACGACGCCCGCATGGCGCTGTGCGCGGAGGCGGTCGGCCTGATGGACGTGTCGCTGGAGACCACCGTCGAATACATCAAGACCCGCAAGCAGTTTGGCGTGGCGATCGGCACGTTCCAGAGCCTGCAGCACCGTGCCTCCGACATGTTCGTCGCGGTCGAGCAGGCGCGCAGCATGTCGATGTTCGCCACCATGGCGTCCGACTTCGACGACGCCAAGGAGCGTGCCAAAGCGATCGCGGCGGCCAAGGTGCAGATCGGCAAGTCGGCGAAATTCGTCGGCCAGCAGTCGATCCAGCTCCATGGCGGCATCGGCATGACCATGGAGGCCAAGATCGGCCACTATTTCAAGCGCCTGACGATGATCGAGAACACTTTTGGCGACACCGACTATCACCTGCGCCGCGTCACCGACTCGGGGGGATTGGTCTGACTCTCTTCCTTCGTCATTCCGGGGCATCGCGAAGCGATGAGCCCGGAATCCATAACCACGGTCGTGAGTATGGATTCCAGGCTCGCGCCAAGTGGCGCGCCCCGGAATGACAGCCAGAAAAGGCGGCACCCGGAGCAATCAAGATGAAAAACACCCCGTTCGATCTCGCCGGCACCGTGGCCGTCATCACCGGCTCCAGCCGCGGCATCGGCCGTTCCTCCGCCGAGCTGCTGGCCAAGCTCGGCGCCAAGGTCGTGATCTCCAGCCGCAAGGCCGACGCCTGCCACGAGGTGGCGGAGGGCATCAAAAAATCCGGCGGCGACGCTCACGTCATTCCCTGCAACATCTCGCGTCCCGACGAGGTGAAGGCGCTGATCGCGGGCGCGACAAAACATTACGGCAAGGTCGACATCCTCGTCTGCAACGCCGCGGTGAACCCCTATTACGGCCCGCTGCTCGACATTACCGACGAGGCCTTCGACAAGATCATGGGCTCTAACGTCAAGAGCAACATCTGGCTCTGCGCCGAGGCGATCCCGCAGATGGCCGCGCGCGGCAAAGGCGCGGTCGTTATCATCTCCTCGATCGGGGGATTGCGCGGCTCGACCGTGATCGGCGCCTACGGCATTTCCAAAGCCGCCGATTTCGCGCTGTGCCGCAGCCTCGCCGGCGAGTGGGGCCCGAAGGGCGTACGCGTCAACTGCGTGGCGCCCGGCCTAGTGAAGACCGATTTCGCCCGCGCGTTGTGGGAGAACGAGGACCTGCTGAAGCGCCGCACCGCCACCACACCGCTTCGCCGCATCGGCGAACCCGACGAGATCGCCGGCGCCGTGGCGTATCTGGCCTCGGATGCCTCGACCTTCATGACCGGCCAGACCATCGTGGTCGACGGCGGCGTCACCACCGCCGCGGCGTAGCTTCTCTTACCCTCTCCCCTCATGTCCGCCGAAGCCTTGGGCGAAGGCGGATGTGGGAGAGGGTCGCTTCGCGGCACGCGAAGCGGGGTGAGGGGTCTCGCTCCACAAGTGAACCTCTCTCGTTCTGCGCCTGCGGAGAGAACCCCTCATCCGGCGCTTCGCGCCACCTTCTCCCACAAGGCGAGAAGGAGGAAAGTATGCATCGTCGCCCCGGCGCAGGCCGGGGCCCATAACCACAGGGTTGAGTTGTTGCGAGGGCTGTAGCTCCAGCGAGTCCGGTAACGAACAGCTGCGCTCATGGATCCCGGCTCGCCGGGACGACATCCGAATTTGCCGCGCCTTCTCTCCGCAACCTTGACCTCCGCGCGGCAATCCGCTGTCCTCTCCCCGACACAAAAACCTCCCCCGGGAAGACGCTCCATGTCCTTCGTCCTCGCCATCGATCAGGGCACCACCTCCTCACGCGCCATCGTGTTCCGCAGCGACATCTCGATCGCCGCCACAGCCCAGCAGGAATTCCCGCAGCATTTTCCGGCCTCCGGCTGGGTCGAGCACGAGCCGGAGGACATCTGGACCTCCACCGTGATGACCTGCCGCGACGCGCTCGAGAAGGCAGGCCTCAAAGCAAAGGACATCGCCGCTATCGGCATCACCAACCAGCGCGAGACCACGGTCGTGTGGGACCGCGCCACGGGGAAAGCGATCCACCGCGCCATCGTCTGGCAGGACCGCCGCACCGCCGACATCTGCGCCAAACTGAAAAGCGAAGGCCACGAGCCGACGATCACCAAAAAGACCGGCCTGATCATCGATCCCTATTTCTCGGGGACAAAAGTCGCCTGGATCCTCGACCACGTCCCCGGCGCGCGCGAGCGCGCGACGCGCGGCGAGCTCGCGTTTGGTACTATCGATTCCTTCCTGATGTGGCGTCTGACCGGCGGCAAGGCCCACGTCACCGACGCCACCAACGCCTCGCGCACGCTGCTGTTCAACATCCACAGCGGGGAGTGGGACGACGAGCTGTTGAAAATCATCCGCGTGCCGCGCTCGATGCTCCCCGAGGTGAAGGACTCTTCCGCCAAATTCGGCGAGACTGTGCCCGACCTGTTCGGCGGCCCCATCGCCATTGCCGGCATCGCCGGCGACCAGCAGGCCGCCACCATCGGCCAGGCCTGCTTCGAGCCCGGCATGATCAAGTCGACCTACGGCACCGGCTGTTTTGCCCTGCTCAACACCGGCGCCACCCCGGTTGCGTCAAAGAACAAGCTGCTCACCACCATCGCCTACCAGCTCGCGGGCAAGCGTACCTACGCGCTGGAAGGCTCGATCTTCGTCGCGGGCTCCGCGGTGCAATGGCTGCGCGACGGCTTGGGCGTCATCAAGCAGGCCGCCGAGACCGGCCCGCTCGCCGACAAATCCGACTCCACCCAGAGCGTCTATCTGGTCCCAGCCTTCGTCGGCATGGGTGCGCCCTACTGGAATCCGAACGTGCGCGGCGCGCTGTTCGGCCTCACCCGCAACACCGGCCCCGCCGAGCTCGCGCATGCGGCGCTCGAAAGCGTCTGCTACCAGACCTACGACCTCCGCGAAGCGATGCGCGCCGACTGGCCCGGCGAGCAGGCCGCCAATGTGCTCCGCGTCGACGGCGGCATGACGGCCTCCGACTGGACCATGCAGCGCCTCGCCGACCTGCTCGACGCCCCCGTCGACCGCCCGTCGATCCAGGAAACCACCGCGCTCGGCGCCGCCTATCTCGCCGGGCTACAGGCCGGCGTCTATCCCGAGCCGAAAAAATTCGCCGACAACTGGCGCCTCGAACACCGCTTCAAGCCCGCCATGAGCGCCGCCACCCGCGAGCGCAAGCTGAAGGGCTGGGCAAGGGCGGTGAAGGGCGTGCTGGCGAGTGACGATGATCGGTGAGAGGGCGAGCAGCCGCCACAAACTACGACTCAATCGCGAGCTAGGTCATGTCCACGTAAACTTCAAACGGCAAGGCAATCCTATGCGACAGGTTCATCACCGGTCCAATCATCAAGCTGCCATTCTTCTTGTCGACTCGAATAAAGATGAGATCGCGGTAAAACCGCAACTCCGAAACCGATCCGTCCAGATTGAGAGCTGCAAAGTGATCAGCCCATTGTCTCAGCCGATCTCCCGTCAGAATTGATTGATCCTTGCTCCATGGTCCCGCTTCAAGCCGTCCAAGGACCCATGTCCGCGCCTTGCTAGGCGCAACATGCTCAATGTCAGATCAAACACGACGAAGCACATATTGGGCGTTGCCCCAGGTGCGGCCGACGTGCGCCCATCCAAGACAGAAATGTGGAAATCCCGCTCCCGTTTCGGTACCGCCCGAGGTAGCAACTCGTCGCCGGCCAAGAGACGCAGGCCGTGTTTTTCGGCGAGTCTCCAAGCCCGCATGATTCCCTGCTCCCCAACGGAGCTCGCAAAGATCACATCGATTACATTCCTATAAAAGCAGTACTCCGTACCGAAGGGATCATCTGGATGGGCGTCCCTTATCAAGGGAAATGACTCGCGCATATCGTCAAACCAACTCCGTAAACGTGGCGATGACGATTTTGGCTTATCCCAGCCACCGTCGTTTGGGGCGGCGTCGATCTCGCGGCTGATCCAGTCGCAATAATCAGCCTGCGCTAACGCAACGCACTCGTCGAATACGAAAACTCTGATACCCACTTATTTAGTCCTCAGCGCGACCTACTCGTTGAAATTCACCGCGGTCGTATTCGCCCCGCAGATCAGCACCGCGATGCGTTCGCCCGGCGCGGGCGGATAGCGGCCGGAGAGAAGTGCTGCGAACGCGGCCGCGCCGCCGGGTTCGGCCACCACGCGCAAGGTCGACCACAGTGCCGCCTGCGCCTGTTGGATCGCTTCGTCGCTGACCAGCAGCACCTCACGGACATGGGCGCGCGCGATCGGAAACATCAGCTCGCCGACGCGGCGCGGCGCCAGCGAGTCGGCGGCGATGCCGCCGGCGGGCGCATCGACCGGCGCGCCGGCGGCGAACGCGTCGTGCAGGGTCGGCGCCAGCTCCGGCTCGACGGCGATGATGCGCTTGCGCCCCGAGAACCACGCTGCGATGCCGCCGATCAGCCCGCCGCCGCCGACCGCGACCAGCAGCGTATCGACCTCGGGCGCATCCTGCTCCAGTTCCATCCCGACCGAGCCCTGGCCGAGCAGCGTCTCGGCCTGGTCGTAGGCGTGAACCGCCATCGCGCCGGTCCGCGCGACATGCGCCTCGCTCGCCGCCAGCGCATCGGCATAGCGCGCGCCGCCGATGACAAGCTGCGCGCCATAACTCCTGATGCGCTCGGCCTTGGCGGGCGAGGTGATGTCCGGCAGGAAAATGGTGGCGGCTACGCCGAGCCGCTGCGCCGCATAGGCGACGGCCGCGCCATGATTACCGCCGGACGCTGCGACCACGCCGGCCGCAGGCGGCTTGCGCAACAGCAGATTGGCGAACGCGCCGCGCGCCTTGAACGAGCCGGAATGCTGCAGCATCTCCAGCTTGAAGGTCACGGGCGACGGCGGCAGGCCGAAGTCGGCGAGATCGGCCGCGAGCTGCGGCGTGCGACGGACATAGGGGCGGATCACGGCTTCGGTCGCCGCAATGCGCTCGCGCGTGATGTCCGTCGTCGCTGGCATGGCCGCCTTGTTAGCGTGTCCGGCAGTTGACATCAATTAGATAATTAGCAAAATGGCTAAATGAATATCGCGACCGGCCTGCGCGCGCTGGCCAATGAGCGGCGGCTGCAGATCCTGGAATGGCTGCGCGAGCCGCGAAAGCATTTTCGCGAGCAGGTCGACGGCGACCTGGTCGAGGACGGCGTCTGCGGCCTGCTGATCGCGGAGAAGCTCGGGGTCAGCGCGCCCACGGTGAGCGAGCACATGCGCGTGCTGACCGCGGCCAAGCTGGTGCGCGTCAAGCGCATCAAGCAGTGGACCATGTACCGGCGCAACGAGGCGGCGATAACAGCCATGAAGCGCGCCATCGAAGAGAAAGTGTAGCCGTTGGCTGGGCGCAACGTCGCAAATGCGGTGTCATCATCGGGCTTGTCTCCCGGTGATCGAGTAGCGCAACGCCGCTCGTCGTGTATACTCGGTGTCATCGCCCGGCTCGACCGGGCGATCCAGTATTCCAGAGACCAACGATCGAACCGCGACGCCGCGGCGTACTGGATACCCCGCTTTCGCGGGGTATGACGTGTGTGACTGTGGCTTGCTGTAGGTGTCCCCCATGTTCCTCATCGGCCAATACGACTCCCCCTTCGTCCGCCGCGTCGCCATCGCGATGCGGCTCTACGGCATTTCCTTCGAGCACCAGCCGTGGTCGACCTTCGGCGATGCCGACAAGATCGCGCCGTATAATCCGCTGCGGCGGGTGCCGACGCTGGTGCTCGACAGCGGCGAAGCGCTGATCGAAAGCACGGCGATCCTGGATCATCTCGACGAAACCGTCGGGCCGGAGCAGGCGATGCTGCCGGCGCGCGGCGAGGCGCGGCGCAGGCAGCTGCGGCTCTGTGCGCTGGCGACCGGGCTCGGCGACAAGGCGGTCAGTCTGGTCTATGAGCGGGTGCTGCGCAAAGAGCAGCTGAAATTGTGGGTCGAGCGCTGCGAGGCGCAGATCGGCGGCGTGCTCGCCGTGCTGGAGAAGGAGCGCGCCGGCGTCAAGGCGCCGTATCTGTTCGGCGAGCGCATTGGCCACGCCGACGTCGCGGTCGCCTGCGTGCTGCGCTTCACTGGCGAGGCACATGGTGCGCTGTTCGACGCTGCGCGCTATCCCGCGCTCGCGGCCCACGCCGCGCATTGCGAGGCGTTGCCGCCGTTTAAGGAAATCGTGCAGCCGCTGGCGCCGCCTAGCGGAGATTGAAAGCTGCGCTCCCCCTCGCAAGAGTAGGTGCCGCGGCAAAATGTTTTGACTGTCAGGCGGTTGAAGCCCTGCGTCGTGTCCGCCGGGATCGACTTCCCGCAAATCTACGGTGCGAGCCGCCCCGCATCTTCCACGATAGTGGGCGCGCCGATCGATGCTATTCAGCCTAGGCGGAGAAGGGCGCCTTTGCGGCCAATGCCTTGCAGCAACGGCTTTTGCATGCGCGCGACAACAATGAGCGGCCCATCTGCAATTCGCGATCAGGTCGCTCTCACTCGCTCGTTATCCGCAAATGCAGCGCTTCATCGAACAGCAGAACATCGCCCAGCTCGCGCGCCTCCTCGCAGGCGAGGCGCTGTCCGAGAAATCGCGTCATCTCGTCGAAGAGCAACTGCACGCCGCGCGGCTCAGGCTTGAGACGCTGACGGCGGCCATGGCCGGCATCAATCCAAGACGCCGGATCACGCGGGCCTTGCCGCGCGCCACGCCGGCCATCGCCAGCCAGTTCCAGATGCAATTCGAGGCGGCGCCCATGCCGCTGCTGCTGCTCGATCCCGGTCCGGGGCTGCGCATCGTGGACATCAACCGGACGTGTGCGGCAGCAGCCATGGTGAATCCCGTCAGGATCGCCGGCGAAAAACTGTTCGACGTCTTTCCCGATAATCCCGGCGATCCCTTTGCCGACGGCGTCGCCAACCTGTTCGACTCGCTCCGCATCGTCGCCGAGACCGGCCGGTCGCACGCGATGGCGGTGCAGCGCTATGACGTACGCACGCCGGACGGCACGTTCGTGGAGCGCTACTGGCAACCGCTGAACAGCCCGGTATTCGACGCCAGCGGCAATCTGGCTTTCATCCTCAACCGCGCGATCGACGTGACGGCGAAATTCCCGCACCGCGCGCCCTGGTGCCAGATACAGGCGAGCGCGGCGGGCGTGCCGGCGTAGCTGCACCTCTCGCTGTCGTCCCGGACAAGCGAGCGACCAGCGCCTGTCCGCCGCAGCTCGAAGAGCGAAGGCGGAAGCGCGATCCGGGACCATAACCCCAGGATTGGGTTGTTGAGCACGCTGCATCCCGAGTGCGCATCAACAACCCACATTTGTGGTTATGGGTCCCGGCGTGCGCCGGGAGACGACAGCGGTGGCGGATTTCCTTCCGTTTTCACGAATTCGTGAAATCGCAAATTTTCCCTTGCGCCGTCGGGCAAATCAGTGGCATTAATCCGCCCAGCCCGCGCCTGCAAAAGGGGACGCTGCGCATCGTCACGTGACGTTGGCGCGGGTTGCGATGGACGCAGCTAGCGTCAGCGCGGTGCAAGCCGCGCAGACGAGACGTTCGCAGCGTACGGCGAAGTCGTGTGGTCCTGGCGCCGCGACCCTGGCGTCTATCCCGCCGCCCTGTGGTGGCGTGGCAACGGTGACAATAAAGGCCGCTCACCGGGGAGAGTACGTATAAGCCGTAACACCATTGCGCGGGGAAGGCCGGGATGTCCTGGCTGTACCTGTCAAATCCGTGTGCGTTCTTGACTACCCATTGCACACGGTGCTGCGGGTGCCGCCGGCGCCCGGCCTTCCCTGCGCCCTCTGTTTGGAGAGAGGGCCAACGAGATTGCACAACTCGGACCGATTCGAGTCGCGAGAGTGAGTGCGCATGTCTATCCATAGCGTCATTCCGGGATGCGCCCAACGGGTCGCGCGAATGCGCGCCCGGTGACAGGCTCCGGCGCAGGCCCGGAATCCATACTCACGATGGTGGTCATGGATTCCGGCCTCGCCGCTTCGCGGCGCCCCCGGAATGACATCGTCAAAAATGATCGCGATCATTTTTGATGTCCGTCGTTCCATAACCGTCCCTCCATCGCGCGCTCTGCTTTTCCCGCTCTGCGTGCTGTGGCATAGTCCCGCGAAGAAGCGAGCCGTTAAGAGCTCAACGCACAAGGGGAGGATTTTTCGATGGACGATCGCACCTTGTTGTCGCGCCGCAAGCTGCTGCATTATCTCGCAGCCACCGGCGTCATCGCCGCGGCCGATCTCGCCTGGTGGGACGAGCCGCTGATTGCGCCGAAGAGGGCCTGGGGCGCTACGCCCGTGCGCTTTCAATGGAGCGTTCCGGAGCCGACGCGCATCGCGCTGATGAATTCGCTCGCCGAGCGCTTCAACCAGTCGCAGAGCGATTTCGCCGTGCAGATCGAATATGTGCCGCAGGCGCAGGCGCGGCAAAAACTGATCTCCTCCATCACCGGCGGCAATCCGCCCGATCTCTGCCAGGCCTGGGACAACTGGATCGGCCAGTTCAACGGCATGGGCGCCGTGGAAGACATCACCGCGCGCGCCAAAGCGTGGAAGCATTATGCCGACGTCGTGCCCAACGCGTGGCAGACCGTCACCATCGACGGCAAGATCACCTCGCTGCCGCTCGCGGTCACGCTCGACGGCATCTACTACCGCACCGATCGCCTGAAGGAGCTCGGCCTCAAGGAGCCAGGCCCGGACTGGACCTGGGACGAGTTCCTCGCGCTCGCAAAGGCCTTCACCCGCGCCGACAAGAATCAATATGGTTTTGGCATGCGCGGCAGCGGCACCTGGGCGCTGCTCTATCCGAGCGAATTCTGCTACGCCAACGGCGCCGAGGTGCTGAAGGACGGCAAGGTCGTGATCAACTCGAAAGAGGCGGTCGAGGCGCTGTCCTGGTATCTCGACCTCGCGCTGAAGCACAAGGTCACCCCGCCTTCGGTCGCCACCGACGGCTTTGTCGAAATCGTCGAGGCCTTCGGCCGCGGCGTCACCAGCATGTATCTGCACAACACCGGCTCCAGCGGCCAGCAGAAGAAGAATGTCGGCATCGACAAGTTCGCTACCCTTCCGCTGCCGATTGGCCCCGCCAAGAAGCGCGCCTCGTTCTGGTTCTCCGAGACGCTCACCACCTTCAAGGCGGCCAAGAACAAAGAGGGCGCCTGGGCCTTCATGAGCTTCCTGCTCGAGGACGAGCCGAGCCTGAAATACAATTCGACGCTCGGGCTACTGCCGGCCCGCAAGTCGATCCTCGACAAGCCGGAATTTTCGCAAGATCCCGCGCAGCAGGGATTCATCCAATCGTTCCCGTTCGGCATCGTCAGCCCGTACCTCGCCTATCCCGGTTGGGGCGGCAAGATCGACTCCGACGGCGTGCCGCTGATCCAGCAGGCCATCCTCGGCAAGATCCCCGCCAAGGATTGCCTCGACCGTTTTGCGGAGATCCTGAAAAAGGAAATGACTTAACCCCTGTCATTCCGGGGCGCGCGAAGCGCGAGCCCGGAATCCATACTCCCGGTCGTGGTTATGGATTCCGGGCTCGCTCCCTTCGGTCGCGCCCCGGAATGACGAAAAAAGTAAGCCGCCTCTGGAATCGACAATGACGTCGCTCACTCTCGCCACCCCGCGCCCCCGCCCGTTGATCAGCTGGCGCGTCCGAAAGCTCCTCATCGGCTATTCCTATCTCGTCCCCGCCGCGTTCTGCCTGCTCGCGACCGTGGTGGTGCCGATCTTTTTCGCCATCAAGATGAGCCTCTATGCCGACGTGCTCTACAAGCCGCAGGACTACAAGTTCATCGGCCTCGGTAATTACATCCGTCTGCTGCAGGACCCCGTGTTCTGGCTGACGCTGCAGAACTCCGTCGTCTGGGTGTTCGGCTCGGTGATCCTGCAATTCATCTTCGGCTTTGCCGCTGCGCTCTTGCTGCAACAGGCGTTTCGCGGCCGCGCGCTGGTGCGCACGCTGACGCTGCTGCCGTGGATCATCCCCGGCGTCGTGGTCGGCCTGATCTGGCAATGGCTCTATCAGCCGAACTACGGCGTCATCAACGACCTGCTGCTCCGGCTCGGCATCATGAGCGAGCGCGTCGCCTGGCTGTCCTCGCCGGACTATGCAATGGCGGCCGTGGTGTTCACCAATGTCTGGCGCGGCATCCCCTTCTTCGCGATCATGCTGCTGGCGGGGCTTCAGGCGGTGCCGGACGAGCTCTATGAAGCCGCCCATGTCGACGGCGCCGGCGTGTTCTCCCGCTTCTGGCACATCACGCTGCCGCTGCTGCGGCCGATCATCGTGGTCTCCACCGCGACCCGCATCATCTGGACCTTCAACTATGCCGATTTGATCTTTGTCATGACCGGCGGTGGTCCCGCCAATGCGACGCAGATCACATCGACCTACACCCTGACGCAAGCCTATTCGACGCTCGACTTCGGCTATGCCGGCGCGCTCTCGGTGGTGCTGCTCATCGTCATGCTGGCGTTCACTTGGTTCTATTTGCGCGTCACCAAAGGCATCGAGGAGCCGGAATGACCGCCCGCCGCGCCGCGCCCAAGGATACGCTCGAGCGCCTGCTCGCCGGCCCCGTGGTCTGGAGTGGCCTGGTGCTGCTCACGGCGTTTGCGCTCGGCCCGTTCGTCTGGATGCTGCTGACGTCGCTGAAGGACCGCCAGGAGCTTTATGCGACGCCGCTGCAATATCTTCCCGTGCATCCCACCTTCGAAAACTATGTCGAGGCCTGGACCTCGCCGGTGACGCCATTCTCCCGCTTTTTCCTCAATTCGCTGTGGGTCTGCTCGGTCACGATGGTGGCAACGACCGCGGTGTCGGTGCTGGCCGGCTACGCCATCGCGCGATTTCGTTTTGCCGGCCGCGATGCTCTGCTGTTGATCTTCCTCGCCACGCAAATGTTCCCGAGCGTGCTCTTGATCGCGCCGCTGCTCACCCAATGGCGCGCGCTCGGGCTGATCGACACCTATCAAGCGCTGATCTATTCCAACTTCTCCTTCACCGTGCCGTTCACGGTGTGGATGATGGTCGGCTATTTCTCCTCGATCCCGCGCGACCTCGAGGAAAGCGCGATGATCGACGGCTGCAACCATTTTGGCGCGCTGGTCCGCATCGTGCTGCCGCTCGCCGCCCCCGGCATCGCCGCCACCGCGATCTTCGCCTTCGTCGTGTCCTGGAGCGAATTGTTGTTCGCGATCTCGTTCACGACCGAAACCAGCATGCGCACGCTCTCGGCGGGCCTGCTCTACATGGTCGGCCAATACGAAGTGCAATGGGGCCAGCTCTCCGCCGGCGTCATTTTGAGCACCGTCCCGGTCGCCATCCTCTTCAGCTTCCTGCAGCGCCATTTGATCCACGGCCTGACCGCAGGCGCGGTGAAGGGGTAGGGATGCACAGTCTCTCGACTCGTCATTCCGGGGCGCGCCACTTGGCGCGAGCTATGGGGCGCAATTGCGCCCCGAGAATCCATACTCCCGATGGTGGTTATGGATTCCGGGCTCGCCGCTCCGCGGCGCCCCGGAATGACGACTAGGCGGCGGGAAATTTCATCTCAACCAATTCTGGAATTTTTCGTATCAGCCCCCCAAGTTCGCCGGACGTAAGTAACAGAACAACATCATCCTGACGCAACATACTGCCCAATCTCTGCAACGCTTCGCCCGCGTCGTCGATCGCCTCCGCATCGTAGCCGGCCGCACGCGTGCGCGCGACAATCTCGTCCTGGGTCAACTGCGCGTGCGTGGCAGACCCCTGCGCCGCCGGCTCGAAGATGAGCACCTTCGTCGCGCCCGCAAAGACGTCGTCATAGGCCGCGATCGCCGCCCGGTTGCGCCAGGTGAAGGTATGCGGCTCGAACACGACGATCAGCCGCCGCTTGGGAAAATGCAGCTTTGTCGCCGCGATAGCGCTCCGCGCCTTTTCGTAGGACGAGCCAAATCCCTCGTAGACCGGCACCTTCGACGAAGGCGAAAGCAGCTCCATCCGGCGTTTCACGCCCTGAAACGTGCTCATGCCGGCGCGCAACTCCTCTGGAGAGAGCAGGCGCTTCTCCAGCAACATGGCGCTAACGCCGACAATGTTTTCAATGTTGTGATCGCCGAGCATCCGGGTCGACATACGGATGACTTTCTCGCCGCCCCGCATCAGGTCGAAACCGGTCTCCGCCCCGCGCTCGATGTTGGCGGCATGCCAATGCGCCTTGTCGTCCAGGGCATAGAACGCAATGGCGCAGGAGAGATTTTCGGCAAGCGCCCGCGCATGAGGCTCTTGGCTATTGACGACCAGAAGTCCGCCTGCCGGCAGCGAGCCGAGCAGCGTCTTGAACGGCGCGAGGTACTCCGCATGCGTCGGGAAGACGTTGATGTGGTCGTGCGTCGCCGAGGTGAGCAGCACATTCCTGGCGTTGTAGAGCAAAAACTTCGATCGGTCGTCCCAGTTCGACGCCGGGTATTCGTCGCCTTCGAGCACGAAGGTCGGCCCCTTGCCGCGCTGGGCGTGTCGGTCGAATCCGTTGGTGATCTCTCCGATGAAATAGCTTGGGTCCTTGTTCGCGACCTTCAGGCACCAGGCGAGCAGGGCGGTGCAGGTCGACTTGCCGTAGCTTCCGGCCACCACGATGGTCTCGGAATTGACCGTCATGTCGTGCAGCAGGTCCGCAAAGGATCGGACCGGCTTGCCGCTTTCCATCGCGGCGCGCACCTCCTCATTGCTCTCGGGCACGAGTTTTGCGTTTTTACCGATCACGATGACATCGGTATCATCAGGGATGTTCTCTTTGCGGTAGCCCGCCGCAAACGGAATGTTCTCGTTTTTCAGATAATCGCTGACCGGCGGATAAAATCCCTCGTCCGACCCCGTGATCCGCACGCCCATCTGCCGCAGCAGCAGCGCAACCGCACTCATGCCTTTGCCGGCGATGCCGATGAAATGCGCTTTGGAATAGTTCATCAATGCCTCGAATGCGAACCGGCGGAGCTATCGCGGCTCGCCGCAAAACGCCTGCCGCAGCGCCGACAGCCGGTCAAGCGCGGCCTGCGGCAGCGGGCCTTTTTCCACCGCGGCCAGCGCGTCCTCGAATTGTTGCGGCGTCGCCATGCCGACCAGGATGGTGCCCATCGCCGGATGCGACAGCGCAAAACGCGTGGCGGCTTCGGTCAGGCTGCCGGCGAGCCCCTCGCTGACGATCGGCATGAGACGGCGCGCGCGATCGAGATCGGCATCGTAGCTCAGCGCCGAGCCGATCGGCTCGGGCGCCGGGCTCGCAATCGGATGGCGTTCGGCCGAGCCCGACAAGGCGCCGCCCGCCAGCACGCGAATGCCCACGACGCCAACCCCGGCCGCCCGGGTAGAATCGAACAATCGCCGATAATCCTGCGCCGGATAGTTTTGCGGCAATGCCTCGCCCGCGGAAGGGTTGAGCATGTTGTAGACGACCTGCGCGCTGTCGAAGGCGCCGGCATCGATCACCTGATGCAGCGCCGCCGTGTCGCCGACCGCGGATATGCCGAGAAATCGGATCTTGCCCTGCTGACGCAGCCGATCGAACGCCGGCACCACTTCGTCCAATACCTGGCGCGCGCCCAATGCGGATGCGCCGCCCGTTTCCGTGATTGGATTGTGCAGGTGAAAGATGTCGACGCGGTCAAGCTGCAGCCGCGAAAGACTTCCTTCGAGCGATGTCGTGATCGCCGCGGCAATGCGGCCGAACTCGCTCGGCGGCACCCGCACCTTGGTGCCAACGATCGCATCGGCCGGCTTCAGCTTTCGCAAAACGCGGCCGAGATTTTTCTCCGACTCGCCGTCGCCATAGAGCGCCGCCGTATCGAAATAGTTCACGCCGACGGCGATGGCGCGCGCGACGAGGCGCTCCTGGTCGGCGGGATCGCCGCGCACCATGATCCCGCCCACGGCGCCGCACCCGAAGCCGAGCGCCGAGACCTTCATTTTTGTGCGCCCGAAATCCCGCATCTGCATCGCTATTTCTCCGGCTGCAACCCACGCCAAGCCGCGCTATCGAAGCTGCACCTCGACGGTGCCAATCCCTTCGAGTTCGAACCGAAAGCCCGCGGCTCCCTCGGGGAATACGGTCTTCATCACGCTGCCGGTCATCACGACGTCACCCGCCTTCAGGCTTGTGCCGCGCGAATTGAGCTGTGCGGCAAGCCAGGCGGCGGAATTGAAGGGATGGCCGAGGATGTCGCGGCCATAGCCTTCGCCGATCGCGGCGCCATCCTTGCTGGCGCGTCCGAGCGCGCTCTGGAGATCGGGCCACTTGCCCAAGAATTCCGACAGCACAATGCCGCCGTTCCAGGAATTGTCGGCGACAAGCGAGCGAACGTCGAGATTGCCGTAGTCGGCGGCCCGATCATCCACCAGTTCGATCGCCGGGCAAACGCCGTCGATGTGCGGTGCAATCGTCTCGGCGGTCCACGGCTGGCCTTTGACCGGAACGTCGGTCTTGAAGCGAACGGCGATCTCGAATTCGAGTCCGAGCCGTCCGAAATCGGTGCGGCGGACGCTTGCACCCGATCGATGAACGCGGCTCGCAAGCACCACGCCCGCAATGGGATGGTCGATGCCGCAAAATGTCTGCATCGCCGCCGACGTCAGCCCGACCTTGTAGCCCACGGCGTCGCCATGCTTGTCCCGCAGCAGCGCGACATATCGCTCCTGGATGTCATAGGCGTCCGCTATGCTGGCGGGACCGTCCGGCGGAACGAGCTTCCTGAAGCGCGCGTTGGCCTGATGTTCGGCGACAAGCGTTTCGGCCGCACGTCGGGCCGCGATGTCGTCCATGGAGCTTCTCCCTTTTTGCCATTCGGCGGGCTTTCCGCCCAACAGTCAAGGCGCGCCGCGGGATGGCGGAGCTGTCTCCACGTCATTGCGAGGAGCGAAGCGGCGAAGCAATCCAGCTTTCTTTGCCGCGGCAAAGCTGGATTGCTTCGCTTCGCTCGCAATGACGGAAGGAGACTACCCCTTCTCCCGCATCGCTTCAGGTGTGTCCGGCTGCGCCAGCGGATGCGCCTTGGCGAATGCCGGCAACGCCATCGCGGTCGTGAAGATGCGGTTCGCCGTCGGCCAGCGGTCGAGGCTGATCTTTTGCATCACCGCCACCGCGCAATGGCCGACCATGCAGATGTCGGCCATGGTTGGCGTGTCGCCATGACAAAACGTTCCGGTGGCGTTGCTGCCGGCAAGATGGCCTTCGAGCGCGGTCAGCGTCTCGATGGTCCAGTGCCGCCGCCAGGCGGTTTGCTGCTCGTCGCGCAGGTTGAGCTCGCGGTCGAGATAGCGCCGGACCCGCGGCGTCAGCAGCGGATGGCCCTCGCAGGCCACCATCAGCGCCAGCGCCCGTACCCGGGCGCGGCCTTTTGCATCGGCGGGCAGGATCGGCGGCGCGGGATGCTTTTCCTCGAGATATTCGAGAATGGCGAGCGACTGGAACAGCGTGGTGCCGTCGTCCTCGATGAGCGCCGGCAGCGCCATCTGCGGATTGATGCGGCGATACTCATCGGCGCGGTGCGCGTCGGCATCGAGATCGACGAACACGACCTCGGCGGGCAGGTTCTTCAGATTGAGCGCGATGCGAACGCGGAAACTCGCCAGCGATCGCCAGAAAGAGAAGAATTTCATGAGGGCTCCCCGCACTTCCCCACTCCCCCTGTGGGAGAGGGTGCGCTCGCGAAGCGAGCGCGGGTGAGGGGTTCTCTCCGCGGACGCAGACCCCTCATCCGGCTCGCATCTGTCGATGCGAGCCACCTTCTCTCACAAGGGGAGAAGGGAAGGAAGAGACTATCCCGCGCCGACAGCCTTTTTACGCCAGGCGAGATGCACCGCGCAGGTGCAGCCCGGCGGATGGGAAGACACATCGTTGGCGGGCACCGCGGCGGGGGCCTGCGTTGGCATCGCCTCCTTCACGGCGCGGTCGGCGGCCGACTGATCCTGCGCCGGGATGTAATTGAGGATCGGCGCCAGCCAGCGCTCGGCCTCGGCAATCGTCATGCCCTTGCGCGCGGCATAGTCCTCGACCTGGTCGCGCTCGATCTTGCCGACCCCGAAGTAGAAGCTTTCGGGACTCGCGAAATAGAGCCCGGACACCGACGAGCCCGGCCACATCGCAAAGCTCTCGGTGAGCTTCACGCCGGCGGTGTTTTCGGCATCGAGCAGGGCGAAAAGGGTCTTCTTCTCGGTATGGTCGGGTTGCGCCGGATAGCCCGGTGCAGGGCGGATGCCCTGATATTTTTCGAGGATCAATTCGTCCGACGACAGCGCCTCGTCGGGCGCGTAGCCCCAAAACTCCTTGCGGACGCGCTGGTGCATGCGCTCGGCAAAGGCCTCGGCGAGGCGATCGGCCAGCGCCTTGCACAGGATCGAGGAATAGTCGTCATTGGCGTTCTTGAAGCGGTCGGCCACCGCATCCTCGCCGATGCCGGCCGTCACCACGAAGCCGCCGACATAATCGGGCACGCCGCTGGTGGTGGGCGCAACAAAATCCGACAGCGCAGCGTTGAAGCGTCCTTCGCGCTTCTCGAGCTGCTGGCGCAGCGTGTGCAGCGCCGCGATCTTCTTCTTGCGCGATTCATCGGCATAGAGCGCGATGTCGTCGCCCTCGGCATTGGCCGGCCAGAAGCCGATGGTGGCGCGGGCCTTGAACCATTTTTCCTGGATGATGAGGTCAAGCATCTTGCGTGCATCGTCATAGAGCGAGCGCGCCACCTCGCCGACCTTGGGATCGTCGAGGATGGCCGGGAAACGGCCGGTCAGCTCCCAGGTCTGGAAGAACGGCGTCCAGTCGATGTAGTCGGCCAGTTCCGCGAGATCGTAATCGTCAAAACTCCTGACGCCGAGAAACGCCGGCCTCTTCGGCGGCACTTTCGCAAAATCCACCGGCACCGCGTTGGCGCGCGCGGCCGCCAGCGTCAGCCGCTTCTTGTCGGCCTGCGCGCGGAAATGCGCCGCGGAAATTTTCGCGTATTCGGTACGGATATCCGCCGCAAAGGCCTCGCGCTTTTCGGGCGAGAGCAGCGACGAAGCCACGCCGACGGCGCGGCTGGCGTCGTTGACATGCACCACCGGCCCGCCCTTGTAGTTCGGGTCGATCTTCACCGCGGTATGCACGCGGCTGGTGGTGGCGCCGCCGATCAGGAGCGGCAGCTTCATGCCGTTCCGTTCCATCTCGCTGGCGAGAAAACTCATCTCGTCGAGCGACGGCGTGATCAGGCCGGACAGGCCGATGATGTCGGCGCCTTCGGCCTTCGCGGTCTCGATGATTTTTGTCGCCGGCACCATCACGCCGAGGTCGATGACCTCGAAATTGTTACACTGCAGCACGATGCCGACGATGTTCTTGCCGATGTCGTGGACGTCGCCCTTCACCGTTGCGAGCACGATCTTGCCGGCGCCGCTGTTGCTGCCGCCGGTGACGCCGTTGGCGAGATTGCGCGCCTTCTCCTCCTCCATGAACGGCATGAGATAGGCGACCGCCTGTTTCATCACGCGTGCCGACTTCACCACCTGCGGCAAAAACATCTTGCCGTCGCCGAAGAGGTCGCCGACGATGTTCATGCCGGCCATCAGCGGGCCTTCGATCACGCTGAGCGGACGGTCGGCGGTCGTTCGCGCGGCCTCGGTGTCTTCCTCGATGTACTCGGTGATGCCGTGGACCAGCGCGTGAGACAGCCGCTTCTCGACCGGCCATTCGCGCCAGGCGAGATCGGCTTCCTTGCCCTGCTTCTCCTTGCCGCGGAACTTTTCCGCCAGCGCCAACAGCCGCTCCGACGCGCCGGGATCGCGGTTGAGGATGACGTCCTCGCAAGTTTGGCGCAGCTCGGGATCAATGTCGTCATAGACGATCATCTGGCCGGCATTGACGATGCCCATGTCCATGCCGGCATGGATGGCGTGATACAGGAACACCGAGTGCATGGCCTCGCGCACCGGCTCGTTGCCGCGGAACGAGAACGACAGGTTGGACACGCCGCCGGAAATGTGCGCGCCCGGCAGATTCTGGCGGATCCAGCGTGCCGCCTCGATGAAGTCGACGCCGTAATTGTTGTGCTCTTCGAGGCCGGTGGCGATCGCGAAAATATTGGGATCGAAGATGATGTCTTCCGGCGGGAAGCCGACCTGCTCGACCAGGATATCGTAGGCGCGTTTGCAGATCTCGGTCTTGCGCTTGAATGTATCGGCCTGTCCCCTCTCGTCGAACGCCATCACCACGACCGCGGCGCCATGGCGGCGCGCGATCTTGGCCTCGTGGATGAATTTTTCTTCGCCTTCCTTCAGCGAGATCGAGTTCACGACCGGCTTGCCCTGCAGGCATTTCAGGCCGGCCTCGATGACGTGGAATTTCGAGGAGTCCACCATCACGGGCACGCGGGCGATGTCGGGCTCGGCGGCGACGAGGTTGAGGAAAGTCACCATCGCCGCTTCCGAGTCGAGCAGGCCCTCGTCCATGTTGACGTCGATGATCTGCGCGCCGTTCTCGACCTGGTCGCGCGCCACTTGCAGCGCGGCCGTGTAATCGCCCGCGGTGATCAGCTTGCGGAAGCGCGCAGAACCGGTGACGTTGGTGCGCTCGCCGATGTTGACGAAGGGAATGGCGTCCGTCAGCACGAACGGCTCGAGGCCGGAGAGCCGCAGCCGCGCCTCGATGGCGGGCACGACGCGCGGCTTGTGCGGAGCGACGGCCGCGGCAATCGCCGCAATGTGCTCCGGCGTGGTGCCGCAGCAGCCGCCGACGATGTTGACGAGGCCGTCGCGGGCGAATTCGCCGATCAGCCGCGACATGTATTCGGGGGTCTCGTCATACTGGCCGAATTCGTTGGGCAGGCCGGCATTGGGATAGGCGCACACCAGCGTGTCGGCGACGCGGCCGATATCGGCGATATGCGCGCGGAGATCCTCTGCGCCGAGCGCGCAGTTGAAGCCGATGGTGATCGGCCTCGCATGCCGCACCGAATTCCAGAACGCTTCGGGCATTTGGCCGGAGAGCAGGCGGCCGGACTTGTCGGTAATGGTGCCGGACACCATCACGGGCACGTCGATGCCGCGCGCCTCGGTGATCTCCGAGATCGCATAAAGCGCCGCCTTGGCGTTCAGCGTGTCAAAAATGGTTTCGACCAGCAGCAGGTCGACGCCGCCGTCCAAGAGCCCCTTGATCTGCTCGCCATAGGCCTGGCGCAGATCGTCGAACGTCACCGCGCGATAGCCGGGATTGGCGACATCGGGCGAGATCGAGGCGGTGCGGTTGGTCGGGCCGAGAGCGCCGGCGACGAAGCGCGGCTTGCCGTCTTCCCTGGCCACGCGCTCGGCCGCGGCGCGCGCGAGCTTTGCGCCGTCGCGGTTCAGCTCGTAGGCCAGGTCGCTCATATCGTAGTCGGCTTGCGCGATCGAGGTCGACGAGAACGTATTGGTCGCGACGATGTCGGCGCCCGCGCGCAGATAATCGGCGTGGATGTCCTCGATCGCCTTCGGCTGCGTGAGGATCAGCAAGTCGTTGTTGCCTCTGATATCGCGGTGAAAATCCGCAAATCGCGCGCCGCGGAAGGCGGCCTCGTCGAACTGCAGGGCCTGGATCATGGTGCCCATGGCGCCGTCGAGCACGAGGATGCGCTCACGCGCAGCAGCAAGCAGGGCGGTCCGCTTCGGGGAAATTCTTGCTTTCATCGATCAGGCCGCCTTCGCCGCGCCCTTGGGGCGGATGCCGAGCAGGTGCGCAATCGCGAACACGAGGTCGGCGCGGTTCATGGTGTAGAAGTGAAAGGTGTCGACGCCGTGCTTTGCCAGTTTCTGCACCTGGCCGGCCGCAACGGTCGCGGCGACCAGCTTGCGGGTCTCGGCGTCGTCATCGAGCCCCTCAAACTTCTCCGCCAGCCAGTTCGGCACGGTGGTGCCGGCCCGGGTGACGAAATTGCGCGCCTGCTTGAAATTGTGCATCGGCATGATGCCCGGAACGATCGGAATGTCGATGCCGCGCGCGCGCACGCGGTCGAGATAACGCACATACAGCTCGTTGTCGAAGAACACCTGGGTGATGGCGCGCGCAGCGCCTGCGTCCACCTTGGCCTTCAGCGTATCGATGTCGGCGTCAAGGTCGCGCGCATCGGGATGCTTTTCCGGATAGGCCGATACCGACACCTCGATATCGCCATGGCGCTTCTTGATCCCGGCGACGAGATCGGCGGAACTCTTGTAGCCGTCGGGATGGCCCACGAAGGGGGTGCCGAGGCCCGTCATCGGATCGCCGCGCAGCGCGACGATGTGGCGGACGCCGATATCATGATAGCGGTCGACGATCTCGTCGATCTCGCCGCGCGAGGCGCCGACGCAGGTCAGGTGCGCGGCGGGGATCAGCCGGGTCTCGCCGAGGATGCGGGCGATGGTCGCGTGCGTGCGCTCGCGGGTCGATCCCCCGGCGCCATAGGTCACCGACACGAAATTGGGGGCAAGCGGCGCCAGCCGGTTGATCGTCTCCCAGAGATTGCGCTCCATCTCCTCCGTCTTGGGCGGAAAGAATTCGAAGGAGATTTTTGGAGATTTGAGCACGCGCTGCCCATCGGGCGCGGGAATGGCAAACTCGGTCATGACGCCAGCAAAACTCCGGGAAAATGCGAACGAAAAGCTCTATCGCGTGGAAGCTAAAATAGGCCAAACGCGGCCAGCCAAACAGCCCATCCGCATTGGGAAGTTGCCCAATTATGGCAGATAATCTGGTATTTTTGCTCAGTTTCTCATCTGTTGGGGGTCAGTCAACGCGATGATATAGTAATTAATACTCGATAATTCAACGAAGTAACAGAATGCATGTCGCTATAGTTGGTGGGCAGGACGTGTTATTAACAAATTCATCACATTTCGTCCCATTCCCGGCGGCAACGACCGCAGTCTTCCCGGCCGGTCCCGCGCGGCCCTGATCTGCATCGCCAGGGCCTTTGTCGGCCCGACCCCGCGCACTAGTTTTACGCCCATGATCCCGCTCTCCGTTCTCGACCTCTCCGTCGTCACCACCGGCACCAAACCCGCGAGCGCCCTGCGCAACAGCATCGACCTGGCGCGCCATGTCGATGGGCTCGGCTATGTCCGCTATTGGCTGGCCGAGCATCACAACCTCGCCTCCGTCGCAAGCCCGGCGCCGGACCTGATGATCGGGCAGATCGCCTCCGTGACGCAAAATATCCGCGTCGGCTCCGGCGGCGTGATGCTGCCCAACCACGCGCCGCTGGTCGTGGCCGAACGTTTCAAGATGCTGGAAGCACTGTTTCCCGGCCGCATCGATCTCGGTCTCGGCCGCGCCCCGGGTACCGACGGCGCCACGGCCTACGCGCTGCGCAGCCGGCTCGACCGCCGCGAGGGCGATGATTTCCTCGAGCGCCTGCACGAATTGACCTTGTGGGAGACCCGCGATTTCCCGGCCGGCCACCCCTACAACAATGTGGTGGCAATGCCCGACGACACGCCGCTGCCGCCGATCTGGCTGCTCGGCTCCTCCGACTACAGCTCCGAGCTCGCCGCCCAGGTCGGCATGGGCTTCGCGTTCGCGCATCATTTCGCGACCTATGACGCGATCGAGGCGATGACCCACTACCGCAAGCGTTTCAAGCCATCCGGCTGGCGGCAGACGCCGCACGGCATCCTCGCCGTCGCCGCCGTCGTCGCCGAAACCGATGCGGAAGCGGAAAAACTCGCCACCTCGATGGACCTCAACCGCCTGCGCCGCGACCGCGGCCAATATCTGCCGCTGCCGAGCGTCGAGGAGGCGCAGGCCTATCCCTACAGCGACGCCGAGCGCGCCTCGATCGCCCGCAACCGCTCGCGCCTGTTCGTCGGCAGTCCGGCGACGGTGCTGCAAAAACTGCAGCCGATGATCGCGGCGAGCGAAGCCGACGAGCTGATGGTGATCACCGCCGTGTACGATCACGACGCGCGGAAGCAGTCGTATAGCCTGCTGGCCGATGCGTTTGGGCTTTCGAAGAAGGCAGCGGCGTAGAGCGCTGCCTTACCTTCTCCCCTTGTGGGGAGAAGGTGGCGCGGACGAAGCCGCGACGGATGAGGGGTCTCTCTCCGCGAATGCAGTGCTTCAGTGAGGGCTAACTCTGCGGCGACAAACCCCTCACCCCGCTTCGCGTGCCGCGAAGCGACCCTCTCCCACAAGGGGATAGGGTAAGAGGAGCTACTCCTCCTTCTCGCTAAACGTCGCGCGGAAGGGATGGGCGGGGTAGACGCCGACAATGCGGAATTCGCGCGAGAAGAATTTCAGCTCCTCCAGCGCAAAGGCGAGCCCGCGATCCTCGGGATGGCCGTCGACGTCGGCATAGAACTGCGTGGCGAAGAAATTGCCGTCGACCATGTAGCTTTCCAGCTTGGTCATGTTGACGCCGTTGGTGGCAAAGCCGCCGAGCGCCTTGTAGAGCGCGGCCGGCAGATTGCGCACGCGGAAAACAAACGTCGTGACCAGCGGGCCGGAGCCTTGCCTGGCCCAGTTCGGCTCCTTCGCCAGCACCACGAAGCGCGTGGTGTTGTGGGCTTCGTCCTCGACGTCCTCGGCCAGGATGTCGAGGCCGTAGATATCCGCCGCCAGCCGCGAGGCGATCGCGGCGACGCGCTTGTCGTTGCGCTCGGAAACGTCGCGGGCGCTGCCGGCAGTGTCGGCGGCGACGATCGGCTTGATGCCGAGTTTGCGGATGATGCGCCGGCACTGGCCGAGCGCATGGACATGGCTCTCCACCGTCTTGATGTCGGTGAGCTTGGCGCCCTTGGGCGCCATCAATTGGTGGCGGATCGGCAGGAAGAATTCGCCGACGATGTAGAGGCCGGAAGCCGGCAGCAGATGATGGATATCGGCGACGCGGCCGGCGACCGAGTTCTCGATCGGGATCATGCCGAGATCGGCCTCGCCGCCGGAAATCGCCGACAGCGCGTCTTCGAAGGTCGCGCAGGGCAGCGGCTTTGCGTCCGGATAGGCCTCGACGATGGCGATGTGGGAATTGGCCCCCGGCTCGCCCTGGAATGCGATGGTCAGTTGCTTGGTCATGTCGTTGTTCCTGGCGCGCCTTGTATCAGCCGCTCAGCCTTTTGCCAGTATGGCACGGGCGGTTTCGAGGTCGGCCGGCGTGTCGACGCCGCGCGGAACCGTGTCCACGATGGTGACGTCGATCCGCATCCCTGCCTCCAGCGCCCGGAGTTGCTCGAGCTTCTCCTGCTTCTCCAGCGGCGAGGGGGCTAGCTGCACGAAGCGTTCCAGCGCGACGCGGCGATAGGCGTAGAGGCCGATATGGTGGTAGCGCGGTCCGTCCCCGGTCGGCGCGGTGGCGCGGGTGAAATAGAGCGCGCGCAGCCGCCTTCCGCCGATCGGCGAGCCCACGGCCTTCACGACATTCGGATTGAGCGCCTCTTCCTCGGTGTGGATCTCGGCTGCGAGCGTCGCGATATCCACGGCGGGGTCATCGAGCGGCGGCAGCACGTCGCGGATATTTTGCGGCGAAATGGTCGGGAAATCGCCCTGCAGGTTGACCACGATGTCGGCCTTGCCTTCGGGGTCGAGCAGCCGCATCGCCTCATGGATGCGGTCCGAGCCGGATGGATGGTCGGCCCGAGTCATCACCGCTTCGCCGCCGTTCGCCCGGACCGCAGAAGCGATTTCCGCCGCATCGGTCGCCACCGCCACCCGGCCAATGTTGGCCGCTTCCGCCCGCCGCAACACATGGACGATCATGGGCAGGCCGCCGATATCCAGAAGTGGCTTGCCGGGCAGGCGAGTGGCCGCCATGCGGGCGGGAATCAGTACCAGAACGCGGTTTTCGGGCATCGCAGGAGGGATCGTCGGTCTGGTCAAAAACAGGCCGGAAATGACAGGATAAGACGGAAGTTAGTACCCTTATATGGGTTGCCAGAGGCAGGGCAAACCGATATCTCAACGGCGCTGAGGGGGCGGCGCGAGAGCCCGATTCCTGATGCTATTTCCTTCCCGCGGGCCGTATCCTCCCGGCCCTACGTGACCTTCCGGCTAGGGGCCTGATCCACTATGGACTCCTTCGAACTCAACAAAATCCTCGGCGCCATCCTCGGCACCTGCATCCTGGTTCTGGTGACGAGCTTTGCCGCCCAAGCGGTGTTCACGCCCAAGTCGCTGGCCAAGCCGGGCTTCGAGATCGCCGTGAAGGAAGAGTCCCATGGCGGTGCTGCCGCCGCAGCCGCGCCGTCCGAGCCGATCGAAAAGCTGCTGCAGACCGCTTCGGTCGAGAAGGGCGCCGCCGCTGCCAAGAAATGCGCCGCCTGCCACACGTTCGAGAAGGGCGGTCCGAACCGCGTCGGCCCGAACCTCTATGGTACCGTCAACGAGAAGAAGGGCGAGGGCAAGGGCGGATTCAACTTCTCGGCTGCCATGAAGGCCAAGGGCGGCGAATGGACGTTCGACGACCTCAACAAGTTCATCGCCAATCCGAAGGGTTTTGTTCCGGGCACCGCGATGGGCTTTGCCGGAATCCAGAAGGACTCTGAACGCGCCGACGTGATCGCCTATCTGGCGACGCTCGCGGACAAGCCGGTGCCGCTGCCGACGGCATCGAAGTAGGTCTGGCCCGCGGCAGATACGAGCTTCTCGAACGGCCAGGCAATGCCTGGCCGTTTTGGTTTCAGGGATCGCGGGCTTGTTACCGGGTCGTTTCGCCGCATATGGCGCACCAACGGGCTGGCAAGATGAGGAAAAAGCAACATAATCGGCCGAATCCTTGCCGTATAATGCGTCCTCAATGATCGGGGCTTGAGGACCGGGGGACGTCGAAATGCTCGTCCATCGCTAACAACAGGAATTCTCGTTTTGGCAATCACCCGACGACACCTTCTCGCTGGCAGCGCCGTCGCCGCCATGGGCCCGGCACTGGGGCAGCTTCCCGTCATCGCAACCGCCAGCGCGCAAGTCGCCGCCGAGCCGGCCTGGCGTCATGGGCTGTCGCTGTTCGGCGACATCAAATATGCCGCCGACTTCAAGCGCTTCGATTACGTCAATCCGGATGCCCCGAAGGGCGGCACCGCGCGGCTGATCTCGATCGGCACCTACGATAATTTCAATATCGCGGTCGCCGGCATCAAGGGCTCGATCGCGGCGGCCGCGACCCAGATCTACGAAACGTTGATGGCGCGGTCGCAGGACGAGGTCACCACGCAATATGGCCTGCTGGCGGAGGGCGCCGCGCATCCCGACGATTTCTCCTGGGTGGTGTATCGCCTGCGCAAGGAAGCGCGCTGGCACGACGGCAAGCCGGTGACGCCGGAGGACGTGATCTTCTCGGTGGAGACGCTGAAGAAACTGAGCCCGTTCTACGCCGCCTATTATCGCCACGTGGTCAAGTACGAGAAGAGCGGCGAGCGCGACATCAAGTTCACCTTCGATGGGCCGGGAAACCGCGAATTGCCGACCATCGTCGGCGAAGTCCCGGTGCTGCCGAAGCATTGGTGGGAGGGCACCGACGAGCAGGGCCGCAAGCGCGACGTCTCGACGACCACGCTGGAGAAGCCGCTCGGCTCCGGCCCCTACCGCATCAAGGATTTCGTCGCGGGCCGCTCGGTCGTCCTCGAACGCGTCAAGGACTATTGGGGCGCCAATCTGCCCGTCCGCATCGGGCAGAACAATTTTGACGAGATGCGCTTCGAATATTACCGCGACAACAACGTTGCGCTGGAGGCCTTCAAGGCCGACCAGGCCGACTGGATCGCGGAAAATTCCGCCAAGCAGTGGGCCACGGCCTACGAATTTCCCGCGGTTGTCGACAAGCGCGTGGTCAAGGAGGAATTCCCGATCAACGATTCTGGCCGCATGCAGGGCTTTGTGCTCAACTTGCGGCGCGAACAGTTCCGCGATGCCCGGCTGCGCCGGGCCTTCAACTACGCCTATGACTTCGAGGAGATGAACAAGCAGCTGTTCTACGGCCAATACAAGCGCATCAACAGCTATTTTGAAGGCACCGAGCTCGCCTGCTCGGGCCTGCCGCAGGGACTGGAGTTGCAGTTCCTCGAACCGTTGAAGGACAAGGTGCCGCCGGAAGTCTTCTCTACGGCCTACGCCAATCCGGTCGGCGGCAATCCCGAAAACGTTCGCAGCAATCTGCGTGAAGCGGCAAAGCTCTTGAAGGAAGCCGGATTCGAGGTCAAGGACCGCAAGCTGGTGGATGCCTCTGGCCGGCCGGTCGCCGTCGAGATCCTGGTCGAAAGTCCTTCCTCCGAGCGGATCGCGCTGTTCTACAAGCCCTCGCTGGAGCGCATTGGCGTCACCACCTCGATTCGCATCGTCGACGATGCGCAATACGAGAACCGCGTCCGCAACTTCGACTTCGACATGACCATCGGCGTGTGGGGCGAGTCGCTGTCGCCGGGTAACGAGCAGCGCGAATTCTGGGGCTCGCAGGCCGCCGACGCGCCGGGCTCGCGCAACCTCATGGGCATCAAGAATCCCGCAATCGATGCGCTGATCGAGAAGGTGATCTTCGCTAAGGACCGCGAGCACCTGGTGGCGGCGACGCGGGCGCTGGATCGCGTGCTGCTGTGGAACTTCTACGTGGTGCCGCAATTCACCTATGGGTTCACGCGCTATGCGCGCTGGGACCGTTTCAGCCACGCGGAATTGCCGAAATATGCCCGTTCCGGCCTGCCGTCGCTGTGGTGGTACGATGCCGAGAAGGCCGCGCGGATCGGCAAGCGCTCGTGAAGGATATTTTGCGCATGGCGGCTTTCTCTCGCCGGCACTTTCTTGGCCTTGGCGCCGGCGCGCTGGCCGCGCTGCGGCTGCCGCAGGCCATGGCAGCGGATGAGGCTGCGGGCCCCGAGATGCATGGCATGTCGGCGTTCGGCGATCTCAAATATCCCGCCGACTTCAGCAATTTCGATTACGTCAATCTCGCCGCGCCCAAGGGCGGCATGTTCTCAACTATTCCCTCGGTGCGCGCCTACAACCAGTCCTACCAGACCTTCAACTCGCTCAACGCCTTCATCCTCAAGGGCGAGGGCGCGCAGGGCATGGACCTCACCTTCGCGGCGCTGATGGCGCGCGCCGGCGACGAGCCGGATGCGATGTACGGGCTGGCCGCGAGGTCGGTGCGGATCTCGCCGGACAAGCTGACCTATCGCTTCGCGCTGCGTCCCGAGGCGAAATTCCATGACGGCTCGAAGATCACGGCGCATGATGTCGCTTGGTCCATCAACACGCTGAAGGCCAAGGGGCATCCCCTGGTGCAGGTGCAGATGCGCGACGTCAAGGGCGCCGAGGCGCTCGACGACATGACGGTCGCCATCTCCTTTGCCGAGAAGCGCGCGCGCGACGTGCCGCTCTATGTCGCGGGCCTGCCGATCTTTTCGAAGAAGTATTACGAGACGCGTGCGTTCGACGAATCGACGCTGGATACGCCGCTGGGCTCGGGGCCGTACAAGGTCGGCCGGTTCGAGGTGAATCGCTTCATCGAGTATGACCGCGTCAAGGATTGGTGGGGCGCCGATCTTCCGCCCTGCCGCGGCAGTTTCAATTTCGACGTCATCCGCTACGAATTCTATCGCGACCGCGACGTCGCCTTCGAAGGCTTCACCGGCAAGAACTATCTCTACCGTGAGGAATTCACCTCGCGCATCTGGGCGACCCGCTACGACTTCCCCGCCATCAAGGATGGCCGGGTCAAGCGCGAGGAGGTGCCTGACGAGACGCCGTCGGGCGCGCAGGGCTGGTTCATCAACACCCGCCGCCAGCAATTCAAGGATCCGCGCGTGCGCGAGGCGCTGATCTACGCCTTCGACTTCGAGTGGACCAACAAGACCATCATGTACGGCGCCTATGCGCGCACCCACTCGCCGTTCCAGAACTCCGATATGATGGTGAGCGGCGGCCCGCCCTCGCCGGAAGAGCTGAAGCTGCTCGAGCCGTTCCGCGGCCAGGTGCCGGATGAAGTGTTCGGCGCGCCCTTCGTGCCTCCGGTCAGCGACGGCTCCGGACAGGACCGCGCACTGCTGCGCAAGGCGCAGGCGCTGCTCAATGAAGCCGGCTACGTCATCAAGGACAACAAGCGGCACCTGCCCAATGGCGAGGTGTTCAAGATCGAGTTCCTGTATGAGGAGCCCTCGCTCAATCCGCACCATGCGCCCTACATCAAGAATCTCCAGACGCTCGGCATCGAGGCGAGCCCGCGGCTGGTCGATGCGGTGCAGTACCGCGCGCGCGTCGAGGATTTCGATTTCGACATGACCATCCAGCGCTTCTCGATGTCGGCTACTCCCGGCGATTCCATGCGCTCGTTCTTCTCCTCGCAATCGGCAAAAACCAAGGGCTCCTACAATCTGGCCGGCATCGAAAGCCCGGCGATCGATGCACTGATCGAGAAGATCATGGCTGCCGACAGCCGCGAAGAGCTCACAATTGCCTGCCACGCCTTCGACCGCGTGTTCCGCGCCGGGCGCTACTGGGTGCCACAGTGGTACAACAAGACGCACCGGTTGGCGTACTGGGACATGTTCGCGCGCCCGCAAAAGCTGCCGCGCTACCAGATCAGCGACTATTCATCCGGCGTCGGCGAGCGGATCCTGTGGTGGCATGACGCCGCCAAGGCCGCGAAACTCGATCAGGCGAAGTAGTCCATGACAGCCTATATCGCGCGCCGCCTCCTCTTGATGTTTCCGACCTTGCTCGGGATTCTCTTTGTCGCCTTTGTCGTTGTGCAGTTCGCGCCGGGCGGCCCGGTCGAGCGCGTGCTAGCGCAGCTCTCCGGCGCCGACACCGGCGGATCCTCGCGCATCTCAGGCTCCTCCAGCGGCGATTTCGCCGGCCGTACGCCGCAGGCGGGTGCTGCGGCCGATGCGGTCAATTCGAAATATCGCGGCGCCCAGGGCCTCGATCCCGATTTCATCAAGAACCTGGAAAAGCAGTTCGGCTTCGACAAGCCGGCGCCCGAGCGCTTTGCGCTGATGGTGTGGAACTATGCTCGCTTCGACTTCGGCAAGAGCTATTTCCGCGACGTCAGCGTGATCCAGCTCATCAAGGAAAAGCTGCCGGTCTCGATCTCGCTCGGCCTTTGGCTCACGCTGCTCACCTACATGATCTCGATCCCGCTCGGCGTCCGCAAGGCGGTTGTCGATGGATCGCGCTTCGACACCTGGACATCGGTGGCGATCATCATCGGCTTCGCCATTCCCGGCTTCCTGTTCGCGATCCTGCTGATTATCCTGTTTGCCGGCGGCTCGTTCTTCAACTGGTTTCCGCTGCGCGGCCTGACTTCCGACGGCTGGTCAAGCTTCCCGTGGTACTGGAAGATCATCGATTATTTCTGGCACATCACGCTGCCCTTGATCGCGATGGGCCTGGGCGCCTTCGCCACCATGACGCTGTTGACGAAAAACTCGTTCCTCGACGAGATCAGGAAGCAGTACGTCATGACCGCGCGCGCCAAGGGGTGCACCGAGCGACAGGTGCTCTACGGCCACATCTTCCGCAATGCCATGCTGATCGTGATCGCGGGCTTTCCGGGCACGTTCATCCATGCCTTTTTCTCCGGCTCGCTGTTGATCGAGACCATCTTCTCGCTCGATGGGCTTGGCCTGCTCAGCTTCGAGAGCGTGCTCAACCGAGATTATCCGGTCGTCTTCGGCAACCTGTTCATCTTCTCGCTGATGGGCCTCGTGATCGGCCTGATTTCCGACCTGACCTATATGTGGATTGATCCCAGGATCGACTTCGAGGCGCGGGAGGTCTGATGACGATGCTCGCGCCACAGCCGGTGGAGACCTCGACGCAGTCGCCGCTCGGCACCGCCGTGCCGGTCACGCGGCATCCGCTTGCGGTGTCGCCGCTCAACCGCCGCCGCTGGCAGAATTTCAAGGCCAACCGTAGGGGCTACTGGTCGCTGTGGATCTTCCTTGTGCTGTTCGTGATCTCGCTGTTCGCCGAGCTGATCGCCAACGACCGGCCCTTCCTGATCAAGTATGACGGCCATCTCTATTGGCCCGCCTTTGTCGGCTATTCCGAGACCACCTTCGGCGGTGATTTCGAGACCTCGGCCGACTACCGCGATCCCTATTTGCAGAAGCTGATCGCCGACAAGGGCGGCTGGATCGTCTGGCCGCCGATCCGCTATTCCTACAGCACCCACAATCTCGACCTGCCGACGCCGGCGCCGTCGCCGCCGACCTGGAGGCTGACCGAAGAGCAGTGCAAGGCCGTGGTGGAGAGGAAGGGCCTGAAGGGCTGCAGCGACCTCGAATACAACTGGCTCGGCACCGACGACCAGGGCCGCGACGTGGTGGCGCGGCTGATCTACGGCTTCCGCATCTCCGTGCTGTTCGGTCTCACGCTCACCATCTTTTCCTCGCTCATCGGCATCATCGCCGGTGGTGTGCAGGGCTATTTCGGCGGCTGGATCGACCTGTTGTTCCAGCGTTTCATCGAGATCTGGAGCTCGATCCCCTATCTCTATCTGCTGTTGATCCTGTCCTCCGTGCTGGTGCCCGGCTTCTTCGTGCTGCTCGGCATCCTCTTGCTGTTCTCCTGGGTCTCGCTGGTCGGCCTGGTGCGCGCGGAATTTCTGCGCGGGCGCAATTTCGAATACATCCAGGCGGCGCGCGCGCTCGGCGTCTCCAACCGCGTCATCATGTTCCGCCATCTGTTGCCGAACGCCATGGTTGCCACCATGACGTTCCTGCCCTTCATCGTCTCGTCCTCGGTGATGACGCTGACCGCGCTCGACTTCCTCGGCTTCGGCCTGCCGCCGGGGTCACCCTCGCTGGGTGAGCTGCTGTCACAGGCCAAGGCCAACGTGCAGGCGCCGTGGCTCGGCTTCACCGGCTTCTTCTCGGTGGCGATCATGCTGTCGCTGTTGATCTTCATCGGCGAGGCCGTGCGCGACGCCTTCGATCCACGCAAGACGTTCCAGCAGAGGTAAGGGTATGGATTCCATCAACCAGCCCCTGCTTGATGTCCGCGATCTCTCGGTCGCGTTCGGCCGCACGCTTGCCGTCGACCGGGTGTCGTTCTCGATCAAGCGCGGGCAGTGCACGGCGCTGGTCGGCGAGTCCGGCTCGGGCAAATCGGTCAGCGCGCTCTCGATCCTGAAATTGCTGCCGTACCCCGCGGCCTCGCATCCCTCCGGCACCATCCATTTCAAGGGCCGCGAATTGCTGCGCGCCGGCGAGCGCGAGATGCGCGAGGTGCGCGGCAACGACATCTCGATCATCTTCCAGGAGCCGATGACCTCGCTCAATCCGCTCCACACCATCGAGGCGCAGATCGGCGAGATCCTCTCGCTGCACCAGGGCGTCAGTGGGTCGATGGCGCGGGCGCGCACGCTGGAGCTATTGACGCAAGTCGGCATTCCCGATCCGGAGACGCGGCTTGCGAGCTATCCGCATCAGCTCTCCGGCGGGCAGCGCCAGCGCGTGATGATCGCGATGGCGCTGGCGAACGAGCCGGATCTCCTGATCGCGGACGAGCCGACCACTGCGCTTGACGTCACCGTGCAGGCGCAGATCCTGGCGCTGCTCGCCGATATCCGGCAGCGGCTCGGCATGAGCCTGTTGTTCATCACCCATGATCTCGGCATCGTCCGCCGCATCGCCGACACCGTCTGTGTCATGAACAGCGGCAAGATCGTCGAGCAGGGACCGGTCGAGCAGGTCTTTACCGCGCCGAAGCATCCCTACACCCGCGATCTGCTGGCGGCGGAGCCGAAGCCCGACCCGGCTCCGCCGCGGCCCGCCGCGCCGGTGGTGATGCAGGCCGACGATCTGAAGGTCTGGTTTCCGATCAAGCGCGGGCTGCTGCGCTCCACCGTCGGCCATATCAAGGCGGTCGACGGCGTCAGCCTTGCGGTGCGCAAAGGCGAGACGCTAGGCGTGGTCGGCGAATCCGGCTCGGGCAAGACCACGCTGGGGCTCGCGCTGCTGCGGCTGATTTCCTCCAACGGGCCGATCGTGTTCCTCGGCAAGAACATCCAGGGCCTGCGCTTCCAGGAAATGCGGCCGCTGCGCAGCGACATGCAGATCGTGTTCCAGGACCCGTTCGGCTCGCTCAGCCCGCGCATGTCGGTCGGCGATATCATCGCCGAGGGCTTGAGCGTCCACCAGCCCGCGCTGTCGGATGAGGAGCGCGACGCGCGCGTCGTCAAGGCGATGAACGACGTCGGTATCGATCCGGAGTGGCGCGTCCGCTATCCGCACGAGTTCTCCGGCGGCCAGCGCCAGCGCATCTCGATCGCGCGCGCGGTGGTGCTGGAGCCGAATTTCGTCGTGCTGGACGAGCCGACCAGCGCGCTCGACATGCTGTTCCAGGCCCAGATGGTCGACCTCTTGCGCGAGCTGCAGCGCAAGCGCGATCTCACCTACATGTTCATCTCGCACGACCTGCGCGTGGTCGCCTCGCTCGCCAGCCACCTGATCGTCATGCGCCACGGCAAGGTGGTGGAGGAGGGGCCGGCAGCCGAGCTGTTCAAGAACCCGCAGAGCGACTATACGCGCGCGCTGTTCGCCGCCGCGTTCCGCATCGAGGCTGCGCCGGCGGGGGCAGTGGCGACGTAGTGGCCTCGTGGTTCGAGACGCGCGGCGTTGCCCCGCTCCTCACCATGAGGGTCTAAGACCTCATCCTGAGGAGGTGCGAAGCGCCGTCTCGAAGGATGTAGCCACCGCTGCCCACCTCACGACGTCTACTTTGCATGGGGTTGTTTTCGAGTAGTCCGTAGGATGGGTTGAGCGAAGCGAAACCCATCATGGCGCGATACGGTCCGGTGTTTGATGGGTTTCGCTGCGCTCTACCCATCCTACGCTACTTTGCATGGGGTTGTTTTCGCTGTTTTGTGCTCGGGCCTGCTTACAGCCGCTTGATCGCAACCACGTCGCTGCCGGCCGCCTTGATCCGCGCGATCGCCTCACTCGTGTTCTCGATCACGGTCGCCATGTGATGCGCGTTGGCATGCACGATGGTGTCGTCATCGCGCACGATGGCGACGTGGCCCTTCCAGAAGAGCAGGTCGCCGCGTTGCAGGTGCTTTGACTCAGAAGCACTCAATGTGCGGCCGAGGCCGTCGCGCTGCATGTCGCTGTCGCGCGGACAGCCGATCCCGGCTGATGCCAGCGAGATCTGCACCAGGCCCGAGCAGTCGATGCCGAACGCGCTCTTGCCGCCCCAGAGATAGGGCGCGCCGACAAAGCGCTCGGCCACCGCGACGAAATCCGGTGCCCTCGCATCGAGCGGGCCGAGATGCTGCCGCGGCAGATGATGGCCCTCCGATGTCACCGCGAACGTTGCATCCTCTCGCGCGATGGTGACGCGAGTCCCCATCGGCAACGACATGACTGGCGGCAGCTTGATCGAAGGGCCGGGGAAGGCGAGCGTCGTCAGCGCCGTCACCTTGTGTGTCGGCGATGCCGAAGGTCTCGCCAGCGCGCTGTCCGGCAGCCAGCCGACATAGCCGTCGCTGCCGAGCTGGCCCCAGGCAAAACCTTCGCCATTGCGGTCATAGATCGTGACGCGCTCGCCTTTCAGCGCTTGCGTCAGCTGTTCGGCATCGAGGGCAGGCGCGCGTCGCACCGGCGCGATGGCTTCGCTGACCTCGAACACCTCGCCCTCGACAAAGCGCGCCGCCTTGACCTTGCCCTCGAGATACTTCGCGGCGACTTCGGGCCGGGCCGGCGTTACCCGAGGATCATCCATAGCGTTCGCTCAACAGCTTGTAGATGGCGCGCGCGCCCTGGCACTCGCCGCCTTCCGGGCGGCCTGGTCTTGCCGATGGCGTCCAGCCATAGATATCGACATGCAGCCAGCTCTTTGCGGCTTCGACAAAGCGCTGCAGGAACAGCGCGCAGATGACCGAGCCGGCAAAGGTACCCGACGGCGCGTTGGTGATGTTGGCGACTTTCGAGTCGAGCCAGGAATCGTAGGCCGGCCACAGCGGCATGCGCCACAGCGGATCGTTCTCCTGCCGCGCCAGCCGCGCGACGTCGGCGGCAAGCCGCTCATCATTGGTGTAAAACGGCGGCAAATCCGGCCCCAGCGCGGCCCGCGCCGCGCCCGTCAGCGTGCCGAGATCGATCAGCAGCTCCGGCTTCTCTTCGTCCGCCAGCGCCAGCGCGTCGGCGAGGATCAGGCGGCCCTCGGCGTCGGTGTTGCCGATCTCGACCGTAATGCCCTTGCGCGACTTGAAGATATCGAGCGGACGGAAAGCATTGCCTGCCACCGCATTCTCCACCGCCGGGATCAGCACGCGCAGCCGCAGTTTCAGCTTCGCATCCATCACCATCTGCGCCAGCGCCAGCACATTGGCGGCGCCCCCCATGTCCTTCTTCATGAGCAGCATGCCGCTCGACGGCTTTAGATCGAGCCCGCCGGTGTCGAAGCAGACACCCTTGCCGACCAGCGTCACCTTGGGATGGGAGGTATCGCCCCAGGAGAAATCGATCAGCCGCGGCGCGCGGGTCGAGGCCATGCCGACGGCATGAATCAGCGGGAAATTCTGCTTCAGGTCGTGGCCCTCAACACAGCCGAACTTCGCGCCAAAGCGCGTCGCCACGTCGCGCGCCGCAGCCTCCAGCTCCGCCGGCCCCATATCGTTCGACGGCGTGTTGATGAGATCGCGCGCGAGGAACGCGGCATCCGCCATCCGCGCCAGCTCCGCGGCGTCGACGCCATCCGGCGGCACCAGCCGCACCTCGGGATTGTCCATCTTGCGGTAGCGCGCAAAGCGGTAACTGCCGAGCGCAAAGGCGAGCGCCGCAAGTCGCGCGTCATGCGGCGTATGGGCGAAACGGTAGGTGCCTGATGGCAGCAGCCCCGGCAGGGCGCCCACGCGGAACGGGTCGCGCGATTTCGCGCCCTCGTCCTCGAGGCCGAAAATCACCTGCGCGATCGCACCGTCGGCCGCGGGCAGGATCAGGCATTTCCCCGGCTTGGCCGCAAATCCGTTGGCGTCGGCGAATTGCCGCGCCTCGGCGGAGAGGCCGCTCTTGACCGCGTCCCAATTTGCCTTGCTGGCTAAGCTGATGGGAATGGCTTTGGTCGCGGTAGCGGTCTCGAACACGGCGGGCATGCTTGTCTCGGCTGGGCTCAACGTTGGGCGTCCCGCTACCTACACGCGTTTGGACCGCCGTGATAGGTTCCCGTCAAATCAACATCGGGAGGAGCAGGGAAGGCGATGGACTTGCTGTGGAGCATTTTCGGCTGGATCGGGCATGCCATCGAGGCGGTCCTGACCTATGTGGAAACCCATCACTGGATTTTTGGTCTCGCGGTGATTGGCTACATGTTCTACCTGCACGATCGCAGCCTGCATGCGCGTTTCGACGCGCTGGACAAGCGGATCGACGAGGTCCGCAAGCGGCTGGCGGTCGATTACTGAGCGGGCCGGTCTCAGCGTGCAAGGGACCTGATTAACCGGGCGTTAGGGTTAACAGTCTATTGCTGGCACGTTCGGTTCCGCCCCGAGAATGTGCCATGCGTCGTCCCTCCATTGCCCGGTTGCTGGGCTCCGCTGCCGCCCTCGCCTTGCTGGCCACAGGCCTTGGTGGCTGCCAGACCATGGGCGACATCGCGGGTCCGCTGACCTCCAAATCCGATACCGTCGCCGAAACCGACCCGCGCCGCGCCGCCGAGGTCTATGGCGAGCGTTACCGCGCCAACCCCAAGGACCCCGATGCCGCACTGGGCTACGGCACGGCGCTGCGCGCCACCGGCCAGCGCGCGCAGGCCGCCGCCGTGCTGGAGCAGGCCTCCCTCACCCATCCCGGCAACAGGCAGATTCTGGCGGCTTACGGCCGCGCGCTCGTCGACAATGGCAATTTCCAGAAGGCGTTCGACGTGCTGGGCCGCGCGCATTCGCCCGACAATCCCGACTGGCGCATCCTCTCGGTGCAGGGCACAGCGCTGGACCAGATGGGCAAGCACGAGGAAGCCCGCGGCTACTACGCCAGCGCACTGCGCATCGCGCCGGATGAGCCGTCGGTGCTGTCCAATCTCGGCCTGTCGTACGTGCTCTCCCGCGACCTGCCGCGCGCGGAGGAGACGCTGCGCAAGGCCCAGGCCACGGGCCGGGCCGATGCGCGGGTGCGGCAGAATCTGGCGCTCGCCGTCGGCCTGCAAGGCCGCTTTGCCGAGGCCGAAAGCATCGCGCGCGCCGACCTGCCGCCCGACCAGGCAGCCGCCAACGTCGCTTATCTGCGGCAAATGCTGGCGCGCAAGGACAACCCGCGCACCGCCGCCCGCGGCAAGCCGCCAGTGGTGGCGCAGGATCTGTCGGATTAGCCAAGCCCCATCGCCACTCGCGGTGTCATCACCCGCGCATGCGGGTGATCCGGTACGCCGCGGCCTCTCGGATCAATTGCAGGCGTCTCTGGAATGCTGGATCGCCCGGTCCCGTCTCCGCCAAGGCTACGCCGGGCCAAGAGCTCGCTCGGCCGCCGAAGCTTTAGCGAAGGCGGCAAGCCGGGCGATGACAGTCTTCATGATTGAGAGGAGCGGACCCGTCGCGCCGAAGCCTTTGGCGAAGGCGGATTACTGCATGTGCGTGATCTTGATGTAGGTCGGTCCGAGAATGACGATGAACAGCACCGGCAGGAAGAACAGGATCATCGGCACGGTCAGCTTGGGTGGCAGCGCCGCGGCCTTCTTCTCGGCCTCGTTCATGCGCATGTCGCGGTTCTCCTGCGCCATCACGCGCAGGGACTGGCCGAGCGGCGTGCCGTAGCGCTCCGACTGCATGAGCGCGAGGCAAACCGACTTGACGCCCTCCAGACCCGTGCGGCGTGCCAGGTTCTCATAGGCGACCTTGCGGTCCTGCAGATAGGAGAGCTCGGCCGTGGTCAGCGTGAACTCCTCGGACAGCGCCACCGACTGCGACACGATCTCGGTGGCCACCTTGCGGAACGCGACCTCGACCGACATGCCGGATTCGATGCAGATCAGCAGCAGGTCGAGCGCGTCGGGGAATGCCCGCTTGATCTGCAGCTGACGCTTGCTGATGGCATTTTTCAGGAACAGCATCGGCGCCTGCAGGCCGAGATAGGCGACGCCGACGCAGATGCCGATCTTGATCGGCAGCGACTTCTGCATCTGCGAGATCACGAACACGTAGAGGATGGCGCCGATGAACATCACGATCGGCGTCACCAGGCGGGCGAACAGGAAGGTGATGTAATGTGCCGGGCCGCGATAGCCGGCCATCACGAGCTTCTCGCGGGCGGATTCCTGGGCGAGCCATTTGGTGAGGTTGAAGTCGTCCACCACCTTGGAGACGATCTGCTTCGGCGACTGCCGCAGCGAGACCTTTTCCGACTTGTTGAGGCGCTCGCGCTCGCGCTGGCGCATGCGCTCGCGCTCGCTCGCCACCGCCTTCATGCGCTTGGACATGTTCTCGCCGGCGAGCAGCGGCATCACTAGCGTGTAGACCGTCAGGCTCGCGGCGATCGCCGCGAGCAGCATGGTCATGAAGCGGATGTCGTGAAGTTTCGCTATGAGGAAGTCGACCATACCAGCACCGTCAGAAGTCGAAATTGATCATTTTCTTCATCACCATGACGCCGATCGACATCCAGATGGCGCAGCCTACCAGCATCAGCTGACCCATCGGGTCGGTCCACAGCAGCGAGATGTAGTCGGGCGTCGTGAGGTAGACGAGGATCATCACGATCGGCGGCAGCGCGCCGATGATGCCGGCGGAAGCCTTGGCTTCCATCGACATCGCCTGGATTTTTTCGGCCATCTTCTTGCGGTCGCGCAGCACTTTCGAGAGGTTGCCGAGTGCTTCGGAGAGGTTGCCGCCGCTTTTCTGCTGGATCGCGATCACGATGCCGAAGAAGTTGGCTTCCGGCACCGGCATGCGTTCGTAGAGCCGCGAACAGGCCTCGCCCAGCGGCATGCCGATCGCCTGGGTCTCGATGATGGCGTTGAACTCGCCGCGCAGCGGCTCCGGCGCGTCGGCCGCCACCACCTTGATCGATTCGAACAGCGGCAGGCCCGCCTTGATGCCGCGGACGATGACATCCACTGCATCGGGGAGCGCGGTCAGGAACGCCTTCTCGCGCCGCTTCTTGAGGAACGACAGCATCCAGCGCGGCACGCCGAAGCCGAACGCAAAGCCCATGCCGACAGCGCCTGGCAGGCTGCCCGAGACGAAGAAGGCGACGACGGCGCCGACGATGCCGAGCACGCCGGAAAAGATCCAGAACTTCTGCGTGGTCCAGCCGAGCCCCGCTTGCATCAGGCGGCCGCTGAGCGAGATCTTGTTTTCCTTGGCGCGCGCCTCGATTTCCTTCAGCGAGCCTTCGACCTGCTCGCGGCGCGACTTCTGCGCCTTGTTGTCGGCGCGCCGCGCCGCCGGCTCAGGCTTGGCCACCTGCTCGCGGCGGACGGCGGCCTGCCGCTCGCCGGACAGCATCGGATAGATGAACACCCAGGCGAGCCCGCCCACCGCGGTGGCGGCGAGGAAGCCGAAGGCGAGATTTTGCATGTTCATGGCGCGTCCCTCATGTATGCGGCTTTGCTTCGGACGCATCGAGAGCCGCAGCGAGCCGCTTCTCCTCGTTGTAGTATCGCGCGCGCTCCCAGAATTTCGGGCGGCCGATGCCGGTCGAGCGGTGCTTGCCGATGATCTTGCCGTTGGCGTCCTCGCCGATCATGTCGTAGAGGAAGATGTCCTGGGTGATGATGGTGTCGCCTTCCATGCCCATTACTTCGGTGATGTGGGTGATGCGGCGCGAACCGTCGCGCAGGCGCGCGGCCTGCACGATGACGTCGATGGAGGCGCAGATCATCTCGCGGATGGTGCGCGAGGGCAGCGAAAAGCCGCCCATGGTGATCATGGATTCGCAGCGCGACAGCGCCTCGCGCGGGTTGTTGGCGTGCAGGGTGCCCATCGAGCCGTCATGGCCGGTATTCATGGCCTGCAGCAGATCGAACGCCTCGGGTCCGCGGACTTCGCCGACGATGATGCGCTCGGGACGCATACGCAGGCAATTGCGCACCAGCTCGCGCATGGTGACCTGGCCTTCGCCTTCGATGTTGGGGGGGCGGGTTTCCAGCCGCACCACATGCGGCTGCTGCAGCTGAAGCTCGGCGGCGTCTTCGCAGGTGATGATGCGCTCGTCGTGCTCGATATAGTTGGTCAGGCAGTTCAGCAGCGTGGTCTTGCCGGAACCGGTGCCGCCGGAGATCAGCACGTTGCAGCGGCAG